>Ga0068858_100001093_pt1 | contig 28076 bp, 22 predicted proteins | sample KBSSwiS12_FD_66589 | JGI IMG/M metagenome (GOLD analysis project Ga0068858, IMG submission 66589) | Switchgrass rhizosphere microbial communities from Kellogg Biological Station, Michigan, USA - KBS Switchgrass S1-2 | ecosystem: Host-associated > Plants > Roots > Rhizosphere > Soil ... | reverse complement strand
GACGGCTGTGCGGATCGAATCGAGCAGGCCGGCAGAATTCCGGCTGCGCAGCGCAATACTCATGTTGCCTTCGAGCAACGGCAAAAAGGCGGCAGGAATTTGTGTGTACGGATAGTAGGCGGTGGGTTCGATGTCTACGTCAGCGGCCCAATGATGAACATCTGCAGCCACGCCAACGACTACGCACCAATCTCCGCCGGGCATGGCCGGCTTGATCCGCTTTCCAATCGCGTTCTGGTTTGGCCAATACAGCTTGGCGAGGCTGTCGCTGACAATTGCGACTTTCGCTGCCGCCGCGGTGTCGTGTTCGGTGAATTCGCGGCCCATTAATAAGGGGGTTTGCAAACCGCTGAAATAATCCGGCCCCACCGCACGCAAACGAGTCACAATCGGGATTTCCGACGGCGGAGGCGGCGTGCCTTCAATTTCGATTGGCATGGAAGGATCCACGCCGCTCATGGGAAGATTCCGCGCCAAAACAGCCGCTTGCACTCCAGGCAATGCGCGCAGTCGCTGCAAAACTTGCTCGTAGAAAAGTGGAATACGTTCACCAGCAAATTGAGCGGGAGCGGCAACGCGAAAACTAAGAACGCCTTCGGGATTGAATCCAGGATTCACCGTTTGCGTGCGCCACAAGCTGCGCAGCGAAATCCCTGCTCCGATGAAGAGCATGGAAGCCAGTGCCGTCTCGGTGATGACCAGCACGGCACGATGTTTCCCAAAACCTCCGCTACTGCCGCGCGATCCTTCTTTCAGCGTTTCGCTCACATTGCTCTTTGAGCCTTCCCAGGCTGGCGCGATTCCGAAGACAATTCCCACCACGCAGCAAAGTGCCGCAGTGAACAAAAGCACGATGGGATCGATCGAAACAGTACTAGAGGCAGGAATGCTCGAAGGATGAGAGAAGCGCAGAATCCGGACCGCGACCCACGCCAGCCCAATAGCAAGCAGACCGCCAATCAGTGCCAGCACAATGCTTTCAGTGAGCAGTTGGCGAATCATGCGCAAGCGGCTGGCGCCCAGAGCGACACGTACAGAAATTTCCCGTTGCCGCGCGGTCCGCCGCGCCAGAAGTAAATTGGCCACATTCGAGCACGCAATCAACAGGACAAAACCGACTGCGCCCATCAGCAGCAACAACACAGGTTTTACGGTTCCGTTTACAAAGTCGCCTACGGGTTGAACTGTCGTGCCGAAGCCGCCCTCGCTCGTGGGATCCTGTTTTTTCAGGCGCGTGGCAATCGCATCCAATGTGGCCTGCATCTGCTCCACTCGAACAGCCTGCGGCAGCCGCGTATAAGCGAACAACCAATGCACATTCCGTGCGGATGCCTGCGCGTTCACAGATTCGAGCTGCAAAGGAATCCAGAACAGCTCCTGGTCAGATTGCACATGGAACCCCGGCGGCATGACACCTACAACGGTGTAAGGCGCGCCATCAAGATTGATCGGCTGTCCGAGAATGTCGTTGCGCGAGCTGAAGCGCATAGACCACAACGCATGACTCAAGATCACAACTGCTCCAGCTCCAGGCTGGTCTTCTTCAGGGGAAAACATGCGACCTAGGGCAGGCTGAACTCCCAACACCGGCAGCAGATCTGCATTGATCTTTCCCCCAAGAATTCGTTCCGGTAAATCTTTTCCGCCAAAGTTTTTGCCCACTCCGGAATACGCGCCCAAATGTGCCAGAGAATCCACTTGCTGCCGGATTTCCAAAAACGCCGGCGTGGAAAAAGCGTTTGGACTGCCGTTCGACATCGTCTTCCACACCACCATCACGCGGTGGGCATCACGATACGGAATGGAGTTGAACAGTACGGAGTTGATCACGCTGAACATCGCCGTGTTCGCGCCTATTCCGAGCGCCAAGGTCACCACAGCGACAGCCGTGAAGCCCGGACTCTTCCACAGCAGGCGGAATCCGTACCGCAAATCCTGAAGTAGGGTCTCCATCATCCTCACTCGTACCGCAATGCCACCATGGGGTCAACCTTCGTTGCCCGTCGCGCCGGAACATAGCAAGCTGCCAATGCCACCAGCGCAAGCGTCAGTGCCACTGCCGCAAAGGTCAAAGGATCGGTCGTCGATATCTGGAACAACTGACTGGCCATCAGCCGTGTCAAACCGATAGCTCCGAGGATTCCAATCGCGATCCCCACTAGCACCAGCCGTGTGCCTTGGCTAAGAATGAGCCGCAAAACATCTCCCCGACGTGCTCCCAAAGCCATGCGCACTCCGATCTCATGCGTGCGTTGTCCGACAACGTACGAAATCACTCCGTAGATTCCGACGCATGCCAGTAGCAGAGCGAGTGCAGCAAAGGCGCTCAGCAACACCACCAGAAACCGCTGTGGCGCCAGCGAACGCGAGATAACTTCGTCCTGTGTCTCCTCGCCGTAAATCACCTGCTCGCTGCTCATTTCCTGGCTGGCTTTGCGGATGGCCGCGAATACGGAGGACGGCTCGCTCTGCGTCTTAAACAAAACACCGGCGCCGGAAGTTGTCCTGATATAGTCATCCGGCATCTGCATCAAAGGGATATAAAGTTGTGCGCGTAGTGCCTGTGCATCATCAATGTCGAGCCCCCACTGTTTCACGTGCCCGACTACGCCAACAATCTCTGCCAGCTGGTTCGACCACTTCAGGTGAAGACGCTTGCCGATGGCTTCCTGTCGGGGAAAATATTTGTGCGCGAAAACATCGTCGACCACAATGCTCAGAGGAGAGTGTTCATCATCCTGTGCGGTGAAGAACCGGCCCTTCTGCAACGGAATTCCCATCACCTTCAAATAGTCGGGGCCGACGATGTAATCGATGGCCCAATTCATGTCATTGTCGTTCGCTGGTTTGGGCTGTCCATCGACCCAGAACAATTGATCGTCTTCGTATTGCAAAGGCATCGCTCCAGAACTTTGCGAAACCGCCATGACTCCGGGCACCGCCGCAACCTTGCGATCAAGCTCGCGCAGGTAATTGCGGATTGCATCCGGCTCGGCATTTACCATGGAAGGAGGAAGCGAAACCCCGAAATCTGCGACATGGTGCGGATCAAACCCTGGATCGACGCGCCACAATTGCATCAGGCTGCGAACCATCAACCCAGCACCAACCAGCAGCACCACCGCCATCGCCATCTCACTCACAACGAAGACGCTCTGTGCGCGATGACGCGCGCCACTTCCGCTGCGTCCACCTTCTTTCAGATTTTCGTTTACCTCGGCCCCGGACATCTTGAGCGCTGGAACTAGTCCAAACAGAATTCCTGCGAGGAGTGAAATGACCGCGCTAAAGGCCAGAACGCGGAGATCCAGGCTGATCTCCTCCACGCGCGGCAGAGCGCTTGGTAATATCCCAATCGCGGCGCGTGTTCCCCACGCAGCGATCAGTACCCCAATCAAGCCGCTGACCAGCGAGAGCAAAAGACTCTCGGTAAGAAGCTGACGCATCATACGCGACTGGCCTGCGCCTAGAGCAGCGCGAATGGCAAATTCTCGGGAACGACCGGAGGAACGGGCAAGTACTAAATTGGCGACGTTCACACAAGCGATTAGCAGAACAAATCCAACGGCTCCCAGCAGCACCAACAACAACGGCTTCACGTCACCCAACATGCGCTGCTTCAGGGGAAGTAGGTTTGCGCTGATGCCCTGGTTTGCGTCCGGGTAAGCGGCAGCGAGATTGCGCGTCACGCGTTCCATGTCCGCGCGTGCTGGTTCGAGGGCTATGCCTGCTTTCAATCGGCCGATTCCGTGGAAACCAAGCCCGGCACCGCGATTGGTAAGCAGCGGATTGCTCCATTGCCCCGCGGGCGCATAAATATCTGCTTCACGAAAACTGGGAATATTCAGGTGGAAGCTCGCCGGAATGATTCCGACCACCGTGAAGCTTTTAGCGCCCAGCACAATATTTCTTCCAACGACATCCGGCGCCGCGCTGAATTTGCGCCGCCACAATCCTTCACTAATTAATGCAACCGGCGCCGCGCCAATTTCGTCTTCACCAGCCATGAACGTGCGTCCGGCAATCGCCTGCACACCAAGCACAGAAAAGAAGTCCGAAGAAATGAACTCACCGCTTACCTGCTCTGCTTCACCCGAGCCCAACAGGTTGAAGGAATAAGGCCGTGCCACAGCGATGGAAGAGAACGTATGGTTATCTTTTTTCCAATCACGAAAATTTGGATAAGAAATAGACCCGTTCTCAAAATTGGGCTTGTTTTCCCCGAGCGCAATCAGCTGATCCGCCTGCGGAAACGGCAGCGGATTTAGCAGCACTCCATTCACAATCGAAAACAGAGCCGTGTTGGCCCCAATGCCCAGCGCCAATGTGAGCACAGCCACGGTAATAAAGCCTGGACTCCTACTCAGATGGCGCACCGCAAAGCGCGTGTCCTGGATTAATCCATGCATGTTCGTAACCCTTATTCGTATCGCAGTGCCACCATTGGCTCGACTTTCGCTGCGCGTCGCGCCGGAATGTAGCTGGAGACGATTGCTACTAGGCCCAACACGAGCACTGAGGCAACAAACGTTGCCGGATCAGCCGGCTTAGTGCCGTAAAGCAAACCAGACATCAACCGAGTCAGCGCCAAGGCTCCGGCCAATCCAACCGCAATGCCCGCGATTGCCAGCGCCACCCCGTGCCACACCACAAGTCTGAGAACATGCTCGCGTTGCGCGCCTAACGCCATGCGAATGCCAATTTCATGGATTCGCCGGGAGACTGAGTAGCTCATCACGCCATAAATGCCCACGGCGGCCAAAACCAAAGCCACGCCAGCGAAGGCACCCAGGAGCGTCAGATAAAAGCGGGATTCTCCTGTGGCTTTGGTCACGACTTGTTCCATGGTTTGGAGCTCAGAGATCGGAACATTCCGGTCAATTGAGTGAATAGCCGCCTGAACTTCTGTTGCCAGACTCGCTGGATCACCAGTTGTGCGTACGACCAGCGTCAGGTAGGCGAACGGTCCCGAAGGATTTTGCAGGTAATTTTTGGACTGCAAATAAGGAACAAAAAGTTCCTCTTCCGCCGGATTGACCCAGTTGCTGCGAACGGTGTTTTTCACAACCCCAACTACGGTCACCCAGGAGGGATTGTTTTGCGGATCATCAAACGTGATGCGTTTGCCAACCGCATTCTCACCCGGCCAGTAGCGGCGCGCCATGTAGTCATTAATAACGACTACATCCGGTACCGAACTGTTGTCGCCCTGGTTGATATCTCTCCCGTTCAAAACCGGAATACTCATGGTGCGAAAATATCCGGGAAAGACGGCACGGAAAGTTGCGAATGGCGATTCCCCCGGGCGCTCAACCGGACGACCTTGCACGTGAAAGGGGAAACCCCATTGGTCACCAGCCAGCGGGAGATGATTAATGGCGCTGGCGGACTGCACGCCGGGGATAGCGCTGATTTTTTGTAGTACTTGTTGATAGAACGGGGCGGTGTGACCGCTCGTGGCCTGCTCTGTGCCCAAGATTCGAACCATCATCGTGAGCACATTGTGGGGATCGAATCCCGGGTCAATGTTCTGTACCGCAACAAAAGTGCGGATCATCAACCCCGCGCCGGCCAGCAAAATCACAGCGAAAGCGAACTCAGAACTTACCAGCAGACTGCGCAGGCGATTGCGGCGTATGCCTTCGCTGGTTCCGCGCTCTCCTTCTTTCAACGCGTCGCTTACGTTGGCAGCCGAAGCCCTCCATGCAGGAAGGATTCCGAAGACCAGTCCAGTGATCAGCGATACCGCCAGCACAAACAGCAAAACCTGTTGATCGACTGCGACGGTGGCCAATCGGGGAATTTGTTCCGGACCCAGCGCAATCAGAACGCGAGTACCCCACTCGGCAAGCAGCAACCCGCAAACGCCGCCCATCAAGGCGATCAACAGGCTCTCAATCAGATATTGGCGAAGCACGCGCCAGCGCATGGCCCCGAGAGCGGCGCGTACGGCGATCTCCCTTTGCCGCGCAGCCGAACGCGCCAAAAACATGTGCGCAACATTGGCGCAGCCGATCAACAGCACAAAACCAACCGCGCCCAGAAGCACCAGCAACGCTGGACGAATGTTGCCGACAACTTTTTCCCGCAGCGACACGACTTGCACGTTGCGATTTGTCCCCGGATATTGCTGATCCAGGCGGTCGGCAATACCAGCCATCTCCGCCTGCGCCTGTTCGAGTGTGACTCCGGGTTTCAACCGTGCAAATACGCGCAGCGAATTTCCGCCGCGGCTGTCAATCCGGTCTCCCAGAGCAAGCGGCGCCCAGATCGTCGCCTCGGTCGCCCAAAAAGGAGCAAACTGAAACTCCTTCGGCATAACGCCGACAATCGTGTAGCGGTTTCCATTCAGCGCGACGGTGCGCCCAAGCACATTGGCGTCGCCAGCGAAATGGTTTTGCCAGAGGCTGTAGCTCAAAACGACTTCCTGGTCTTTGCCAGCTTGTTGCTCTTCCGGGAGAAATACTCGACCCAGCAACGGCTGCACACCCAACATCGGAAGAATCTCTGCAGTCATGCGCAGGCCGGCTAGATTTTCAGGATTGTCGGTGGAAGTAAGGTTTGGGCTCCAACTCTCCGCCGCGCCCATACTCTCGAACGAGTGATTTTGACTTTGCCAATCCGCAAAATTGGCGGGCGCCACAGGATTATGGCCGTTGTGAAGAACTACGACCAGGCGGCCGTCGTCCTTATAAGGAAGCGGGCGTAGGAGGACAGCATTGACGACGCTGAAGATCGCAGTATTCGCCCCAATGCCAAGCGCGAGCGTAATGACCGCAACGGCAGCGAATCCAGGACCCTTCCGCAACTGCCGCAACGCATAGAGGACATCTTGTATCAATCCATTCATAAAAGTTCACTCGTTCCGCAGTGCCACCATGGGCTCGACCTTTGCTGCGCGTCGTGCAGGGATAAATCCAGCGACCGACGCGACAATGCTGAGAATGAGAACCACAGAGATCAGAGAAACTGCATCGGTGCCCTTGAGTTCAAACAAGAAGCTGTGCAATAGGCGTCCGCTCGCCAACGCGACCGGTATTCCAATCACAATGCCAATCGCCACCAGCCATAGCGCTTCACGCAGCACCAGCTGAACCACAACGCGGCGCCGCGCTCCGAGCGCCATGCGCACGCCGATCTCCCGCGTGCGTCCCGCGACGGCATAAGACATCACCCCGTAGAGTCCAATACAGGCAAGCAGCAGCGCCAACCCTGCAAAGAAAGTCGAAAGTTTGGCCAATGCAATCTGATCCGCAGCGCTTTCGTTTACCAAACTGTCCAGGGTGTCAATGAATGTGATCGGCAGTTGCGGATCAGCGGTCTTGATCCGGCTCCTCACATTTCCCACTGCGGACGAAGCGATACCTTCCACTCGCGCCTCGATCATGATTTGCATGGGATCGGGCACTTGCTGATAAGCCATATAAAAGCGCGGCGGAACTTTTTCCCGTATTCCGCTGCCGTGGTCTTTGGCATCGCGAGAAATACCAACAATGGTGAGAGGTTTTTTGTCCCAATCAGGATCGTCGATCTTGAATTGACGGCCGATGGGGTTCTGTCCATCGAAGAAATGTTTCACCATGGCTTCGTTCACCACGGCCGCACGCGTTGAGGTAGCGGTATCCTGCGCTTCAATACCTCTCCCGGCGAGAACAGGGATGCCGACAACTTTGAAGTAGTCCGGGCCAACGTAATCTTCCATGGAAACCCGATCACGAATGTTGCTGACTTGAAACCCGGGGACGAGAATGGCCTCACCCGATTCACTGTGCGCGAACAATCCATTCAGGGAATATGTGACTGAGCGGATTCCGGGAGTAGCGGCCAATCGAGCGCTGAGCTGTTCTGCCAGTACCTTCATCTTTTCGGCGTTATATCCCGCGCTCGTTGGATCAAGCCGGGCGACGACAAGATGATCGCGGGAATATCCAAAATCCTGCGTCATCAATTTCTGCAAACTGCGAACTAGAAGGCTCGCGGCAAAGAGCACAAGCAGAGAGATAGCTACTTGCCCTGCAATCAGCCCCTTGCCCCACGCGAAGCGTGAGCTTTCAGCAGTAGAACGAGCAGAATCTTTCAGCGCGGAGGCAACGCGTACTTTCAGTGTCTGAAATGCTGGAACCAGTCCGAACAAAATGCCGGTAAGCAGGGATATACCAAGCGTGAATGAGAGCACCCTTACATCGGGAGCGAGTGGCAGTGCGGCATCCGACCCAATCATGCTCACCAATAGCCGAACTCCCCAGGCCGCAAGCAGAGACCCGGCTGCACCACCAAGGAGCGCGAGAAGAACACTTTCAGTCAAGAGCTGTTGTAAAACTCGCCGTGGAACTGCACCGATGGCCAGACGCACCGCAATCTCGCGATTACGCGCCGATGCGCGCGCAAGCAAAAGATTAGCTACATTCACACAAGCAATCACCAACACCAATCCAACGATGCCCATCAACATCAACAACGGGCCACCATAAAAGGAACGAAGTTCAGAAAGGCCACCACTTCCGGCTGCCACAGGAATATGGGCATTGGCGATCCCCTTTCTGTCATCAGAAGAAAGCGTTGCGCCGTAACCACCCTTCATCGCTTGCTGGAAGACGAGGTTCATGTCGGCTTCAGCGTGGGCCGCATTGATTCCCGGCTGCAGACGTCCAATGAGCGACAGCCAGGAAGCGTTTGCAGAATTAAGCCAATGACGTCCTCGCACGATTTGGGGCTGCATGCTTAACGGCACAAACACAGCCATGCGTTCGCCGACAACGTCACCATCAAAACCAGCAGGAGCGACGCCAACTACCGTGAACGGGTAGCCATTCAGACGGATATCTTCGCCAATGATTGAGGAAGAATGCGCAAACTTGTTTTGCCAATATGCGTAACCAAGCACCACGACGGGGTTGGCACTTTCATCAGTATCGTCTGTTGCAGAAAATAGACGACCGGCGGCAGGCTGCAGGCCGAGCACATCAAAATAGTTCCCACTGACCATGCGTCCGATGACGGTCGAACCAGGATTTGCGTCTTGCCCGCTGGCAACTTCGATCCGATGATCAGTAGCTGCCGCGCAGAGTCCGGAGAACACTGAATTCCGGTCACGCAGTTCTTTATAAAGAGGGTAGGAAAATATTTTGGTTTGCGGAGTTCCGGTAGAGCGATCGTTAGCTTGGGAGGGATCGCCAACGACCAGGAGTTGTTGCGGATCCTTCACGGGAAGCATTTTGAGCAGCACAGCGTTTACCACCGTGAAGATGGCGGTATTCGCTCCGACTCCCAGAGCCAGCGTAAGCGTGGCGACCAGAGTGAATCCAGGATTCTTCCGTAACTGGCGCAATGCATAGCTGACATCTTGTATCAATCCAGTCATAAAAGTTCACTCGTAGCGCAATGCCACCATGGGATCTACCCGCATGGCCCATCGCGCTGGCATATAAGCTGCGAATCCCGCCACAACAACCAGTAGGACAGCCAATCCTGCGAACATCCCGATGTTGATCTGCACCATTCCAAACAAAACCCTGGACAATGCCTGCGTCATGAAAAACGCCAATGCCAACCCGATAGCAAGTCCAATCGCGGACATTTTCAGCGCGGATCCCAGCACCATTCGCAACACATCGGCACGATTAGCACCGAGAGCCATGCGAACTCCAATTTCGCGTGTGCGTTGTGCGACGGAATAGGTCATCACCGCAAAAATTCCCGCCGACGCCAGCATCAACGCGCAGGCACCGAATACGAACATCAGGTAAGCCGAGGTTTGAACTCCACTGAGGCCGTCAGAAACAACCTGTTCCAGGCTGCGAATGTCGTAAGCGGGTTGATCGGCATCCACGCTGCGCAACTGCACATTCAGCGAACTCGCCAAAGCCAATGGATCGCCGGAAACACGCACAGCAAAAGCCGAACTCAAATCCGGATGTTGCGTGATCGGCACGTACATGGTCGGGGCCGGATCGTGGTCGAAAGGGCTCGGTGAAACATCGCCAACGACTCCGACAACGGTCCGCCATGGTGCCAAGGCAATTGGCTGCCCCATACGAATGTGTTTGCCAATCGGACTTTCTCCCGGCCAATTTCTCTTGGCCATGTCTTCGCTGAGGACCGCGACTTCAAGAGCATCCTTGCCATCCTGTTCAGAAATCAGCCGCCCCTGCCGTAGCGGCACGCGTAAGGCAGAGAAAAATCCGGGGCTAACAACTTGTTGAATCGCAGATGGAGTCTCTGCGGCTGTGGATGCAGGCTTGCCTTCAATTTCAAATGCAGTCCAGTTCCAGGCCCAACCAGAAGGAAGGCTGCTCAAACACGCTGCCGATTCCACTCCCGGCAGCGATTGAATTCGATGGAGCACCTGATCGTAATAGCCGCGGATGCGGTCCTGATCGCGATATTTATCTTTAGGAAGCGAAACCTCAAAGGTGAGTACATGGCTACGGTCGAAACCCATGTCCATCGCTACCATCTTGCGAAAACCAGCGACCATGGTGCCCGCGCCAACCAGCAGCACCAGTGACAACGCAACCTCAGAGATCACCAGCAGGGTGCGCAGGCGATTACCGCCTCTGCTCAAACCGCGACCGCTCTCTTTCAAGGTGTCGCTTAGGTGGGGACGCGCGAGCTGCAAAGTAGGCGCGAGTCCAGTAATGATGCCGGTCAGAACAGCAATCGCCAGTGTGAATAAGAACACTCGCGTATCAACTTCCAAATGCCGCAGTCCTGCAACATGCGCGACGATAAACGGAGGCAGATTGTTACGCACGAGCTTGAGCGCCCACGAGGAAAGCAGCAATGCACCCGCACTTCCGAGAACGGCAAGAACAACGCCCTCGACTAGGAACTGGCGTCCGATTCTCCACCGCCCTGCGCCAAGCGCCGTGCGTAGAGCGACTTCTCTTTGCCTGGAAGATGCACGCGCCAATTGCAGGTTTGCAACATTAGCGCAGCAAAGCAACAGCACAAACAGCGCCGCACCCATTAGCACACCCAGAAATTGTTTTGACCCTGCCGCTAGATCATCGACCATGTCGACGACTCGAACTTCACGACCGCCATTGGTGTCCGGATATTGTTTTGCCAGCCGAGCGGCTGCAGTCTGCAAATCGGCTTGAGCTTGCGGGATGGAAACTCCGTCCTTGAGACGCCCGAATACCATAAGGGAATGCGCTTGGCGATCAGCTTTCTGCGCATCGCTCAAGTCAAGTGGAGTCCAAATCTGTGCACCGGGAGGAAAATCAAAGTCCTGCGCGGTAATTCCGACAACAGTCAGACTTTGCCCGTTGAGCTGCAGTTGGCGGCCAACAATTCCACGATCAGCGCCAAGATGCTGTTGCCAGAATCCGTAGTTGATGACTGCTACCGGCGCAGCGCCCTGCTGAAAATCCGCAGCGCCAATGTCGCGGCCAAGAAACATCGGCATGCCGAGCGTCTGGAAAAAATTAGCGCTTACGCGATAGCCTTCGACATGCTCAGCGACATGGCTGTCCGTAAGATTCGCATCCCAACCCTGCATCGCCGCTAGTTGCTGAAACGCTCCGCTTTGCTCACTCCAGTCGCGAAAGTTCGCAGGCGCCGCACTAACACGGTCGGCGTTCTGTTTGGGCACAGTCTCCCAAATCGTCACCAGCCGGTCCAAACGATAAAACGGAAATGGGCGGACCAGCATGGCGTTGATGTTGCTGAATACTGTCGTATTGGCCCCGATACCGAGGGCCATAGTGATGACCGCGACTGCCGTGAACCCGGGATTTTTGTGAAGTTGTCGAAGCGCGTAGCGAAGGTCCTGTATCAATCCACTCATAGATGTCCTCGCTCGTACGAACACAGTTCAGCTGTGATCGCGCAAATGCGCAATTGACTTTGCAGCACAGACTTTAGGCCAAACCTTACGCGTGCACGTCCGCCATCAACTTCTGCAGCTCGTCCTCGGCCACAACTTTTCCGTCGAACAAATGCACTTCGCGTTCAGCGTGCTTGGCGAAGCGCGGATCGTGCGTCACCATGCAGATAGTCGCGCCTTCCCGGTGTAGATTTTGCAGAAGCTCCATCACGGCTTCACCGTTGCGGGAGTCCAGGTTTCCAGTAGGTTCGTCAGCCAGAAGGATGGAAGGTTTCCCGCCCAGCGCACGCGCTACAGCGACGCGCTGCTGCTGACCTCCAGAGAGCTGTGAAGGATAGTGCCGCACACGGTGCGCCATGCCCACGCGCTCGAGCGCTTCCATCACTCTTTTCTTGCGTTCCGGCGAGGGCATCTTCTGCCGGTAGGTCAACGGAAGCTCAACGTTCTCATACACCGTGAGATCGCCGATCAGGTTAAAACTCTGGAAGATGAAGCCGATCTCCTGATTGCGAATGCGCGAGCGATCACTGAAGTCGAGATTCTCGACCGGCTTGCCGTTGAGCATGTATTTGCCGGCAGTCGGCGTATCGAGTAGCCCGATGATGGAAAGCAGAGTCGACTTGCCGCAGCCCGACGGCCCCGACATCGCCACATACTCCCCTTTATTAATGGTGAGGTGAACGCCGGACAGCGCGTGGGTTTCGATCTCGTCGGTGTAGAAAACCTTGGTCATCTCTTCAATCTGGATGAGCGGCTGCTTTTCCATCGTTTTGCTCCTATATATAAGGTGTATCGCTATTCCAACCGTATGCGGTCGGTGTTGTCCCAGCGCGACATGTCGGACAGGATCACTGTGTCGCCCTGCTGTAAACCTTCAATAACCTGGATCGAATTCACCGACGCCCGCCCAACTTTGACGGGTACACGGACAGCGCCTTTGCCATCCGCGTCGAGCTTAAACAAACTGATTGTGCTGCTTTCCTGGCCAAACGCTGGACGGCCGACATAGAGAACGTTGTCCAATTTTTCCAAGTCGATGGTGCCGTCGACGCTAAGGTCCGGCCGCGCGCCCTTCGGCAGATCCCCAGTGATATTTACGTCAACTGTGACGGTTCCGTTCTGTACGCCTGGGTCGACACGCATAACGGTGCCATTCACCACACCGTTGTGGGTATCAACCGTAGCTGGCTCGCCGATCTGGACGTCCCGCGCTTGAGTTTCAGCAATCTTCAACTCAGCGATTAAGTGATTGGGCTGGATAACCCGCGCCAGCATGGTCCCGGGCGCGACGCGTTGCCCTACTTGCATGGGCATCTCCACGAGCACTCCATCGATCCCGGCCCGGACTTTTAAGTCATTCAATTCTTTACGCCTTAGCTCGGCTAAGGTGCGCATCTGGTCGACTTTCGCCTGCTGTTGCCGCAGCTGCGCCAGGATGGCTTTTTCCGCAATCGTTAGCCGTTGCTCTTCCAAGCCATTACGGGTAGTCAGTTCGTCGGCCTTGCCCTTCGAAGCCTTGTAAGCCAGTCCCGAAATCACTCCCAGATCGTAGAGAGCCTTATCCGTCTCGGCCTGTAACTTGGCCTGCGAAAAATCCTGTGTAACGGTCGCCGCCCCGGCCTTTTGTGTCATTAAGTCGCTTTCCAGCTTCACGCGAAGGCTGTCGTACTCCGCCTCCGCGGCTTTGAGCTGCAACTCAGCATCAAGTGCAGCCTGCTCCGTCGCGGGATTGGTCATTTCCATCAACACGGTTTCCGACTTCACTTCGGTCCCCGGCAAAACGCGAATGCGAATTACCGTCGCATCAGTCTCGGCAGGGATTTGACGGGTGAACTCCTGACTGGGAATCAAAGAACCGAGGCCGCGCACTTGGCGGAGCATGTTGCCTTGTTTTACCGAATCGGTCCACACGGTGCTACGCTCCACGCTGGGCGCGGCGGGCTTGAGCCGGGCGACTCCCACGGTCACTAATACAAGGACAACCAGGGCCACGGCCCCAATCAAGATTTGCTTGCGGCGTTTCTGCTGTTTAAATTCTGGGCGCGCGATATCCACGGACTTAACAATGGCAACCCCAGGGCCAAAGAGCAGAATTCTTGCAACTTATAGGAGACAATATAGATAGGTGGTTTCCGAGGAACTACTTCTAAGGGTGATTTGTCCGGCTACGAACGTGGGTGTCCGTTCTTGAACACCTACTTTCCGATGCAGAACGAGCTGAATATCAGGTTAAGGATGTCGTCAGTGGTCGTGGCCCCGGTAATTTCATCCAAAGGCCGCAAGGAACTGTAGAGATCGAGCAGTAACATTTCGTGTGGGACATGATTGCCGACGGCGGTCTTGGCTGTCTCGAGGGCGGCGATTGATTCATTCACCAGACTCTGGTGCCGCAGGTTGGTGAGAAATCCAACATTCGCTGATGTGCCTGCTTCCCCCCCTACGTGCCTGAGGATCTGCTTTCGCAGTTCTGCCATCCCCTGGCCGGTGGTAGCTGAAGTCTGCACCGCAGGCAATTGAGCGCCGAGCTCTGGAACTTGGAAACTGGCAATGTCCGCCTTATTGTGGACGACAATTGCGGCCCGATGTTCCACCTGCTCTAGCAACTCCCGATCTTCCCTCGATAAGAGAACCGAACAATCAAGCACAATCAAAACCAAATCCGCATCAGCCAGCGCTTCCATTGACTTACGAATGCCAATGCTTTCTGCTTCGTCAAGGGCATGGCGAATTCCCGCAGTATCTACGAGGCGCACGGGTATTCCGCCGATCGAAACCGTTTCGCTGACTAAGTCGCGGGTTGTGCCCGGGGCGGCGGTAACAATGGCGCGTTCGCGTTCGACAAGGCAGTTAAACAAGCTCGACTTGCCGACATTGGGACGGCCAACAATGGCCAATGTGAGGCCTTCATGGACAATCTTGCCGTAGGCAAAGGAGCGAGCGAGCTCCGTAAGAGGCGATCGCACCTCAGATATGCGGGTGAGAATCTGGTCATTGGGTAAAACGGAAATATCGTCTTCTGCGAAATCAACTCCAGCTTCGAGAGTTGCGATCAGGTTGACCAGCTTCTGTTTGATCGGTTGCAAGCGCTGGGAAAGCGCACCACCCAACTGCTGCGCCGCGACTTTCGCTTGATAGAGCGTTTGCGATTCGATCAAATCGCGCACGGCTTCGGCCTGTGTCAGGTCAATCCGCCCATTCAGAAAAGCACGCATAGTGAACTCGCCGGGTTCGGCGAGGCGTGCCCCGTGTGCCAGCGCCAACTCGACAATGTGGGCCAAGACTACCGGTGAACCGTGGGCAGAAATCTCAACAATGTCATCGGTCGTATAGGAGTGTGGTTTCGCGAAGTAAGACACCACCACTTCGTCGATGCGATGAGATGAATTGTCTTGAGCATCAACGAGATCTCCGAAAACGGCTCGTCCCGCTTCTAATTCATGTTTCAGGCGAAGCATGGTGAGCGCAATAGCACGCGCTTCAGTCCCTGCTAGACGAACAACACCGATTCCACCGCGGCCCGGAGGTGTAGCGATGGCAACGATGGTGTCATCAAGATTCAAGGTTTCAGTGTAACGCTCGCTTCCCGAGCAACTAAGGAATCGTTCGCCGCGCTGGTTTTGCAGCCGATTTGTAGTCTTTGGGGTAAACCACAACGTAGCGTCGCAGCCCCTCGCCTTCGCTTTCGGTGCGAAGGTCCGCACTATCGCGCAGGGCCAAGTGGACAATACGGCGCTCGCGCGAAGACATCGGGGCAAATTGATAAGGGCTGCTTGTCTGGCGAACCTTGTCAGCGGCCACCTGCGCCAGGCTGCGCAGTTCATCCAGACGCATGGCACGCTGGTTCATGCAATCAAAAGAAATCTTCTCGTGCTCATCACCGGTGAGCCGTAAGGTCTCAAACGCGATCACTTCAATCGCGCGCAGCAGCTCTGCTCCGCGCGCCAGCAGCAAGGAAGAATCCGGCCCGGAGAAATCCACCAGGATTTCCGGCCGCTCCCAATCACGGTCTTCGGCAAGCGGTGGATCTACAGTGATGCGGTACTTCACCCGCAGGCTGGTGTGAGTGACAACAGAAGTGAGCAGCTCATTGATTTTGTGGGCTGCGGCGATTTTGTCTTGAATAGCCATAAGTGCGACTCTTACGTAGGAACTTAAGGGTTACTTATCTTTCTTCCGCGCTCGCTTTGCGGCCAGCTCCCGCATCTGTTGGCCAAGCGAACTGCGGTTCATAACAAGTTGCTGCGCCACTGAAATCAGGTTGCTCTCCGCATAATAGAGGTTCAACCCGGCAGCCAGATTGAAGAATATATACCCCATCATCAACGGCATCATCCACATCATCATCTTCTGCTGGGCCGGATCAATCCCCGGAGTGGGCGTCATCCGCTGCATGACGAGCATGCTGACTACCATGCTGATCGGCAACAGCCAGTAGGGGTCGGGCGCGGACAGATCGTGGATCCACCCCCAGGAAGCGTGACGCAGATCAATGGACGCGTTCAACATGCTGTAGTAAGCGAACAGGAAGGGCAGTTGGATCAACATCGGCAGACAGCCGCCGAACATGTTGACGCCTTCCCGCTGTTGCAGGTCCCAGATTTCCTTCTGCATCTCCTGCTTCTTGGGATCGCGCATGCTGTACTTCTTGTATTTTTCCTGGATGGCCTTGATCTGCGGCTGGATCTTCTGCATTTTCAGCGCAGACTTCATCTGGTATATGCGCAGCGGGAGTAGAACGATATTGATGATTAATGTCTGGATCACAATCGCCCAGCCCCAGTTGGCTACGATGTGAGCGTGGGTCCACTTCAGCCACTGAAATAGCGGCCGCGCGATGATGTTGAAGAATCCAAAATTGACGATGCCGCGCAGATCTTGCGAGGCACCGCTGATTGTGGGAATGGAAACAGCCTCAAGCGTATCCAGAGATTTCGGTCCCACATACATGCGCAGGCTGGTAGGTCCAACCAGGCTTCCCACTGCAGCGCCCAGCACCGGCACTGGTTGGGTCTCCTTCGGGTCGGGCTTTTGTGGATTTTTCGGGACGTCCATCGTGTTATGCAACGTGAGCAAGGCAGTGCCCAGGACGTTCTCCGGAATAAAGACGACCGTGAAGTACTGGTCGGTTACTGCGGCCCAGTTGAAAGGTCCAGGTAGAGTGTTGCCGCCGCTGATCTTCTTGATCGCCAGCCGCTCGACCGATCCATTGTTCTGATACTCGATCTGGCTGGAGCCGTAAGCCGCAGGCCGGGTCGAATCGCCAAATCCCGCGGGCCACAAAGGAAAAGCCGTGATCTGGCTGCCCTTGCTGACCACTAGCGTATCTACATGAATTTCGTAAGTGCGGTTGAAGCGGAAGGTCTTGCGGACCGAAACATCGGCGTCGGAATACTCAAAACTGAGTTCGGACGGTGCCTGTTGGGTTCCTTGTGCCGAAGCAACATACAAAACAGAGTTGACCTTGTCGCGCAGAGTTCCGTCGTAGACCCAGAGAGCTAAAGGCTGGCCAAACTTCTCTGACTCTTTGTTCACCAGGTCAAGCGGCCCACCCTGGTCGGCAGCAAATTTTTTCAGAATCCACGACTTTACCTGCGCGCCGCGATTGCTGAACGTAATGCGATAAAGATCATTCTCGATGACGGTTTCCGACTCACTGGCCGCCTGCTGCGCAGCGCTCGGCGCAACCGGCGCAGGAGCTGCCGCGGCAACTGAAGCATTCGTTACCGGCGCAGGCTGCGAAACCTGTTGGGGTTGGGCCGGCGGCTGCGGCATGTATTTTTTCAGGATCGGCTGAGAAAGAATGATGACTAGAAAGGTCAGAGCGAACACGATCAACAGCCGTCGCTCGGTACCGGGTTCTTGCTGAGGGTTTTGATATTCAGGCAAAGTTTTAACTCAGTGGCTGCACAGTTCGTGCGGCTGGGAATTTTGCGGACGGCTGACCGGATCGTATCCACCCTTTACAAAGGGGTGGCAACGCAGAAGACGCCATGCTGCCATCAAGCCTCCGCGGAATACTCCATGGAGTTCTACCGCTTCCATCGCATACTCGGAACAGGTCGGCACGTATCGGCACGCCGGGGCAAGCCATGGCGAGATCGCCTGCTTGTATCCACGAAGTAAGTACAGAATGCCGGTTTTCGCTGGATTTTTCATCGGATGCTCAAATGCGCGATCGTCCCTATGTGTTACGTTTTTCGGACAACTTCTGTTCAATCACCTGAAAAGCGCGGCCAACTTCTTTGCGCACTTCGGGAAACTCGGCATCGAGCAGCGACTTTTTAGGATTAATCACCACATCCACTGCGATCAGCCGAAATCCTTCCAGTCGAACCGCTTCCCGCAGCCGCCGCTTCATACGGTTGCGGACGACGGCTCCGCCAAAAACCTTGCCGACGGTGAAGCCGATGCGCATGCCGCCATCCTGCTCGCGCGCCAGAAAAAATACCGTCATGTGCGCGCTGAAGTGCCGGCGTCCGCGCTTGTAAACCTGTTCAAAATCAGCGTGCCGCAATAACCGGGCACTGCGCGGAAACTTCTCACGCTGAATGGGACCGGACAGATAGGCACTCACAATCCGAGCGTTGCCGCTCATACCCCAAAATTGAACATCGGCTGTGCGAACTCCCGCCAAATTTCCGGGATAGATGGACTACTCGCGGAAGCCGGGCTTCACTGCGACCCGCTTACGGCCTTTGGCACGGCGGCGGGAAAGGACCGCGCGGCCGTTCTTGGTCTTCATACGGACGCGAAAACCGTGGGTCTTCGAACGGCGCCGCCGGTTGGGCTGAAAAGTGCGCTTGGGCATGAAAAATAAGTGCTCCTGTTCTGTCTGTGACGCTCATCACAGCGTCGATAGTGGAAAAGAAAGTATAAATGACCGCGCGCGGGGCGGCAAACGGGGAGGATCGAACCGGAACAGAGAATTGAGAACTGGGAACTAAGTGATAATCCCTAAAGAGTCTGCTCATGAAAACATGGATGGAAGATCAGCTCTCAGTTTTCGGTTCTTAGTTTGTAGTTCAAGACATCCGTATGCGAAATTTTTGCTTCTCAATTGAGTTTCCGCTTGACATTTAGAAAAAAATAAATCGCGCTTATGGAAAATTATTTCGTGACTGCACACTTCGTGCGGCAGTTATAAAGTGAACACTTGACAGATTTTTTTTAAGAGTTATGAATCATTACGGTCACGTAAAAAAATCTGTTCGATAATCTCTTCACAGCGAAAACTTTTGTGCTAGTATGCCGATCTGATTCTCGATTGTTTTTGCTTCAAGGCCCCGCGGCCCATACCGCATTCGTTAGAACCGAGTTCATTAAAAGTAGTTGCATTTTCAGCGACAACGCAATTGATATCCGGTTGCCACGGCAGCCATTTTGAATTTATCTATGTCCGTTCCTAATACTGCCACGCTAGCTCCGAACCCCTGGTTGCGCATCCTCGATGCGCTCGAGAAAAAAATCAACCGCCATTCCTACGACACCTGGTTGAAACCCACGCGCTTCAGCCACGCGAACGGCGGAATTCTATTTGTTCGTGTTCCTAACAATGATTTTCGCCAGGTGGGCGACAAGTACGGAGATCTCATCCAGGAAGCGTTGGACAATTTAGGACTGGAGTATCAGGATGTGCAGTTCCTGTCAGACGACGATCCCGCCGCAACTCCGGTTCGCCACAACGGTGGACTCAACATGCAAGCCTCGACTGCCCCACCAACTTCGCAATCGCGTTTCGATTGGGACGGAGCGGCACAGCTGAATCCTCGCTACACATTTGACGCCTTCGTCATCGGCAGCGGCAATCAATTTGCTCACGCAGCCTGCCAGGCTGTCGCCGAGCGTCCTTCTAAAGCCTACAACCCATTGTTTTTGTACGGCGGCGTCGGTATGGGCAAGACCCACCTGATGCAGGCCATCGGCCATCAGATCAGGCGACAGATGCCGCAGGCATCCATCTGCTACATCAGCACCGAGAAGTTCACCAACGAGATGATCAACTCGGTGCGCTACGACAAGATGACCAGCTTCCGCGACAAGTTCCGCAACGTGGACGTGCTGCTCATCGACGACATCCAGTTTCTGGCGCAGAAAGAGCGGACCCAAGAAGAGTTCTTCCATACTTTCAACGCCTTGCACGAATCGATGAAGCAGATCGTCATCGCCAGCGACCGGCCGCCGAAGGAGCTGGCAGAGATCGAAGATAGATTGCGCAGCCGCTTCGAGTGGGGACTCATCGCAGACATCCAGCCGCCAGACCTAGAGACAAAGGTTGCGATTCTGCAAAAGAAGTCAGATAGCGAGAAAGTCACGCTGCCGACCGATGTTGCGCTGTACATCGCGTCAAACATCCGCTCCAACGTGCGCGAGCTGGAAGGGGCGTTGATCCGGCTGGTGGCCCACTCGTCGCTGATCGGTGCCGAGATCACGCTGCCCTACGCACAACAGGTGCTGAAGAATTTCATCGACTCGCAAGCGCGTCGGGTTACGATTGAATCCATCCAGAAAGCCGTCGCCGAGCAGTTTGGCCTGCGGTTGACTGAGATCAAAGCCAAAAATAACGCTCGTGCAGTCGTCTATCCGCGTCAGATCGCCATGTATCTGGCCAAGCACCTGACCGAGGCGTCACTGCCGGAAATCGGACGTCAGTTCGGCGGCAAGCACCACACCACGGTTCTGCACTCGGTGGAGAAGATCGAAAAGCAGCGTGCGACCGACAAAGATCTGAATCGGCTACTTAACAAAATGACCGAGCAGCTAGGCGGCTAGCTTGTCTCGTTGCTCAGCCTTTCAGCGATAGTCTGGCCGGATGGTGACTAAGACAAATCTGTGCACACTCCGCTAAGCAAACAATAAAAAGCAAGCCCGCCGTCTCCAAGCCAATCCCTGATTTTCCCCTGCGGAGAAGCCTCCGTTTGAGAGCCGACTCTGGCAGTCGATTCAAGCAAGAATTGAGGCTGTCGACGCTAACCGCACTTTGCTTCCTGTTCTGCCCAACGATCATCGTCGCTTAAACGTTCGCCTTGCTGGCATCTCGGTGCCGCAGCATGATCGACATCTTCGCAAAATTCGCACCAAACTTAGTGCAACTTTAAGTCTTCCTCCAAAAGTTTCCGCCTTTCTCTAGTGTCTCCGATTTTCTTTTGATATAACGGTGTGTCCAACCAGCATGGCGTTCAACGGGGGTAGTGCATTTATGGCCGTAGAAGCTTTAGCCACACCGGCAACAGGAACGAGCACCATGGAAATCACCGTTAGTAAAGCGGAACTTCTGAAGGAATTACAGGCCACTCAAGGTGTGGTCGAGCGCAAGACCACAATTCCCATTCTGTCGAACTATTTGTTCGAAGCGGCTGGAGACAAGCTGTCTCTGACCGCGACCGACCTCGACCTGAGCCTGCGCACCTCCTGCGGCGTGAAGGTCAAAAAGGAAGGCTCCTGCACCATCCCCGCGCGCAAGCTGTATGACTACGTAAAGCTGCTGCCCGACGCTGACATCACCATCAAATTGCTGGACAACCATTGGGTCTCGATCCGCTGCGGCCGTTCGAACACCAAGATGGTCGGCATGGCGCGTTCGAATTTTCCATCGCTGCCGGTGTTCCCAACCGCAGGCGTGGTGAAGATCCCTGCACAAGTGCTGCGCGGCATGATTGCCCGCACTGGTTTCGCGATTGCCAACGAAGAATCGCGCTACACGCTCAACGGCGCCCTGATGATCCTGAAGCCCGAGTCCATCACCATGGTTGCGACCGACGGACATCGCTTGGCACACGTCGAGCGCGCCGGACAAAAGTTCGAAGGCGTTTCCGGCGAAATGAAGACGCTTGTCCCCAAAAAAGCCATGGATGAACTCAAAGTACTGCTCGACTCCAGCGACAGCGACAGCATCGAGTTCGCCAAGGACGACTCGACCCTGTTTTTCCGCATCGGCGCGCGCTTGCTGACCTCGCGCCAGCTGACAGGGCAATTTCCGAACTTCGAGGCCGTGCTGCCCAAGGACAACAACAAAAGCATCGCCCTGCATGGCGATGAACTTGGCTCAGCTATCTCCCGTGTGGCCCAGTTCGCCGACGAGCGTTCACGCGCCGTCCGCCTGAAGCTGGAAAAGGGCGAGATCAAACTCTCCGCTTCTTCGACCGAAACTGGCGAATCGGAAGATTCTCTAGAAGTCGACTACAACGGTGAAACTCTGACCATCGGCTTCAACGCGCAATACATTCTTGACTTCTTGAAGGCCAGCGGCTCAGCTGACGTGAAGCTGGAACTGAAAGACGCACAGTCCGCCGGCCAGCTACGGCCCGCCGACAGCGAAGACTACAAGTACCGCTATATCGTTATGCCGATGAGGATCTGATGGCCTGATTGAAGCATCTGGACGAAGCTTCATGCGAGGAGAATTTTTTCTGAAGTTCAGGCTGTACCTTCATTTGGCGGTAGCGCTGCTGTTTGTGTTTTCCTGCTCTGCCCAGACCACTCCGCTGGAATCCTCCATCGGGGGTAACGTCTATACCAATTTCTTCTTTCGTTTTCGCTACGAGTTTTCCTCCTCGTGGGTTTCCGAACCGGTGTCCATGGTTGGGGAAATGGAAAAAAGAGACCGCGAGGGAAACCTCCCGGATTCTGCCAAGGCGCCGAATTCCTACAAGCTGTTGAGTCTGGTTCGCACCTTCCCTGGGCAGGGTCCCAATGGCCGCAGCCGCGCTCAGATTTCTTTGACCGCCGAACAAGTGCCAACACGTTCGGAAATCACCGACGGTAAAGACGCGGTTCTCAAGTTCACAAACAAGCTGAAGAAACAGCGCTATACCCCGGTCGGCAAGCTCCAAGAGCTTGCTATCAATGGCCACACCTTCTTTCGCCAGGACATGAAAGGAAAGTCGGAAGGCGCCGAGGTTTACCAATCCGGAGTTTTCACGGTATGCAATGGTTATGTCGTAGGTTTTCTACTTACCTCGCCCACCCAGTCTCTTTTGGATAACATGGCGTCCACACTGGATAAAATCCAGTTCTTCTAAAGTTCCCGGTTGGCTTGACCTTGAGGCATAACCGACTTAGAGTTAGCCGATCTATGCCGGAGGTTTCCCATGCTTAGCGGATTCAAGCAGTTTATCCTTCGTGGCAATGTAGTGGATCTCGCAGTTGGTGTGGTCATTGGCGCAGCATTCGGTGCGGTGGTGACGTCGTTTACAACTGACCTCCTCACCCCGCTGATTGCGGCGATCGTGGGCAAGCCGGACTTCTCCGCGGTTGTATTCACTGTCGGGGGCAGCGTGCTCAAGGTCGGCAACTTCCTGAATGCCATCGTGTCGTTCCTGTTAATCGCAGCCGCGGTCTACTTTTTCATCGTGACCCCCATCAACGCTCTGGTAGCGCGGATGCGTAAAGCTCCCGTGCCGGCTGATCCCACAACCAAAAAATGCAAAGAGTGTCTGAGCGAAATCCCTATTGACGCCCGGCGCTGCGCATTCTGCACACAGCCGGCATAAGAGCCAAGATTCTGCGGCTGCCAGAGAAGTGAAATACGTTGTGATCTTCGCAACTGTGATGCTAGTCCTTTCGGCATTGCGCCCTCCTGAGAGGAGTGCGAAATGGTATCCGCGTGTCGTTTTCGGAATCCCCCCGGTATTTTTAGGCGGTATTTCAGTGTTCACCGTTGCATGCGCTATCCTCAATAGGGTTTCTGCTCTAAGCATGCCATCAAACGAGAACGTCTTTCCCGAAGCACGCCGCTTTCTGGTCCGCGGGCGGGTGCAGGGAGTGGGTTTCCGCTGGTTCGTAGAGCGGGAGGCCCACATCCTCGGCATCGCCGGATGGGTGCGTAACAACGCCGACGGCTCGGTAGAAGTGCTAGCGATGGGTACGCGTGACCAGTTGTCTGGCCTGCGTTCCCGCCTGCATCAGGGGCCGCGCGCCTCGAGAGTCGATGAAGTAGAAGAATCAGATGCCAAGCCGGTCGCCGGTTTGAGCACATTCCGCATTGAAGGAGCCTGGTAATGTCGAGCAAGTTGGCCACAACCTGCGAGCAGCTGAAATCACTGATCCGCGAGGTCCCGGACTTTCCTAAAAAAGGGATTCTGTTTTACGACATCACCACGCTGCTCAAAGATAAGCTCGGGCTGGCCACGCTGATCGATGCGCTGGCGGAGTATTACCTGCCGAAACAAGTTGACTTGGTGCTCGGCATGGAGGCACGCGGTTTTATCTTCGGCCCGGCATTGGCCTATCGTCTGAATGCAGGTTTTGTGCCTGTCCGTAAACCGGGTAAGTTGCCGGCTGAAACCAGCAAGGTTTCTTACGATCTGGAGTACGGCAGCAACACCCTCGAAATTCACAAAGATGCCATTCAGAAAGGCCAGCACGTGATCATCGTGGACGATTTGCTGGCAACCGGCGGTACGGCAGAAGCCACCGCCAAGCTGGCAAAATCCCTGGGGGCGGAGATTATAGGATTGGGCTTTGTGGTTGAGCTGGACTTTCTGAACGGGAAAGACAAGCTAAAGCCCTACGATGTCTTCTCGCTTTTGCACTACGACAAATAGGCAGTTTGATTTCCCCTTCCAAGTTTCCCCACATCGATACCTAAACATTGCAGAAAGGCGCTCAGTATCGAGCGCCCGTAGTTTCCCTAGATCAAGAGAAAGGCCGCGTATTTAGGACGCAAAACTCTTCCGATCCAAAGAGATAGACTAGATTTAAAAATATGTCCCCTGTCACGATTGAGCTCGTTATCATCCTCTTGCTCACCATCATCAATGGATTGTTTGCCATGTCGGAAGTGGCTTTGCTTTCCGCGCGCAAAGTGCGGCTGCAGCATCTCGCCGAGCGAGGCAATTCACAAGCGGCTGCCGCTCTGCTTTTGCTAAAAGACCCCAACAATTTCCTCTCAACGGTCCAAATCGGGGTCACCTTGGTTGGTGTCCTTTCCGGGGCATTCGGTGGTGCCACTATTGCGGAAAACATTGCCGGCTACCTGAGCCGCTATCCGAGCCTCACGCAATATGGGGGAAACCATCGGCGTCTCAATTGTCGTGCTGGCAATTACCTTCTTGTCGTTGATTCTCGGCGAATTGGTCCCCAAACGGCTCGCCTTGCACAGTCCTGAACGCCTCGCCACTGCAGTGGCGAGGCCGATGTCGTTCATATCGAAAATTGGAGCTCCGGTTGTAGCCGTGCTAAGCGCATGTACGAATGTGGTGCTCTCGATCTTGGGGATCAAAGATGCGGGCGAACCTACTGTGACCGAGGACGACGTTCGTGGGCTGTTGCGCCAGGGCACACAAATTGGTGTATTCGAACCCATGGAACAGCAAATTGTAGAACGGGTGCTTCAATTTGGGGACCGGCGTGTGAGCATGATCATGACGCCGCGCTCCGATGTAGTGTGGCTGGACCTACGCGAGGACTATGTGAACTGGCGGGACAAGGTAGTTCACAGTCCACACTCGCGATTTCCCGTTTGCGATGGTGACATGGACCATGTGTTGAGGATCGTCGAGGCGAAGGATTTCCTTGTGGTCAACGATAAATCGCGGATGCGCGCAGTCTTTAAACCGACAGTCATGGTACCCGAGCAGACTGCGGCTCTAAACGTGGTGGAGCAATTGCGGCAAGCGAAGGTTCACATGGTTCTGGTGATCGATGAATATGGTGGCATCTTGGAAGTGGTCACAGCGACGGATCTTGTCGAAGCGCTGGTGGGGAGTCTTCCTTCAGGAGCGTCGGATCAGTCGGCCGTTCAACGACCGGATGGATCCTGGCTCCTCGATGGAAGCCTTCCAATTCGAGACTTTAAGGAACTTCTTCAATTAGTGGAGCTACCAGGGGAAGGATATGGACGCTTTCAAACCGTCGCCGGATTTGTCATTGATAACCTGGGAAGGATTCCTTCTGAGGGAGAGATGTTCACTTGGGAGGGGTATCGCTTCGAAGTAATTGATATGGATGGAAACCGCATTGATAAGATTCTGGTCGCGCCTCCGATCCATCAGAGGGGTGGTCGAGAGGCTGCTTAGGATGCTCCCCAAGCAGAAGCCGTCTTTGCATTCTGGAACAGCGGACACTGAATACAATAAGGGATGGCAAAGGGAAACGACGCTCGAGGTTGTAGGGAACAAACTAGCGCAAGAGCCAAACAATCACGAGAGCCAACCCTGCCCATCCCAGTGCGCTGATTCCAAGAGCGGTAATTAAGCCTTCCCAGTTCGGGTGCGTCGAGCTTACTTCTGAATCGCTATCAACAAGTCCTTCGAGCATGTACCTTCTGGCGGGGGAGTCCATTCGGTCCTGACCTCGATTTGTAAATTGTGTCGTGCGTTCGTGCGTTACGATGCACAACTCTCTCAAATTGGAAAAGAGAGTAGCACAAAAAACATAAAAATTTCCAAAAAGCGGACAAACTACAGTTGTTCTTCTAAGGTATTTGCTGTAGAGAATTATGCCGGATGCAGCCACTGCGTGTACAGCATATAAACCGTGAGGGCAATAATCAGTATGGTAATGGCCCAGGTGAGGATATTGTAGACGGTCGAATTTTTATACGCGCCCATGATGTCCACGTTGCTGACCAGCAACAGAATCACGACCAGCACAATCGGCAGCATCATCCCGTTGAGTACTTGGGAGAACACGGCAACTTTGATCAAGGGGACGTTGGGAAGCAGGACCGCGGCCGCGCCAATGACGATCAATCCGGTGTAAAGCCAGTAGAAGGCCGGCGCCTGACGGAAACGCTTGTTCAGCCCTGACTCAAAGCCGAGCGCTTCGCAAACCGTATAAGCGGTGGACAAAGGCAGAATGGAAGCGGCGAAAAGAGAAGCATTCAACAATCCCACCGAAAACAGGATAAACGCGTACTCGCCGCCGAGTGGCTTCAGCGATTGTGCAGCATCGGCGGCGTCCTTGATGTGATAGAAGCCATGCGCGAACAACGTGGCCGCGCAGGCGATGACGATGAAACCTGCGACCAGCACGGAGAACAAGGATCCAACGATGGCATCCGCCTGGCTGTACTTTAGTTCCTTCGGCCCCGCGCCTCGTTCGACGACCGAAGCTTGCAGATAGAATTGCTGCCACGGCGCAATCGTCGCACCGATAATTCCTACCGAAAGATATAAGTAATCAGAATCCTTGAATTCTCTCAGGCTTGGCACGCGTACGATTTGCCGCGCCGCCTCAAACCAGTCGGGCTTGGCCAGCACAGCGGTGATGATGTAGGCAATATAGAGAAACGATAAAAAGACAAAAACCTTTTCCAGCTTCTTGTAATCCCCCAGCACCACCAGTGACCACACCACTGCTGCCGCAATGGGTACAGAAAGGTATTTGCTGATCCCAAATAACTGCATGCCGCTGGCCACGCCCGCGAATTCGGAGATCACGTCACAGAAGTTGCATAGCACGAGCCCGCACATGAGCAGGAAGGTGAAGCGGAAGCCGTAGTTTTCCCGCACCAGTTCACTGAGTCCCTTGCCGGTGATGGCCCCCATACGCGCGGCGATCTCTTGGGCAAAGGTCAGCGTGATCGCCACCGGAATCATGGTCCACAGTAGCGAGTACCCGAACTGCGCGCCGCTCGAAATGTAGGTGTAAATGCCGCCCGCGTCGTTATCGACGTTGGCGGTGATGAACCCCGGGCCGAGAATGGACAAAATAAACAGCAGCCGGAGCAGGACATAACGAAAGCGTCGTCGCATGACTGCCTCCGCCGTCCGAGTTGGAAGAATTTTGCATGGGATGCCAACGCTACTGAAGACTTCTGTTATTCAGACTAATCAATGTGCGCGATTGCCACAACAGAAAACGCCAACAATATTACGAATCTTTCGCGGTCACCACCAGTTTGGACTGCTTGGAAATATAACTCTTTCGCCGGAACCAGTCCTCCATGGCGTCGCGCAACTGGTCCAGCGGGACCTTGGACCCGATTTCCATGAGTCCATCGGCAACCGGTAAAGTGTCGTCAAAGACAGTCGCATTGGTAAAGTTCCGCATGGAAAAGTTGTCCAGCCATTTCAGTGGGCAGGCCACTGGCTGGCCTCTGTCCTGATACTCAACGCGAATCTTGCGGGCGAACACAAGGAAGATTTAAACATAGAAGATATAGCTTCAGCGCTGTTCGTAGCAGATCAAAATGTCCGGTTTTTGTAGCAAGTGAAATGTCCGGTTTCAAAGTTGTGCCCTCGCCGTTTGGGTTGGGTTGATTTTGGGGATGGGGTTGCAGGGGAAGGGGGTAGTTGCCCTTCCC
>Ga0068858_100001092_pt1 | contig 28091 bp, 24 predicted proteins | sample KBSSwiS12_FD_66589 | JGI IMG/M metagenome (GOLD analysis project Ga0068858, IMG submission 66589) | Switchgrass rhizosphere microbial communities from Kellogg Biological Station, Michigan, USA - KBS Switchgrass S1-2 | ecosystem: Host-associated > Plants > Roots > Rhizosphere > Soil ... | reverse complement strand
AAGCGCTTGAGATCTCGTTCTTCGGTCGCGAGCGGTCCCGAGAAAGCGGCCAGAGGACCACCCGCCGAGCGGACGTCGTCGATCGTCTCAACGCCGGAATCGCGAATGCGCTGCTCTGTTTCGGCGAGCACATCTCCGACCATGTGGCCGATCATGTCGCGAACCAAGGCGCGCTGCTTCTTCTCGAGCGACAGGCCGGGATGGCGCCGCTCGATCGCCTCCCACAAGCGCCCTACGAGCGGAAGCTCGACAAGTTCGTCCAGTTCCAGCAGTCCCGCCCGAAGACCATCGTCGATGTCATGATTGTCGTACGCAATATCGTCGGAGATCGCCGCGATTTGCGCTTCCAGCCCGGGCCAGCTGCCGAGTTCCAGGTCCTGATCGCAATTGGCTTCGACCATGGCCCAGGTCAGGTCGATGATGGGACCATTGTGCTTTGCGAGGCCTTCCAAAGCTTCCCAGCTGAGGTTGAGACCGTCGAATTCCGGATAAGGCGTTTCGAGCTTGGTGACGATGCGGATCGTATGTGCATTGTGGTCGAAGCCGCCGGCGTCAGCGAGGGCCGCACTCAGTGCATCCTCGCCGGCATGACCGAAGGGAGGGTGGCCGAAATCATGCGCCAGGCACAAAGCCTCTGTAAGGTCCTCGTTGAGGCCAAGCGTCCGCGCCATCGTCCTTCCGATCTGCGCAACCTCGATGCTGTGAGTCAGGCGGACGCGATAATGATCGCCGTCCGGAGCGACGAAAACCTGCGTCTTGTGGCGGAGGCGCCGAAACGCGACCGAGTGGATCAGCCGGTCGCGGTCGCGCTGGAATATGTCCCTTGGTCCACGCGGTCCCGAATTGCTTTCAGGGTGAAGACGGCCGCGCGATCTCGCGGGGTTTGCGGCGATCGCCGGAGGAAGGCTCATCCGGCAGGGAGTGGCGCAATCCTGTCTGATTCGGAATTGATAAATTTCGACGCATCGACGCCGATCGTCTCCAGATCCTCTGAAAAGATCGTCGCGTCGGAGTCGCCGCGGAAAGGTCCGACGAGAAGGCGGGAGCGGTCGGCGGTCCGAAGGACGTAAGGCTTGATGCCGTCGAACAAGTCGGGGCTCTTGGATTTCAGCCGCTGGAATTTCGTGACCAGTTCATCGACGTCTTGACCGCTGGCGAGCTGGATCCAGATTTTCGGCTGGAAAAGGGCCGCCGTCCGCTGGACGCTCACGGCCGGTGGTGGCGCGACATAGGCCACCTGAACCGCCTGGGCGGACTGCCAGCTCCGCTGAACCGGCAATGGGGTGGGCTGCGCCTGAGCGGAGGGGCCACGGAGAAGCGCATCGACACCGGCGAGCCGGTCATTGCTGGCTGCCACCGCCGTCGTCGACAGAATGCGCGACGGCGACGCGTAGGCGTAGGCGGTTTCGCCTTGATCCGGGAAGATTCCGAGATTGACCGCAGCGGCCTTCTGAGCGGCAGAAAGGTTTGGCAGCCGCTGCAGGAAGGGCGCCACGTTCGACGAAGCGCCGGGCATGGCTGCGTTGATGGCCATCATGGCCGCGTTCGAATCGCCGGTGAGCGCAAGGACGAAAGCGCGAATGCGTGCAACGCCGGGGTCGCCCTTCGCTGAAAGTGGGACAAGGATCTGCAGGGCGCCCGCGCGATCGCCGCTGATCGCCAAGCTGAGTGCAAGCCGCCGCCGCGCTTCATCACTGTCCCGGCTTGCGAGCGCTACCTTGTAATCGGCCTGAGCCTGCGTCTGCTGTCCCATCAAATCATAGGCGAGCCCTCGATCGCAGGCGAAATCCGCCACCTTCTCCCCGAGTTGCTGCGCTCGCTTGAAATAAGAGATCGCGGCCTGCGGCTCCCCGTTGGCGACGGACACCGCGCCCATCCCGGCCTGCGGCAGGGGACTGCGCGGATCGACCTCGTCAGCGCGAGCGAAGAATCCCGCGGCTGCCTGGGCGTCACCAAGCTCCAGCGCCGACTTGCCGGCGCCGATCAGCGATTCAAAATCCTTGGGGTCTGATGCAAGCGTCCGGACATAGCGGGCTAACGCCGCAGCCGGGCTTTCATTGTAGGGTGAATAACTGCCCTGCGCAGCGGCAGGCGCAGCGGCAAGCGCGCAGACGCACGCGTACATAGCCAGCCGAATTTGCAGTCTTCCCCGCATCACCACTCCCCGATGCGGCACTGAATCTTGCCAAGAGCTTTCTGGCTAGGGGCTTTACGGTGAGCCGTGCGACATGCTCGGCGAGGCGGTCCCAATATACAATTCAGCCTAAGAAAAAGGGCGACCCCCGAAGGAGCCGCCCTATTCATGATCAGTAGCCGGGAATCGATTACTGATTGTTTTGCCGGTTGAGGAAGCGCGGGATATCGATCGGGTCGCGCTTGAAACCGGGTTGAGATTCGTCTTCCTCAATCTGTGCCTTTGGCGCCCCTCGGGCAATGTTGGACATGCGCTCGAACAGGGTCCCGCCACTAGCCGGAGGTTGTTCGGTCTCGTCCTCATCTTCAGGCGGAGCGATCGGCGGAGCACCGACCGGGCTGGTCAGGATGTCGTCTGCACCCAGCAGGAGCTCATCGTCACCGTCTTCCGCGGTGGGCTCAGCTGCGATTTCTTCATCAACAATCGGTTCGGCGACATTGGCCGGGACGGAAGGTTGCGGCGCAGCAGCCTGACGCCCGGGGAAGGAGAAGACCTTGCCCGGCTGTGGGGCCGCGACAACGTCGGCTTCGATGCCGGTCGCAACTACTGATACTCGGATCTTGCCGCCGAGGTCGTTGTTGAAGGCCGAACCCCAGATGATGTTCGCATCGGGATCGACCAGCTCCTTGATGTGGCTGGCAGCCTCGTCGACTTCCATGAGGCGCATGTCCTCGCCGCCGGTGATGGAGATGATGACGCCCTTGGCGCCCTTCATGCTCACGCCGTCGAGAAGCGGGTTGGAGATCGCCTTTTCCGCGGCCTCAATGGCGCGATTGTCGCCGTCGGCCTCGCCGGTGCCCATCATCGCCTTGCCCATCTCGCTCATCACCGACCGGACATCGGCGAAGTCGAGATTGATGAGGCCGGGCATGACCATGAGGTCGGTGATCCCGCGAACGCCCTGTTGAAGGACCTCGTCGGCCATTTCGAAAGCCTGCTTGAAGGTCGTTTCCGAATTGGCGAGCCGGAACAGGTTCTGGTTCGGAATGACAATCAGCGTGTCGACATGCTGCTGCAGCTCGGAAATTCCGGAATCGGCCGAGCGCGAGCGGCGCGCACCTTCGAATGCGAATGGCTTGGTGACGACGCCGACGGTCAGAATACCCTTGTCGCGAGCCGCCTTCGCGATGACCGGAGCAGCGCCGGTGCCCGTGCCGCCACCCATTCCAGCGGCGATGAAGCACATGTGGGCGCCCTCGAGCGCGTGGAGAATTTCGTCGAGCGTCTCTTCCGCGGCGGCTCGGCCGATTTCCGGCCTTGAGCCAGCTCCAAGTCCTTGTGTGATTTTCAGGCCAAGCTGGATCCGACGGTCCGCGGTCGAATTGTTGAGCGCCTGCGCATCGGTGTTCGCGACGACGAAGTCGACGCCCTGAACGTCAGCTCGCATCATGTTGGCGATGGCGTTCCCGCCGGCGCCGCCGACGCCAATCACGCTGATACGCGGCCGAAGCTCGTCGACCTCGGGCCGGATGAAATCGATGCTCATGTCCCTAAACCTCCCCCAAACACCGCAACGCGTTGAGCCTTCGGGAAGAATCTTTGAATCATTGCGAGTCGCAAGCCAAGGGAAAAAGTTAACGCTGCCGAAAAAAGTGGGGGCAAGTGTCGCCCGAAAGACTCACTTATCCACAGGCGGCGCATGCTTGACCGATCGGCATCCGCGACCGAACCTGCGCTTGTTTACTCCATATTCATGCCGTCGCGAGAAACTCGCTTTAGTGGGGAGTGGTGATTTGGACCGGCGTTCGACCCTGAAAGCGACCCGTGAGTTGGCGAGCAGCCACCTCATCACGAGCTGTGCCGCACTTGCCGCGCTGTTCGTCTTCATCCCCGTCGGGCAGCGGATCGTTGCCGCCAGCCTCGATGGGTCGAGGACTTCCGGCATCGACACCCAGCTGGCCGTCGCCTTCCTGCTGAACATCGCCGTGATCCTTTTCGCGTGGCGGCGCTCGAAGGACCTTCAGGCCGCCATCGCCGCCACCGTGCTTGCGCAGCAGTCGGCGCATGACAATGCCTATGTCGATCACGTGACGGGGCTGGCGAACAGGCGCGAGCTGATGCGGGTGCTCGCCGACCCCGACCTCGGCACCGCGGGAAGCAAGCTCCTCCTCCTCGATCTCGATTTTTTCAAGAAGGTCAACGACCTCTACGGACATGTCGTCGGCGACGAAGTGCTGAAGCGGGTGGCCGAGATCATTCGCTCCCGGGCACCCGAAGGATCCTGCTGCGCGCGACTGGGTGGCGATGAATTCGCAGTCCTCGTTCAGGAGCACGGCGAAGAGCTGATCAGCCAATCCATCGAGAACATCATTCGCGGGATTGCCGAGCCGCTGATCCTGGAGACCGCCACGGTTCACGTGTCCGCATCTGTCGGCATCTCGCGCATCGAAAGTGACTTGAGCGCCGAGGAATGCCTGCGCCGCTCCGACATCGCGATGTATGCCGCCAAAAGGGCCGGCCGGAACTGCCAGGTCTGGTTCGACGAGAAGATGGAGCAAGAGCTCCTCGCGCGGACTCAGCTCGAAGATCAGATCCGCGATGCCGTCGCAGCCGGCGAATTCGTTCCCTACTACCAACCCCAGATCGATCTCGGGACCGGCCAGCTCACCGGCTTCGAGGTGCTCGCGAGATGGCAGTCTCCGTCGAGAGGATTGCTCGAGCCGTCGGAGTTCATGGACGTAGCCGAAGCTTCAGGGCTGATTTCCGAACTGTCGCTAAGTGTCATGAGGCGCGCTCTGACCGAGGCGCGCGATTGGCCCAGCCACCTCAAGATTGCGGTCAACATTTCGCCGATCCAGTTCCGCGATTCTCGCCTTGCCGAGCGGATCCTGAAGCTCGTGACCGAGACGAACTTCCCGCCGTCCAGGCTGGAGGTCGAGATCACCGAAACGTCATTCATGGAGGACAGGGAAACTGCGCTGACCATCGTCGAGAGCCTCAAGAATATGGGCATCACCATCTCGCTCGACGATTTCGGCACCGGTTATGCGTCGATGTCCCAGCTGCAATCGTTGCCGTTCGATCGGATCAAGATCGACAAGAGCTTCGTAACTTCGCTTCTTTCCGACTCGCAGAGTGACGCGATCGTCAGCACGATCCTGGCGCTCGGCCGCGCGCTTCAGCTTCCTATCACTGCTGAAGGCATCGAGGACAAGGGCACCAGGGACCGCCTGTGCGGTCTCGGATGCTCCGATGGCCAGGGCTGGCTGTTCGGCAAGGCCATGTCAGGCGAAACGGTACGGGAATCGCTCAAAATCGATGATCAGCCCGACGTCCCGCCTTCGGTGGAACAGCCGCCGACCGCAAGGAACGAGCGCAGGGACCACCGTCGTCGCGCCGCTGGGGGCAAGCGCGCGCGCTAGTCGAGCGTGATTTGCTCGATTCGAGGAACTCCGACTGCCCACCAGAGTGCGCCTAGTGCCGCAATAGCGGCGGTTAGTGCAAAGGCGCTTCCGTAGCCGGCCCGATCAACGATGATGCCCGTGATAATGGGGCCGAAGATCCCCGAGAGATTCCCGAGAGAGTTCTGAAATCCAACCCAGGTTCCGGATGCTCGCGGGCCCGCGAACATTTGGGCAATCGCATAGAGGTTCATCGACAGGGCAGCCGACGCTGCGCCAGCAAGGCAGAGCAGGAAACCGATCATCACGGCAGTATGGGCATAAGCTAGCCCGAGGATGGCGATCGCGGCCAGCGACTGGCTGCCGACCATCATCCATCGCCGGCATTTGGCCTCCGATCTCCCAGATCGAGTCCACCAATCCGAGAAATGGCCGTAGGCGAAGGCGCAGGCTCCCTGGACGGCATAACCAAGCGAGGCGAGCAGCGTCATCTCGGCGATCGAAAAACCGCGAGACTTGGTCAGGAACAAGGGAAGCCAGGCAAGCAGGAAATAAAAGCAATAATTGCCCAGGCAGTGGACGATGGACATCGACCACAAGGGCCACTTGCCGATCAACGCGAAGACATCGACGCGGGGGCCGTCGTCGAAATGCGCCGTGTCCGGGAGATGGCGCACGGCGTGGCGCCAGGGAGCGAGCCACACCAGGGTGACTATCCCAAAGACGATGAAGATGGCTCGCCATCCGTAGAAATTCAGGATGAGACCGCCGACGAGCGTCCCCACGGCCGGGCCCAGGGCGATCCCCATCGCGAGCGCCGCATTGGCGACGCCGCGACGCTCGGCCGGAACATGCCGCGCAATGATCTTCGAACTTCCTGGAAAGGCCAGGCTCTCGCCGATTCCCAGCATGATCCGGAGCACGAACAAGGAAGTGAACCCGCCGACGAATCCCATCAGAAGGGTACTTGCGGCCCAGATGAGTATGCCGCCCGCCAGCAGCTTGTAGACGGAGAAGCGGTCGCACAGCCAACCCGCGAACAGCTGGACCGGCGCATAGACCCAGAAGAAGGCTGAAACAGCCCAGCCGTAGGCCTCGTTCGAAAGCTGCAGCTCTCCTTTCATCAACGGCGACGCGACAGCGATCGAGCCGCGGTCAACATAATTTAGGAAGACCGCGGTCCCGAGGAGGAGCACGAGCAGGTTTGCGGACGTCCGGCCGCTCCGGGCTATTGCGCTTGTCGCCAATTGGACCCCCTCAAGACCGCGAGCTTAGTAACCGCCCTTCATGGCGTCGATCAGCCGCCCGAATACACCCTTGTTCCGCGATGACTTGATAACCGGTCCGGCAATGTCGCGAATGTCCCCGCTCCCGCTCGCGGCAAGTAGTGCCAGCCCCACCAGGGTAGAAAATGCCGGGCCGCTATGCGCGTCGGGCAGGCCAGTGATCTGCTTCGGCCGGCCGACGCGAACCGCGCGTCCCAGGACGCCCTGCATATAGTCCGCAATATTCTTGAGCTCCGCCCCGCCGCCGGTCAGCACCACCTGGCGGCCGACAGGTCCGGTGAAGCCGAGTGCCTTCAGCGATGCCTCAACCTCGTTTGTCAGTTCTTCGATGCGTTGGCGGATCACCATCATCAGCTGTGCGCGCGTCATCTTCATCGGTTCGGCCCCCGGCTCGGCGCCGATTTGCGCCGCTTCGATCATTTCATGATTGTCGCGGGGACTGGTCATGGCTGAACCGTAGAAGCATTTCAGCCGCTCGGCATCGCGGCGCTGCACGGCGAATGCCGCGGCAATGTCGTTGGTGATGTCCTTTGCGCCGAGTTCGATGGTCCTAAGGCCCACCATCATGCCGCCGAGGTGAACGGAGACGTTGGTGACCTCGGCGCCCATCTCGACCAGTGCGACGCCCAGCTCACGCTCCTCTTCGCTAAGGCAGGCGAGCGCAGCGGCAATCGGCGAAGCGACGATCGCCCTGACTCCGAGATGGGCCTGGCGAATGACCGTATCAATGTTCCGCAGCGGTGACGGCTCGGCGGCAATGACGTGGATGTCGACCCCGAGCCGACTGGCGTGGAGTCCGATCGGCTGCTGAACGCCCTGCGCACGGTCGATCGTGTAAAGCGCCGGATGTGCGTGAAGGACCACCTGGCCATTCTTGTTGATCGCGTCCTTGCCGGCCTGGAAAAGTTCGTCGATGTCCGCCTGCTCGATCGGGTGGCCGCCAAGCTCCACTTCAACGTTCGCGACATCGCTAACCAGTCCCCCGGCCCCGTAGCTCGCCCACACATCCTCGACCGTCAGGCCCGACATGCGCTCCGCAAGTTCTACGGCTTCGCGAACCGCGAACTCGCTCGCTGCCATGTCGGTGATGAAGCCGCGCTTCACACCGCGGCTTTCGCGCTGGCCGGTGCCGAGAACGGTCAGCCGGCCGTCGTCGTCCCTGCGCGCGATCATCGCGCTGACCTTGGACGAACCGATGTCGAGAGCCGCAATCAGATTCTGTTCGGCAGTTTGTGCCACTCGCGCCTCAGCCCTCCTGGTGCGGTGGAGGCTGGAGCGGTTCGCCCGGAGCGCGCGGCAGCCGAACGATCATCTTGCCTGGGACCCGCAGATCGAAGCGAACGATGCCGCGGCCCAGCAAGCCCGTATCCTTGTCGAGCCGAGTGAATCTCGTCAGCGCGGCCTTCGCCGAATCTTCGCCCTCCGGAAGGGCGATGGTCTCGCCCGACTGGAAGTTGAGATCCCATCGCCGACCACCAACCCAGGTTGCGGACGCGAGTTGCGGCTTCAAAGTCGGAACCGCGGCCATTAGCCGGCTCAAATGCTGCTCCTGGCCATTCGCTCCAGGCCCGATCAAAAGCGGCAGGTCGGGCATCTTGTCGATGGGGACGCGGTCGAGAACCACGCCTTCCCTGTCGATCAGCGCGAGCCGGCCTTCGCTTTGCCACAAGGCCGCCGGCCTTCGTTCGACAATGTCGATCACGAGGGTGTCGGGAAGACGGTGCGAAACGCGGGCATCCTTGACCCAGCCGTAATTGAGCAGGCGCCGCCGAATCTCGGATACGTCGACAAGTGCCTGGGGCGCTCTCTCGGATCCCGCCTCCGCGGCTGCCCGTCGCAATTCCTCGGTGACCACGGCATCCACCAGTCCGCGGTTCATGTGATTGATCCCGACAATTTGATATCCGCCCACCGTGAAGCCTGCGCGTCCCACTGCGGTGGCCGCGGCGCGCTCCGCTTTGGCAGGAATATCGAGCGCTACGAGTACGACGAAGCCGATGGCGAGAACGAAGGCCCCGAAGACCAAGCCGGCAACCTTGTTCGCCCGAGCCTGATCCACTGGAAGGCGTTTTGCGATTTTCTTGGGAACGGTGACCTTGGCCGGCTTGTTCGCCTTGGTCCGGCCCGAACCGCCGCGGCGGACGTGCGATGCGCTCATTGAAGTGCCTCCGCGATCAGCTGCTCGACGAGCTCGCCATAGTCGATGCCCTTCATCTTCGCTTGTTCGGGAACGAGACTGAGAGGCGTCATCCCGGGCTGAGTATTGACCTCGAGCAGGTAGATGCCGGCTTCACCGAGCTCATCGTCCCAGCGGAAGTCCGATCGCGACGCACCCTTGCAGCCGAGCAGCTGATGAGCGCGGGCGGCCATGTCCATCATCGAGCTTGCAATTTCAAACGGGATTTCGGCGGGACAGACATGCTGCGTCAGGCCGTCGGTATATTTGGCATCGTAATCATAAAAGCCCGCCTTGGGCTTGAGCTCGGTGACTGCAAGCGGATCGCCGCCCATCACCGCTACCGTCAGCTCCCGTCCCTTGATGAAAGGCTCGGCCAGAAGTTCATGGAAATGAAGCCATGGGCCTTCGACGTCGCGGCCGATCGGATTTCCGTAATTGCCGTCGTCGGTAACGATTGCGACGCCGACTGATGATCCCTCATTGACGGGCTTGACGACGAAGGGCCGCGGAATCGGATCTTCCTGGTGAAGGCTTTCGCTGGATACCACCCGCCCCGCCGGCATGCGGATGCCGTGGGGCACGAGGACCATCTTGGTCAGCTCCTTGTCGATGGCGATGACCGACGTTTCCAACCCGCTATGCGTGTATCTGAGGCCCATGAGGTCCATCATGCCCTGGACTGTTCCGTCCTCGCCGGGAGTCCCATGGAGCGCGTTGAAGACGACGTCAGGCTTAAGCTGGGCCAGCCGGGCTGCAACGTCCCGGTCCATGTCCAGTTCGGTGACGTTAGACCAGCCGCGTTCCCGAAGCGCCGACGCGACGCCCTTGCCGCTGGTCAGCGACACCTCGCGCTCGGAAGACCAGCCCCCCATCAGCACGACGACGTGAAGATCCTTGTTCATTCGTTGCCGACCCGCTGGATTTCCCATTCAAGTTTGATGTGAGTTTTCGCCTCGACCCTCCGCCGGACTTCTTCGCCCAGCGCCTCAATTTCAGCACTTGTCGCGGTACCGAGGTTGAGGAGGAAATTGCAATGCTTTTCCGAGACTTGGGCGTCACCCACTCGGAAACCCCGGCAACCGGCCGCATCGATCAGCGCCCAAGCCTTGTGGCCCTCGGGATTCTTGAAGGTCGAGCCCCCCGTCCGGCTTCTCAGGGGCTGCGATTCCTCGCGTGCCCGGGCAATCGCGTCCATCTCCGCACCGATGGCTTCCGGGTCTCCGGGCGTCCCGCGAAATACCGCTTCGACGACGACCGCGCCTTCCGGGACTTCGCTATGGCGATAGGTGTAGCCGAGCTTCTCGAGCGGCCATTCGACGACTTCGCCGGACCGAAGGACAAGGCGGGCCGAAACAAGGATGTCGCGGACCTCACGGCCGTACGCGCCGCCATTCATGCGAACGAATCCTCCGACCGTGCCCGGAATTCCGCGCAGGAATTCGAGGCCCGCAATGCCCGCGTCGCGGGCGGTCGACGACACGAGAATTCCGCTTGCGCCGCCGCCGCACCGGATCGTGTTTTCGTCGAGCCGGTCGATCTTCGAAAAGGCCTTGCCGAGACGAACGACAATTCCCGGAACGCCTCCGTCGCGGACGATGAGGTTGGAGCCCAGACCGAGCGCCATCAACGGCACCTGCGGATCGAGCTCTTGCAGGAAAGAGACGAGATCCTGCTCGTCCTGCGGCTCGAACAGCCATTCGGCATTGCCGCCGCTCTTGAACCAAACCAGCGGTGCAAGGGGTGCATTCGCGGTCAGCTTCCCGCGTACGCCGGGCATGGTGGCGACGGCGCTCATTTCTTGGCCCTCGCATCCGAAATGCTCTTTTCGAGCGAGGCGGCCCATTTGGTGATGTCGCCCGCGCCCATGCAAATGACCATGTCGCCGTGCCCCGCGAGGTCCCGGAGCTCCCGGCTCAGCTCCTTCAGATCCTCGACCGTCCTGACCAGCCGATGCCCGCGCGCGCGAAGGCCATCGACGAGCGCCGCTGAATCGACACCCTCGATCGGCTCCTCTCCGGCGGGATAGACGGGGGTCACGAACACGACGTCGGCGTCGTTGAAGGCGTTCTGGAACTCATCCATCAACGATTGCAGGCGAGTGTAACGATGCGGCTGCATCACCGCGATGACTCGCTCTTCAGCCCCTTCGCGGGCGGCGGCCAGCACGGCGCGGATCTCGGTCGGATGATGGGCATAGTCGTCGATGATGATTGCGCCATCGACTTCGCCGACCTTGGTGAACCGGCGCTTTACGCCTTCGAAACGTTCGAAACCAGCAACTATTGCGTCGTCGGAAATGCCGAGCTCCAGCGCAACGGCGATCGCGGCCAGCGCATTCTGGACATTATGCCGGCCCGGGATAGGCACGTGCATCGATATCGACCGGCGCTCCCCCTCTTTGTCGAGGATCAGGGCATCGAACTTCGTGCCGCCGGGGACCGGAGTGACATTGTCCGCCCTGACGTCCGCCAGCGCCGAAAAGCCATAAGTGACGATACGGCGGTCGCGAATGCGGCCGATGATGTTCTGAACTTCGGGATGATCGACGCACAAGACCGCCAGTCCATAGAAAGGCACGTTCTCGACGAACTCGACGAATGCATCCTTCACCCGGTCGAAGGTTCCGTAATGTTCGAGATGCTCGGGATCGATGTTGGTGACGACCGCAATCGTGCCGTCGAGGCGGAGGAAGCTGCCGTCGCTCTCGTCCGCTTCGATCACCCACCAGTCGCTTTTGCCAAGGCGGGCGTTCGATCCATAGCGGTTGATGATCCCCCCGTTGATGACTGTCGGATCAACGCCGCCGCTATCGAGCAGGGCCGCGATCATCGATGTCGTCGTCGTCTTCCCGTGCGTGCCCGCGACCGCAACCGTCTTTTGCATGCGCATGAGCTCGGCGAGCATTTCGGCGCGGCGCACGCGCGGCAGTCGTCGCTCCGCGGCGGTCTGGATTTCGGGGTTGCTGTCCTTGATCGCGGTCGAGCAGACGACGACGGCCGCATCGCCTAGATTCTCCGGCGAATGGCCGATGCTGACCGGAATTCCCGCCTTACGCAGCTTCTCGACGACGTAGGAATCGGCAACGTCCGATCCCTGAACCTTGTAACCCAGCTGGTGCATCACCTCGGCAATTCCGGACATGCCGATGCCGCCGATCCCGACAAAGTGGATCGTGCCGATGTCGGTACCCAAGGCCTTCATCATCGAAGGCGTCCCAACAAGGAGCGCTCCTTCGTCATGCGGGCATTCCTCCCGCAGGAGCTTCGGCGGTCACGCGCGGGCTCAAAGCAGCCCCGACAATGACGGGAGCAACCCCGTTACCGACGCGCTCGACCAGGTCCGCAAGATCGCGAGCCGCATGAGGTCGTCCCACCGATAGAGCGCGCGCAGCGGCATTGTTGAGAGCGACCGGATCCATCGCGAGGGCCTCGATTTGCCTTGCGAGAACCTCCGGGGTGAAATTCTCCTGCTTTATGGCGCGAGCGCCGCCAGCCTTCACCATTTCGCGAGCGTTCGCGGTCTGGTGGTCGTCGGTCGCTGCTGCGAACGGAATCAGGATCGCCGGCCGCCCCGCTGCAGTCAGCTCAGCGATGGTCGAAGCGCCTGCGCGTCCAATCATCAGGTGACAATCGGCAAGCTTCGTCCCCATGTCCTCGATGTAAGTCATGAGCTCGGCCGGGATGCCGAGATCGTAATATTGCTTGCGCACGCGCTCGATATCGTCCGGGCGGCATTGCTGCACGACCTGGAGGCGGCGCCGGAGCGAAGGCTCCAACAGGCCGAGGCCCTCCGGCACAACCTGCCCGAGGATGCTCGCGCCCTGGCTTCCGCCGGTAACGAGGATCTTGAGCGGCGCCACCTCGTCGAATGGCGGGAACGGCATTTCGCCGAGCCGCGCAATCTCCTCGCGCACAGGGTTGCCGACCAATACGGTCTTTGTGTTGTGACGGTGCTTCAGCCGGTCGATCTCGTCATAGGCGACACCAATCGCCTCGGCTTCGCCCGCGAGCAATCGGTTGACCCTACCCATCACCGCATTCTGCTCGTGAAGTACGGTCGGGATGCGCATCGCGCTCGCCGCGAGCAAGGATGGAAATGCAGGATATCCGCCGAAGCCCACGACGGCGTCCGGCCTATGCTCGCGGTAGAGGCGTTTGGCCTGCGCCCTGCCTTTCAGCACCGAACCGGCGGCTTTCAGCCAGCCGATCGGCCCACCGCCGAGGCGGCCGGCCGGCAGGATATGTACCGGGACATTCTCGAAGAGGCCGGGAAATCGCGCTCCACGCTCGTCCGTGATGAGCAGCACGCCATGGCCGCGGCTTTTCAGTTCCGCGGCCAGCGCATGAGCTGGAATCATGTGGCCGCCGGTCCCCCCGGCAGCGAGCACGAAATTCATGTGGTCAGCGACTCCCCGCTCCACTTCACGACATAGGGCGAACGCGTGAGATACGGGTTCCTTCGCGTGAAGGCGAGCAGCAAGCCCATACCCATCGACAGCGCAAGCATCGAGCTTCCGCCATAGCTGATGAAGGGAAGAGTCATGCCCTTCGACGGCGCGAGCTGGACGTTCACCATCATGTTGATCAGCGCCTGCAGCCCGAATTCGATCGCGAGCCCCGCGGCGGCGAGGATTGAGAAGCTGTTGTCCTCGTCCAGCAGCTTGATCAGCACGCGGGCGACGATTCCCAGGTAAAGGGAAGCGACCGCCAGGCACGCAATCAGTCCGAATTCCTCGCCGATGACGGAGAAGATGTAATCGGTATGGGGCTCGGGGAGGCCGAACTTGCGGGTTCCGCCGCCCGGTCCCATTCCGAAGAGGCCGCCGGCGGTGAGCGTGCGAAGCGCATTCTCGACCTGGAAATTGTCGCCCGTCCCGAACAGGAATTCGTCGATGCGGGTCGTCGCCACGTCGTAGAAGAAATAGGCGAGCACGACCCCGACCAGCCCGGCGATCGCGAGCCCGATCAGGATGCGCATATTGAGCCCGGCAAGCGCGAGCATCGCAATCCAAACTGCGCAGAAGATGATCGTGCTTCCGAAGTCGGGTTGTTTCATCAGCAGGAATGCGATGGTGCCGGTCACGACCGCGGAGATCGGATAGACGGGTAGCGACTTGTCGCTGTCTTTCAGGCTCAGAAGCCAAGCCAGCGAGACGACGAAGAATGGTTTGAGGAACTCGGACGGCTGGAGTTGGCCGACCCCGAGCTCAACCCATCGACGAGCGCCATTATGCTCTGGCCCGATCAGAGGTACGAAAACGAGGAGTACGAAGAAGAAGGCCGCGCCGAACAACGACAGCCGCCGGGCGCGATCCTTGGGCATCATCGAAATGCCGATCATCACCGGTACACCGACCGCGATCCAGGCGAGTTGGCGCCAGAAATAATAAAGCTCGGAGAAGCGGACGTTGCCGCCGGAATAGCGGTGGCCGGCGGCGGGGGACGCCGCCGCGACCGCAATCAGCCCTATGGCGATCAAAACGGTGATCAGCAGCAGCAGGACCTTGTCGATTTCCCAGAACCAGCGGCCCATCGCCGACGTGTCCGAACGGCCGTAGCGCTCGGGATCGATTAGCGCGGCCTTGGCCTTGATCTGGCCGGATATGGTCTTGATCATAAATCCCCCACCAACGCCCTGAACTGGTCGCCCCGGTCTTCGAAATCGCGAAACTGGTCGAAGCTTGCACAGGCCGGAGAGAGAAGCACGGTCTCTCCCGCTTCCGCCTCCATTGCCGCTGCTCCCACCGCCCGCTCCAGCGTTTCGCACTTTGCCACGGTCATGTGCCGCGACAAGAGGCCAGCGAACAATTCGCTCGCTTCCCCAATGGTATAAGCTTTGGCGACATGGCCGAAGTGCGGCGCACATTCGTTGAGGTTGTCCGTCTTCGCCTGACCCCCGCAGATCCAGCGAATGCGATCGAAGGCCGCCAGTGCCGGCGCAGTCGCCGTCGGGTTGGTCGCCTTGCTGTCGTTGACGAAGAGAACGCCGTCCTTCTCGCGGATTCGTTCCATGCGGTGGGGGAGGCCTGGATAGCTTCGAAGTCCCTGCTCGATCTCACCGTCGCCAAGTCCGAGGATCCGGCAGGCCTCCATCGCGGCAGCTGCATTCTGAGCGTTGTGCGGACCTTGTAGTGCCGGCCAATGGGACTGATCGAGGCCCAAATTCTCGCGGCCTAGAATGGCATCTCCCGTGGACATCGCCAGCAGCCGCTCCTTGGAAGCGGCATAGGCCTCAAAGCTCTCGTATCGGTCGAGATGGTCCGGCGTGATGTTCAGCAGCACCGCAACGTCGCAATCGAGGCTCTGCGTCAGGTCGATCTGGTAGCTCGACAGCTCGAGCACATAGATTCCGCCTTCGGGGAGCGGGGCCTGGGCGAGGATCGGAAGTCCGATATTGCCGCCCATTTCGGTCGGTACGCCCGCCGTCTTCAGGATATGGTGGATGAGCGCCGTAGTGGTCGATTTGCCGTTAGTGCCCGTGATCCCGACCACGTCGTGCGGCGGAAGCTCGGGCCGCGCCCGCGCAAACAGTTCGATGTCGCCGATAATCTCGACGCCCGCATCTCTCGCGCGCTGCGCGATCGGGTGGCGGTTGAGCGGAAGACCGGGCGTTACGAGGAGGCTGTCGAACTGGCTGAGGTCGGCTTCATCGAGATTCGCGATCCTCGTCCCGGCTGGCGCTTTGGCCCGTGCTTCCTCTTTGGCGTCCCACGCCGTGACTTCGGCGCCGCTGGCGATAAGCGCGGCCGCCGTCGCAAGCCCCGACCGCGCCAAGCCGTAGACCGCATATCTTTTCCCGGCGAAGGCGCGGGCGGTGATCACCTGAGCTTGAGCGTTGCGAGGCCCGCCAGCGCGAGCACGAAGCTGATAATCCAGAAACGGATCACGACGGTCGGCTCGGACCAGCCGAGATGTTCGAAATGGTGATGGATCGGCGCCATCAGGAAAACGCGCTTGCCGGTCCGCTTGTAGACCGCCACCTGGATCACGACCGAAAGCGCCTCGACCACGAAAAGCCCGCCGACAATGGCGAGGACGAACTCATGGTGCGTTGCGACTGCAACCGCACCCAATGCGCCGCCCAAAGCGAGGCTTCCGGTATCGCCCATGAAGACGGCCGCTGGCGGGGCGTTGAACCAGAGGAAGGCGAGACCCGCACCGACGATCGCGAGCAGAAGCACGGTAAGGTCGCCCGCTCCCGGAACGTGGGGAATACCCAGGTAGTTCGCGAACTTCGCGTTGCCCACGAGATAAGTGATCAGAAGGAAAGCAATGCTGGCAATGATCACCGGCATGGTGGCCAGTCCGTCGAGCCCGTCAGTCAGATTCACGGCATTGCCGAAGGCAACGATCACGAAGGCGCCAAACAATATGTAGAACCAGCCGAGGTCGAGCACCGTTTCCTTGACGAAAGGAAGGTGCAGCGAGGTTCCCCCAGTCCGGACCATCAGCCAGGTCGCGACACCCGCGATCAGAAATTCGAGCGCGAGGCGCGTCTTGCCCGAGAGTCCCGCATGGTGCGCCTTCTTGACCTTGTCGTAATCGTCGAGCCAGCCGATCAATCCGAAGCCGCCCGTGACCAGCAGGCAGGCCCAGACATATTGGTTCCGGAGGTCCATCCAGAGGAGGACCGAGATCGACATCGAAATAAGGATCAGCAGACCGCCCATGGTCGGCGTTCCGCGCTTCGCAAGGTGGCTTTGAGGACCATCCGTCCGGATCGGCTGGCCCTTGCCTTGCTTCGCGCGAAGCCAGCTTATGAACTTGGGCCCAAGCAGAAGGCCAATCAGGAGTGCCGTGGCGCTCGCAGCTCCGGCGCGGAAGCTGATGTAGCGGATCAGGTTGAAGATTCCGGGGAAGCCGAGTTGTTCGGCAATCAGGTAAAGCATTCGACGCCCCCTGCCACCCGGTCGACAAGCCTCGCAAGCCCGACGGAGTTGGATGCCTTCACCAGCACCGCGTCGCCCGGCTGAAGCTTTGCAAGCAGCGTTTCGATGGCGCCGTCGACGGTGGGCACAAGGTCCAGCGAGATCTTGCCGATTACCTGCTCTGCCAGTGGCCGCATCTCTTCACCGATCAGGATCAGTTCGTCGACATGCGCGTCGAGCACGGCCGGTGCGAGACCCGCGTGGAGCGTTCCGCTATGCGGTCCAAGCTCCCGCATCGGTCCGAGCACGGCGATCCGGCGTGTGACGTCAGGCTCTCCGCCGAGGCTCTTGAGCGTCGCCGCCATCGAGGCCGGGTTCGCATTGTAGCTCTCGTCGATCAAAAGCACTTCGCCGCCGGCCATCGCGACAATGTGGCGCTGCCCCCGGCCTTTCAGTCCGCCCAGATCGGCAAGGGCGAGACCGGCGAGCGCCACGTCGGCTCCCACGGCTTCGATAGCGGCGAGCACTGCGAGCGCATTCGAGACCCAATGCTCGCCGCGCTGCGAAATGGTGAAGGTCAGCTCACGCTCAAGAAGCGCCGCGCTGATCAGGCTTCCGCCGCCCTCCGCGCCGACCGCATGGACGGCATGAACGTCAGCATCGCCTTTGCCGAAGGTGATGATGCGCTCGGCGTGGCGGCGCGCCGCCTTCACCAACCGGTCACGATGCGGCGTATCATTGGGAACGATCGCGATGCGTTCGCGCTCCAGTCCTTCGAAAATCTCGGCCTTTGCGTCCGCGATCGCCTCTTCAGAACCGAGGTTTTCGATATGCGCGGGAGCAATTGCGGTAATCAGGCTGACGTGCGGACGTACCTGGCGCGTCAGCGCGGCGATCTCGCCCTTGTTGTTCATTCCCATTTCAAAGACGCCGAATTCGGCATCGCGAGGCATTCGCGCGAGGCTGAGCGGCACTCCGGTATGGTTGTTGTAGCTTTTCACGGAACGGTGAACCCGGCCCGGCCGGTTACGGTCGAGCGCGGCGAAGAGGGCTTCCTTGGTGCTGGTCTTTCCGACTGAACCCGTGACCCCGAGGATCGTCGCTCGACTGCGCTCGCGCGAAGCACGACCCAGCGCCTGGAGCGCGGCGAACGTGTCCTCGACGAGGACATGCGGACCGCTCACGGACTGCGACACGATCGCACCTGCCGCGCCGGCAGCGAACGCGCCTTCGACGAAACGATGTCCGTCATGAACCGTACCGGGCATGGCGACGAACAGGTCGCCTGATTTTACCTCGCGGCTGTCGAAGGTGACGCCGGTTACGTCGAAAGGCGCGCTTGCATTGCCGCCCGTCGCCGTTGCGATCTCCTCCGAGGTCCAGAGCGCGCTCACGCAGCGCATTCCCTTGCAACGAGAACGTCGTCGAACGGCAGGACCTTGTCGCCGATGATTTGCCCGGTCTCGTGCCCCTTGCCTGCGACTAGCACGATGTCGCCCGCGCGCGCCCGCTGAATGGCCTCCGCGATTGCTTCCCGGCGGCCGGGAACTTCGCTTGCGTCGGGGGCTCCTGCCATGATCGCCGATCGGATCTCGGCCGGATCCTCGCCTCGCGGATTGTCGTCGGTGACAATGACGATGTCCGACAGGCGAGTTGCTACCCTACCCATCTCCGGCCTCTTCCCCTGGTCGCGGTCGCCGCCGGCTCCGAATACGGTGATCAATCGGCCTTCGACGTGAGGCCGAAGAGCCATGATCGCCGCTTCGAGCGCATCCGCCGTATGCGCGTAATCGATGTAGACGGGGACACCCGAGCGGCTGATTACCGCCCGCTCGAGCCGGCCGGGAACCGGCGAGACGCGCTGCATCGCGGAAAAGGTTGAATCCCAGCTGCCGCCGGTCGCGAGGACCAGGCCGGCGGCGGTCAGCACATTCGCCGCCTGGTAGGCGCCGATCAGTGGAAGCGCGAGGCGATGGGACGTGCCGCCATGCTCGACTATGAGTGCCTGGCCGAGTGCCGTCGGGCTTTGTTCGACGAGCCGGAGCGTTTGACCCTTTCGGCCGACGGTCAGGAGCTCGTGGCCACGCCTCTGGGCGCGTTCGATCACTTCGTCGGACCTGGGATCGTCGGCCCAGATCACGGCCGGCTTGCCGGGCTCCAGCAGGCGTTCGAACAGACGCATCTTGGCCTCGAAATAGGCATCCATCGTCTCGTGATAGTCGAGGTGGTCGCGGCTGAAATTGGTGAAGGCGGCGGCCGCCAGTGGTACGCCTTCCGCGCGATGCTGGTCGAGGCCATGACTGGAAGCCTCATAGGCGACATGGCTGATGCCCATTCGCTTCAGGCCCGCCATGTTGTTGAGGAAGGTGACGATGTCAGGGGTAGTGAGACCTGTCTTCACCTGGTCGTCCGAGGTCGTGACCCCAAGCGTCCCGATCGAAGCCGAGCGCTTTCCCGACATGCGCCAGATCTGCCGCGTCATTTCGACGGTCGACGTTTTGCCGTTTGTGCCGGTCACCGCGACCACTGTTTCGGGATAAGGCGCGTAAAATTTGGACGCGAGCTCGGCGAACAGGCGGCGAGGCTCGGGATCACCAAGCACCGGCGCATTGTCGGCCCGGACTTCGGGCCGCGCGATCACGGCAACAGCTCCGCGTTCGACGGCCTGGTCGATGAAATCCTCTCCGTTGACGACCGCTCCCCTGAAGGCGCCGAACACGCTGCCGCGAACGACCTTTCGATGGTCGATGGCAAAGCCGGTCACTTCGGAATCGGAGTCTAGGTTCGCGAGATCGCGCAGCCGCACCTGAGCATCTACTCCTTCGTGTCGTGAACGAAGGGCATTACCTGGCTCATGTCGGGCTCGCGGTTCATGTCCGGCTGGACTCCAAGCATGGGGGCGATGCGGCTGATCGTGCCGCTGACCACCGGCGCAACGTTCCAGCCGGCAGTAGTGAATCCATAGGTATCCTTGGTCGCCTTCGGTTCGTCGAGCATTGCGACGATCACATAACGGGGTTCGTCCATTGGGAACACACCCGCGAAGCTCGTGATGTTGATGGTCTGGCTATAGTGGCCGTTGATCAGCTTCTGCGCCGTTCCGGTCTTTCCGCCCACGCGATACCCCGGCGCGTCGGCCTTCTTGCCCGTTCCCTTCATCACCACGAGGCGAAGCAGCGCCCGCATCCTGTAGCTGGTCTCTTCGCTGAAGACCCGCTTGCCGGGAGGCAGCGGATGGCCCGGGCCAACCTTCATCAAGGTGGGCGGATGATAGATTCCGCCGTTGAACAGGGTTGCATAGCCCATCGCCAGTTGAAGCGGCGCGACGGCGATGCCCTGCCCGAAGCCGACCGTCATGGTTTCGAAGGGACCCCAGCGAACGCCAGGCGTCAAAGCCCGTCCCCGCTCCTTCAGCTCGATTGGTACCGGTCCGGTGAAGCCCATCTTCCCGAGCCACATTTTCTGCCGCTGTGTACCGAGCTGGTCGGCGATCTGGGCGGTCCCGATGTTGGAGCTTTCCTCCATGATCTCGGCGACCGAGCAGATGCGACCGAACGGATGGGTGTCGTGAACGAGGTGCCCGTAGACGGCCAGCACCTGCGGGCAGTTGTACTGCTGGCCAAACGACTTGATGACGCCGCTGTCCATGGCCATTGCGACGGTGAACGGCTTGAAGGTCGAGCCCAGCTCGTAAACGCCCTGCGTTGCACGATTGAAGCGCGCTTCCGGCGTCGCCGCTCCCGGCGAATTCGGGTTGACCTCGGGCAGCGACGTCATCGCCAGGACCTCTCCGGTCCTGACGTCCATCACCACTCCGGCGGCGCCGATCGCGGAAAATTTCGCCATTGCATCGCTGAGCTCGTGCTCAAGCGCCTGCTGAACACGGCTGTCGATGGACAATGCCAGCGGCTCATTTCGCGTCGCCGGTTCCGACAGATATTTGTCGAACGCGCGCTCCATTCCAGCCACGCCATGCCCATCGATATCGGTATAGCCGAGAACATGTGCGGCCAGCGTGGTCTGCGGATAAAGCCGGTCGGGCTCCCGCTGAATCGCGAGGCCGGGCTCGCCGATCGCATTCACGGCCTCGACCAGTGATGGGGATGCCCGGCGGCGCAAATAGAAGAAGGGTCTGCCCGATCTCAGGATCGCAAAATATTGCTCCGCACTCTGTTCGGGCATGAGCTCTGCGAGCTTGCGTGCTAGCGCGAGCTTGTCGCCGATCACCTTGTTGGGATGGATCGCGATCGTCCAGGCATCGATCGTCCGCGCAAGAGGATCTCCGTTGCGATCGACGATGTCGCCGCGCTCCGGAACCAAGGCGGTAAGGCCTTCCTTGCGCCCGGCATGGTCGCCAAAGGCCGCGAGGTACAAAAGCCTGAGTGCGATCAGCGCAACGACGCCGGCATAGACCAGCATCCCGAACATCAGGCGCTGATGCATGACCGCCAGCAATTGGCGGCGCTGGCCGACGAGTCGGAGCCGCTCGGGCCGTGGCGCGACGAGAGCGGGCGACGGTGCGTTCATCGGTCGGCGGTTGAGTCCTTGGGATTGCCCGAATGCCTTGCCGCAAGCGGCGCGAGTGGATCGACTTTTGCAATCCGGACCGGCTTTGTCACCGGCTTGCTGGACGCGACGACCGGCTTATCCACCGATTTTTTCGTCGACGGGATCGCGGCGACCGCAGGCTGCTTCGAAGCAGTCGTCACCGTGGGATTGTGTCCGGTCGGATGGGCGGCCGCGAGGCCCGGCTTTTCCAGGGACCTGGTTGATACCGGCTTAGCCGCCGTTGCCGGTTTGTCCGTGGATTTGACGGTTGTCGAGGGCAATTCGACGACACGCCGCGCCGGGACCTCGCGCGTCTCGGTCTTCAGGCTTGCTTCGCGAAGCAATTCACTTGGAGGGACCGCTGCCGGCGCACCGGAATCGTCGGTCTCGGCTTCTCCGACTGCTGGCCGGTGCGGCTCAGGTGCGGGCGCCGAGGCAAGCACGACAGGGGCCTGGAAGTCGATCTTGCGTTCGGGCTGCGCTAGCCGGGCGAGCTCGAAGCTGCCTTTGAGGAACTGATCGGCAGCCGGAGCGGAAAGGGCGAAAGCACCCGCATTCCATCGCTCGAGCTGCGATAGCCTGCCCCGCGTCCCGATCTCGGTTTGGAGGACGCGAAGGTCGCGCTGGGCAAGGACGATTCTCATCTCAACATCCTCGAGCGCGGCCCGCTCGGAGGCGACGCGAAGGGAGACGAGGTAGCAGCCAAGCGCCGCACCGGCGCAACTGGCGACCATGAACACGGAGCGGAAGCTGCGGCTACTCATTGCAGGCGTTCCTTGCGGGGTGGAGCAGAAGTGCGAACGCCGCTCCTCAGGCGTGCGGAGCGCGCTCGCGGGTTCGCAGCCAGCTCCTGCTCGGAGGGGGAGACTGGCTTGGCGACTTTTTCGAAGGTCGGTTGATGGGGATCGGCAAGTTCGGGCCGGTGCCGCGATCCGGCCGGCGTTCCTCCACTGCGCTCCCGGAAGAAGCGCTTCACGATCCGGTCCTCGAGGCTGTGGAACGTGACCACGGCGAGGCGGCCGCCGGGTTTCAATGCTCGCTCAGCAGCTTCGAGCCCCTGCTCCAGCTCGTCGAGCTCGGCATTGAGGTGGATCCGGATGGCCTGAAACGTCCGTGTCGCCGGGTCGCTTTTCTGGCCCTGACGGAAGCCGGCGGCTCGGCGGACGATTGCCGCCAGCTCTGCTGTTCTTTCGACAGGACGGGCGGCAACAATGGCACGGGCGATCGCCCGGGCGCGCGGCTCCTCCCCATAGTCGCGCAAGACCCGGGCGATCTCGGCCTCCTCGGCCGTATTCAGGAACTCGGCGGCGGTCAGCCCCGACCGGCCCATCCGCATGTCGAGCGGCCCGTCAGACTGGAACGAAAATCCGCGCTCGGCCCGGTCGAGCTGCATCGACGAGACGCCAATATCGAGGGCGATCGCGTCAACCAGGCCGATACCGCGCTCTTCAAGCACCCGGTCCATCTGGCTGAACCGCTCCTCGATCAAGGTCAGCCTGGGGTTCGGGACGAGCGACCCTCCTAACTCGATCGCTTCCGGGTCGCGATCGAAACCGATCACTCGTCCCGCCCCCGCGGAGAGCATGGCGCGCGTGTAGCCGCCTGCTCCGAATGTTCCGTCCACTACGGTCTCGCCTTCATTGAGCGCGAGCGCCTGGATGACGTCACTGACCAGCACCGGCACGTGTGGGGCCGCATTGTTGCCGGCGCTGGTCATGACTGGCCTCTTTCTTCGAGGCGAAAACGTGCGATGTCTTTGAGGTCCTCGGGGATCCTGGGATCCTTGAGGAGAAGGTCCGGGTTCCAGACCTGGAAAGTCTCACCGGTTCCGAGAAACAGCGCGAGGTCGCCGATCTCGCCCTTGCGGCGCATCATCGGCGGGAAGACGATGCGGCCCGAGCTGTCGTACGGGACTTCCTCAGTGGCCGCGAAAGCCATCAGGTTGCGCTGCTGATATTCCAGCTGCGCTTCGGCGTTCGTTTCTTCTTTCTCGAGCAACCGCTCGAGCTTCGCATGCTTCAGCGCGGCATAGGCGGGGTCGTAGGCGCTGAGGCATGGAAAGGCTTCGTGCTTGGCGAGGACGATCGTTCGGGCATCGCCCCGGCGTTCGATCACGCCGCGCAGGAATGCGGGAATGGATACGCGGCCCTTTCCGTCGACCGCGTTCAGTGCGCTGCCCTGAAACAGATGCTCTAGCGCCACGCCCAAAACACTCCCCGTTCCGAGCGCAGGGACGGATGTTCGCGGATGCGCGCCGTCGCGCGCCCCGCGTCAGGTCCGAATCAAGTCGATAGCCCCGCGCTACAGACCTTGTTGGTAACTCAACGGTCTACGGGATACAATGGGTTTTCGTGGGAATTAACGGGATTTCATGGCCAAAGACGGATTTCCGCGGCTTTTTGCGGCAAATTCAGGGCGATGTTCCCTTCTTGTTCTTCTTAACAACCCTGTGGATAAGTCTGTGATTACACGAATCACCGCGACTCGACCTTCGCAAGCTCTTCCAACAGGCCGTCCAAATTATGTTTCGCCCGCGATCCCAGTCTGTCGGCGTCGAGCAAGTCCGCATCTGCAATGATTGTCGCCGTCCCTTTTCCTATCCGGCAATGAGCGATCAGCCGGTCCCCGCTGATTTCGCAGCGTCCCAAAAGGCTTCCTGGGGAATCCGTTTCGATCGTGTATCCTCCGAGCCTGCGCGATACCGGCCCCCGTCCATCGGGCGCATCCAGCCGAATTCCCCAATGGCCGAGCAGTCCCGTGTCCATGAACATCGGCGGCGGTCGAAGCGAATCCCCTAAAGGTCGCTTGCTCGGCCATTCGAGCAGCGGGTCGGCCAGCAGAACCAGTTTTCCGCCCTGCCGCACCCATTCGTCCAAAGCGACGAGATTTTCGGGCGTCTGAGCGGGAGGATGCGCCATCAGCAGCACGTGCCCCTTCGCCAGCTCCGAAACGCTGGTGACGCTGATCGGGACAAGGCGGTAGCGCGTCTCCAGCCTTCGGACCGCAGCGGAGCCGCCGCTTGAAATAGTGAAATCCTCATCGAACAGCAGAGGAAGGCTGCTGAGGAAAAGCAGGACGGGACGAAGTTCGAGCGGACGGGGAGGAAGCGGCGCCGGAGCGCGCCGGACCGCGCCAATGCCAATGATGGCAGCAGCCAATATGCCGATCAGCATGAGAAGGATCGCGCGCGGTGGCGCGCGCGTCATTTCTTCGCAGCGACGCTATTTGCGCTGTTGTTGCTGGTGTCGGACGCTCCGGGCGCAACACCGAGCTCCGCAAGCGGTTCACTGGGTTCGTTCGATGCCGCTTGCTGCGTTGCGTTGGTGACGTCGTCGCGGCTGGACTTGCTGATTATGGAGCCCAGCAGGACAAGCAGAAAAGCGAAAGCGAGGCCTGTTAGCCCAATGCGGATGCGCTGAGCGCTGCTGCCGGCCTGATAGGGCATGCTATCGACGAAGCTATGTCCCACTTCGACAATATGCAAGAACATGGCCTTGACGGTTGGCCGCAACACCGCAATTGGCCGCTAATGACTCGCGCACCTTTGCTCATCACGCTTGCTGCGGCCGCAGCGCTAGCCGGCTGCAACAATAGCGACCACACGATCGTCTCGGGACCGGACGAAGGAAACAACACGGCCGCGACGAACGAACCCGTCGCGCTCCCGCCGTCGATCTCATCGAGCAAGTCGTACCGTTGTGCCGACAACAAGCTCGTCTACGTCGACTGGATGTCCGACGGCAGCGCTCGCGTGAAGAAGACCCGCGAAGAGGTCGGAACGCCGGTTGCCGCGGGATCGCCCGACCTTAAGGGCACCGCGACAGGCAGCTCGATCACCTACAAGGGTGAGAGCTGCAAGGCCTGACGCGCCTCACTTGACTCACTCTCTGCGGCCCGATTGAAGCCCTAGAGGGAGAGGGCTTCATGGAAATAAGCAGGCGGACGTTTACGGGCGGAGCCTTTTCGCTTGCGCTTGGGAGCCAGCTTGCCTCGCCGGGTTTCGCCCAGGCACGACCCGAATTCATCGCCGCGCTCGACTCGATCCGAGCTTATGGTGAGGCTCACCTCAGATACTTCCGTTTGCCGGGCATGACGCTGGGGCTGGTGACGCCAGAAGGTCAGCGCACCGTTCTCAACTTCGGCTATGCCAATGCGGACGCCCGCAGCCCAATCACCCCCGACACGATCTTCCAGATCGGCTCGATCAGCAAGGTTATGGTGGCGACTCTTCTCCACCAATTCGCTGCAGAGGGCCGGTTCAGCCTGACGGATCGATTGAGCGACCTGCTTCCAACGATCCCGCTTCCGGGCGGCAACAGGATTCAGGTTCAGCATATGCTCGATCATGTCGCGGGCTTGCCCGGCGATTCCCCCGTCTTTCCCGATGGCGGGCTCTGGACAGCCTATGCGCCTGGCCAGCACTGGCATTATTCGAACACCGCCTACGCGATCCTCGGCAAGCTAGCGGAGCATTTCGGCAGGAAACCGCTGGCACAGCTATTGCGCGAACGGATCTTCGTCCCGCTTGGAATGAGCCGGACTCGCGGCGCCATTATCGGCGAAGACCGGACCCTTTATGCGCAAGGGTACGAAGCCGCCGACCCGGTCGCTGCCTACGCGCGGGGAGTGCCGCTCGCTCCAGCCCCATGGGTCGATGTAACCTTCGGCGCGGGCAGCGTCGCGTCCACTGCCGACGATATGCTGTCTTTCCTGCGCGCCCTTGCCGACGAGGTGCAGAACCGCGGCGCGCTCGCGCTTTCTCCGCAACAGGCGAAGATCTTCACGACCCATTCGGTACCGAGCGACACTCCGGGCATGAGCTACGGCAACGGCCTGATGCATGTCGGCGAAGCCGGGCGCGCCTACCTTCATCACACCGGCGGGATGCTGTCCTTTTCATCCTCGTTTCATTTGGACATTGCGAGCGGGGTCGGCGCGTTCGCCAGCTCGACGATCAATGCCTTTGCCGAATATCGGCCGCGTCTGCTGACTCGTTTTGCCGTCGATGCGCTCACGAACGTGCTCTTCGGCAAACCGCTTCCCGTGCCGCCGCCTCTCCTGGCTCCGCTTGCCAACGCCTCCTCTTACGTCGGACGCTATGTCGGGGCCGTAGGCGCGTTCGAAGTTCGGCGGGGCAGCCCTCTCACGATCTTGGCCGATGGCAGGGCGGCCGCGCTGGAATTGGTTGCCGACGACGTCTTCCGCACAACCCATCCTCGATTCCGGAACCAAAGCGTGTGGTTCGACCGAAAAGGTGCCGGCATCGTTCTCGCGAACTGGGGGCCTGACATCTACGTTCGCGAAGGCAGCGGCGGTCGGATACCGCCTTCGGATCCTGCCCTCGCCCGGCTTGCGGGACGTTATGTCAATGACAACCCCTGGTATGGCGCTTCATCCGTCTTCGAGCGCGGCGGAAAGCTCTGGATCGGGACCGAGACTCCGTTGACCCCCATCGGCGACAATCTCTGGCGCGTCGGCAAGAAGGATTGGTCGCCCGAACGAGCGTCCTTTGCCAATTTCATCGACGGCCGTCCGCAGACGTTGATCTTCTCAGGCGAGAAATTCCTGAGGCACGACGTCTGAACCGGTCGCTCAGGCCGGCTGCGGCTCTGCCGATTGCTCGGATTGACTGAACTGCTCCATTCGAAGCTTAAGCTCATCCTCTGACACGTCCTCGACATGTGTTGCGATATGCCAGCGATGGCCGAAGGGGTCGAGCAAGGTCCCGCTGCGGTCGCCGTAGAACTGGTCCTGGACTGCACGCTCCTGGGTTGCGCCGCTGTTGATCGCTCGCCCGAAGGCATCGTCGACGTTCTCGACATAGATGTGGAGGCTGACTCCTGTGCCGCCGAGCGACTGCGGCGAAAGATGCCCGCCCTCGGGCCATTCGTCCGACAGCATGATGATCGAATCGCCGATCCTAATTTCGGCATGGCCAACCTTGCCGCCATGCTCGAACCGGATGATCTCGGTCGCGCCAAGTGCGGTCTTGTACCAGTCGAGCGCCTCCGCAGCGCTTCGAACCGAGAGATAGGGTGTGACGCTGTGATATCCGTCGGGAATTGGTTTCGCCATCGCCGCTCTCCTTCAAGCCTCCCCGCGGCGCGCAATACTGCCGCGCCCGGAGTCGCTCCAAGCGCGTTCGTCGCGAACTGGCGGCACTGGCCTTCGGTCGCTAAGGGGCGCCCATGGAAGTCCTGGAAGCCTCCCGCATCACGCCCGAAACCGTTGCCGAGCACGGTTTGGCGCCCGAAGAATATGACCGCATCCTGCATGCGCTCGGCCGCGAGCCGAACCTCGTCGAGCTCGGCATCTTCTCGGTCATGTGGTCGGAGCATTGCAGCTACAAAAGCTCGCGCGTCCATTTGAAGAAGCTGCCTACGAGCGCTCCGTGGGTCATCCAGGGCCCCGGCGAAAATGCCGGAGTCATCGATATCGGCGACGGCGATGCAGCCATCTTCAAGATGGAGAGCCACAACCACCCCTCCTACATCGAACCCTACCAGGGCGCCGCGACGGGCGTGGGCGGCATCCTTCGCGACGTCTTCACCATGGGCGCGCGGCCGGTTGCGAACATGAACGCGCTGCGCTTCGGCAGGCCCGACCACCCTAAGACGCGGCACCTGGTCGCCGGTGTCGTCGCCGGCATTGGCGGCTACGGCAATTGCGTCGGAGT
>Ga0068858_100001090_pt1 | contig 28100 bp, 27 predicted proteins | sample KBSSwiS12_FD_66589 | JGI IMG/M metagenome (GOLD analysis project Ga0068858, IMG submission 66589) | Switchgrass rhizosphere microbial communities from Kellogg Biological Station, Michigan, USA - KBS Switchgrass S1-2 | ecosystem: Host-associated > Plants > Roots > Rhizosphere > Soil ... | reverse complement strand
GTGTGCTCGACGGCGGAGACGACGTTGCCGGTCGGCGAGTTGAGCACCAGCACGCCGCGCGCCGACGCAGCCGGCACGTCCACGTTGTCGACGCCGACGCCGGCGCGCCCCACGACCGTGAGCCTCGGGGCCGCCTCGAGCAGGGCCGCGTCCACCTGGGTCGCGCTGCGCACGAGCAGCGCGTCGGCGTCGGCGAGCTCGGCGAGCAGCTTCTCCCGCGGGGCGCCGGCGAGATCGACCACCTCGTGGCCCGCCTCGCGCAGCATCTGGAGTCCGCCCGGCGCGATCTTCTCCGCGACGAGGACGCGGCTCAAGAGGCGGCCTCGTCGAGGGCGCCCAGCAGGTTCTCGAGCGACGCCACGTCCACGTCGCCCATGTGCCCGATGCGGAAGGCGGAGGCCTTCCACTTCCCGTAGCCGCCGCCGATCGTGAACCCCCGCTCCTTGGCCTTCGCGACGAGCGCCTCCGCGGAGACGCCCGGAGGCGGCTTCAGGCACGAGACCGTCCACGACCGCGCCGGCTCCGGCGCCGTGAAGGCGTAGCCGCGGGCGCCGGCCCAGGCGGCCACCCGGTCGCGCAGCGCGCGATGGCGCGCCCAGCGGCCCTCGACCGTCTCGGCGAGGATGTGATCGAGCTGGACGTCGAGCGCGAAGAGATGCGGCGTCGAGGGCGTGTACGGCGTCTGGTTCTTCTCGGCGAACGCCTCCGTCTCCGAGATCCGCAGGTAGTGCGCGCGCGAGCGCTCCCGCGCCCGGATCCGGTAGCGCTCGGACGCGTACGCCACGGCGAGACCCGGCGGCAGCGCCAGCGCCTTCTGCGAGCCCGACAGCGCGAAGTCGAGGCCCCAGGCATCGGGCTCCACGGGAGAGCCGGCGAGCGACGTCACGACGTCGGCGAGGACGAAGGCGTCGGAGCCTTCGCGCACCGCACGCGCGATCCCCTCGAGGTCGTTGAGCGCGCCGGTCGACGTCTCGGAGTGGACGACGGTCACCGCGTCGTAGCGCACCTTCGCGAGCGCGCGGCGGACGTCCGCCGGATCGACCGGCGTCGCCCACGGCGCCTCGAGCACGTCGACCGCGAGCCCGAGATCGCGCGCGCAGGCGGCCCAGCGTTCGGAGAACGCCCCCGACACGATCGCGAGGACCCGCTCCGGGGAGAGGTTGGCGAGCGCCGCCTCCCAGAGGCCGGTCGCCGCCGAGGTGGCGGTGAAGACGAAGCCCTCGGTGCGAAAGACCCTCGCGAGGCGCGGGAGGATCCGCCCGTAGAGGTCCGCGAAGGCCTTGCCGCGGTGGCCGATCGCCTCGTGGGCCATCGCCTGGCGGACGGCCTCGCGCACCCAGACGGGGCCGGGAAGAAAGAAGCGCACCTTTCCGGCAGAGCCGCCGGTCGAGTCGAAGCTCATGAGGGAGGGGATTCTAACGGAGACGATTCGGGATTCGGTTCACCCACTCCGGCAATTCCTCGATCCGTTCGAGCAGCGCATCCGCGTCCACGCCCGCGAGCTCCTCCCGCGAGCGCGATCCGCCCGGGATCAGGACGACGCGGCAGCCCGCCGCGCGCGCGAACTCCGCGTCGACTTCCATGTCGCCCACGACCACCGTGGCGGGCGGAGAGGCCCCGGCTCCGTCCATGAGCCGCCTCAGCATCGTCGGGTCCGGCTTCGCCGGCGTGTCCGCGTCGGGCCCTCCGACCGCGAGGAAGCGCGAGCCGACGCCCTTGGCGTCGAGGATCATCCGCGAGAAGCGGGCCGGCTTGTTGGAGGCCACGGCCATGGCGTGGCCTCGCCCGGCGAGCGTCGCGAGCACGCCTTCGACTCCGGGCAGCAGCTGCGTCTGGTCGACCGCGACGTCCGCATAGCGCTCCCGGAAGAGCCGCACTCCTTCGTCGGCTCGTGCCGCCCCGACGGCTTCTTCCAGCAGGCGCTCGAGGCCGTGGCCCACCATGCGGCGGACCCGCTCGAGCGGGAGCGCGGGAACGCCGAGCCGCGTCATCGCGAAGGCGAGGGCGTCGCCGATCGCGGCGTAGCCGTCGATCAGCGTGCCGTCGAGGTCGAAGACGAGGAAGGGGCGCAGGCGGCGCTAGCCCTTCGGCTCCTCGGAGCGGTCGAGGCCCGCGAGGCGCAGCACCGTCACCGCGATCCCCTCCCAGTCGCCGTACGAGAGCGTGGGCACCGATCCCTGGAACGGCCCGTCCGCGATGCGGGCGTCGGGGTCGACGACGTCCGGCCGCGCGCTGCCCGTGCGGATCACCTCGATGCGCGGGATCGGCAGCGACTTGTACCCCTCGACGAGGACCAGATCGCAGTCCGCGAAGTCGCGCCGCAGGACGGTCTCGAGCTTCTCCTCGTCGCCGAGGCGGCGCGCGGTCGTGCGGCGGGGCGTGATCAGCGCGCCCACCGCCGCCCCGGCGGCCACGTGGCGCTGCGAGTCCTTGCCGAGGACGTCGTCCTCCACGTCGCGCGTCGTGTGCTTGATGGTGCCGACGCGAAGTCCCTTCGCGAGCAGCCGCGGCAGGACCTCGACGATCACGCTCGTCTTGCCGGAGTCGTGGCCTCCCACGAACGCCACCGCCGCGGGACGACGGTCCGGGTAGAGCAGGAAGGGCTCGCGGCGAGCGAGGAAGGGCGCGGCGGCGTCGAAGTGGCGCGCGATCTCGGCGCGCAGCGCCCCGTTGCCCTCGAGCGTCTCGCGAAACCGCGCCGAGCCCGTCAGGAGATCGATCGCGGGCCGGTCGTCGAACTCGTACGGCTCGGTCCTCCAGCGAAACTCGAGCGGGGCGAGTCGGCGCGCGGTCTCGATCACGCGCAGGCCGGTCTGGAACGGTCGAAACGTGTCGGGGTCGGTCACGCGCAGGAGGGCTCCCTGGCAGCTCGCGCCCGCGTGCTTGTCGAACATGGGCCGGAACTCGGCCGGCAGGAACGACACCCCCGGCATGGCGAGCGCGTTGAGCGCCTCGGCGACGGCGCTCGCGTCGAGCCACGGCGCGCCGAACAGCTCGAACGGCCGCGTGGTGCCGCGCCCCTCGGAGAGGTTCGTCCCCTCGAGCAGGCACATCCCGGGGTAGACGAGCGCGGTGGCCGGCGCCGGCATGTTCGGAGAGGGCGCGACCCACGGCAGACCCGTGGCGGCGAACGTGGAGTCGCGCGACCAGCCCCGAGCCGGGCACACGACGAGGTCGAGGTCGAGCCGCCGCTCCGCCGCGAAGAGACGCGCGAGCTCCCCCGCCGTCATCCCGTGGCGCACGGGGATCGGATGGAGGCCGACGAACGTGAGGTATCCGGTCGACTGCGGCGCCCCCTCGACCGCGCCGCCGATGGGGTTCGGACGGTCGCACACCACGAAGCGCAGGCGCGACTGCGCGCACGCCTCCATCGCGAGCAGCATCGTCCAGATGTAGGTGTAGTACCGGCTGCCCACGTCCTGGACGTCGAACACGATCACCTCGAGGTCCGCGAGGTCCTCGCGGCGCGGCCGGAGGCTCTCCGCCGTCTTCCCGTAGAGCGAGACGATGGGAAGGCCGGACGCGGCGTGGATCGATGCGCCGACGGCCTCCATGTACACCGCGCCGCCGGCCATCCCGTGCTCCGGACCGAACAGGCGCACGAGGCGCACGTTCGCGGCTCCCCGCAGCGCGCGCCAGCTCGGCACGCCGTCGGCGGTCACACCCGACGGGTTGGTGATGAGGCCGACGCGCTTGCCCGCGACGGGCCAGGGGCTCTCGAGGAGCCGGTCGATGCCGGCGCGAACGCGGATCATCGGAGGCGGGCAACCATCGCGAGCGGGCGCCGCCTCAGTCCGCCGCGGGGTGCGCGGGCTGGGTGCCCTGGATGAGCGCGATCGCGTGCGGGAGAACGCCCAGGATCGCCGTCAGGCAGTCGGCCGCGCCGCGGGGCGAGCCCGGCAGCGCCACGACCAGCGTCTTGCGGCGCACGCCCACGACCTGCCGCGAGAGATACGCCGCGGGGAACCCCTTCGAGGTCTCCGCGCGCATCTTCTCGGAGAGCCCGGGCACCTCGAACTCGATGACCTCGCGCACCCCCTCCGGCGTCCGGTCCCGGGGCGCGACGCCCGTCCCTCCCGTCAGCACGATGAGGTCCGCCTCCCCCGCGTCGGCGTGCATCCGCACGGCGCGGGCGACCTGACCGGCCTCGTCCGGAAGCACCTCCCGCGAGACGACCTGGTGATCGATGCCCGAGTGGCGCAGCGCCTCCTCGCAGGCCGGACCCCCGCGGTCGGCGCGGGCGCCGGCGGCCGCCCCGTCGGAGACCGTGATGACCGCCACGCGGATGCCCACGCCGGTAATATATCCACGATGGCGATGAACGACACGCTCGGCCGCCCGCTGAGGAACCTTCGGCTGTCGGTGACCGACCGCTGCAACCTCCGGTGCGCGTACTGCATGCCGGAGGCCGACTACGCCTGGCTGCCCCGCGAGGACATCCTCCGCTTCGAGGAGTTCGGCCGCCTGGTCGACGTGTTCGCGGGCCTGGGAGTCGACCGCGTCCGCCTGACCGGCGGCGAGCCGCTCGTCCGCCACGACGTCGGCGAGCTCGTGCGGATCCTCGCCGCCAACCGCCGCCTCCGCGACCTCGCGATGACGACCAACGGCGTCCTGCTCGCCGAGGCGGCGGCGCCTCTCCGCGCGGCGGGCCTCCACCGCGTCACGGTCAGCCTCGACACCCTCCGGCCGGAGCGCTTCCGGCTGCTGACGCGCAGCGACACCCACGCGCGGGTCCTCGCGGGCCTGGACGCGGCCGCCGCGGCGTTCCCCGCGGGATCGCTCAAGATCGACACCGTCGTGCTGCGCGACTGCAACGACGACGAGTTGCCCGAGCTCCTCGTGGCGGGCCGGCGCTGGGGGGCGGAGGTCCGATTCATCGAGTACATGGACGTCGGCGGCGCCACGCTGTGGACGCGGCAGTCGGTCGTCTCGCGCCTGGAGATCCTCGACCGCATCGCCGCGCGTTACGGTCCGGCCGAGGCGCTCGCGCCCGGCGAGAACTCCTCGGCTCCCGCCGAACGCTTCCGTCTGCCGGACGGGACGACGTTCGGCATCATCGCGTCGACGACCGCGCCCTTCTGCCGGGCGTGCGACCGAAGCCGGCTGACGGCCGACGGCCTCTGGTACCTGTGTCTCTACGCGGCGCGCGGCCTCGATCTGCGCGGGCCGCTGCGCGCCGGAGCGACGCCCGAGGAGCTCTCCGAGATCATCGCCTCGACCTGGGGCCGGCGTGACGACCGCGGCGCCGAGCAGCGGATCGAGCTCTCCCATCGCTCGGCCCTGCTGCCCACGGCGGAGCTCAAGCGCGATCCGCACCTCGAGATGCACACGCGAGGCGGCTGAGCCGGTTCGGGATCACCGTCGGTACTCTCCCGATCGGCCGCCGGACTTCCGGACCAGAACGATCTCCTTGATGGCCGCCCCCTTGTCCAGCGCCTTGATCATGTCGTAGAGCGCGAGACCGGCCGCCGCGACGGCGGTCAGGGCCTCCATCTCGACGCCGGTCTTCCCCGTGATGCGCGCGGTCGCCGTGACGATCGCACGCCGGCCCGCGCGGTCGAGCGTGACGTCCACGTCGACGGACTCGAGAGCGAGCGGATGGCAGAGCGGGACGATCTCGGAGGTGCGCTTGGCGGCCTGGATCCCCGCCAGCCGCGCCACGGCGAGCGCGTCGCCCTTGGCGAGCCGGCCCGACTCGAGCGCCTCGAAGGCGGCGGCGCCCATCTCCACGACTCCACGCGCGACGGCCTCGCGCCGCGTGGCGGCCTTGCCGCCCACGTCCACCATGCGCGCGCGGCCGCGCGCGTCCACGTGGAGGAGGCTGCGGCGCAGGGGCGCGGTTCCGCGGGGACGGCGGGGCTTGCGCCGGGGCCCGGCCTCGCCGCCGCCCTTCTCTCCCCGCTCGTCGCTCACGCGCGCTCCCGGTTGGCGGCGTAATCCGTCAGCGTGTTCAGGTTCGCGAACGCGGCGCCCGAGGGGTCGATCGCGGACCACTGGGTCTCGTCGAATACGTCCGCCGCGACCTCGCGCGCGAGCCCGTGCAGCGAGAGCTCGCCGGCGGCCACGCGCCGGCGCGCCGTGTCCAGGGCGCGGCGCCTCCAGACCGCGGCGAGCGGCTGCAGGCGGCCGTGCGCGCGTGGGATGACGGCGGACGCGTCTCCCGAGAGGCTGCGGCAGGCGATCGCGCGCAGCAGCGCCGGAGGCACGGCCGGGTGATCGACCGCGAGGACGAAGATCCGGTCGTCGGCCTCCTCCAGCGCGCGGATGAGCCCGTGGATCGCGGCGCGCTCCGGCTCGCCGTCGAGGACCACGCGCGCCGGTCCGGTCGCGTACTCGGGCGCCTCCTTGGCGACCACGAGGACCTCGTCGAACAGCGACGCGAGCCGCGACGTCTGGTACTCGAGGAGCGTCGACGCCCCGTACGGCAGCGCGCCCTTTGGCCTTCCCATCCGGCGCGACGCGCCGCCGTTCAGGACGGCCGCGGGCATCGCGATCTTCATGGGCGTGCCGGAGGGAGCTAGACCAGCTTCAGGAGATGCCCCATCTTGTTCTTCTTGGCCTCGAGGTACTTCCTCGAGCGGTCGGTGGGGCTCACCTCGAGAGGAACGCGCTCCACGATCTCCAGGCCGTAGCCGTCGATCGCGACGTACTTGGACGGGTTGTTGGTCATCAGTCGCATCTTCCGGACGCCGAGGTCGCGGAGGATCTGGCAGCCGACGCCGTAGTTGCGGATGTCCGGCGGGAAGCCCAGCTTCTCGTTGGCCGAAACGGTGTCGTGGCCCTGGTCCTGGAGCTCGTAGGCCTTGAGCTTGTTGATGAGACCGATCCCGCGCCCCTCCTGCAGCAGGTAGAGGAAGACTCCGCGGCCGGCCTCGACGATCTTCTCCATCGCGAGCTCCAGCTGCTCGCCGCAGTCGCAGCGCGCCGAGCCGAAGACGTCGCCGGTCAGGCACTGCGAGTGGACGCGGACCAGGGTCGGCTCCTCCTCCTGGATCTCCCCGTGGACGAGCGCGAGGTGCTCCTCGTGCGTGACCTCGCTCCGGTAGGCGTAGCAGTGGAACTCGCCGAGGCGCGTCGGCAGGTGGGGCGACGCGATGCGGTGCACCAGCCGCTCGGTCTTCATGCGGTAGCGGATCAGGTCCGCGACCGTGACCATGAACAGCCCGTGTCGCGCGCAGAACTGCGCCAGGTCCGGCACGCGCGCCATCGTGCCGTCCTCGTTCATGACCTCGCAGAGGACGGCCGACGGATTCAGCCCGGCGATGCGTGCGAGGTCGACCGAGGCCTCGGTCTGGCCCGCCCGCTTCAGGACGCCGCCCGCCTGCGCGCGGAGCGGGAACATGTGGCCCGGCCGGTTGAGGTCGCTCGGCCGGGTCGCCGGGTCGATCGCGGTCAGCACCGTCGCCGCGCGGTCGGCCGCGGAGATCCCGGTGGTCGTGCGGCCGCGGGCCTCGATCGAGACCGTGAACGCGGTGCCGAAGTTGGACGTGTTCTCCGTGACCATCGGCGGCAGGCCGAGGGCGTCGCAGCGCTCCTCGGTGAGCGCCAGGCAGATCAGGCCTCGGCCCTCGCGCGCCATGAAGTTGATGGCCTGCGGCGTGACGCGCTCCGCCGCGAGGACGAGGTCGCCCTCGTTCTCGCGGTCCTCGTCGTCCACCACGACCACGAACTGGCCGGCCCGCAGGGCCTTGACCGCCTGGTCGATGGTCGCGAACTGGGCCTGGTCCCGATCGCTCACGCCGGGCATTTTCTCACGAACCCCACAGTGCCCGGGTGAGCGCGGCCACCCGCTCGACCGGGTAGAAGAAGAGGAGCCAGCCGAACGCGACGAAGGCGTCGGTGAGGGCGATCCCCGCCCACCGGGCGAAACGGGCGCCGGCGAGGCGCCGGGAGAGGGACGACCGCTCCCAGAGGCTGTGCGCGGCGAGCCCGAAGCCGTGGTACAGCCCCCAGAGCCCGAAGTGCCACGCCGCGCCATGCCAGAGCCCGCAGAGGAACATCGCGATCGAGAGGTTCACGGTCTTCAGGAGCAGGCCGCGCCTCCCGCCGCCGAGCGGGATGTAGATGTAGTCGCGGATCCAGCGCGAGAGGGAGATGTGCCAGCGCTGCCAGAACTCGGCGATGTTGCGCGCGATGTAGGGGTACCGGAAGTTCGCCGGCAGCTCGAGCCCCAGCATGCGCGCGAGGCCGATCGCGATGTCGCTGTAGCCGGAGAAGTCGAACAGGATCCGGACCGAGAGCAGGACCATCAGCAGGGCGACGGAGCCGCGCGTGGCCCCCGGGCGCGCATCGAGGAGCTCGATCGCGAGCGCCGCGTTGTCGGCGATCACGAGCTTCTTGAAGAAGCCGACGAGCACCTGCGCGCCTCCCTGGAGCGCGAGGGCCGCACGCGGGCGCCGGATCCCCGGCTGCGCCTGCGCGAGGAATGGCTGGTAGCGCTTGATCGGACCCGACACGATCGACGGGAAGAAGATCGAGAAGAACGCGAAACGGAAAGGGCTGCGAATCGGCGCGGACCCCTTCGCGACGTCCGTCAGGTAGTGCACGAACTCGAAGGTGAAGAACGAGATCGCGAGCGGCAGCGCGACCCCGGCGGCGCCGAGGCCCGGGCGGACCGGCGCGGGACCCGTCGACCCGAGCCCGACGGTTCCGAGCAGGAGGACCCGGTACTTGTAGCCGATCAGCGCCGCGACCGGGATCGCGACGCCGGCCGCGAGCAGCCACTTCCGGCGCGCCGACCCCTCGGGCGTCCGGGCGAGCGCTCGCCCGATCCCGAAGGTGCAGAGCGCGATCACGATGATCGGCGCCACGCCGGCGGGCCCGGCGTAGTGCCAGTGGAACACCGCGCTCGCGAGCAGCAGGAACGCGAAGCGCAGCCGCGCCACCGGAAGGAGAAGGAAGAGCACGTAGACGATCGGGAAGAAGACGAGGAACCAGCTCGTGTTGAAGATCATCGCGTCGGCTCAGAAGTCGGCATAGATGAACTTCGACGACGAGAGGTCCGCCGCGAAGAGCAGGATCGCGAGCAGCGCGAGGAAGAGCAGCGTTCCCACGACGACACCGGCGAGGAGGGGACGCCTCGCGAACAGCCTCATCACGAACGGAGCAGGGCGAGGAGGATCTCCGCGTACTCGCGGTTGCCCTCCGGCGTCAGGTGGCAGTGATCCAGGAACCTCTCGGGCGGAAAGGCGTTCGCGAGGTCCCGATACACGACGGAGCTCCCCGTCCGCGCGGTCACGAAATCGAAGAGGACGCGCCGATTCCGGTCGAAGGTCTCGGCGTCCCCCGCGAACTCGGGGTTCTGGGGCGTCAGCACGACGATCGTCTGCGTGTCGCTGCGGCTCCGGGCCGCCTCGAGCAGCGCGTCGAGAGCGCGGAACGCCACGGACGAGGAGTCCCAGCGGCCGCGGTAGTACGGGTCGACCTTGAGGTGCAGCGCGGCCTCCTGCAGGTCGCCGTCCTCTCCCGCGGCCGCACCGCGCGCCGGCTCGAGCAGTCTCCGGAACGCGTCCCGCCGGGTCGGGAAGTACCAGAGCGGCTGGAGCTGCCACGCGGTCCGCGCGAGGACGCAGTGCCGGGCGGCCGACGCGGAGAGGCGGTCGCCGAGCGCATCCTCGGGGCGCCCGAGAGCCGCGTCGGGAACGGCCCCCTCGAGCTCAGGGCGGAGGAAGTCTCGCGAGAGCGCCTTGGCCGACGCGGCGAACTCGGCCGCGAACATCCGGACGTTCAGGACGATCACCCGCCGCGCCGGCGTCTGCGCCCGCCCCGCCTCGATCGTCCGGTCGATCGCCTCGAGGTCCGGGAGCAGCAGGCCGTCCGCTCCGAGGCTCTGCACGCTCATGCCCCCCGCGGCGGCGGCCGGCGCGAGCTGGGCCGGAATCGTCAGACGACGCGGATGATCGACGCGGTGCTCCCACAGCGCGGTCGGGCCGAGGACACTGTCTCCCAGGAGGAAGATGGGGTACGCGCGGCGGGCGTTCCAGGCGATGCGCTGCTCCAGCTCGGGAAGGCTCGTGAGCGAGCCGGAGAAATCGAGCCTGCGGTAGATCCACCCGGAGCCCGCGGCCCAGCGCGCGGCGCCCTCGGCGAGCAGGATCAGGACGAAGAAGCTCGCGGCGGCGCCGGCGACGAAGGACCGGTCCGGGCCGCCGCGTTCGGGATTGCCATCGACTCCGTCAGGTTCCAGCCTTCGGGAGGAGGACACCGTGGAATTGTAACAAAGGGCTCAGTGGCCGCCGGGGTTCGCGGCGTCGCTGTTGTGGATGGAGTACGCCACCTTCCACGCGCCGCCCGTGCGCTTGAGCACGACGAGGTACTTGCCCGAGTCCTCGACCGGGGGGCCGCCGTTCGGCGTGAGCCGCGCGCGCGAGGTCCCCGCCGCGAATGCGACGTCTCCCGACGCGCGCAGCTCGGTGTGGCTCAGTGTGAACTCGGTGAAACGGCAGCTCCCGAACATCCCGCGGAAGTACTGCTCGATCGCCGCCTTTCCCTGGATCGGCGGGACGCCCGGCGGCATCTCGACCGCGTCGTCGCGATAGACGGCCGCCGCCGCCGCCGCGTCGCCCGCCCGCATCGCGGCCGCATACGCGTCGGCGACCTGCCGGATCGCCGGGTCCTGCGGCGGCGCCGCCATCCCGACCATGCCGCCGCGCACCGGCGCGAGCATCATCACCGATACCCAACCCGCCATCATGAGGTTCAACCCGATCATCGTGCCCTCCTTCTCGGCGCGTGACCTCGCGCCGTGAAAGAATCCTCGGCTCGGAGGCGCCCCGACACGATGACCCCGCGCGCCAGTTCGTTGACTCCACGCGCCAGCCGCGGCGGACCCGCGCCGGGGGTTCCTGCCGGCGGCCAGACCATGGGGTCGATCCGCCCCTTCCTCGACGCATTCGTCCGGCTCGGCGCGCCGCGCGAGGCGCTCATCGGGGCGGCGGGGCTGGGCCCCGCCGAGCTCGACGACCCCGATGCGGTCGTCACGGGCGCCGCGTGCTCGGCGTTCTTCGGCGAGGCGGTGCGGCGGCTGCCGCTCCCGAACCTGGCGCAGCGCGTCGCGGAGATGATCCAGATGGGCGACTATCCCCTGCTCGACTACCTCATCCTCACGTCGCCCACGGTCGGAGACGGCTTCGGCCACCTCGTCCGCTACCTCCGCATCCTGGGCTCGCCGGCCGAGCTCGCGATTCTCGACTCGGACCGTAAGGGGCCCGTGCGGGTCGTGGTCACGCAGGGGAACCCGTTCGCCAATGAATTCACGCTCGCCCTCGCGATTCTGCACTTCGGGCGGGAGACCGAGGGCCGCTTCCGGGCCGCCGGGCTCTCGTTCCGGCACCGCCTCGCCGACCGAGCGGACTTCGAGCGCCGACTGGGCTGTCGGGTGCGGGACGCGGCCGCCGAGGACGCGCTGACGCTGGACCGCAGGACCTGGGCGCTCCCGTTGCGGCGCCGGGACGCGGTCCTCCACGGCGTCCTGCGTGCGCAGGCGGACGAGGCGCTGAGCCGCCGCGAATCGGACGGGACGTTCTCCTCGGAGGTCCGCCGGGCGCTGGCCCCGCGAGTCACCGGCGGCGACGTGCGGCTCTCCTCGGTCGCGCGCGCGCTCGCCGCGAGCCCGCGCACACTCCAGCGGCGGCTCGCGGAAGAGGGCCTCTCGTACCAGGACGTGCTCGACGGAGCGCGCCGGGAGAGCGCCGAGCAGTACCTCGCGGACTCCCGCCTCTCCGTGGGCGAGGTCGGCTACCTGCTGGGGTTCTCCGAGCCCGCGGCGTTCCACCGGGCGTTCAGGCGCTGGAACGGCATGACGCCGCTCGACTTCCGGCGCGCGCGCTCGTCTAGAAGACCGCCGGCTCCTCGTACGTCGCGAAGACCTCCCTCATGACGTCGGAGACTTCGCCCACGGTCGCGTAGGTCTTGACGGCGTCGATCAGGGGCGGCATGACGTTCGCGCCGTCGCGGCACGCCTGGCGGAGCGCGGCGAGCGCCGAGGTCACGGCCCTGTTGTCCCGGGTCCGCCGCAGCTCGGCGACCGCCGCCTTCTGCTCGGCCTCGACCGAGTCGTCGATGTAGAGCGTCTCGATCGGGGCCTCGTTCTCCTCGACGAACTCGTTGACGCCGACCACGATCTTCTCCTTCGCATCGATCGCGCGCTGGTAGGCGTACGCGGCGTCCATGATCTCGCGCTGAGGGAACCCCGCCTCGATCGCCTCGACCATGCCGCCGAGCTCGTCGATCCGGCGGAAGTACTCGAAGCAGCCGCGCTCCATCTTCGTCGTGAGGTCCTCGATGAAGTACGACCCGGCCAGCGGGTCGACCGTGTTGGCCACGCCGGACTCGTGCGCGATGACCTGCTGCGTGCGCAGCGCGAGCTTGACGGCGAAGTCCGTCGGCAGCGCGAGCGTCTCGTCGAGCGAGTTCGTGTGCAGCGAGTTCGTGCCGCCGAGCACGCCCGCGAGCGCCTGGAGCGCCGTGCGCACGACGTTGTTGTACGGCTGCTGCGCGGTCAGCGAGCAGCCCGCGGTCTGCGTGTGGAAGCGGCACATCCAGGAGCGCGGATCCTTCGCGCCGAAGCGCTCGCGCATCGTCTTGGACCAGATGCGGCGCGCGGCGCGGAACTTGGCGATCTCCTCGAAGAAGTCGTTGTGGGAGTTGAAGAAGAAGGAGAGGCGCGGCGCGAACTCGTCCACGGGCAGGCCCGCCTCGATGCCGTACTGCACGTACTCGACGCCGTCGCGCAGCGTGAAGGCAAGCTCCTGCAGCGCCGTCGATCCGGCCTCGCGGATGTGGTAGCCGGAGATCGAGATCGTGTTCCACTTCGGCACGTGCTTCGCGCAGAAGGAGAACTGGTCCGTCACGAGGCGCATCGACGGCCGCGGCGGGAAGATGTACTCCTTCTGGGCGATGTACTCCTTGAGGATGTCGTTCTGCAGCGTGCCGCCCACGCGGTCCCAGGAGGTGCCGTGCTTCTCGGCCACGGCGAGATACATCGCGAGCGCGATCGGGGCGGTCGAGTTGATCGTCATGGACGTCGTGACGCGGCCCAGGTCGATTCCGTCGAAGAGGGTCTCCATGTCGCGGAGGGAGTCGATCGCCACGCCGCACTTGCCGACCTCGCCGCGCGACATCTCGTGGTCGGAGTCATAGCCGTAGAGGGTCGGCAGGTGGAATGCCGTCGAGAGCCCGGTCTGCCCGTGGTCGAGCAGGTAGTGGAAGCGCCCGTTCGTCTGCTTCGCGGTGCCGTAGCCCGCGAACTGGCGCATGGTCCAGAGCTTCCCGCGGTAGCCGGTCGCCTGGACGCCGCGGGTGAACGGGTACTCCCCCGGCCAGCCGAGGTCCCGCTCGAAGTCGAAGCCCGGCTGCGTGTCGGGGGCCGCCAGCGGCTCGACGGGCGCTCCGGAGACGGTCGTCCAGTCGGACTTCCACGGCGGCGTTTTCGCGAACGCCTTCTCGGCGGTCTTCTTCCAGCGCGTGCGCCCCTCGGCGACGCCCTCGGGGACCAGCGGATCCTTCTCGCTCATGAGGAAAGGATACCTCGGCTCGGAACGAGGATAAGATCCACGGCGTCAAACCGTTGGAGGTGCGCGTGCACGGAGATCCCGACATCCTCAAGGTCCTCCAGGAAGTGCTCTCGGCGGAGCTCACCGCGATCAACCAGTACTTCATCCATGCGCGCATGCTGCGCAACTGGCGCTACATGCGTCTCGCCGACCACACCGAGAAGGAGTCGATCGGAGAGATGAAGCACGCCCAGCAGGCGATGGACCGGATCCTCTACTTCGACGGGATTCCGAACATGCAGAAGTACATGAAGATCAACGTCGGCAAGAACGTGCCCGAGATGATGAAGCTGGACCACTCGCTCGAGCTCGACGCCGTGAAGCGGCTTAACGAGGGCATCGCCCTCGCGATCCAGAAGGGCGACAACGGCACGCGCGCGCTCCTCGAGAGCATCCTCGTCTCGGAGGAGGAGCACATCGACTGGATCGAGGCGCAGCTCCAGCAGATCAAGGACATCGGCCCCGAGCGCTACCTCGCCCAGCAGATCGGCGAGGGCGGCGAAGGCGAGTAGCCCGTCGCTAGCGCACCTTCTCCCAGACGACGCGGTAGGTCTTCCCGTCGGAGAGGGTCAGCCGGTCGCCCTGCAGGGTCGCCGGCCGAAGCTGGCTCGTGCCGAAGTACGAGGGATTGAGGCTGCCTTCGACGTGGTGCGTGACCGCGTGCGCGGCCTCGTCGACCGTGTACGTCCCGAAGTAGGCCACGTATCCGAGATAGGCCGCACGGGCCTCATCCGCCGTCGGATTCCAGTCGTCGCCCGAGGCGAATTTGGGCGGCGGCGGCATCTTTTCGAAACCGACCATCATGTGTCCCGTGCCGTCGTACAGGAGGTATCCCCTCGCCTCTTCGCCGAACCGCTTGAACCAGTCCTTTCCCTCCGTCTTGCTGCTCTCGTACGAGACGAGACGCCACGTCCCGCGTAATTGCTCCTGAAGCGTCGGTGGCGGGGAGGCGAGAAGCGCCAGGCTCAGAATCGACGCGAGGGCTCCCATCATGCGGCACCTCCGGAGTGCGACGGCAGAAGGGCCTCTCGCGCGAGGTGCGCGGCGCCCTTCACCGAGAACGGCAGCGACGAGGTCATGAAGCAGGAGTGCGTGCACCAGCACTCGCGGGCCGCGATCCTCTTGCGCATCGCGACCGCCTTATCCGAGAACCAGGCCTTGCGGAAGGACCAGCCGAAGTCGCGGATGTTGCCGATCTCCCACTGGACCTCGCAGAGCGCGACGGTCCCCTCCGGATTGAGGACGCCCGAGATCGTGCCCGCGTAGCACGGGTAGACCATGCGCTCCTGCCGGAGCGTCTCGAGCTCCGCCGTCCGCGCGGCGACCTTCAGGTTGCGGAGCACCGGGTTATAGCCGCCGAACCGCGCCCAGTACGGCCGGAGGTACCGCAGCGCCTCGGCGTACTCGTCCGGCGTCAGCGCGCGGATCGACGGGTCCGGGAACGGCGGCCGCAGGAGCTCGAAGGAGTGGAAGTCGATCTCGGGCATGTTGGCGGAGACCCACGCCGTGATCTCGGGCAGGTCGTCCTTGTTGAAGGACGCGAGCACGGTCTGGACGTTGAGCGTCAGCCCCTTCGACTTCCGCCTGAGCGCCGCGAGGCGCCGGTACGTCTCCTGGAGCTTCACGAAGTTGCCGGGCGCGCCGCGGATGAAATCGTGCCTCTCCCCGAGGTGATCCGTCGACAGGCCGACCGTGAAGGTCTGGCGCTCGTCCTTGCGCGACGCGAGCACGCCCGCCACGGTCGCCTCGACCTGCTCCGGGATGATGGCGTTGGTGGGCATCGTGACGTTCGACGCGTCGTGCCGGCGGTAGAGGATCCCCGTGATCTTCGGCAGGTCGCGGTTGAGCGTCGGCTCGCCGCCCGTCAGCACGACGGAATACAGCGATCCCAGGTCGGAGAGCGCGCGGTCGTAGTCCTCGAGCCGCATCTCGAGGTGGCGGTTGACGTTCAGATGGTCCCAGTAGAAGCAGGTCACGCACTTCGAGTTGCAGAGGTTCGTCATGCCCAGGATGAGGTAGCGCGGGAGCGTCTCTCTCCCCCGAACCCAGTGCGCGGCGAGCTCGAGGTTGTTCATCGGGCCGCCTCGACGCTCGCGCTCCGGCGTCCGAGGACTCCGCGCGAGATCCCCGCGACGAGGCCCGCGAAGTACGTCGCGTGGTGCACGGCGAACGCGAACGGCACGGCCGGGAAGAGCGCGGGATCGCGCCGCCAGATCGGGAACGCGCAGGCCCAGGTCGAGAGCGCGTAGGCCCCGGCGGCCGGAACGAGGAAGCCCGCGCCGAAGAGCGCCGCGCCGGCCGAGGCCGCGAACCCCGCCGCGAGGAAGGCCGTGACCCGTCCCCTCGCGTGGAGGCCCGGCCGCTCGATCAGGAGCCGGCCCGTCTTCACGCGGTACCTCCAGCGCTGCGCGACGTAGGGGCCCGGGAAGGCGCGGCGGCGGTGCCGCACGCGCACGCTCGGATCGAGGACGACGCGGGCGCCGGAGTCCATGGCCCGGCGGACGAAGTCCGTGTCCTCGCCGATGTAACCGAAGCCCTCGTCGAATCCCCCGAGGCGCTCGAAGGTCTCGCGCCGCACGAAGAGGTTGCAGAGGGCGACGTCGTGGGCGGACCGGACGGGCCCGCCGCGCGGGTTCCACTCGTGGGCGGGGATGCCGCTCCCGATCCACGGCGTGGCGAGCAGCAGGTTGGATACCCGCTCGCCGTACGGCGCGTTCCGGGGACCCCGGTCCGGCCCGCCGACGACGTCGGCGGACGCCAGCGCCGAGAGCCCCGCCTCCGCCCAACCCGGCTCCGCCTCGGCGTCGTCGTCCAGGAACGCGAGCGCCGGGCCGCGCGCCTCGCGGGCGGCGAGATTGCGCCGGTGCGCGGGGTTGCGGGCCTCGGCCCGGACCCAGCGGACCTCGACGTGCGGCGGCACGGCCCCCGTCGGCGGCGGGTCCGCCGAGGCGACGACGGCCTCGAGCGCGCCGTCCTCCGCCTGGCCCTCGAGGGACGCCAGGCAGGCCGGTAACAGCGACTCCACGCGCTCGGAGGCGATGACGACCGAGAGAAGGGGCTCCATCCGCGAACGAGCATAATGCCAAGGGCCTGTCACGCCGCGGGCCCTGCGGACTCCTCATATACTCTGAGAGTCCAAACGGAGAGACCTTGGATCTGACCCGCGAGCAGAGGCTGGAGCTGTACCGATTCATGCGGCTGAACCGCGTGGTCGAGGAGAAGCTGGTCAACCTCTATCGACAGGGGAAGGTCGTCGGCGGGCTCTACCGCTCGCTCGGCCAGGAGGCGACGTCGATCGGCTCGGCCTTCGCGCTCGCGAAGGGCGACATCGTCGGGCCGCTGATCCGCAACCTCGGGGTCGTCCTCGTCATGGGCTACTCGCCCCGCGACGTGATCACGCAGTACATGGCGCGGGCCACGTCCCCGTCGGGCGGCAAGGACTGCAACCTCCACTTCGGCCGGCCCGAGCGCGGGGTCATCTCCCCCATCTCCATGCTGGGGGCCCTGATCCCGGTCATGGCCGGAATCGCGCTGGCGGCGCGGATGCAGAAGAAGGACCTGGTCACGATGACCTGGATCGGCGACGGCGGCACCTCGACCGGCGCCTTCCACGAGGGGATCAACTTCGCCGCGGTGCAGAAGCTCCCGCTGGTCGTGATCGCGGAGAACAACGGGTGGGCCTACTCGACGCCGTTCCACAAGCAGACCGCGGCGAAGAGCCTCGCCGACAAGGCCGGGGCGTACGGGATCCCCGGGGAGAGCGTCGACGGCAACGACGTGCTCGCGGTCTACGCGGCCGCCCGCCGCGCCGTGGACCGCGCGCGCTCCGGAGGCGGGCCCACGCTCGTCGAGGCGCTGACGTACCGGATGAAGGGACACGCGGAGCACGACGCGCAGGCCTACGTCCGGAAGGAGGACCTCGAGGCGTGGCGCGGGAAGGATCCCCTCGAGCGGTACGCGCGCGTCCTGGTCGAGTCGAAGGACGCGACCGCCGAGCAGCTCGCCGCGATGGACGACGCGATCGGCCAGGAGGTCGACCGTGAGGTGCAGCTCGCCGAGCAGAGCCCGCTGCCGGACCCCGAGGTGGCGCTCCAGAACGTGTACGCGAACGGCGGCGTGGCCGAGGTCGAGCCGGCGCCTCTGGACGCCAAGAGGCTCCGCTGAGCGGCGGCGCTCCCCACCTCGGCGGGCCCGAGACGGCCGAGCCGGCGACCGGCGCGAAGACGACGACCTACGTCGACGCGATCCGCGAGGGCCTCCGCGAGGAGATGCAGCGGGACGAGCGAGTATTCCTGCTCGGCGAGGACATCGGCGTCTACGGCGGAGCGTTCAAGGTGACCGACGGCCTCATCCAGGAGTTCGGCGAGGGGCGGGTCATCGACACGCCGATCGCGGAGACAGCGATCGTCGGCGCGGCGGTCGGCGCGGCCATGATGGGCCTGCGGCCCGTGGCCGAGATGCAGTTCATCGACTTCATCTCCTGCGCCTTCGACATGATCACCAACTTCGCCGCGAAGTCGCGCTACCGCACCGGCGTGGGAGTCCCGCTCGTCATCCGCGGGCCCTCCGGCGGGGGCGTCCACGGCGGCCCCTTCCACTCCCAGAACCCCGAGGCTTACTTCGCGCACACCCCGGGCCTCAAGGTGGTGCAGCCCGCGACGGCGTACGACGCGAAGGGGCTGATCAAGGCGGCGATCCGCGACGACGACCCCGTTCTCTTCTTCGAGCACAAGTTCCTCTACCGCCGGATCAAGGAAGAGCTGCCCGCGGGCGACTGGATCGTGCCGATCGGAAAGGCGGCCGTCCGCCGCGAGGGCCGCGACCTCTCGGTCATCACCTACGGCGCGATGGTGTGGATCGCGCTCGAGGCGGCGAAGACGCTGGAGGCCGAGGGCATCGACGTCGAGATCGTGGACCTTCGCACGCTCTTCCCGCTCGACGAGAACACGGTCCTCGAGTCCGTGTCGAAGACGAACAAGGCGATCCTGCTGCACGAGGCGACGCGCACGGGCGGGATCGGCGCCGAGATCGCCGCCGTGCTCTCCGAGCGCTGCTTCGAGTACCTCGACGGGCCTCTGGTCCGCGTCACCGCGCCGGACACTCCGGTTCCCTATTCCCCGCCTCTCGAGGAGTTCTTCCTGCCGAACGCCGAGAAGCTCTGCCGGGCCGCGAGGGCGCTCGCCGCGTACTGAGCGCGCCGTGAACTTCGACGGCCGCGTCTCCATTCAGGCTCCCCGTGACCGGGTCTGGGCCTTTCTGACCGACCCCGCGAAGGTCGCCGGCTGCGCGCCGGGCCTCGACTCGCTGGACGTGCTGGAACCCGGAAAGAAGTTCCGCGCGAAGACGTCGATCGGCTTCGGCGCCGTCAAGGTCAGGTTCGTCAACGACGTCGAGTGGACCGAGCTCGATCCTCCGCGCCGGGCCGCGATGAAGGCCCACGGGACGGCTCCCGGAAGCGCGGTGGACGCCACCACCGCGATGGAGCTCTCGGACGGCGCGAGCGGCGGCACCGACCTCGCGTGGACCGCCGACATCCGGGTGGTCGGGACCATCGCGAGCATGGCGATGCGGCTGATGGGCGGCGTGACGAAGACCCTGACCAACGCGTTCTTCGACCGGGTCCGCGAGGAGATCGAGAAGGACAACTGACGTGCGCGAGGTCCTCGGCGACATCGAGCAGTGGCGCGCCGCCGGCGACGCGGTCGCCCTCGCCACGGTCGTGCAGACCTGGGGGTCGGCGCCGCGCCAGCCCGGCGCGAAGATGGCGGTCTCGGCCTCCGGCCGGATCGCGGGCTCGGTCTCCGGGGGATGCGTCGAGGGCGCCGTGGTCGAGGCCGCTAAGCAGTCGCTCGCGACCGGGCACCCGGGCCTGCTCTCCTTCGGCGTCTCCGACGAAAGCGCGTGGAGCGTGGGCCTCGCGTGCGGCGGCAACGTCCAGGTCTTCGTCGAGCCCCTCTCGGGAGATATCTTCGACTCGGTGCGCGACGCCGCCGCCGGCCGGCGTGCGATCGCGATCGCGACCGTGGTCTCGGGCGCCGAGGGCCTGATCGGCCGGAAGCTGTGGCTCCGCGACGACGGCGCGACCGGCGGCTCCCTCCCCGAGCCGGCGGCCGTGCATCTGCGCGAGGCCCTCGCCGCCGGTACGAGCCGCCGGGCGGTCATCTCCGGCTCCGAGATCTTCCTCGACGTGCTCATGCCGCCGCCCCGGCTGATCGTCGTCGGCGGAGTCCACATCGCGATCCCCCTGATCGCGCTCGCGAAGACGCTCGGGTTCGAGACGATCCTGGTCGATCCGAGGGAGGCGTTCGCGAACGCCTCCCGCTTCCCGCACGCCGACCGCATCGTGACGGAGTGGCCGGACGCGGCGCTCGCGGAGATCCGGCCGGACGCCTCGACGGCGATCGCCGTGCTCGCGCATGATCCGAAGCTCGACGACCCCGCGCTGATGACGGCGCTGCGCGGCGCCGCGTTCTACGTCGGCGCGCTCGGGAGCAGCCGCACCCAGGAGAAGCGGCGGGCGCGCCTCCGCGAGGCCGGGCTGACGGAGGAGGCGCTCGCCCGGCTCTACGCGCCGATCGGCCTCGACCTCGGCGGCCGGTCGCCCGAGGAGATCGCGCTGTCGGTCATGGCGCAGATCGTCGCGGCGCGGAATCCGCGCCGGACCGGGATCAAGCGCGAGTCCCGAGACGGATGAGCGCGCGCCGCAGGCGGGCGTGCCGCTGGAGCCCGCGCAGGTAGGCGCGCTCCGACGGGCCCGACTTCGCGCGGACGATCTCCGCGGCGGACCGCCGCTCCGCCGGGCTCCAGCGCGCGAGGTCCGGGATCAGGTCCAGCACGAGCGCGAGCTCGGAGAACGAGCGCCGCACGACCGGCGCTCGCGGGATCGCCATCCCGAGCGCGGCCGCCACGCGACGTTCCGCCGCCTGCCGGAGCCGGGCCGCCGATCCCCCGAACTCGCGCCGCATGCGGCGATTCACGGCGAGCCCGATCTCGCGGACGTGGAAGCGGTCCCACTCGCCGGCCGGGTGCGTCCCGCCCGGAACCTCGTAGAGCACGTTGTGCTCGACCATCCGCCTCAGCCGGGCGGGCGAGGAGCGGTATCCGGGATCCCGCGCGAGGCGGGACTCCTCTCGGGCGACATCGCGTGCCACGCCGGCGTCGGTCGGCCGGAACCCCAGCTTGCGGTAGAACCAGAAGGCGCCCGAGTCGATGGCCTCGTCGTTCTCGAAGCCCAGCTGGTACGGATCGATCGAGAAGGAGGTGACGCCCAGGGCATCGCGGTGGAGCCGGAGGACCTGGGCGTAGATCCAGGCCGACTCCCCCTCGCGGAACGTGTAGTAGAGGTTGAAGCCGATCTCGAGGCGCTCGGCGAACGCGAGCCCTTCGATGTACCCGACCGGGACGCCGTTCTTCACGACGAAGCCGCCGTACGCGGCGCGCAGCGGCAGCCGTCGCTCGGGAGTCACGCCGAGGAGGAAGAGCTCCACGCCACGCCCCGGGCGCGCCGACACCACGCTCGCCGGATCGGCGAAGGTGAACGTGTAGAACTCCCGGTAGCGGACCGCCGTCGCTTCGCGAACCATCTCGCAGACGCGCTCGCCCTCGCGCCGCGAGAGACGCGTGAGCGCCAGAGGGCGGCCTCCCACGATCGCGTCGAGAGAGACCTCGCGTCGGGTCCGCAGCGGCTCGTCGTGGAAGAACGGCGCGGGGCCGGGCCGCCGCATGCGCGTGCGCGCGCTGCGCGACCGCGCGAGGTCCCACGCGACCGGCGCACCGAGCGAGTCCCAGCGCTCGGCGCGGTCGGCGTCCGGGCCCGGCAGCGCGGCGTAGCGGGAGACGATCCACGCGGCGTCGTCCTCCGCGGCGCCGGCCGCGGCGGCGAGCCACGACCGGTAGGGCACGTTCGCGTCGGCCAGGGCCTCCTCCTCGAGCAGCGGCACGAAGGCCGGCCACGTCGCCCGCATCCGGTCCTCGCCGTCGCACGCGTCCCAGTCGATCGCGAGCTCGCGGGGATGGCGCCGCAGGAGACGCCGCACGAGGTCGAACGAGAAGTCGGTCGAGACGACGGTCCCGGCCACGCCGGCGACCTCGAGCGCGTCGAACGCGTCGAGGTCGGCGTCGGACTCTCGCAGGCGAAGGACCCGCTCCGCGAACCCGCGCAGGAGCCGCTCGGCGGCGCGAAGGACGCGCGCGTCGTGCGGATAGGCGCGCAGGAAGAGCACGGCCTCGTGAAGGCGGATCAGGTCCGCCGGTTCGCGCAGATCCCGCCGCGCCGCCTCCCGCAGGAGGCGCAGCGCAGCCGTCGCACCCGGCCGTCGGTGCCGGACCGCCTCGAGCCTCCTCAGGAACGCCTCGTGAGAGCGCGGCACGGCGGGGATGCTACTTCGGTTATGCTCGCCCGCCCGGAGGAAGAATGCGAAGCCCTCTCTCACGAATCGCTTCGGGGATCGCGACGCTCGTCGCGCTCGTCGCCCTCGGCGCCGCGGCGGCCGCGGCCGGCGCGACGAGTCTCGCCGCTCCGGGCCCCACGCCGCCCGCTCCGGCCCGGACTCCCTCGGCTTCCTCCACTCCTGCGGCGGCTCCCGCGACGGCCGCCTCTCAGGCCGAGGCCCGGGCCCTGTTCGGCAAGGCCGTCTCCGCGCTCGGCGGGAAGGAGAAGATCGCGGCGGTCCGCGACGTCCGCACGCGCGGGCAGGTCTCGGCGAAGACGGGCTCCGGCGAGATGAGCCTGTCGATGGAGACCTCCATGATCTTCCCGGATCGCCTCGCGCAGCAGGTCGACGGTCCGTACGGCCGCTTCGCGATGATCGCGACCCCCGCCGGCGCGTACCTCCTCACGGACCAGGGCCCCAAGGACCTCCCCAACCCGATGCGGGACGAGCTGCTGCGCCAGGTCACGCGGACCGCGTTCTTCCTGGTGCAGAAGGCGGACGACCCGAAGTTCAGGCTCGCGCCGGGCGGAGAGGAGAAGGTCGGCGACGTCGCGACGCGCGCCATCGACGTCTCCTACGGCGACGTGTCCGTGCGCTGGTTCGTGGATCCCGCGACGGGGCGCATCCTCCGCTCCGCGCACGACTCGGTTTCGCCGGCCGGAAAGAGCGTGCACGTCGTCTCCGACTTCTCGGACTTCAAGGCGGACGACGGCGGGATCACGCTGCCGCACCGGATCCTGGTGAAGACCGAGGCCGAGCCCGATCAGACGGTCGTGCTCGAGGAGATCAAGATCAACCCGGGCATCGACCCCGGCCTCTTCGTGCGGCCCGCGGCTCCGACGCCGGGACCGGACGCGAAGGGCACGCCGGCGCCGGCGGCGACCGCGAAGCCCAGGCCCTGAGGCGTCAGAGGCTAGGGGCCTCGCAGGTGCTCGGCGCCGGCCTCCCGTCGAAGCGATCCCGCATCCACTGGATCGCGCTCGTCGCCGAGATCCGCCCCGCCCGCAGGTGCGCGGCGCCCGGCAGCTCCTCGTAGCGGACGACTTCTCCCCGCGCGCACAGCCCGCGCACGAAGTCGGAGGTCACGGCCGGGCGCACGATCGGATCCTCGGTTCCCTGTGCGACGTAGACCGGTGCGCCGATGGGCTCTCCGCCCGGCCGGTTCCGGTCGAGCAGGCGCCTCCACGGCTCCGCCTCGAACGCGCCGCGGATGAGAAAGGAATCCCCCATGGCGAGCGAGTCGTACGCGACGCGGTAGCCCTCGCCCTCGGTCTCGACGCAGTCGCGCACGACGCGCTCGATCCCGGGGATGGCCGCGGGCCGCGCGGCCGACTCGAGGCTCACGCCGTAGACCTCGGCCCACGACCACAGCGCGTAGGCCGTCAGGATCTTGCCGACTCGCTCCGTGAAATCGTCCTGGAGGAGCTCGCGGAGCTCGGTCGCCGGCGCGATGGCGGCCACGCCGACGAGCGCGAGGTTAGGGGCGTAGCGCCGCGCCATCTGCCCGGCGAAGAGCGCCGCGTGCCCTCCCTGCGAGTGCCCCCACGCCACGAAGCGAGGCCCCGCGCCCGTCTTGGGCAGGTTCGCGGCCGCGCGGACGGCGTCGAGCACCGAGCGGCCCTCGCTCTCGCCGACGAGGTACGGGTGCGGTCCCGGCGTCCCGAGGCCGGCGTAATCGGTGGCCGCGACGACGTAATCGAGGGCGATGAGCGCCGGGAGGTGCGGGATCGTGTCGAAGAACTCGGGATTGGTCGACGGCGCGCAGATATCCGCCACGCCCGTCGTCGGATGGGCCCAGGCGACGACGGGCCGCCCTCCCTGCGGCGGCGGCAGATCGGGCGCGATGATCACGCCGGAGACCTCGATTCGCTCGCCGTGCATTCCGGTGGAGGCGTAGAGCACCCGCCAGGCCTTGGATCCCGGCAAAGCGCCCTTCATCTCCTCGGAGCGGACGATCGTTCCCGGCTCGCCGCCGGGATGCGCCTCCGGAGAGTAGAAGGCGGGAGGCGGAGGCGGCATGCCGCCGCAGGCGACCGCGAAGAGGACGAGGACGAGCGCGACGGGAGCTCCGGCGAGAGTCGCCCACCGCAGGCCGTCGCGCGACTTCACGCGATGAGTGTACGCGCGTCGCGTCGCCGGGCCGCGCGGCGGATGCTATTCTCTAGTCGAGCGCAAGAGACGGTCTGGGGCCGTCTCGAGGTGGGACGGCCTTCGGGCCGTTCGCGGGCGAGGACGATCCTCCCCCGCATTCGCTGGCGAGGAGAAGGAACCCATGTCGACCCAGGTCATCATGCCGCAGATGGGCGAATCGATCGCCGAGGGCACCATCACGAAGTGGCTCAAGAAAGTCGGGGATACGGTCAAGCGCGACGAGCCGATCTTCGAGATCTCCACCGACAAGGTCGACGCCGAGATCCCCTCTCCGGTCGCCGGCACGCTGATCGAGATCAAGGTCAACGAGGGACAGACGGTCGCGATCAACACGGTCGTCGCCGTCATCGGCGAGGCCGGCGAGCAGCCGGCGACCGCGCCCCCCGCTCAGGCGGCCGCTCCTCCTCCGGCTCCGGCCGCAGCCGCGGCGCCCGCTCCGAAGGCCCAGCCCGCGCCGGCCGCGGCTCCCCCGCCGGCGCCGCCGGCGTCATCGGCAACGCCCGCAACGGCGAAGGCCGAGGCCAAGCCGACACAGCCGGCTCCCATCGATGGATCGCCCTCCGGCTCCGTGCAAACCCGGCCGGATCTGTCCGCCCAGCGGCCGGCCGCTCCGACCGCGGCTGCGCCGCCCCCCTCCGCCGAAAATCCCGGCGGGACCGTCGAGTCGATCGAGGAGCGCATCAAGCGCCGCTCCTCTCCCCTCGTCCGCAAGATCGCCCAGGAGCACGCGATCGACATCGGCGAGGTCGAGGGGACCGGTATCCACAACCGCGTCACGAAGAACGACATCCTCTCGCACCTCGAGAACCGCAAGGTCGCCGCGGCCTCGGGTACGGGTACGGGTCGTCAGGCCACGGCCCCGGCCCAGGCTCCGCAGGTCGGCCGCGCCGAGCCCGCCGAGGCGCCCGCGCCGCGCCCGACGCCCCAGATCCCGATCACCGACCGCGACGAAGTCGTCGCGATGACGAAGATCCGCCGGATCACCGCCGAGAACATGATCCTCTCGAAGCGCACCTCGGCACACGTGACGACGGTCTTTCACGTCGACTACTCGAACATCGCGAAGCTTCGGACGCGTCACAAGGACGATTTCCTCGCGAAGACCGGAGTCAAGCTGACCTACCTGCCGTTCATCTTCCGCGCGTGCATCCAGGCGCTGCGCGAATTCCCGCAGGTCAACGCATCGATCGACGGCGACAGCATCGTCTTCCACAAGGACATTCATCTCGGCATGGCGGTCGCCCTCGAGTGGGGCCTCATCGTCCCGGTCATCAAGAACGCGGATGAGAAGTCGATCCTGGGCCTGGCGCGGGCGACGCAGGACCTCGCGGAGCGCGCGCGCACCAAGCGGCTGAAGCCCGAGGAGATCCAGGGCGGAACGTTCACGGTCACGAACCCGGGCGTCTTCGGCTCGCTCTTCGGCACCCCGATCATCCCGCAGCCGCAGGTGGCGATCCTCGGCGTGGGCACGATCGAGAAGCGGCCGGTCGTCGTGGAGGACGAGCACGGTCAGGACGCGCTGGGGATCCGGACGGTCGGCTACCTCGCGCTGTCCTTCGACCATCGCCTGATCGACGGCGCCGAGGCGGACCGGTTCATGGCGAGCGTCAAGAAGACGCTGGAGAAGGGAGAGTTCGATCTCGGCTGACGCGCCCGCGTCCCCGCCCCTCTCGCCTCGCCTGCTCGGATCGCTGTTCCTGCTCGGCTTCCTCGTGCGCCTCGCCGCGGCCTCGGCCGCGGGACTGGCGACGCCGCGATTCGGGGACTGGGACGCCTTCGTCAGCGGCGCGCGCGAGCTCGTCCGCACCGGCACTTATCCCGACCGCACGACCTACTTCTTCTTCGAGGCGCCCGGCTACCCGTTCTACCTCGCGGCCGCGACTCTCGGCCACCCCGACGACATCGCCCTCGACAAGGCCGTCTCCGCCGCCGCGGGCGCCGCGGCCGCGCCGCTGCTCGCCTGGATCTCGCTCGCGCTCTTCGGATCCCGGCGTGTCGCGCTCGCGACGGGCGTCGCGGGAGCGATCCTTCCGAGCTTCGTGCTCTTCTCGAGCGACGTTCAGAGCGAGGCGCTGTTTCTCCCCCTCCTTCTCGCCGCGGGCGGGCTGCTCCTGCGGGCCTCGGATCGCGCGGCCGAGAGAACGGCCGCCAAAGGTCGCTCCGCCGGGCTCGCGGTCGGAGCCGGCGCCTTCCTCGCCGTCGCGGCAGGGGCCGCGCTCGCGTTCGCCGCGCTGACCCGCCCCTCCGCCCTGGCTCTCGCGCCCCTCCTCCTGGCGCCGCTCGCCGACCGCCGCAATGCGCCGGCCCCCCGGAGGCGTGTCGCCGCCGCCTCCGTCATCGGGTTCGTCCTGGCCCTCGCCCCCTGGACGATCCGCAACGCGCTGCACTTCGGCGAGCTGCTACCCGTGAGCGACGGCCTGGGCGCGACGTTTTTCGACGGCAATTCCGCGTGGGCGAACCGGATCTATGCGCTGAAGGACCGGAGCGAGGTCGCGCCGATGAACGCCGCGATGCACGCCGACCGCGTCGCGCGCCTCGCCGCCCTCGGCCTCGTGCCCGGGACCGACGCGTTCCGCTCGCCGTCCCGCCGCTCGTGGGCGCTGATCCATGCCGCCCTCGAGGACCGCCGGGCGGATCCCGCCGGGACGCGCCTCCTGCTTCTCCGGAAGGTCTGGCACTGGTTGAGGCCGTATCCGACGCCGTTCTGGGGCTGGCCCATCGTGGTCTCGGCGACCGTCTTCTACCTCGCGCTCTACGCCGCGGCCGCAAGAGGAATGATGTCGGCGGAGCGCCGCGGCGCCGTGAGATTCTGCCTCGCCGTGCTCGCGATCTCGATGGCCGTGCACCTCGCGATCCTCGTCCTGTGGCGGTACCGCGTGCCGTACTGGGATCCGATCCTCCTGCTCTACGGTGTCCCGGGCGCCGCGCGCCTCCATCGGGGCCCCGCCTGAGCTCCGCCCCGGCTCCTCCGATCCCGCGCCTCGGCCGGGCCGGGCTCGCGATCTTCGCCGTCGCGCTCGCGGTCCGCCTCCTCGCGGCGGCGCGCGCCGGCTTCTCGACCGCGAGCTTCGCCGACGCGCCCGCGTATCTCCGCGCCGCGCAGTCGCTCGCCGACACCGGCCGCTACCCGCTCCGCACCGACCCCTACTACTTCCGGCCGCCCGGCTACTCCGCGTTTCTGACGGTGATCACGCTCGGGCATCCCGACCGGATCGCGGTCGCCAAGGTCGCGAACGCCGCGCTCGGCGCGTGCGCGGCCTGGCTCGTCGCCGTGCTCGCCGCGCGCCTCTTCCGCCGTCGGGGCGTGGCGCTCGCCGCCGGTCTCGCGGCGGCGCTCGACCCGTCCCTCGTCTTCGTCTCGAGCGACGTCCAGACCGAGCCGCTCTTCCTCGCGCTGCTGCTCGCGGCGGGGTTCCTCTTCCTCGTCTGCGTCGACCGGCCTTCCAGCAACTTCGGCGTCCTCTCCGGGCTCCTGCTCGGCCTCGCGGTCCTGACACGGCCCTCCGCGCTCGCCCTCACGCCGCTGCTCCTCGCGCCGCTGCTCGACCGGAGGTATCCCCTGCGCGCGCGCTCCCACCTCGCGGCCTCCGCGGTGCTCGGCCTCTCGCTCGGGCTCCTGCCGTGGGTGATCCGCAACGCCGTCGTCTACCGCGACTTCCTTCTCGTCAGCGACGTCGGCGGGCTGAACACCTGGATCGGCAACGGCGAGGAGATGCGCCGCTTCTACGACCTGCGCTCGCTCGAGGACTACGAGCGCTGGGCCGCGGAGAACGACCGCGCGACCCGCGCGCGCATCGCGGGGCTCGAGGCCTCCGGCCTCACGACGCCGGCCGCCGTCAGCCGCGCCCTGCTCCGCGAGACGCTCGCCGACGCGGTGCGCCGGCCCGCGTGGCACCTCGCGCTCCTCCTGCGCAAGACGTGGGACTGGCTGCGTCCGTTCCCGAACCCGCTCTTCTGGCCGCGC
>Ga0068858_100001089_pt1 | contig 28100 bp, 18 predicted proteins | sample KBSSwiS12_FD_66589 | JGI IMG/M metagenome (GOLD analysis project Ga0068858, IMG submission 66589) | Switchgrass rhizosphere microbial communities from Kellogg Biological Station, Michigan, USA - KBS Switchgrass S1-2 | ecosystem: Host-associated > Plants > Roots > Rhizosphere > Soil ... | reverse complement strand
TTGGCGCCGACTTTCTCGCGGCCAAGCGTTCCGGAGCTCTGAGGACGCAAAGCAAGTCCAGCCGCGGCAACGAGCCCAATGATCGCCAGCACGACCAGCATCTCGACCAGCGTAAATCCCGCCTGCGCCATGGATCGCTCAGTCGGCGGCTGAGATATCGGCGTCATCGCCAGTCCCTCCCTCAACCCCATCGGCGCCAAGCGTGATCAGATCATAGGGAGCGGTTTTGCCCGGCGAGCGGTAGATGAATTCATGTCCCCAGGGATCTACGAGCTGTTGCTGGCGCCGAACATAGGGACCGTTCCAATCGGGCATGGTTTTTGGATTGGTCCATAGGATGGCGAGGCCTTGTTGCGTCGTGGGATAGGCGCCGATGTCGACCTGATAGTTGGTGAGGCTTTGGCTCAGCGTCTCGAGCTGGATTTTGGCAGCCTTGTGCTTGGCGCTCCCCATCAGCTTCATGACCTGAGGCACGGCGACCGCCGCGATCAGGCCCATCAGCACAAGGACCACCAGCATCTCCATGAGCGTGAAGCCGGATCGCCCGTCATCTCCGGGCGATCTGCTGAACCCGAAGGCGCTGTTATTTTCTTGCTTAAGCTGGCTCTTGTTCATGGAGACCTGAAGAGATCATAAGTTTTTACAGGAATATGTGCGCCATTGTGTGGCACTCGACCAATAATCATTGGATGATGTTACTGGACAACGGAGAGTTAACTAAAGCGTACTTAATATGGAGGGGCGATCAAATGTAATGGCCAAGCCGCCGCCGCCATCAGCGTGCCCAAGGGCAAGCGGGTGGTCGCCTTCACCTCATATCCGCTGATTTGCATGACGATTGCCGACAAAAGACCTAATGCTCCGCTCAGCAACAAGACCAGCGGCAGGTTTTGCCAACCGATCCATGCGCCGATCGCTGCAAAGAGCTTGATATCGCCGCCACCAAGACCTGTTCGGTTGCGAAGCCGGCGATAGATGAAGCTGATTGCGGCAAGCGCCGCATACCCGCATGCCAACCCGGCGAACCGATCCATGAACGTTTGCGGCGCGATCAGGGCGGTGGCCAATCCGGAAAATGCGAGCAGCGCGGTCAGCCAGTCGGGCAGGATCATGTGGCGCAGGTCGAACAATGCCAAGGCGAGGAGTATCCAACCAAGTACCGCCGCAGGCCAAGCTTCCCATCCTCCTTGCGAGAAACTCAGCAAGCCGATCGTCACCCCAAGCAGCTCGGTCACAGGATGCAACCAGTCGATCGGCTGACCGCAGCAAGACGTCCTGCCGCGTTGAACGCCGTAGCTCGCGAGCGGGATCAGGCGTGCATAGCCGATCGGCGCACTGCATTCGTCGCACCGTGAGCGTCCTACGACTGCGGAGGAGGGCCAGCGTATGACCAAGGTCGCGATGAAGCTCCCCAGCACGGCGCCGGTCACGCCACCGAACGCCGTGACCGCCGGGAGTGGCATTCCCACACTCAGCGATAGAGGAGGAAGCGCTATTGCCTCGATCACCCGGCAAAGTCTCCGAGCGAAAAAATGCCGAGCATGACGCCTGCGACGAGGAGGCCGACCAGCCCACCCAGCGAGATGATGGCGATCGGATTAGCAAGCGCCACAATCCGCTCGATCCTCGCACACACATTTTCGGCGATGATGTTGCTTGCCTCATGGCAGGTTTGCGCAAGCTCTCCCGAATGCTCGCCGATCTCGATCAGCTTCACCGCCGCTGCCGGAACGAGCGAGGTTCGAGCCAGCGCGGCCGAAAGACGCGAGCCCGCCCTGACCGCCTGTTCGACCGCAGCGATACAGGCCCGCCACCGCACGCTGCCCATTGCATCGCGCGCCAGTGGCAGCGCGTTGACCACCGACACGCCATTGCCCACCAGCGTCGCAAAAATGGCAATAAATTGGCCGGCCAAATATTGATCACGCATCTTGAGGCCGGGAATACGGGAGCGATGTCTCGCCAAAAACGTAGCCCCCGCTTGGGAACGGAGGATGAGCCATGCAGCCATCGGCACGATCGGGATCGCGAACATGAGCAGCAGCGCATGGCCCGACGTCACTCCCGACAGATAGAGCACCAGTCGCGTCACATCCGGCAGCTTGTCTTCCTGACCCTCGAAGATTGGCGCAAATTGTGGGATGACCAGCGTCAGGACCAGGCCAAGCGCAAACAGCGTCGCGACCAGCACCGCGGCGGGATAGGTCAAGGCCGTAATCAACTGGCGCCGGGTCGAGGCGGCCATGGTCAAGCGCGCGGCAAGCGCGGCCAGGGCATCGCCGAGGCGGCCGGTTCGCTCGGCCGAGCGCACGACGCCAATGACATAGGCCGGAAAACTCCCCAGTTGCTCGATCGCTTGTGCAAGCGTCCCGCCGCCACGCACATGGGCGAGGACTTGTCCCAGCAGCACCTGCTGGCGGGCACGGCCAGCTTGTTCACGAAGCAGATCCAGCGATCGATCGATCGGCAGACCAGCCCGGATGAGCGTCGCCAATTGGGTCATGATCAGCGCCTGGTCGGCGACGGTTAGAGTGGTGGTAATGCGGATCGGCTGGTTAAGCCGATCCAGAAGGCTTGGCGGACCAGAGCTGATCTTGAGCGGCGTATGACCATCCGCGCGTAATTTGGCGACGGCATTATTCTGGTCGAGCGCATCGACCAGGCGCCAGTCCCGCTGTCCTTCGCGGGAGATGACCAGGCAGCGATATGTGCTCATTGCAAAGCGACTGCGCGCATAACTTCGCTGAAGCTGGTTTGGCCGGCCGCGACCAGAGCCAGGCCATGGCCTGCCAAGCTATTCGCGTGGCCTAGGGGGTCCGCATCGTCGACGGCGCTGGCCCGGATTTGCTCGCGCAATGCATCGTCGACCTCAATGATCTCGATGAGCGGTATCCGGCCGGCAAAGCCGGTGCCGGAACAGCTCTCGCAACCGGTGGGCTCGAACACCCGATCGGGCACGTTCACACCAGTGCTTCCGAAAAAGCGAATCTCCTCCCGTTCTGGTGCTCGCTCTCGGCGGCACAGCGGACAGAGCGCACGGACCAATCGCTGGGCGACAGCGGCAATGACCGTGGATGCAGTCAGATAAGGCTCTATGCCGATATCGGCCAGCCGCGTGAACGCCCCCAATGCACTGTTGGTGTGAAGGGTCGAAAGCACCAGATGGCCCGTCAGCGCAGATCGCAGCGCGATATCGGCGGTCTCGCGATCGCGGATCTCGCCGATCATCAAGATGTCGGGATCCTGACGCAAAAAGGCCCTCAGCGTCGCGGCGTAGCTCAAGCCGATTTCGGGGCGGACCTGGACTTGATTAATGCCTTCGATGAGGACTTCGACCGGATCCTCGACCGTCAGAATCTTGACCTCAGGCTTCAACAATCGCGAGACGGCAGCATAGAGGGTGGTCGACTTGCCGCTGCCAGTCGGTCCGGTGACGAGAATGATGCCATGGGGTTTCGCCAGCGCACGGTGGAACGAGGCTAAGGCATGCGGCGGAAGGCCGAGCCGGTCCAAATCGAGCGGGACTTCGGTTCGGCCCAGGATGCGCAACACGATGCTTTCGCCATGCGCGATCGGCGAGGTCGAAACGCGCACGTCGACATCGCGTCCGCGGACCGTGATGCGGAGCCTTCCATCCTGGGGCAGGCGCGACTCTGCAATGTCGAGGCCGGCCATCACTTTGATGCGCGAAGCCATCGGGCCGGCCAAGCCGTCCGAATGGCGCTCGACCTCCTGCAGCCTCCCATCGATGCGATAGCGCACCGAGACATAGCGGGCCATCGGCTCGATATGCACATCGGACGCGCGCCTCATCACTGCGTTGTTGAGCAAGCGCTGGACCAGCCTGATGACCGGAGCGTCGGAATCATCTTCGAGAATGCGCGCGATATCCAAGCCCACGCCGTCGCTTTCGCCCATGGCATCGATATCGAAAGCTTCGCTTGCACCGCGGCCCAGGGCATCGGCGATCTCGGAAAAGGTCGCGATACAAGGCTGGATCTCGGCGAGCGTGGCGAATTCCAGCGCAGCAACCGCTTGCCTGTCGGTGGGATCGGCCATCGCAACTCTGATCGCGTCATCGGTTCGAGCGACGGGGCAGAGCGCATGGCGTAGCAGAAAGCTGCGGCTGAGACCTTCGATGCCGCAATCGGGAGCGAGCTCGCCGCTGGGACGCAGCGGGATGCCGGTCATTTCCGCGAACAGACCGGCAAGCTGTTCCTCCGGAACGAGCCCCAACCGCACAAGTGTTTCCGCCAGCCGATTACGCGTTTTTGTCTGAACCTCCCGCGCGCGATTCAAATCGTTCTGTGTAAGAAACGCTTTCTCCAGCAGGAGATGCTCTAAAGATTCCATACAAAAAAACACATCCATTTTGAATGTAATTTCATACAACCATATTGATTACGAAGCGGCTGATAATTTTGAAGGTAAACATGGTCGTAATTCGAAACAACATAATCATCCTTACTAAAAATTTAGTATCGAATCTCTCTTGCTGCCGAAACGAATAGGTCTAGCCATGTTGCATGGCGAACAAGGATTCGCCACAACAGGGGACGTCTGTATGAGCTATTATCTACGCTCAGGGCGCGCTATTTGTCGTAAAAATCTGCTGAAGTTTTTGGCATCTGCAGCTTTGCTTACGCAAGTCATGCCCGCATGCGCCAACGAGACCACGAACTATAGTTATGATGTGTTTGGACGTCTCACCAATGTCGCCCATTCCGGCACAGTCAATAATGGCGTCAATGCCGCCTACACGCATGACGCAGCCGACAATCGCAGCAATGTCACCGTTACCGGCGCCACCTGCGTGCCGGGCACCGGCAACCGCTATGCGATCACGGCAGGCGTCACCAGTTGGACGGTTCCCACCGGTGTGAACTGCGTGACGGTCTATGCGATCGGCGCTGGCGGCAACGGCGATAGCCGCGGAGCCACTGCCGGAACCGCTCAAGGTGGCGGCGGGGGCAGCTTTGCCAAGCTCAATGTTTATGCGACGACGCCTGGCGCATCAATCCCGGTCCAGGTGGCCGCGGCAGGTTCCGGCAACCAGACTTATTGGAACAATAACACCACGCTGCTTGCCAATGCCGGCGGCAATGGAGGCATCGTCACGGTCGGCGCCGGCGGCGCGGCTGGTGTCGGCGACGTCACCTATGCCGGTGGCAGCAGCGGCAATACGTCGAATAACGGTGGTGCGGGCGGCGGTGGCGCCGCCGGACCCGATGGCGCGGGCAAAGCGGGTGGCAATGTCACCTCCGCGGGTGCGTCGGGCGGTGGCGGAACCGACGGACTTTCCTCGACGGCGGGTGTCAACAACAGCAGCGGCACCAACGGGTCCGCGGGCGGTACCGGTCCTGGAGGTGCGGCCGGCGGCGCCGGTTCGAGCGGCAGTTCCGCAGGTGCCGGAACCAACGGCTCCGGCGGCGGCGGCGGCGGCACCAGTGTCCGCGCTGGCGGCGCCGGTTCGCAATATGGCATCTGGGCGATCAATGCCGGCCCGCTCAACGGCACGACCGTAGGCCCAGGCTCGGGCGGCGGCGGCGGCAATACCAGCGGCGCCACCGGCGCCACCGGCGGCAATGCCGGCGGCTATGGCGGCGGCGGCGGCGGGTCGCGCACGGGCGGCTCAGGGACAAGCGGCATCATAGTGGTGGTCTACTGATATGGAAAAGCTCATCTCATCGGCGCTGGTCGCCATAACCCTTACGCGCGCCACGCGGCGTCTGCGTTCCTCAACCATGGGCCTGGGAGCAATCCTGGTCATGACCGCTCCGTTGAACTGGAGCAGCCCAGGCTTTGCGCAGGCAGCTGTGGCCAACCAACCTGCTGCGACCGCCCAATGCGTGGTGCGCACGTTCAAGGATGCCGACAATGTCGATCGCCCGGAAAAGCTGGTGATCCCGTCTGCTGAAGTAAGTGACTACACGGCGCTGGGCTTCACGCCGGCCGCGTGCGGCGCGATCGATGTCGCAACCTATCGTGATCAAATCTGCAATTTGGCCAAGTTCGGCAACGACGCCGTGCAAAACCGGCTCACGCAGGTTTTAGGTGCGCGGCCGGAGAAGATGTGCACGTCGGCGGAACTCGTGGCCGTAAACAGCTTATCGCTATCCGACCCGACAACGACCGGCTCTGACACGACGACAACGGGATCTGATACGAGCGCACAGGATGCTGCATCCGACACGAGCAGTGCCAGCGGCGCGACGAGCGCGCCATGAGACGCCGGCGCCGTCCAGCGACGCATTCCGCACATCATGAAAATCACGCCTGTTCTCCAAGGAGAGGCACCATGAAATCCAAGTTCGCAACTCCGAAAAAATTCTCCGCAGCTCTGCTATGTTCGGTGGCCTTCCAACCACTGGCCGCTCAGTCGATCACGCTTCCGCCCTCGCCGATCCGGTCCTCGGTTGACGAGCGCGGGGTCGATGCGGCCACGGGCGGCGTTCAGATGAGCGATCCGCAGCTTTCGATCGGCACGCCAACCAATGGCCTTGTGCACACGCGCTATTGGCCGGGAAATAGCGGCTGGCGCCATAGCTTCATGATCTCAGCCAAAGCCGACTCCTCCAGCCACGTGACGGTGACCATTGGCGGATCGAGCACCGGATTCACTCTGTCGGGTGGCGTCTACAGCTCGGATCAGGGTGATGGATCTAGCTTGGTCGACAACGGCGCGTCCTCCTACACCTACACGGGGCGAGACGGCACTACGATCTATTTGGATAAAACGCTCGCGGCATTGAACGCGAGCTATGGCGGCTCGGTGAGTGCAGTGGGAACTGTGATCACCCCCCCGACCGGACTTAAGACCTATTTAACTTATAGGTTGTCGACTTACTCCATTCAGATTTATCCATTTGGCACGATTGATTTTCCTGTACTCCGATTACAGTCGGTGACAACATCAACTGGCTTCCAGCTCAAATATAGCTACGCGACCAACACGCTGACTTCGGCGAGTGTGGATGATTGGGTTCGGATCAGCAATGTCACGGCGATCAACAATGCCATCGATTATTGCGATCCGACCGCCGATACCTGCACCGGGTTTACCCAGACTTGGCCCTATGTATCCTATAGCATTGCGGCCGCAGGTTCAGGTACCATCGAGACAGTTACAAGTCTGGTGACCACCTCTCCGACCGTAACGACCCGCAGCAAATATTATATTACCGATGCCGCTGGAGGCGCCGGCAAGCTTACCGGTATCAGGCGCCCGTCCTCGCCGAGCGCGGACAATGTGACCTATAGTTATGATACGAACAGCCGGGTCAATAGTGTCGCTGTTGCCAGCGTAGGAACATGGACCTACAATTTTTCGCTGTCGGGGACGACGCTGACGGGTACGATCACCACCCCTAGCATCCCGACACCGCGCTATGTTTATTCCGACACCACCGTTCTCCAGCCAACCCAGATAACCGACGAGAATGGTTACACCTCGACATTCACCTACGACACCAACGGCCGGCTCAAAACGGCCGTGCAGCCGGAAGGCAACTATCTCACATATAATTACGACAGCCGCGGCAACCTGACATCGACCGTTGCCACGGCCAAGAGCGGTTCGGGCCTCGGCACACTGACCACCTCGGCGACTTATCCATCGAGTTTCGTCAACGCGGCAACCTACAATAAACCAGCCACCACCACCGATACCGCCGGCAACGTCACCAACTACTACTACAACAGTAACGGGACGCTCGATTATGTCCAGGCGCCGGCGCCGACGTCGGGTACGGCACGGCCCGAGGTGCATTATGGCTATGGCACGGTCCAGGCCTGGTTCAAGACTTCGGCCACCAGCGGCGTCGTGCTTGCTCCAGATGCCGTAACGCTGCCGACCACCACCACCACCTGCGTGACTGGTGCGTGGCCCTGCTCGACCGCCAATCAAATCGTGAACCAGCTCGATTATTATGGCGGCCCGTCGGCAACCAATCTGCTAGTACAATACAGTACGGTCAAATCCGGTACAGGCTCGCCAACCTCTACGACCACTTATGCGTATGACAATATCGGCAACGTGACGAGCGTCACCGATCCGGTCAATAACGTCACGCCGTTCTTTTATGCCGCCGACAGACAGTCGCTCGGCTACCGCAGCCCGAGCCTCGATGGTTTAACCACAAGCATCCGGCCGGCCGTGGTCATCCATTATAATGGAGATGGCCTGCGCGACTCGACCAGCTACGGCTCCTATGATCCCACCACGACGGGTTTCACACCGCGGCGTGTGGAATATGTCGGCTTTGACAGCGCCGGCAGAAAAACCCTGGACGGCTTGTCCGACGGCACTACCAATTTCGCGATCACCCAATATAGCTATAATAGCGCCGGCCGGCTGGACTGTACCGCCCAGCGGATGAACTCTGCGACCTTCGGATCGCTGCCGTCTTCGGCCTGCACCCTGGGCACGGCGGGCAGCTACGGCAACGACCGCATCACCCATTATGTCTGGGAATATGCGGGGCTGTTAGGCTACACTCAGTCAGGCTATGGCACCACCTCGCAGCGCACCGATGTCAGCTACATCCACACGCTCAACGGCCAAGTGGCGACGATGACCGACGCCAAGGGCAATGTGACGTCCTATAATTATGATGGGCATGACCGCCTGCTGCGGACGTGCTACAACACGGCATTGGCCTCTTGCAGCGACACGGCGCCGGATATCGTGAAACTGACCTACGACAGTGTCGGCCATCTGACCAACCGTGGGCTGCGCGGCCATTCGCTGGCGATCACGATTGGGTATACCTATGACAATCTCGGCCGGGTGACTCACATCGCCTATCCAGGTAGCGGTTTCTACGATCAGCCGGTCGACTTCTATTACGACAATCTCGGGCGGCTGACCAATGCGATCGACGCCAACACCCATGCCGCCAACTATGTCTATGACGCGCTGGGCAATGTGGTCACGCAAAGCGACTCGGTGGGCGCGCGCACGATGTTGCACGATGCCGCCGGCCGCCGCACACGGCTGACCTGGGCTGCTGATGGTCGCTACGTGACCTATGATTATGACGGTGCGTCGAACCTGAAGACGATCAAGGAGAGCGGGACCACTGCGTTGGCGACGTTCGGCTATGACGATGTCGGGCGAAGGAGCTCACTGACGCTCGGCAATGGGGTGGTGACCAGCTATGGCTATAATCCGCTCGGCGTGACGAGCCTGGGCTATGACCTTGCCGGCTCCGCCAATGACCTGACGCTTGGGTTCAGTTACAACCCGGCCGGGCAGATCGTGACCAAGACCTCGTCCAACAATGCCTATGCCTGGACCGGCAGCGTGAACGTCAACCGCAACTACTCCACCAACGGCTTGAACCAGTACACCGCGGCCGGTACGATCACGCCCACCTATGACATCAAGCAGAACCTCTCGAGCGCGGGCGGCACGGCCAGCTACAACTTCTCGACGAAGAACGAACTTGTGACCAGGAATGACACCAGCATCGGCTTCTACCATGATCCGCTTGGCCGGTTGGACGACATCATCGGCGGCGGTCAGGGCTTCCAGTATGACGGCGAGCATATCTCGACCCAGATTCTCGATGCTTCGCCGTTCACGATCCAGCGCCGCTATGTGTGGGGCACGGGCGCGGACGAGCCGCTCGTCTGGTACGAAGGATCGGACTTCTCGAACAAGCGCTATCTGGTGGCCGATGAGCGCGGCTCAGTGATCGCTGTGACCGACAGCAGCGGCAACCCGATCCAGATCAACAGCTATGACGAATATGGCATTCCGGGCGCGAACAATCTCGGTCGGTTCCAATATACCGGCCAGGCCTGGATTCCTGAGCTCGGCATGTACAGCTACAAGGCCCGCATCTACTCGCCCACGCTCGGCCGGTTCCTCCAGCCCGATCCTGCCGGCTACCCAGATGGGCCCAATAACTACAATTATACCCTCAGCGACCCCGTGAATAAAGTGGATCCGGCTGGGTTGGACTGTATCAACGACGGCAATTTCCTTGACTGCTGGTCCACAGCGGATCCCTGTGCAATTGACTTCCAATGCCAGCCATTTTATGACCAACCCATTGATTTCGACGAACCTCCCTTATTGCCCATCTTGGACTTCGGGGGTGACCCTGGTAACAACACGGATAACAACAACGATAACATCAAGGTCACCGATCCGCGCAACAAGACGCCAGGGCCGCAGCCGCAAAATAACCAGCCCAAGCCCTGCAGCCCGACTCCTGCGCAGTTAGCGAACTCGGGTGCTGTTTCATTCCGGTTCTCGGAGGGCAGCGCGACTCTACTTGCAACAAGCGGTGATGCCTTCGGAACGTTCAAAACTGCGGGTGGGTATTCGGGCACATTCCACGCGTCATTTGATGGGGGGTTCATCGGTGGCAAAGGCTTCGGAGCGGCCTACGGCACTGGCTCCTCGCAAAGCCTCGCCACGTTCAAAGGGGTAAACTATAATCTTATTGCGACGCTTGGACCGTATTCGATCAGCGATAATTTTGATCCCAGTTCCGGTGCACATGTCGGTCAGACGGATGCACTTTCGAGAATTGGCTTGGGCCTTGGCGTCACGCGATCTGATACGACGCTCGTTACGATCAGCTGCCCGAGGTGATTTTGATGTTACAGTCTCCATCGGAAATCACGCAAAATAAAAAGGTTCGTCTAGCTATAGCGATCATCCTGATTGCATCGGCGGCCGTGTTCTTCCTTTACACGAGATGGACTGCTCCAAACAAAGGCGCTGTGGATGGCGTGTATCGGAACGGGTGTTGTAGCGACATTATTATCCGGGATGGGCGCGTCTCTTATGGAAGTACGGCGCTGGACATGAAGCTCCTGAACATGAAGTTCGGTTTGACGGGCTACGTGGATGGGCAGTTTACTAGTCGCGGCATACGAGCCTCTAAGGAGGCGACAGCTATAGCCTTCTCCGATCAGGCCGGGAAGCGCACCCTCACACTCCCGATAGATCGACAGGACCACACCTTCCAGATGACAGAAGGCTTTGGAGCGAAAGCCGCAAAGTGACCCGTGTAATCCGGGCACAGCGGATTCGTTTTTTGAAAACGGATTGGATGCCGTTGGATTGGTGGGTGACGGCTTGGCTGTCGCTGGCGCACTTACCGGAAACCCTGTGTTACTCGGTGTCGGCGAGGGCCTAAACGTTATCAGCACCCTTGGATCTGTAGCGCTGGATGCAAGTCAAGGCGACACTGTTGGATTAGCCTTTGATGGCGCAAGCTTCGCAGCAGGCTTGGTGCCGGGGGCTCGGATCGCCAGACGACTGGGCGGTGCAGGTTTTGACCTTGGCAGGCGAGCAAACGGCCAATTTGCTAAAAATTGGGTCGGCAAGCGTTTAGCTCAGGATATTGGCACCAAGGGACTTCAGTCACAAACCGTCGGAAAGACTCTTGACGCTGTGAGGTGCTCGCGATGAATTTTTTCACGTTCTTGCCGTTATTCGGCTTAGCTCTTTGGCTTGGCGCAATATACGTGGATAGCAAATTCTCTTATAAGACGCCTGCAGAAAGTAATATAAAATTGAGAGATGATGTTCCTTGGTGGAAGAAGGTTATCGTTTGTCACAATCATATTGCAAAATATGGCGCATTGTTTCTGCTCTGGCTGGCGATTAGCGCGGATGTATATCTTTTCCGTGCATTCGGGCGCTCAAGCATCCATTACATTGTTATCGCAATCAGTGGTATAAGCATCCTTGTGTATATCTTGGCACAGGCTTGGCGATTTATCGTAAAGGAATCAGACAAAGTGCCATAATTTAGGGGTGCCCTAAAGCGGAGCCACGGTTGCGGCAACGGTTGGGCTGCACGGATGGCCGACAAAGCTGATAAGGTCAGTTTAGTTTCTGACGGCATGGCTGGGCCTCTGGAGCGCTCGGATACCGTTGGGCGCAGATCTCAGCCGCGTTGAGCGCGTATTCTTCGAGGAGACTGCGCCTATGCTCGGAAGCTAAGATGGCGGCACCAAATCTGATGCCGACCATCGAGCGGCGCGTGCGTGAAGCATGGAGTAGCTTCTATGCCGAGCTTCGCAAGCTGGGTGGTCACGCCCTCCCCAATCGGTCCGCCGATATATTTGTCGTGCGGCCAACCGACGCAGGAATCGAGGTAGAGGTTCAGCCCGTAACGTTCCGCCTAAAGGAGAAGGCCGCTCGGACGGACATATCGATCTATGTGACCGTCACTGGCAGCCTCCTCTTCTCGCCGGAGTCAACGCGCGACGATACCGGCAAGCGGTTTCGCTACCTGGGTCGGCTATTTCGGCGAGGTGAAAGACAAGCGCCTGCAGCATATCTACGGCATGCATTATGACTATAACGAGGAGCTGACCGCGCACGCGGTGTACCATTGCCAGGTCGCGTGGATGGCCGGCTACGTCGAACACATTAACGCCGCGCATGATCGCACGAGAACCTCAGCAGCAGCGACCAACTTCGAGATATCGCCCCCGGCTATGGTAAGGGTACCAAGCCTGGCGCCGCGGTCATGGACATCCTTAGGCCTGCTTACTGCCAGCAGGCTGTGATCTTCCATGATCATACCAGCGACGGTGCAGAGCCGGTGCGCCAGATCCAGCAGCTCATTGTCCATGCGTGTCTACCGCGCGCACCACACAGGCGGAAGTCGGCGCGGAAATCCAGACCCAGCTTTTGCGCGGGTTCGCACTTCGGACTGGACTGTTGCGGCGATTGGAGCGGTGGGGTGATGACGACCAGCTACAACAACTATACACCGCTGGGGCCGCTCCAGATGGTGCTCGACCTTGCCGGCACGATCACGCCCACCTATGACATCAAGCAGAACCTCTCGAGCGCGGGCGGCAGGGCCAGGGCTCCGACCTTTCGGTGTATCCAGCCGTGTACACAAGGAGCGCGTATCGTGATGATAGTGTGCGTATACACATGAATGATCAAAAGTAATTTCTACCGAGATTTCAGGCCGTTGATCCTCTGCTCCTGCTAGCTCGTGTAAGCCCGTGAGAACATAAATAGAACGCTTTGGGAGCAGAGGGTCGCAGGTTCGAATCCTGTCTCCCCGACCACAAAACCCGCGGAAAAACGCCATTTTCTAAAATCTCTGGGGTATTTGGTCGGAAGGCTCCCGGAGCTGTGTATACGCCGTGTACACAGATATCTCAGCGAACACCGAGGTGGTCGCCTCGACATCGACGATTACGGCGTGCTCCAGATCGATCAGATAGTTGGTCGAGTAGGCGAAGAAGGCCCGTTCGCGCGACGCCGCCGTCCAGCGCGCAGCAGGATCGGTAGGCGCCAACTGCTTCGGCACGACCCGTGTCGCGGCACCGAAAGCATCATCGTCAAGCACGGCGAGATACTCACGCACGGAGCGGCCGGCGGCACCGGGCGGCAATCCCTTGCTGCCCGCCACGGCCCGCTGGCGGTCAACGTCGGCCCGGATCAAGCTGGCATCGACGGCGAAGCCCTCGTCGCCGACCAGCCCTTCCGCCATGCATCTCGCCACCGTCGTCTCGAACAGCTTGCGCAGCAGATCGCTGTCGCGGAAGCGGCCGTGGAGGTTCTTCGAGAAGGTCGAGTGATCCGGCACGTTGCCGTCCAGCCCCAATCGGCAGAACCAGCGATAGGCCAAATTAAGATGCACCTCGTCGCACAGTCGCCGCTCGGAGCGGATACCCATGCAATAGCCGATAATCAGCATCCGGATCATCAGCTCGGGATCGATCGAGGGACGGCCCGTTTCGCTGTAGAACGGCCGCAGATGCTCGCGGATCTCGGACAGGTCCACGAACCGATCGATCGCGCGCAGCAGATGATCCGCCGGCACATGTCGTTCCAGGCTGAAGCTGTAGAACAGCGCTTCCTGCGCCACCGTCCGCTCACCCATCATCGGTCCGTCTCCGCCTGCCCGCGAAGACTGAATCACCACCCCGCCACTACTTCAAGCCTGCCTTTTTCAACACAATCGACCCAAAGCCGGTCATTTTCGCTCAGTTGTGCGTGCCCCAAAAGCGGACATCCCTTCGATTGTCAGCGGGACTGATCCTCTGATGGGCCGCTCGATCACACATGATGAGATTAAGCGCCGCTCGAGGGATAATCGGAACGGGACGGCTAAACCAATGGACCAAACGATCGCTTGAATAGCCCTAGATTTCTACAGATGCCTTTCAACATCGTGCAGATGGGGAGGCGGCTCCCTATGGGAACCGTGTGCAATGTGACCCGTTGCACCGGAGCGGGAGGTCCGCCGCCATGAAGAAACGCCGAGACAAGCTCCGGATCAAAGAATATAATGGTCCCGCCGGCGGTTATGGCTCGCTGCGCTCCCTCGCGCGGATCCTGTCACAGGAAGAAGTGGCGCAGCGGGCCGCAACCACGCTCAACAAGCAGAACAAGGCCGACGGCTACATGTGCGTCAGCTGCTCCTGGGGAAAGCCTGTGGAGCCGCACCCTTTCGAGTATTGCGAGAATGGCGCCAAGGCGACCGCGTGGGAAACAACGAAGCGGCGGGCCAAGCCTCGTTTCTTCGCCACGCACACATTGACGGAACTCGAGGGCTGGCCCGACCACAACCTCGAAGAGGCGGGCCGGCTGACCACGCCGTTGCGTTGGAACCCGTCGTCCGGCCGGTACGAGCCGGTGTCGTGGCACGATGCCTTCGCGGAGATCGGCCGCGAACTCAAGGCACTCCAGCACGATCCGGACCAGGTGATCTTCTACACTAGCGGCCGGGCCAGCCTCGAGGCCAGCTACATATATCAGCTGCTCGCGCGGATGTACGGCACCAATAACCTGCCGGACAGCTCGAACATGTGCCACGAATCGAGCAGCGTCGCGCTTCCGCAAAGCATCGGCGTCGGGGTGGGGACGGTGAAGCTCCAAGATTTCGAGCAGACCGACTTCATCATCTATCTTGGCCACAATGTCGGAACCAGCGCCCCGCGCATGCTCCACCAGTTTGAGGTCGCGCGGAAACGCGGCACGACGATCATCAGCGTCAATCCGCTCCGGGAACCGGGGCTAGAGCGATTTAAGAATCCGCAGAACCCGAAGGATATGCTGCTCGGGCATGAATATCGCATTTCGGACGAAATCCTGCAGATCAAGGTGGGAGGCGACACCGCCACGCTCACCGGCATCTGCAAGGCACTCATCGATATGGACGATCAGGCAGCGGCAAAGGGCGAGGCGGGTCTGACGGATCGCTCCAAGATTTGCGCCGAAACCAAGGGCGATGGCGGCTTCTCGACCAAAGCCGCGGCCGCCGCGAGCACATCGCGCCGAGTGCTCGACCATGATTTCATCGCCGAGCATACGACCGGCTTCGCCGAATTCTCCGACTTCTGCCGCAAGGCGGACTGGGAGGAGATCGAGCGGGTCTCCGGCCTCAAACGAGAGGATATGAAATGGACCGCGGAGCGCCTATGCCGAGGCGCCGAAGGCGATGGCGCTCTATGGCATGGGGATCACCCAGCACGTCGGCGGCGTTGAAGCGATTCACATGATCTGCAACTTGCTCCTGCTGCGCGGAAACATTGGCAAGTCGGGCGCGGGCGTCCTAGCGGTCCGCGGCCATTCGAACGTCCAGGGGCAACGCACAGTCGGTATCACCGAAAAGCCTGAACTCGCCCCGCTCGACAAATTGAAGGAGCTCTACGGCTTCGAGCCGCCGCGCCACGAGGGCTACACTACGGTGACCGGTCTTAAGGCTATGATCGAAGGCAAGGTGAAGGCGTTCGTTGCGCTCGGCGGCAACATGGTGCGAGCTGCTCCGGACAGCGAACGCGTCGAAGAAGCCTGGCGGGGGCTGCGACTGACTGTGGCGATCGCGACGAAGCTGAACCGCAGCCATGTCGTGCACGGTCAGGTGAGTTATCTGCTCCCATGCCTGGGCAGGATCGAAATCGATCGCCAAGCCTCAGGCGAGCAGGCGCTCTCAGTTGAAAGCTCGGTGGCTCAAATCCATGGCTCTCGCGGCCAGGTCAAACCCGCTTCGCCGGACCTCATGTCCGAACCGGCGATCATCGCCAGCATTGCCAAGGCGACGCTTCCTCCGAACCCGAAAGTGCCGTGGGACGAGTGGGTCGGAAATTATGCCAAGATCCGCGACGCCATTGAGGCTACCTGGCCGGCGACCTTCAAGCGGTTCAACGAACGGCTGTTCGCACCCGGCGGCTTCGAGCGGCCGCTCGCCGCGCGCGAGCGCAAGTGGAACACTCGCTCCGGGAAGGCCAACTTCCTAGCTCCGACGCGGCTCTTCGGTGGGGCCAGGGAATGGAGATGCGGCGATGACGTGCTACAGCTCACCACCTTCCGCTCGAACGACCAGTTCAACACGACGATCTACGGCTATCACGACCGGTTCCGCGGCGTCTCCGGAAGCCGCCGCGTCCTGTTCATGAATCCCGTTGACATGAAGCGCTTGGGGCTGACCCGGAGAGACCTCGTCGACGTCACCACGGCGATCGACGACGGCCGGCGCCGAACGGTCGAGGGGTTCCACATCGTCCCCTACAATATCCCAGAGGGTTGCTGCGGCGCCTACATGCCCGAGGCGAACCCACTGATCCCGCTCGACCATCATGACGATCACGCCCTCACGCCGGGCTATAAGGCGACTCCCATCCGTGTGACGCGGTCGGCGGCTGCCGAGTGCATTGATTAGTTACTGACTGGCGCTTCGGAGGGGATGCTCCGCTGCAACTCGCGAACGGCAACTTCGCCAAACCCAAGCCGGTGCACCGACAGGTCATAGGTCTGCACTGAACAGGCTTTTTCTATTTCCTTGCGGCCACACTCCGAAAGAGCGGTTTCGACGCAGGGGATCGCCGAAGGAACCAAATTGCGGTCAGTGCATCTAACTCACTGTGACAGAGGAGAGGTGCAGTGGCATCCGTTCCTGAAGCCGTCCCGCAAGACCCGATCCGCCGCTATTCGAACACCGCTGTAGCGCTTCACTGGATTACCGTAGTTGTCGTACTGACGCAGGTCATTCTCGGTTTCGCATTCGCAGAGTTCATGGCGAAGGGACCAGCGCAAGCTGAGGTTTTCGCTTGGCACAAGACACTCGGCGCGTTGATTCTGATACTCGCGCTAATCCGCCTCGGCTATCGCCTCATGAACCCACCCCCGCCGTTTCCGCCCGAGCTTCCGCGCTGGCGACGCATCGCGGCCGTTTGGAACCACCGCGCATTCTACTTCCTGTTGATCGTGCTCCCGCTGAGCGGCCTGATTGCCGTTTCAGGAATGTCACCAAACGGGCACACCACACTCGTAGGCGGCATCAGTATTCCGATAATTTCTGGAATTGCGCGGGAGACTGGCGAAACGTCTGGTGACCTACATGTCGTGCTCGTCTTCACGACAATCGCTCTGCTTCTGCTGCACGTTGCTGCCGCCATTTTCCAGCAATTCTTCGAGCACGATCGCGCTGCCGGCCGAATGCCTCCGTTCCAGGCTCCCGGTGGCGAACAGACGATTATTGGCCAAGGTCGAAGACTGGCCGCGCATGATTTTCCTTGAGTAGTAGTTGTCGGCCATCAAGTCCTCGCCGACTCTTGATGCACGCCACCGCAATCGGAACGGAAGCCTGCGGAACCGACTCCAATAGGCTGTCGTGGGCAGGCCTGGGAGAAGGGAAATGGCGTAGGCTGCAGCTGCCACGGGGCGCGCTCAGACTACGAGGGGTCGCCACCCAGGCAATTTCGCAATTTGACCCATTGTTGTCATCCATTGGACTAAATGGCGGGCTCGAAAGCGGACGCATCAATCTTGGGAATCTATCGATAATGGACGCTCGATGGCAGGCGTCATGGCAAAAAGGCGGTGTCGAAAATGTAGGACGACTCAGACCATCCTTGCCACGTAAAACAATCTCGATCGGCTCGGACCATCCAACATCCGCCAGACCGCAGCTTACAACAATACTGGCGAAAAAATGTATCGGCTTGAAAATACCCGCCCAGGCATTCTGCGCCCTCTATCCAACCATTGCACTTCAAAGGGGATCCCATCCCCGCCTGTTGGACACCCCTTGGGCAGGCGGCAGCAGGTTGGTCCCCCGTGCTCGTGCCCCTTGATTGCCCTACGCGGCGCCTTTCCCGCTGCGTGAGTTTGGGCGGCCCGAGTTGCCGTCGTGAAATGGTGGCCACTCATTTCTTGAGGTGTGATTTGATGCCTGGCCTCCACGCTCGTTCTGTAGGCCTGAACTGATCATATACGTGACCCCGGTGATAGGGTCGGTTGAGCGAAGTCCAATCACTGCCGGAAAAGTTGAAACTGTCTGGATTTAGCTCGTCGTGCAAATGCACGCCGAAGCGATCACCACGCACCCACCGGACAGTTCCTGCGACCTCATCAATCGGGCCGAGGCGGACGAACACTGTGTCTCCGACCTGTAACGGATCAAGATGAGCCTTCGCGCCAATACCACGGCGCGAAATGTTGCGTATCAAAACAGCGGTTTCCGGCAAGCGATCGCTTCGAATCGTGGCATGCACTAGTCGCGCAGGGCGGTCCTCGCGAGCGCTGGATGCGCCGTCAGCGGCTATGATTGGCTCGAACTTCACTCGTCGACCGCGTGAAAGCAGGCGCTACCGAGCATGAGCCGAGTGCTCATAGCAATTACGAACATCGAATGGCTTCCTCTCGAGGAGAGCACATGGCGATGCAGTATTAACAACAACCTAATTTCAACGACTTATGTGCAAAGATCCACCGTCTAGGGCGGCCTTCAATCCTTCAGCATCAACCGCAACTCTACCAGCCTACGCCGCGAGGATGAACGTGCCGATAGTCCTGTTTCACCTCCAGGCGTTCGCCCGATTGATAACAGCCGGGATCGCTTAGGACGGTCACGTCTTTCGTGTCCCCTCGATCGCAAGCCTCAAATCGGCACCACGCTCACGCTACTCATACACATGATGCTGCTGGTGTGCCTGTGGGGGAGCATCTAGCCGGCACTTATCAAGCATCACTGGATATGGGTGGGGGACCTTCCCGCCCTCTCCTGAGCCCGAACATGGCCGCTCAGGTTAAACGTTTCGTCACTACGCCCTGCGGTAGTTTTACTGTAAAACCAAGGATATACGATCCGATCGAGCCTCTGCTCGGGATTAACTCACAGGTAAGGTTGGCACCTTATCGGCCGCAGCCGGGGGAGAGAGGGTGTGCATGCCTGAACGTCTCCCTGTGCGTGAACCGCGCCTCAACATCCTTGTCCGCGCAACCATTTTGTCTCCCGTCCGGCAGGACGTTTGCATTCAGAATGTTTCGAGCACAGGCATGATGCTGATCGCGGCATCCCCTCCAAAACGCGGCGATTATGTTGAGATCCAGCTGAAGGCACGATCGCTTGTCGGCTATGTAGTCTGGTCGAGTGAACGGCGCTTTGGAATCAAGCTTCGCCAAAGAATTGTACCACAGAGCCTTTTGTCAGGTTCGACGGCTCTCAAGGATGAGACAGGGAGGATAAGTGCGGAGCGATATGCTCGTTTGCGAGCGCCCAAGCATCCCTGCGCAGATGCCCGGCATTATCGAAGACTCGGTAGTAAGATCGAATTTGCGTTTATCACCTTGCTTGCGGCCAGCGCAGCGCTGACCACCGGAGCGCTCGTGTTCCAGGGACTTAGCCGGGCACTTACACCTGTGGTTAAAGCGCTCCATTGAGCCAGCATCTGGCACGCCAACCTCGGCAACGAAGCGCGGCCATCTCCGCCTTGTTGGCGTTCAACCTGAAGGGCGCAGGCCTAATGTTCTCGATCGTCAACAGCCACACTCAGAGGATACACGGCCCTATACACGGCCCCAGCAGGTCTATTGCCACAGCGGAGGCGACCCTCTGCTCAGCTAGCAGAGGGTCGATGAAAGGCCACTTGGCAAAACCCGTTGCGCGCGCGTTTTTTGATGGAGAGGATCATAGATCGTGGGATCTTAACGAGGTACCATCTCGGAAACCACGAACGTCGAATCTCAAGGCCGATGCGTCGAGCGCGCGGTTGCATTCTGCTCCCGTAGCAGCCGGATCGTCTCAGCTAGACCTTACTAGTGCCACATGAGGTCATGGCATATTTGACGCGGCCATACAGCAATGCGAGAGGCCCCGGCCGATGCAGAGCTAAAAGAATTTAGTCTTCGGAATATGCGTGATGCGGCACGCGAGGTCGGCTTCCCCCGAGGCGACGATATAGTGATCGCCGGCGTCGGCAATGCCGGTGGTGAAGACAACATCGCGGACATACATTAGCTCTTCGAGCGGCGCGGTGAGCGCGTGATTGGCTTCCAGCAGCGGCGCATGCTCGGTGCGCAGCGTCTTCGATGGATCGTCGCGATCGAGTAGCGACCAATAGGTGCGGTAGATGCCGACGATCTCCTTGGGCTCGACGCCATGCCACAATGTCAGCCAGCCCTCGGGCGTCAGGATCGGCGGGGTGCCGCCGCCCATCCGCGCCGTCGCCACCGTATGCGCATGCGGGCGGATGCCGGGTGCGATATGCGGCTTCCAGTGCCGCGCGTCGGGCGAGGTGGCGAGGTTGACCGATGGTCCCGCACGCCATTCGCTGCCGGGCGGATAGGCAAAATAGAGATCGCCGAGCGGCCGAGTCTGCGCCCAGTAGCGCCCGTTGATCCGGCCTTCGAAGATCAACATGTCCTTGTTCTGGTGATCGAGCACGATATCCTCGAACCGCCAGTCGAGGCCGTTGTCGGAGACATAGAGCGTCGTCGAATGGCGCTCAGGACTGACCGAGCAGGTCGTCATCAGCCACTGGCCTTCAACCTTGCTGATGCGGGCATCTTCTACGCCATAGCATTGCCAGCTCCCTTGCGGGGCGATCGCGCGATCATAATGGATCGCGATGATGTCGAGCCCGTCGGGCGAAAGCTCGACCGGCAGCAGCCATGACAGCGACGTCAGCGCCATGATCTTCCAGCCGCCGCCATGCAGCATAAACTTGCGCGGATCGGCGGTGTTGGCGAGCTCCAGCGGCCAGCCATCGAGCACATAGCCGCCTTCGTCCCAGCGGATCGCGTGCACCTTCGCATCGCGGATCGGTGTGCGTAGCGCTTCCGCCACGCGCACCATCATCAGCAGGTTGCCATTATCGAGACGGGTGAGGCCGGGATTGAACGCGCCCAGCACATAGGTTTCGGCACCAAGCTGTCCCGCCAGCGGCGAGCGGGTAAGATCGATATCGTCCGGCACGAGTACCAGCCGGTCGACCCCATAGTCGGTCATGGATGCTTGCGACGGGTTTCGACACGCATGAGGGAGACGGCAGTGCGGCGCGGCTGGGCGAGCATGAAATGCGCCGCCGCCGCGATATCCTCGGCGCGCAGCATCACGTGATCGCGGATCAATTCGGCCTGCTTCTCGGGGGGATATTCGGGATATTGAAAATCGGCGCCGGTGAAACCTGGTTCGATCAGGCCGACTTTGATGTCCTGTTCGGCCAATTCCTGGCGCAGCGCATGGGCAAAGCCTTCGATGCCGCTTTTTGCGGCGACATAGATCGAATGCCCCGCGCTTTGCGAGACCGCCGACATCGATCCGATCAGGATGATGTCGCTGCCTGGTTTCATTCGCGCGGCGGCGGCCTTGGTGCTGGCAAGGTAGGCGGTGAAATCGACCGCGATCTCATAATCGAGATCGGCCTCGGCCGTATCGGTCAATGCCTCGGCGGGCACGGCGGCGTTGACCACTGCCACGTCAAGCCCGCCCAGATAGGCGGTGGCCGCCTCGAAAAAGCGTGTCACGTCCTCGCGCCGCGCGAGATCGACAGTGATGCCATCGCCCTCGCCGACCTCGCGGATGCGGGCGAGCGCATCGTCGAGATGTTCGGGCGTGCGTCCACAGACGAAGATCTTCGCGCCCTCGGACGCAAGCAGCACCGCGATTGCCCGGCCGATGCCGGTCGTCCCGCCCGTCACGGCGACCTTGCGGCCCGCTAAGCTCGGCTGTTCGGTATGCGCATCGGCGCGGTCAAGAACCTCTACCATGCTAGCTCTCCTGGGTGTCGCAGTAGAAGAAACGGCGCACGCGCAAGTTCCTGCGCTAGCCAAATTTACCTGTCGCCAGGCTTGCCAGGTGCCAAACTCACCAGGTTACCGTGATGCGCCCGTCAGCCGGGACGACATATTCGATCCGGCCGCTGTCCTTGTGGTGCGGTCTGATCCGGTCACCGATCCCGGTTGTCACCTCGATCTCGGGCAATCGCCTGCGGGGGAGCGGGATGATGGCAATGCGGGCCGCGCAGCCATCGCCGCCGCCGAGCTGTACGCTGAACGCGCATTCGGATGGGCGCTCGCTCGCCAGCAGGAAATGATCGCAAAACAGCCGGAACGGGGCGTCGCGGACGCTGTGGAACATGCGGCTGGAAAACACGAAGGCCGAGCCGACGCCGTAGATCTCCTGCCCGACCTGTCCCGCCGGCTGGCCGTCGATATAAAGATCCTCAACCGGGAAGGAGAGCTTGCGATCGACATGGCCGTTGCGCGCTTTTTCGGAGAGTGCGTCGGGCGGCAGCGCGTCGGGATAATAATACCAGGCGCGATCGAGTGCGTAGCGGCAATATTCGCTGAGCAGCAGGCGGACGGCGGGATCGGTGTCGGGGCCGCTGTCCTTCAGATAACGCTCGAACGCGGCGAAACTATCAAAGCATTCGTACATCGCCATATAGGGTGCATCGTGGAGCGCGGTCACGCCGAGGAAATTGCGGTAATGGCGCGCATGGCCGAGCTGCGATTCCCAGAAGGCGGTGTTGTGGAACAGGCTCGCCAGATAGACATAGCTCTGACGCAGATAGCTTTCCTCATTGGTGATGCGCCATAGCCGCATGCAGGCGGCCGCGCCCCAGGCGGTGAGGTTGGCCTGATAGTTGAGCTCGAAGCGCATCCCCCGCGCGGCGTCTATCGCGGCGCGCGCCTCGTCGAGATAGGTCTTGTCGTCAGTGAGCTCGAACGCCTGCAGCATGACATAGGCGTACATGCCGCCGACATCGGTTTGGCCTAGCCCGTCATCGTTGCGCGCCTCGGTTATCACCGAAAAATCGGTGACCTTGAACTGGATCGGCCATTTGTAGCGGAAGTGATGCGCGGCCCTGATCCCATAGCCGATGCACTGGAGAAACAGGGTGCGCGCTCGCCGGTCGTCATCAAGCGCGAGCCGCCCTAGATTCATCAATGGATGGTAGAGATACCAGCTGTCGACCGCGTCTTTGTCCTTGTCCTTGCCGACATTGGGCAAATAGCGCCGCAGCGTGCGCAGCTTGGAATCGTAGAATTTTCGCAGGCCCGCGGCGAGCTCGCGGCGAAGCGGAATCTCCTCCTGCTTCCACGCCTCATAATCGCGGATCGCGGCCAGCGCGGAAAGCTGCACCATCGAATCCGGATATTCGGAGGCTGTGTAGGGATGCAGATAGCGGAAGCCGTAATGGCGGATTGTCGCCTTGCGCGAGGCCGCGAGGTCGTGAAGCGACCGCTCGGCGCGTTCGACCCAGTCGTGGAATTCGACGCGCGGTGGATCGAGCCGTCTGTAGATCGCGCCGAGCAAGGCAAGATAGCGCCGCGCCATCGCCTGCTCGTCGGCGTCGGTGTCGCGGTGGAAGGCGAGGAAGGCGTCCGAGATTGTGATCGCCTTCTCGGCCGGCAGTGGATCGACCGGTGGAGCGCCCCTCTGCGGTGGTGTAGGCGGAAGATAGCCGATCTCCGGCCATTCGCCCCCGACCGCTCCGTCTGGCTTGGTCTTGGTGGCGCGGTAATAATCGTTCATGCTGGTTAGGTTCTGGAAATAGAGCACGCTGCCGAATTCAGGCTCGGTCATCCGGAAATAGCAGACGCCCGCGTTGAGCCCGCGTTGTGCGGCCTCGACCTGTCCAGCCGCGCCGAGCGGATCATCATGCTGATCGAGCGGATAGAGATCGCGCGGCAGGAATGGCACAAGCAAATTGGCGCGCGGCTCCAGCGCGGAACGGACGTGCAGGATCGGCACCTCGTCGCGATGATGCTCGATGCAGACGCTGTGGCGCCCGCTGGCGCTCTCGAAGTGGATTTCGGCCGAGCTCTCGCTCAATTGACGTAGCTTTGGCTTGACGCAGCCGCCGATCGCATGCGCCGCGCGGATAGCAAGCCCGCCGCGCCCCTGCCGCCGCACCAGCGCCCACAGCGCGTCCTGCCCCGCGCAAATCTCGATCGTCAGCTCGGCGATGTCGAGTTCGCCCAGCACCGTCATCGTGCGTTCGCGCAGCTCGCGCTGCAGCAGCAGCACGGCTGCGCTGACGCCCGGCCAGTCTTGCTGCTGCTTCGTACTGATATAGGCTGCGGCGGTCGCTGCGTTCATCCCCCAACAACCCACGTCGGGGCAAAGCGTTTCAGCGCTCTACCGCGCGTCATTAGCTGAGCACGTTGGGCAGACCATTATCGGAAGGCTCTACGCTCGTGACAGACGGTCATTTCAATCTCATGCTCGCGAACAATTGTGCGCCTGCAAGCGGCGTGTTTTTCTCGTCCAATGAACATTGAGCTTGAAACCCACCCGAGCTGCGCAGATCCAGAACAACTACTCATCCGAGCGGCATACGCCACCGAGGCCGCGCGACGCGCCTGCCGAGCTTGGGAACATGGAAGCGATCCGGAGGGCACGGTCGAGATGGCAGCCGAGGCGCTGGTGCAGGCCGGCGATGCTATCGCGGCAGTCCGGCACGAGGATAGCTCGCTCGCCGTCCTTGATCTTCTGATCGCCCGACATCGGGTTCTTGGAATAGGCGCGCTCGGTCGGATCGTCCATAGACGCGCCTCGTTGTCGAACTCGGACCATCTGGCTGCCCGCACCTCCATGTTGCGGCATCCGGTCAGGATCAGCAGCTTGATCCAGAGGCTCCATCGTCCTTCGACCTCTCTCGCCAGCCAGATCTGCCGCTGCTCGGCATCGGACAGCACCCGGGTGCGGATGGTCTTCCTGGGATTGGCCTTGCGGATGCCGGAAAACACATTGCGATCGACATGCTCGCGCTCGAGCAGCCACTGGAAGAAGGCCGCGCCCTCTTGGCGGACCTTGTCGGCCATGCGGCGCTTGTCCTGGGCGACCAGGCTGTCGATGATCTTCAGCGCGTGCGCCTTCGGGATCTCGGTGACGCACTTGCCCGTGACCGTGGGCAGGATGTAGCGCCGGAACACGCGATCCTTCTCGTCCCGGCTGCGTAACTGGCTAGCGACGAGCTGCATATATTTCTCCCACGTCCGCTCGACGTCGAGATGCTGCGCCTCGGCCAGCTGTCGGGCCAGCTCGCGTTCCTGCTTCCTGGCCTGGAGCTTTTCGTCATGCGGGTCCTCGCCCGCCTCGATTCGGCTGCGGTGTCTGCCGGCGAGCGCACGAGCGTCGGCCAGGCTCATTCGCTTGGTGCTGCCCAGCGTCAGCTTCTTGCGCTTGCCCCCCAGCCCGGTAGATCAAGCCGTAGCCGGTATAGCCTGCAGGCGTGTGCACCAGCACGAAGCCCGGCACGCCGCCGAGGTAATGGTGCTCGATGCAGTTGGGTGGGGTCGCTGCCAGCTTTCCATCTCTTTGGCGGCGAGCGGACGATGGACGAGATGGTCGATCGCGGCATCCAGATCCTCGACCGTCTGGTTTATGTGATTGTGTCCTTCAGCACCATCGCCTCGGACATGGATGGCTCTCCCGTCGCAACGCGTGCCGCTGGGAGCAACCCTGCGGCCGGTTGCGATCATGATGCCACCCTCTGCAATCCGGCATGCTTTAATTCTATCGGAAGGAAGGTGTCGGGAGAGAAGCGGCCGCTAGCATTTGCGGATACGCCCAGGATGAGGAGATCAAACGTGAAATCAGCTTCGGGACTTTTCGCGCTCGCTGCGCTTTTGTGCTCGGCGCCCGCATTTGCCGCGGAGGACAATCCGACCGTGGAATCACCTCCCGGGTGCATAACTTCCAGCAGCTCGGCCGAGCAAAAGGCGGCTGCGGCGGACAATATCATTTCGCTGATGCTGGCGCCTCGTCCTGGAATGCCTCCCACTCCGGGCGTCCCACCGGCCACCTTCGCGACCGACATGACCCCGTTGGTCAAGCAAAACGTGTTCGGTAACGTCTGGCCCCGGTGCGGCCTGAGCCGGCGTGATCGCAGCCTGGTAACGCTGGGCATCCTGATCGCCCTGCGCGCCGATTTCGAGCTGCGCTATCATTTCCCGATCGCCGTCCGCAACGGCCTGACGCGCAGCGAACTGGAAGAGGTCATCTACCAGGCATCCGCATACGCAGGTTTTCCGGCGGCGGCGAGTGCACGCGTCATTGCGCAGGAGACGTTGCCTGCCGTGCCGGCAAAGTGAACCCTCGGCACTGCACAGCCTGCCCAGTCCGTGGCTTGGGCGCGAAAAGTGAACTTGGTGAAAGGCGCAGTATCCTCGCGGCGACTGTACCGGACAAAATTTCTCATACGGGAGAGCGGCTTTGAAGCTTTGCGTGCTTACCCCCCATTCGATGCATCTGGCGGCGTTGACTCAGCCGTGGGAATACAGCCTGGACGGAAACGATGTTTGCACCGCCATGCAACTTGCGGACGACTTGGGGTTTGCGAAGGTCGTAATGGGGGAGCATTTCGTCATCCCGACAAACCATCTGTCACTGTCGGGCGACCATTACTTCCATACAGCCGTGGCGCTCGGCGTGATCGGAGGGTGCACCAAGAACATTCGAATGACGCCCGCGATCTCTATCCTGCCGTTGCAGCATCCGATCGTCCAGGCCAAGGCATGGGCGACGCTCGACTGGATGACTTGCGGGCGTGCCGAAGTGATGTTCGGGGTGGGTTGGCTGAAGGAAGAGTTCGAGTTCCTCAACGTGCCATTCCATGAAAGAGGCAAGATGGCCGACGAATATGCAGCCGCAATGATCGCGCTGTGGCACAACGACTGTGCCACGTTCGAGGGCAAATATGTTTCTTTCCGCGATGCCTGCCTGGCTCCCAAGCCGGTCCAGAAGCCGCATCTGCCGATGTGGTTCGGCGGCGATGCCGAAGCGATGCAGAAGCGCGTCGCGAAGTTCGGTGACGGTTGGCAGCCCCAGACGCTGCACCCGGAGCGGTTTCCTGAACGCATCGACTTCATCAAGTCACAGCCCGAATATGATGGCCGACCAATCGGCATCAGCTTCGCGCTGGACCAGTTGAAAGTCGGAAAGGAACACGAAGTTCTCTCGGATCCGCTGGCGGCGGGCTCCCGCGATGCGCAGGAGGTGATCGACCAGATCGGCTGGCTTGCCTCCCGCGGGGTTACCGAAACGTCGGTTCCGATTCCGCGTCTGCAGGATTTCCAGGAATATCTTGATTATCTGGGCTGGATTGGAGCGGAAATCATTCCGGCAGTACGGGATATCTGATGGGCATGGCTCAGGAGGCACTCTGCGCCGTTCGCCTTACCTCCATCGAGGTAAGGCAGCACTCTGTCCCAACTCTAAATCTGTGCTATTGGTGCTGACGGCGGACAACCGCAAGCAGCAGCTGGGGCTGCCGGCGGTACCGCAACGGCGCGTCGGGCAGAGCCTGGTCGAGATGCTTGGGCTGGGACGGAGCAGGGGTCAAACATTGGGATCTAGGGCTTCGCGCCTTAAATGCAGTTGTTCCGAAGCAAAGCGGCCCTTCCAAAAACCGATAGTCCGTTTCCAAGCTTATGGCTGATCGAGAGGACGGTCTTTTTCCTTCATCCTGGAACGGCGAAGCGGCTCAGCGCAGCGATCCTCCGGTGGTCAGTTGGCGGCTCCGTCAGTGCAAAGCGAGAGGTGCCGCCACAATGCTGCCTCGCCGCGCTCCCAGTGGGCCGAGCGTTACCGCAACGTGCGTGATGGTGCCGCCGAATGCGCCATCGCCGGCCAACGCCTCGGCAACGGTCACCCCGCTGTCGTGGCCGATGTCGAACGGCTCTCCCATGCCGCTGGCCATCACGATGCTGCGGTCAATCCGGCCCGTCGCGACGGGCTTGCCGTCGATCGCCAGCATGACCGTGCCGCCCTTGCCCGAGCCCCCGCCGTCATAGTCGAAGTCGAGCGTTAGCCGGCTCGCGCGGCCGGCCGGCAGCGGGGTGGAGGACACCAGCCTGAGCTTGTCGCCGG
>Ga0068858_100001084_pt1 | contig 28133 bp, 23 predicted proteins | sample KBSSwiS12_FD_66589 | JGI IMG/M metagenome (GOLD analysis project Ga0068858, IMG submission 66589) | Switchgrass rhizosphere microbial communities from Kellogg Biological Station, Michigan, USA - KBS Switchgrass S1-2 | ecosystem: Host-associated > Plants > Roots > Rhizosphere > Soil ... | reverse complement strand
GGCCTCGCCGGCGGAGACGCAGAGCCGCAGGCGGTCAGAGCCCGCGCCCTTGCAGATGCCTTCATGTGCGAGCAGTGCGGTATAGAGCGAGGGCACGCCGTAGAAAATCGTGACGCGGTTGCGCTTGAGCGTCTCGAACACGCCCTCCGGCGACGGCCGGTGCGGCCAGAGCGCGGCGGTGGCGCCAACGGACAACGGAAATGTCAGGGCATTGCCGAGCCCATAGGCAAAGAACAGCTTGGAAGCGGAATGCACGACGTCGTTCTCGGTAATGCCGAGAATGCCCTGGCCGAACAGTTTTGCGGTCGCCATCAGGTTGGAATGGACGTGCTTGACGCCCTTGGGATCGCCGGTCGAGCCCGAGGTGTAGAACCAGAAAGCGACTTCATCCGACATTGTGTCGGCAGTGACCGCCTTCGAACCCGCTTTGGCGATCAGGTCCTCGAAGGCGTGCGCGCCGGGATGCTTTTTCCCACCGACAACGATGACGATCGGCTTCCGCGGTAATTTCTCCAGCATCGGCGCGATGGTGTCGGCGAGCGCAGCATCGATCACCAGCGCACGCGCGCGGCAGTCGGCCAGAATGTACGCGTATTGCGGCAGTGTCAGATAGACATTGAGCGGGATCGCGACGCAGCCGGCGCGGATCGCGCCCCAGAAAGCGACCGGATAGTCGACGGTGTCGTTGAGCAAGAGCGCGACGCGCTGCTCGTGGTCGATGCTGAGCTCGCGCAGCGCATTGGCGAAGCGGATCGAGCGCGCCTGCAGCTCGCCGTAAGTGAGGGAGCGCTCCGGATCGACAAAGGCGACCTTGTTGCCGCGTCCCGCCGCGATATGCGCGTCGACGAAATCGGTGACCGCGTTGTAGGGCCTGCGTTCGATGATGCGATCCACCCCGGCCCCCTCGGTCTCAGCTTTCGAACAACCGCGTGAGCAGGCGGCGTGCCAGCACACCGGCGACGCGCCGGCGGTAATGGCCGGGCGTGAACGTCGTCTTCATCGGCATGATCTGGTCGCGCACCAGCGCGTCGAGGCCCTTGATCACGCGCTCGTCGACGCTGCCCCCGCAGAGTTCGGCGGTGCCGGCCAGCAGCACCGGGCGCGGATTGGTGCCGGTGAAGGCGATGCGCAAATCCGTGAGTTTGCTTTTGTCCTTCCGCAGCGCGACGGCGACGCCGGCGACCGGATACTCGATCGAGCGGCGGATGCGGATCTTGTCGTAGGCCGAATGCAAACCGGCCGTGTTTTTCGCGCGCACGGCGGTGACGAGCTCGCCCGGGCGCAGCGACAGATAATATTTGCCGTCGCCTTGCGTCTCGGTGACCGGCACATCCTGGCGGGCGAAGCCGATATAGAGCGCCTCGAGCGGAATGGTGCGCTTGCCGGACGGGCCTGCGATGTCGACCTCGGCGCCGAGGGTCAGCAGCGCGGGGGCGAGATCGCCGGAGAAGGTCGCAAAGCAGACGCCGCGGCTCTTCGGCGCGACGTGGCAAATCGTGCCGGTGGTCTTCAGGCAATGATTATTGGCGTCACGCCACCATTCGCTCTGGTTATAGAAGATGCAGCGCGTGTCGAGACAGAGATTGCCGCCGACCGTGCCCATGTTGCGGTGTGTGGGCCCGGCGATATGCGCGGCCGCCTGCGCGACCACGGGATAGAACCTGTTGATCGCGGGATGCCTGGCGATCTCGCTCAGGGTCACCGAGGCGCCGAGCTCGAGCGACTTTTCGTCGGCGTGAATCGTGTGCAGCTCCGGCACGCGATTCATGTCGATCAAAACCGGCGGCGCGACGATGCCGCGACGGATGTTGACGACGAGATCGGTGCCGCCGCCGAGCGGCATGGCCTGTGGATTGTCGGCGCGCGCGGCAATCGCCTCGGCGAGCGTCTTTGGATTGATGATGCGGAATTCCGGCAGGGCGTCCATCAGGCGCCCCCGGTTTTCTTCGGCGACTTTTCGGCCGCACGCCGGCGCTTCTCGATCGCCTCGAAGACGCGGTCGGGCGTCACCGGCAGGTCGTTGAAGCGGATACCGATCGCATCGGCGATGGCGTTGGTCAGAGCCGGCAGGAAGGCGGCGAGCGAGCCTTCGCCCGCCTCCTTGGCGCCAAACGGCCCGTGCGGGTCGTTGCTTTCGACGATACCGACTTCGATCGGCGGAGAATCCTGGATGGTCGGCACGCGGTAATCGAGCATGTTGGCGGTGACCATCAGCCCGTCGTGATAGGCGGCTTCCTCACTCATGGCCTGGCCCATGCCCATCCAGACCGAGCCCTGCACCTGGCCTTCGACGGTGAGGCGGTTGAGCGCCTTGCCGCAGTCATGCGCGACCCAGACCTTGTCGACGGTGACGACGCCGGTCTCCTCGTCGACCGAGACTTCGACCACCTGCGCCGAGTAGGAGTAGCCCATGGTGCCGCCGATGGCTGAGCCGCGATATTTCTTGCCGCCGTGCGACTCAGGAATGGTCGAGTAGTTGCCGGTGACGGTGATGGTGCCGGTGTCTTTCAGCGCCTCGGTCACAACTTCCTCAAACGTCGCGCCCTTGTCCTGCTTACCGGCGCGATAGACCTCGCCGAGGCATTCGATGTCTTCAGGGCGCGCCTCGAGCTTGCGCGCTGCGGCGTTGGTAAGCACGGCCTTGAGATTGCGCGCGGCCTCGAGCGCCGCATTGCCGACCATGAAGGTGACGCGCGACGAATAAGAGCCGTTGTCCTTCGGCACGACCTCGCTGTCGCCGGTGACGACGCGCACGCGTGATAGATCGAGGCCGAGCACTTCGGCGACGGTTTGCGCCAGGATCGTAGTCGAGCCTTGGCCGATGTCGGCCGCGCCCGACAGCACGACGATCGAGCCGTCGAAATCGAGTTTGATTTTCACCGTCGCATGGGGCTCGCCAGTCCAGTTCACCGGCTTGGATGCGCCGCTGATATAATGTGAGCAAGCCATACCGAGACCCTTACGGACAGCTTTGCCGTTGCTCAGTTTGCCTTTGCGTTTTTTCCAGCCGCTCTCCCGCTCGACCCAGTCGAGGCATTCCGGCAGGCCATAGGAGTTCACCATCAGGTCGTTGTCGGTGAAGGTCGGCGCCGTCAGCAGATTGGCGCGCCGTACCGCGAAAGGATCGAGGCCAAGTTCGATCGCCATCTCGTCGACCAGGCTCTCGAAGGCGAAGCGGATGTCGACGGTGCCGTGACCGCGGAAGGCGCCGCAGGGCGGCGTATTGGTGAGCGCGCGGCGGCCGGTGTATTTCACGTTGTGCAGGTCGTAGATGGCGTAGAGCATCGAGCCGGCATAGAGGATCGTCACCACGCCGTAGCCGGAATGCGCGCCGCCGCGCTGGTCGCAGTCGCATTCAATTGCGGTGATACGGCCGTCCTTACGCATGCCGATCTTGAGCTTGATGTCGGTTTCGGGCCGGCCGCGGTGGGTGATGAAGGTCTCCTCACGCGTCGTCACCATGCGCACAGTGGCGTTGGCTTTGCGCGCCAGCAGCGCGGCGATTAGCTCGACGTTGAGCGTCTCGGTGCGGCAGCCGAAGCCACCGCCGACATGCGGCTTGATTACGCGGATGCGCGACATGTCCATGCCGAGGATCTGCGACAGCATCAGGTGCACGTAATAGGGGACCTGCGTCGAGGCATGCACGGTCATACGCTCGCGCACGGCGTCGTATTCGGCGAGCGCCACGTGCATCTCCATCTGGTTCTGGCAGACTTCGGCGCAATTGTAGGTGCCCTCGCGCACCAGATCGGCCTCGGCGAAACCCTGGGCGGTCGAGCCAAGCTCGAACAGCACGTCGCGCTCGATATTACCGGGCTTCTTCTCGTGCAGGAGGGCGGCGCCAGGCGCGAGCGCGTCCTTTGATGTGTAGTAGGCCGGCAGCTCCTTCACGGTCATCTTGATGCGGCGCAGCGCCTCGCGCGCCGCGTTGTCGTCGAGTGCTGCGACGGCTGCGACCGGCTCGCCGCGGTAGCGCACTTTGTCGCGTGCCAGCGGATATTCGGTGCGCGCGATCGGCAGCACGCCGAAGCCCTTGTCGCAGTCGGCACCCGTGACGACGGCGATCACGCCGGGCACCTTGAGCGCACCCGACACGTCCACGCTGACGATGTCAGCGTGCGAATAGGGGCTGCGGTAGATGCGGCCGGCCAGCTGCCCCGGCGCCACAATGTCGGCGGTGTATTTGGCGCGACCGGAGACTTTCTCCGGACCGTCGATCATCGGGATGTAGCCGCCGATGTTATGCACGGGCATCGGCTTGTTCACGGGTTTGTTCATGGCGCGACGCCTTGCTTGCCGAGCGCCACGGCGAATTTTACTGCCTCGATGATCTTCACGTAGCCGGTGCAACGGCAGATATTGCTGCCGAGCGCCTCCAAGATCTCCTCATCGCTCGGATCGGGGTTTCGCCGCAGCAATCCGGCCGAGGCCATGATGAATCCGGGCGTGCAGTAGCCGCATTGCGAGCCGAGCTTCTCGTGGAAGCCGCGCTGCACGGCGGAGAGTTGCCCTTCGTGGCCGAGCGATTCGATGGTATCGACGCGCTTGCCCTGGACGGTCGCTGCGAGCGTCAGGCAGGAGAGCGTCGGTTTGTCGTCGATCAGGACCGTGCAGGCGCCGCATTCGCCGCCGTCGCAGCCGGTCTTGGTGCCGGTGAGGCCGACCTTTTCGCGCAAGTAATCGAGCAGCAGAATATTGTCGGCGACCGCGTCGGAGCGGTCGCGCCCGTTCAGCCTGCATGACAGCAGCCGGGCCAAAAGTTTCTTCCCCTTCAAGGCGCATCGAGGCGCCTTTTCATTGTTCTTATTCGCGTAACGGTGCCGATATTATCTGCGTCGCGGGCGGGCCCGAAGCGCTTCCACAAGCCAATTCCCGGGAATGGATGGAAGATTACGCGGAACCGAATTTCGCGATCACATCGGCCGGAATCGCGGTCCCGCCGATCTTTTCGGGGTCATCCTTGCTGCGCGCCGCCCAGACGCGGGTTTCCGAGCCCTCGACCGCAAGTTCACCGTTAACCGAGAGGCGGTGCTCGACGTCAAAACTGGAGCGGCGGAACTCGCTCACCCGCGAGGCCATCTCGATGGCGTCGCCGAACTTCACCGGCTTGAGGAAATTGGCGCGCGCGTCGACCAGTGGAATGCCCATGATGCCGAAGGCGCCGGCGAGCTGATGCGGCTTCACGCCGAGCGCTGCCTCGAACATTTTCCAGGTGTTGGTGTCGAAGATCTCGAAGAAGCGGCTGTTGAACACGATGCCGGCTGGATCGCACTGGCCCCATTCGATGGTCAATTGCCTGCGGTAAGTGAACGACGCCACGCCGGTTGCCTCAGTTCAGACGATCCATTGCTTTATAGCGGTCAGTGTCTCACCTGTCATGGTCGGGTCAGACCCGTGCCTTCCGCTTCTTCTTTGTCTTCTTTTTCCTCGGATCCGGCCACTCGACCACATCCTGCGACAGCATTTCCACGCGGGACGCACGGCGGCGGCTGCGCAACGCACGCGGCGGCGCGACCGGCATGTGCGGCGAGATGTCGAGGTCGACCAGCAGCCAGTCAAGATCCTCGGGTGCGATCACCCAGCTCTTCGGCGGGTAGCGCGCGAGCGAGAATGGCTTTGAAAACGACAGCATCGATTTCTTCCCGCCCGGCAGACAATATTCGTGGGCGTAGGTCATCGCGAGCTCGCGCACGCTGCGGTAGATCGGATCGCGCCAGCGCAGGATGGCGTGGTTGGTCTTGCTGATCGCGCCCCACAGCCCATGCTCGCGAAACAACGTGATGATGTGATCCTGGTCGCTCGGCAGTGCGCGGATGTCCATCAAGAGCGGGGGCTGGCCGTGATAGGCAAGCGCCGCGGCGGCGAAGACGGCGCCCTCCGCGCAATGCGCCATGCGCGCCTCGAGCACGCGGCGCGGCGACATCGCGGTGTCGCCATTGAGACTGAAGTTCACCGGCAGCCTGTCAAGAAACGTCTGAATTTTTTGCGGCGTATCGAGACGCGCGAGCAGCCGATGCTCGCGCGGTGACAGAACGTCGTGCAGTCTGCGGCGATAGCTCGACATCAGCGACTATGTTCCGGAGTGAGCAACATCTTCCGTGTTTTGCATACGTAAATGCGGCTTTCGAGCGTAACCGGCGTTCTCCACAACGCGAGCGGAGAAGGAAAATGTTACGCCGCTTGGTGCCGGAGGAAGCAAATTTCTTCTTATTTTCGGGCACTTATTGCGGTTTTTCAGAATAATCTCCTACTTAGCGGGTCCAGAGGTTCCGTAACCGGAGCAGGCCCGATGTCCGATTTCTCGCATGAGCCCGAGCGCATTTCGAGGCTGGAAGCCTGGTCGCTCGCGCTTGCGACGGCGCTGGTGGCGCTGATTGCCATCGGCATCGTCCCGCACATGCATTGGTAAAGGCAACATTCAATGACAACTGCAACCTGGACCGGGCGCGCGCCCAAAGAACTTAAGCGCGCCGACAATGTCGAGACCGCGCCGCGCATTAGCGAAGACTGGTTGTCGCTGATCATCGGCCTTTCCATTTTCGTGCTGTCGCTCGCGGCGATCGTCAATGTCGATCTGCTCGGTTGGGTCGTCACCACAGCGGTGTGGGTCGACTTCAGCAAGGCGCTCGGCACGGTGTCGAAGTCCTACGCCTCCCTCGGCGGCTTCGGCGCGCTGGTTGCGACTTACGTTGCCCTTTTGGCGGTGCTGAGCGCGGCGGCGGTTGCGCTCAAGATTGACATCAAGAAATTCGCGCTGTCCTTCACCGCGGTGTTCTGGATTGCCTATGCGAGCTGGATCGTCGGCAATTTTGCGACCTTCGCGGCGGTGACGCCGGCCGACCTGCAGAAGTTCGGCATCAGCTGGTCGCTACGGCTGACGAATGAAGGCGCCTATATCCTCGCGCTCCTCGTCGGGCTGGTGATCGCCAACGTGTTTCCGCGCTTTGCGGACGCGATCAAGGACGCGGTGCGGCCCGAGCTCTACATCAAGATCGCGATCGTGATCCTCGGCGGCTTCTTCGCGGTCACCGCGGCCGGCAAGCTGTCGCTCGCAAGCTCGTTGCTGCTGCGCGGCGTCGCGGCGATCATCGAGGCCTATTTGATCTACTGGGCGGTGGTCTATTTCGTGGCCCGCAAGTGGTTCGGCTTCAATCGCGAATGGGCCGCGCCGCTTGCCTCCGGCATCTCGATCTGCGGCGTCTCGGCGGCGATCGCCACCGGCGGTGCCATCCGCGCTCGGCCGCTGGTGCCGGTGATGGTGTCATCGCTGGTCGTCGTCTTCGCCGTGGTCGAAGTACTGATCCTGCCGTTCCTGGCGCAGCACTTCCTCGCGCATGAGCCGCTGGTCGCCGGCGCCTGGATGGGCCTTGCGGTCAAGACCGACGGTGCGGCGGTTGCCGCCGGCGCCATCACCGAATCGCTGATCCTCGCGCAGAATGCGGCCGAAGGCGTCAAATTTCAGCCGGGCTGGATTCTCGGCACCACGGCGACGATCAAGGTGTTCATCGACATCTTCATTGGCATCTGGGCCTTCGTGCTCGGGTACATCTGGACCAATCACATCAACCGCACGTCCGATAAAGCCAATATCCGCGAGATCTGGGAGCGCTTCCCGAAATTCGTGCTCGGCTTCGTGATCACGTTCATCGTCGGGCTCTATCTCGCGCTGGCAACGCCTGCCGATATCGCGACCAAGGTGCCGGCCGCGATGGGCGAGGCGAACACGCTGCGCGTCGTGTTCTTCATCCTGACCTTCTTCTCGATCGGCGTTCTATCGAACTTCAAGAAGCTCTGGCAGGAGGGCATCGGCAAGCTCGCCGCGGTCTACGTCCTGAGCCTGTTCGGCTTCGTGATCTGGGTCGGGCTTTTGATTTCCTGGCTGTTCTTCGCCGGCGTCAAGCCGCCGCTGGCCAGCTGAGCTTTTGGAGAAACGAACAATGTCGCAAACGGACCAAGTGAACGAAGTGAATATCGGCGAGGAACTGCGCAAGGCTGAAGTCGAGCCGTTGCTGCCGGTCGAGAAGAAACTGATCGGTTGGAGTCTCGGGATCGGCGTCGGCCTGCTCGTCGTCCTTGCCATCGTCAACCATCTGTACCCCGCGTCGATCTGACGCCTGCAATACGGCGGCGCCGGTTGTGCCGCCGTGAAGTGAGAATGGAAATGTCGCCTATTCCGAAGACCGCGCCTTTCGCCGACGAGGAGATCGATCTCCTCAATCGCGTGGTCGGCACCGCAACGCCGGTTCAGCGAGCCTGGCTCGCCGGGTTCCTGGCAGGCCTCGACGCCTCCGGCGGCACGCCGGCGGTGCATCCGGCCGCGCCGGCGCGGCCGGCGGAGCCTTTGACCATTGTGTATGCGAGCGAGTCCGGGAATTCGGAAAAGCTCGCCGGCGACATTGCCAAGTCGGCGCGCAAGAACGGCCTCAAGCCAACCGTCATTGATATGGCGGATCTCGATCTTGCGGCGCTCACCTCCGCCAAGAAGCTCGTTTTCATCGCCGCCACCTGGGGCGAGGGCGATCCGCCGGCGCGCGCCGTGCGGGCCTACAACGAGCTGATGGGCGAGGGTGCGCCGCGCCTCGACGGTGTCGAGTTCGGTGTGCTGGCGCTGGGCGACACGGCCTATGCGGAGTTTTGCCTGGTCGGCAAGAAGATCGACGAGCGCCTCGCGGCCCTTGGCGGCAAGCGCGTCGTCGACCGCGTCGATCTCGATCTCGATTTCGCCGAGCCGGCCGCGCGCTGGATCGGCGATGCGGTGAAGGTGCTGACCCCGCCGAATGCCGGCGGCCGTGTCATCGAGGTCGATTTCGGTGGCAAGCCCGCCGCGCCCGCGAGCACCGACATCATCGAGGCCGAGATCACCGAACACGTCGATCTGAATTCCTCGCGCTCGGACAAGGAAACCATCCACCTCGCGCTGTCGTTCGAGAATGGCGCGCCGGCCTACGAGCCGGGCGACTCGCTCGACCTCTATCCGGAGAATGACCCGGTCTATGTCGACGAACTGCTCAAGCTTGCCGGCCTTGCGGGCGACGAGAGGCTCCGCAGCGACTTCATCAAGTCGCGTGACGTGACCACGTTGTCGCTCAAGACGGTGGAGACTTACGCCGAGAAGACCGGCCATCACTACGTCAAGGCACTGATCGCCGACGGGCAGGCGCGCGACTGGATCGCCGGACGCCAGCTGATCGATCTGATCGCCACCTTCCCGATTGCGCTCGATGCCGAGAAGCTGCGCGCGCTGACGCGGCCGCTGGCGCCGCGCGCCTATTCGATTGCATCGTCGCGGCGCGAGGTGGGGGATGAAGCGCATCTGCTCATTTCCGCCGTGCGCTACGACAGCCATGGCCGCGCGCGCAAGGGTGTCGCCTCGAACTTCGTCGCCGAGCGGCTCAAGCGCGGCGGCCGTGTGCGCGTGAAGCTCAAGCCGAACAAGCATTTCGCGCTGCCGGCGCCCGACAAGGACGTCATCATGGTCGGCCCCGGCACCGGCGTCGCGCCGTTCCGTGCCTTCGTGCAGGAGCGCCGCGCGACGGAAGCAAGCGGTCGCAGTTGGCTGTTCTTCGGCGACCGCACCTTCACGCACGACTTCCTCTACCAGCTCGACTGGCAGGACGCGCTCAAGGACGGCGCGCTGACGCGTATGGATGTCGCCTTCTCGCGCGACACGCCGGAGAAGATTTACGTCCAGCATAAATTGTGGGACCGCCGCGCCGAGCTGGTCGAATGGCTCGAAGGCGGCGCTTATTTCTATGTGTGCGGCGATGCCAAGGCGATGGCGAAGGACGTGCGCGCCGCGCTGGTGCGCGCTTTTGCCGACGTGAACGCTTTGCCCCCCGAGGCGGCCGAGCAGGCGGTGGTGACATTGGAGCGCGAAAAGCGCTATCTGCAGGACACATATTGATCCTGCGCCTATTGAACCGCCCAAAAGCGCGTTCACGCGCGTCTTCGACAGGCTAACAATGACCGACGAATTGTCGCGCAACGAACGCATCAAGGAAGCGAGCGATTATCTGCGCGGCACGCTGGCCGACGGCCTGCGCGAGGAGATCACCGGCGCCATCATCGAGGATGACGCGCAGCTGGTGAAGTTCCACGGCATGTACCTGCAGGACGACCGCGACCTGCGGCCCGAGCGCACGCGCAAGAAGATGGAGAAGGCCTTCGCCTTCATGATCCGCGTGCGTATCCCTGGCGGGGTGCTGACGCCGCAGCAGTGGCTCGCATTGGATAAGGTCGCCCGCGACTACGGCAACGGCACGATGCGGCTGACGACACGGCAGACGGTGCAGCTGCACGGCGTCATCAAATCGAACCTGAAGGCGACGCTGAAGGCGATCGACACCGTTTTGCTCAATTCGATCGCGGCCTGCGGCGATATCAACCGCAACGTGATGTGCAATGTGCTGCCGGAGCAGTCGCGTGCCCATGCGGCGGCGATCGCGCTGGCGCGCTCGATCTCCGACCACCTGCTGCCGCATACGCCGGCCTATCGCGAAATCTGGCTCGACGGCGAGCGCATCGCGGGCGGCGAGGGGGAGGCGGTGGAGCCGATCTACGGCAAGACCTATCTGCCGCGCAAATTCAAGGTCGTGGTGGCGGTGCCACCGTCGAACGACGTCGATATCTTTGCCCACGACCTCGGCTACATCGCGATCACGGATGCTGCTGGCAACATCGCCGGCTGGAACGTGACCGTCGGCGGCGGCATGGGCATGACCCATGGCGAGCCCGACACCTATCCGCGCATCGCGGAGGTGATGGGCTTCTGCCGCACGGAAGATGCGGTGAAGGTCTCCGAAGCGGTCGTCACCGTGCAGCGTGACTGGGGAGACCGCAAGAACCGCAAGCACGCGCGTCTCAAGTACACGATTGAAGATCGCGGGCTCGATGCATTCCGCGCGGAAGTCGAGAAGCGCTCCGGTGTCAAGCTGGCGCCGACAAAGCCCTACATATTCACTTCGACCGGCGACCGCTATGGCTGGACTGAAGGTGCTGACGGCCGTGGCCATCTCACATTGTACGTACAGAACGGACGTGTGCACGACGTGCCTGGCGCCGCGCAACAGAGTGCGCTGCGTACCATCGCGCAGATGCACGATGGCGATTTCCGCATCACGCCAAACCAAAACCTGATCATCTCCAATGTGCCGACGGAGAAGCAGGCCGAGATCGAGCGCATCGCGCGCGAGGCCGGCTTGCTCGCGCCCTGGTCTGGCCTGCGACGCAATTCGATGGCCTGTGTCGCGCTGCCGACCTGCGGGCTCGCGCTGGCCGAGAGCGAGCGCTATCTGCCGGAGCTGCTCGATGCGCTCGATCAGAAACTTGCAGCGCACGGACTGTCGGCCGACGACATCGTCATCCGCATGACCGGATGCCCGAACGGCTGCGCGCGGCCGTACCTCGCCGAGATCGGCTTGGTCGGCAAAGGGCCGGGCCGCTACAACCTCTATCTCGGCGCGGCGTTCGACGGCTCGCGCATGAACAAGCTCTACGCCGAAGATCTTGATCACGTTGGCATCGTCGCCGCGCTCGATCCGTTATTCGCCGCATATGCAAAAGAGCGGCAGAAGGGCGAGCGTTTCGGCGACTACGCCATCCGCGCAGGCCACGTCGCGGCGAGCGGCAACGGTGCCGACTTCCACGCCAATGTGCGGCCCTACAAGACGAAATAATCGGCTCACCCCGGCCTAGTGCTTGCCGAGGACGAGCACCGCCAGGGTGACCAGAAGAGCAACAAACAAGATCGCCGATAGGCTTTTCCAGAACAGCAACGGGTCGCGCTCGATCAGCGGCTTTGCTGCGGTGTCGAGGAACGTCTTGTTGGGATGGCGAAGGTCGAACACGAATTCGGACAGTTCGTCGTAGCGCTGATCCGGATCGTGATGCACGGCTTTCTTCAGCGCGCCGTCGACCCAGACGGGAATGTCGCGGTTTTCGTTCAGCAGCGATTTGTATCTCAGTTTCTTTTGCCGAGCTTTCGTCCGCGCTCTGGCGACCTCCGCGCCATAAGGCAGCCGGCCGCTCAACATCTGGTAGGCAATGACTCCAAGCGAGAAGATGTCTGAACGCTGAGACCCACCTTCCCCGAGGAAATATTCCGGCGCGGTGTACTGTGCCGTTCCCAGAATATGCCCAGGGCCATCGTCGCTCGCGTCATCGGTAATGCCGGCAACTCGCACCGAGCCGAAATCGATGATTTTCGCCGTGCCGGTCTTGTCGATCATGATGTTGTCGGGCCGCAGGTCCTGATGCAGCATCTCGAGCCGGTGGAACGCCTGCAGGCCTTTGGCGATCTGCTCGACAATTCCACGCACGGTTTCCAGATCGGGCTTGGGATGGTCGATCATCCACTGGGTCAAGGTCTGCCCGTCGACGAATTCGGTCACGACGTACAGGTAGTTTTGCCGCCTCGACTGGATGCGAGGTTTGAGCACATGGGCGCTGTTGACGCGCCGCGCCACCCATTCCTCCATCATGAATCGCTGCAGATAGGCAGGATCGCCCCGCAGATCGATCGACGGGATCTTGAGGGCAACGAGCGAATTGTCCGCACTGTCGACGGCCAGATAAATGTGACTGCGGCTGGTGCCGTGGATTTCCCTGACAATCTGGTATCCGTCCAGGACCGTTCGTGCCTCCGGCAGAGGAGGGCACGGCAATTCCGCCGCCTGCCTGGCAAATTCGCTGCTCTCGCTGTCGGGCAGCCCATCGATCCTGACGATCTGGACCGTCAGATTGTCGGAGCTGCCGCGCTTCTTGGCCCCTTCGACAATCGCCGCCGCGGCGCCGTCCAGGTTGTTTGCGTGACGGGTGATTGTTTCGGCGACAAAACGGCCGCTGACATGCTCGTAGACGCCGTCGGTTGCGAGCAGAAAAAGGTCACCCTTGCCGATCGTGATGGCGCGGTAGTCGATCTCGACTTGCTGATTGATGCCCAGTGCGCGCCCGAGATAGCTCTGCTGGGACGAAACGATGACCCGGTGATCCTCGGTCAGCTGTTCCAGGCCGCGTCCGGCGACGCGGTAAATGCGGGCATCGCCGATATGAAAAATGTGCGCCGTCGTCGACTTGAAGACCATGGCGCTGAGCGTGCACACGTAGCCGCGGTCTTCCTCGTCGGGATAATAGCTTTGCCGCGTCTGCGCGTGCAGCCAGGAATTTGTCGCGGCAATAACGCGCTGCGCCGATGTTTTGACCGACCATGAATCCGAGGTGCAGTAATAGTCGGTCAGGAAGCTTTTGACCGCCGATTCACTGGCGATCGCGCTGACCTCGCTGGTGCTGATGCCATCGGCCAGCACCACGGCGATGCCCTTCCGGCTCAGCAGCGGCTCGTCCGGAATAAGCGCCCCGTGAAAATCCTGGTTGACCTCCTTGCGGCCTTTGTCGGAGTGCTGTCCGATCGATAGCGCGAGCTGGCCTGGCATCGGTTGACCAAAGAAAAGAGGCTCAACCCTTGCGGGTTGAGACTCCACGATAGCAAATCGCATCACGCGACGCGCTTGAGCGCGGCGGCGCGCTTGGGCGCGGTCCGCACGTGCGTGGCATAGAGGGTAAGGCCGGTGAAGGAGAGGCCGCCGACCAGATTGCCGAGCACGGTCGGAATCTCGTTCCAGATAAAATAGTCCCAGATCGAGAAGGGCGCGTGCAACATCAGGCCCGACGGAAACAGAAACATGTTCACGACGGAATGCTCGAACACCATGTAGAAGAAGACGAGGATCGGCATCCACATCGCGAGCACCTTTCCGGGCACCGTCGTGGAAATCATGGCGCCGACCACGCCCAACGAGACCATCCAGTTGCACAGCGCACCACGCAGGAACAGTGTCGCCATGCCCGCTGCGCCGTGAGCCGCATAGCCGAGCGTTCGGGATTCGCCGATGTTGCTGATGACGGTGCCGACCTTATCCGGCGCCTGCGTGAACCCGTACGTTGTGACGAACGCCATCAAAAAGGCGGTCGTGAGCGCGCCGGCAAAGTTGCCGACGAAAACCAGTCCCCAGTTTCGCAAAATTCCCGCGACGGTGACGCCCGGCCGGTTGTCGAGCCAGGCGAGCGGACAGAGAACAAACACGCCTGTCAGCAAGTCGAAGCCCAGAAGGATGAGCATGGAAAATCCAACCGGGAACAGGAGCGCGCCGACCAGCGGCTGGCCGGTATTGACGGTGATCGTGATCGCGAACCAGGCCGCCAATGCGAGAATGGCGCCGGCCATGTAAGCACGCACAACCGTATCTCTGGTCGACATGAAGATTTTTGATTCACCGGCATCGACCATCTTGGTGACGAATTCCGAAGGGACGAGGTAAGACACGGCAATGCTCTCCTGTTGTCAGTTGCAGTTTCTCCACTGCACTTGAGCAATTGACATGCCAACTGCGGATGCGCGTGCGCCGGCCTGTGTTTCAGCCAGAAAAATCACGCAAGGCGCGAATTTGTGTAGGCGACCTGAGTTGTTCGCGCGAACAACGGCGCTGCCTATTTAGGTTGCAGTGCACAAAAATTCGTCCTCACCCGGCTAAATACCGGGCATAGGCTCATTAAAGCTCGAAAACATCATTTTGAATCAGGTGGTTACCGTCTGGCACAGTCATTGCTCAGACAGACGCATGGAGGGACTGTGCGGGTGCTGAACGCATGACGACTGAAGCCGGGACAACGCTCAAGCCGTCGGGTGAAACCACGTCCAGCGACTTCGAGCCCGAACAAAAACGATATCTCGAAGGCTTCGTCGCAGGCCTGCAGATCGCCAAGACGGCGAAAGGGATCGGCGCGCCCGCGGCGGACGCGCCGCAAAGCGAGCCAATCGGTCCGGAGGCTGCCGCGCGTAAGGCGCAGGATCACGTCATTGCGGCCGGCGGCAAGCTGTCCGATCCGGAGAAGTTCAAGCGCGACGAGCATCCCTTCGACACTTACGAGCGGCTGAAAGCGCACGCTGCGAAAAACGAATATCCAAAGCCGCCGGATAATTTCCGCTGGCGTTACTTCGGTTTGTTTTACGTCGCGCCCAACCAGAATTCCTACATGTGCCGCCTGCGGCTGCCGAACGGAATTTTGAAAGCCGCACAGTTCGCCGGGCTCGCCGACCTCGCTGAGCAATACGGCGGTGGCTACTCGCATGTCACGACCCGCGCCAACATCCAGATCCGCGAGATCGAAGCAAAAAATTCCGTCGCCATGATCGAGGCGGTGCAGGACCTCGGGCTGTGCTCGCGCGGCTCCGGCGCCGACAACATCCGCAATGTCACCGGCACGCCGACCGCCGGCGTCGATCCGCAGGAACTGATCGATACCCGCCCTTACGCGCGCGAATGGCATTTCCATATTCTCAACGACCGCTCGCTCTACGGCCTGCCGCGCAAGTTCAATGTCGGCTTCGATGGCGCGGGCGTGATCCCCGTGCTGGAGGACACCAACGACATCGGCTTCCAGGCCGTGCAGGTCAACGACGGCTTCGGTCTTGAGCCCGGTATCTGGTTTCGTCTCTGTCTCGGCGGGCTGACCGGGCATCGCAGTTTCGCCGGCGACACCGGCGTCATCGTCAGGCCAGCGGACGCGACCCTGGTGGCCGACGCGGTGGTGCGCGTTTTCATCGACCACGGTGACCGCACCGATCGCACCAAGGCACGGCTCAAATACGTGCTCGACAAGATGGGGGTGGAGAAGTTTCTCGCGATCGTTGAGGAGAAGCTCGGCCGCAAGCTCGACCGCGCAGTACCCGGCGCGCTGGCGCCGCGGCCGCCGTTTTCGCGCACCGCCCACATCGGCATCCACGCGCAGAAACAGGAGGGGTTGCACTGGATGGGCGTCGTGGTGCCGGTCGGCTATCTCAGCGTTGCGCAGATGCGGGGGCTTGCCGACATCGCGCATGAATTCGGCGACGGCGATATTCGCCTCACCGTGTGGCAAAATCTCCTGGTTTCAGGGATTCCCACGGACGGGCTCGAAACCGTGTCCCGGCGCATTCAGGCGCTTGGCCTTGCCGTCGAGGCAAATGCGCTGCGCTCCGGTCTCGTCGCCTGCACCGGAAATACCGGTTGCAAGTTTGCCGCTTCCGACACCAAGCGCCATGCCGAGGAGATCGCGCGCTGGTGCGAGACGCGCGTTGTGCTCGACACGCCGGTCAACATCCATTTGACCGGGTGTCACCATTCCTGCGCGCAGCATTTCGTTGCCGAGATCGGCCTCTTGGCCTGCAAGGTGCAGGACAACGAGGAAGCCGATCCTGTCGAGGGCTATCACGTGCTGGTCGGCGGCGGCTTTGGGCCGGACGCCGCGCTTGGACGCGAACTCTACCGCGACGTGAAGGCCGAGGATGCGCCGCAGACCATCGAGAGGATTCTGAAGGCCTACCTCGCGCATCGCGCATCACCGACTGAAAGCTTCATTGAATTCGCGCGCCGGCACGAGACCGACGCGCTCAAGGCATTGGCCGCGGAGGCCGCATGAGCATCACGCCACGTCCGCCGATCCCGTCATTCCTGCCCGAGAATGCGCCGTTCTCGCCCGAACAGCGCGCCTGGCTCGACGGCCTGTTCGCAGGACTCTATGGCTTGACGGAAGGCGTGACGCCGCTGTCGGCTCAGGAAGTCGCGCAGCTCGTCCCCGGCATCGCATTGGCGCCGGCCGCCGAAGTCGATGACGGCGCGCCATGGCACGACCCGGCGATGCCGATTGCGGACCGCATGAAGCTTGCGGAAGGCAAGCCGCTGCCGCGCCGAATGATGGCGGCGATGGCGCAGCAGGATTGCGGCCAGTGCGGATATAACTGCAAGGATTATTCGGCGGCGATCTTTGCCAAAACCGAAGAGCGCCTGAACCTGTGCGTGCCGGGCGGCAAGGAGACCGCCCGCATGCTCAAGGAGCTCTATCGCGAGCTGGACACGCCCGCCGCCACGCCGGCCGCCGAAAAGAAGGCGCCTGCGCCGCCGGCCAAGGCCGGCTATTCGCGCGACAATCCTGTTGCCGCCACGCTTGTGCAGCGCCACCGCCTTAATAAGGAGGGCTCACAGAAAGAGACGTGGCACATCGAGTTCGACCTCGATGGCACCGAGTTGGCCTATGAGGTCGGTGACTCGCTCGGCATTTATCCGGTCAACGATCCGGGACTGGTCGATGCGGTGATTGCTGCATTGGGCGCGCCGCCGGATTTTCCGATTGGTGAGCGTACGCTGCGTGAAACGTTGAGCGACGGCGTATCGTTGTCGCCCGCGCCCGACATGCTGTTCCAGCTCATCTCCTATTTGACCGGCGGAGACCGGCGACAGAAAGCAAAGGCGCTTGCCACCGGGCAGGATCCGGACGGCGACGCCGCCACCCTCGACGTGCTTGCTGCCTTGCAGAAATTTGCGGGGATAAGACCGGATCCGGAAGCATTCATCGAGTCGCTCGATCCGTTGCAGCCGCGCGTCTATTCGATCTCGTCCTCGCCAAAAATGAATGCCGGTCGCGTATCGCTAACGGTCGACGCCGTGCGTTACGAGATCGACAAGCGAATGCGTCTCGGCGTTGCCTCGACGTTTCTTGCGAGCCGCTTCGAATTGGGACAACAGCTGCGCGTCTACGTGCAGAAGGCTCAGCACTTCGCGTTGCCGCGCGACCCCAACAAGCCGATCATCATGATAGGGCCCGGCACCGGTGTCGCGCCGTTCCGCGCGTTCCTGCAAGAGCGGCTCGCCACGCAGGCGCCGGGGCCGAACTGGCTCTATTTCGGACACCAGCGTAGCGACTACGATTTTTTCTACGAAGATGAGCTCAAGACCATGCGCAAGACCGGCCATCTCACCCGGCTGACTTTGGCCTGGTCGCGCGATGGCAACGAGAAGGTCTACGTGCAGCACCGCATGCGCGATGACGGGCGCGATCTTTGGTCCTGGCTTGAGCGCGGTGCGCACATATATGTATGCGGTGACGCCTTGCGCATGGCGAAAGACGTCGAACGAGCCCTGATCGACGTCGTTTCCGAGCACGGTAAACGCAGTCCCGAGGATGCCGCGCGCTTTGTGGCCGAACTGAAAAAGAATGACCGCTATCAGCTAGACGTATATTAAAGGCCCATGGCGATAGACAACCGTCGAACCCCTTCCGGAGCAAAGCCCGCGCGCATGGGCGCGCTGGCGCGGCTGCCGGTTTTCCTGTCCCTCGACGGGAAACGGGCCGTGGTCGCCGGCGGAAGCCCGGCGGCAGCATGGAAAGCCGAGTTGCTGTCGGCATCCGGCGCGCGTGTAGAAGTCTATGCGACCGATATTTGCGACGAGCTGCAGCAGCTGGCAGCCGATCCGCCGCGCGGAGCGATCGTCATCAATCGTTGCCCATGGTCTGCCGATGCTTTGAAAAATGCCGCCGTCGCCATCGGCGCGTTCGAGGACGACAACAGGGCCGCCGCGTTTGCATCGGCCGCGCGCGCGGCCGGCGTACCGGTGAACGTGATCGACAAGCCTGCCTTCTGTGATTTTTCATTCGGTGCGATCGTCAACCGCTCGCCGCTGGTCATCGGGATTTCGACCGACGGCGCGGCGCCGGTCTTCGCGCAGGCGGTCCGCGCCAAGCTCGAGGCGCTGCTGCCGAAAGGCTTTGCGGATTGGGCCGCCGCTGCCGCGCGCTGGCGCGGCGCGCTGAAGCTCGCGGGGCTGTCATTCGCGGCACGACGCAGGTTCTGGCAGCTATTCACTGCCCATGCGGTCGCCAATCCCGACCGCGAACCGGCCCAGGCCGATTTCGACAGCTTCATCGCTGAAGTGAAGGGCCTGGGAGCATCCGTCGAGAGCGGATCCGTGACCTTGGTCGGGGCAGGGCCCGGCGATCCGGAATTGCTGACCTTGCGCGCGGTGCGCGCTCTGCAGTCCGCCGACGTGATCCTGTTCGACGACCTCGTGTCGCGCGAGGTGATGGACTTCGCGCGCCGTGAAGCACGAAAGATGCTGGTCGGGAAGACCGGCTTCGGCCCGTCCTGCACGCAGGAAGACATCAACAGCCTGATGGTGAGCCTGGCGAAGCAGGGCAAGCGCGTCATTCGTCTCAAGGGCGGCGACCCGCTGATTTTCGGGCGCGCGGCCGAGGAGATCGCGGCCTGCGAGGCGGCGAGTATCGCTGTCGATGTCGTACCAGGCATTACTTCGGTGCAGGGCGCTGCCGCGCGGCTTGGCATTGCGCTGACCGATCGCAAGAAGGCGCGCCGGCTGCAATACGTCACGGGGCATGCAAAGCAGGGCGGCCTGCCGGCCGATGTCGACTGGAAGAGCCTCGCGGATCCGTCGACCACGACGGCTGTCTTCATGCCGACGCGGACGCTGGCCGCGCTGGCCGAGAAAGCGATTGCAGAAGGCCTAGACCGGAACACGCCAGCGATCGCGATCTCGCGTGCCACCCGGCCCGATCAGGCTGTCGTCACGGCACCCATCGCCGAGCTTGCGGAGCAACTCGCACAGGCCGCGTTGCCGGGGCCCGTGCTTGTGATGATCGGAAAGACGATTTCTTTGACCGATCGCGCGGCGTCCAGACGATTTTCGTGCGTATAATCGCCGATTGTTACTTTGAAAACTTACGAACTTTTTGCCGCTGCTCGCCAAGGCCGTAACAGCCTCCACGTCCACACGCCGAGAGGCCACAAGAGGGCTGCGATGGTCATCGAGGCAAGCACCGCAGCTACCGGCCGGCTGAAGAACGGAAGGATGCTGCCGTCGGACTTGATGAGCGAAGTCACGAAGCTCTGCTCCACCATCGTTCCCATGACGATGCCGAGCACCATGGCCGCTACGGGATAGCCGTTGCGCTCCATGACATAGCCGATGACGCCGAAAGCGGCGACGGTGATGACTGCAAAAAGGTTGTTGCCCGTTGCGAACGCACCGACCGCGCACAGAAGCACGATGACCGGCATCACGGATGCGCGCGGCGCCCGCAACACCAGCGCGGCGACGCGGATCATCGCGATTCCGAGCGGGATCATGATGATGTTGGCGATGATGAAGATGATGTAGAGCGCGTACATGCTGGACGCCCGCTCGGTAAAGAGCGTGGGACCCGGATTAAGGCCCTTCATGTACAGCACGCCGATCGCGATGGCGGTGATGGTGTCGCCCGGGATGCCGAACAGCAGGGAGGGAACCCAGCCGGAAGCCAGGCTCGCGTTGTTGCTGGCGCCGGCTTCGATCAATCCCTCCGGGTGCCCGGTGCCAAACTTCTTGGGCTCCTTCGAGAAGCGCTTGGACATGGAGTAGCTGACCCATGCCGCCATGTCGGCGCCGGCACCGGGCAGCACGCCGATGATGATGCCCACGATGTTGCCGCGCACCTGTGGCGCGACGTATTTCTTCGTCAGCGCGATCTGACCCTTGAGAATACTGCCGAAGCGACGATAGGGCAGCTTCGGCGGCTCGGCCGTGAGCATCGCCCGCATCACCTCTGAGACGGCGAACACGCCGACCAGCGCAGGGATCACTTCGATGCCGCCGAGGAGGTCGGTGCTGCCGAAGGTGAAGCGGGGGGTGCCGGCCGGGTTCTCGATGCCGACGCACGAAACGAGCAGCCCGAGCAGCATGCTGGCGATGGCCTTCACCGGCGAGGAGCGCGCGACCATGGTCGCGCACATGAGGCCGAGGAATGCCAGCCAGAAATACTCATAAGTAGAGAAATTGAGCGCCATCTCGGCAAGTGGCGGCGCCAGAACGATCAGCGAGAGCGTGCCGGCGATGCCACCGAGCGCGCTGAACCACACGCAGATGCCGAGCGCCAATTCGGGCTGGCCCTTGCGCGTCATTGCATAGGCTTCGTCGGTATAGGCGGCAGACGCCGGCGTGCCAGGGATGCGCAAGAGCGCGCCGGGGATGTCGCCGCAGAAGATGGCCATGGCGGAGGCCGCAATGATGGTCGCAACCGCCGCGATCGGCGAGAGATAGAAGGTGACTGGCACGAGCAGCGCCGTCGCCATCGTCGCCGAAAGGCCGGGCAGTGAGCCGACCACCAGTCCGTAGATCGAGGCGAGCAGGATCGCCAGAAGGACATCGGTCTGCATCACGAGGCGGAAGGCTTCCAGGATTGTGCTCATGGTCAGGGCAACCCCAGCCACGGCATGGGCAGGAGGCCCGACGGCAACGGCACGCGCAGCAGTTTCAAGAACACCAGATTGACGAATAGCGGCGCGCCGATTGCCACTGGCACAGCGAGACGCAACCGCGCACCCAATGCGAGCGATGTGATCAGCACCAGTACCGCAGCCGTCGGCAGAAAGCCGACCCGGTCGACGGCGAAAACATAAAACAGCAGCAATGCTGGCGGCACCAGCACCTTCAGGCCGCGCCACCAGCTGTGCGGGTGACCGGCCTCACCAGTCTCAGTAGCGATCTGAATTTTGGCAAGGTCGGCTTCGGCTTCCTCTTCGTACCCGCGACCGATGCCGAAAGCGATCATGCCCCCGCAGATGGCGAGTCCGATGCCGACGACGAGCGGAAACACATTGGGGCCGATCTGCTGGCCCGGCACGGGTGGCAAGCGTGAGCCGCCATAGGCCGCCAAACCGCCGAGGGCGACCATGAACAGGCCAGTCACACGGTCGGAGAGCTGCATGCGCTTCTTGGATGGTATGGCGACGCAACGATTCCGGGGCCCGCTTAGCGCGAGCCCCGGACCTTCTTGGCTCAACTCTTGGCGAGACCGGCCGCCTTCATGGCGACACCCATTGCCTTGTTACCCTCGTCCATGAACTTGGCGAAGCCCGCACCGTCGGCCCATTTCACGCCGAAGCCGCGATTGGCCATGAACTCGCGGAACTCGGCGGCCTCGTTGACCTTCTTGAGAGCGGCCGTCATTGCGTTTGCGATCTCGGCAGGCAGTCCCTTGGGCGCTGCAAATCCGCGCCAGGCACCAGTGCTGTAATCTATACCCATCGCCTCCTTGAGCGTCGGCACGTCCTTGAAAGCCGGGTTACGTTCGGCCGCCATTATGGCGAGGCTTCTCGTCTTGCCGGCCTCGATCAAGGCGCGGGCTTCCGGTACCGAGCAAGTGACAATGTCGAGGCCGCCGGCGGCGAGATCCTGCATGGCGGGCGCGGCGCCGTTGGAGGGCACCCAGGCCACATGATCGGCCTTGAGCCCCATGGCCTGCAACCAGCCCACCAACGCCAAATGCCAGATGCCGCCCTGGCCAGTGCCGGAGGCTTTAAGCTTGCCGGGCGGGGCGGCTTTGATGGCGTCGGCCAGTTCCTTCACCGTCTTGTAGGGGCTGCCGACATAGACTTGGATCCCCGGCGGATCCTCGTTCATGAGCGCAAGCGGCGTGTAGCTGTCGGGCTTCAGTTCGGTGAGGCCCTGCCAGTGCATCATCGAGATTTCAACCGTGATGATGCCGAGCGTGTATCCGTCGGGCGCCGCGGTTGCGATCGCCGAATGACCCACCACACCGGAGCCGCCGGTGCGGTTGACGACATTGAAGGGCTGTTTGAGCTCTTTCTCGAGCACCGCCGCGACAATGCGGGCCGTCGCGTCCGTGCCCCCGCCGGCGCTCCATGGGCAAATCACGGTGACGGGGCGGCTTGGCCAAGCCTGAGCGCGCGCCGGCTCCAGTCCTAGCGTCGCGACAGCGCCCGCAGCCGCACTACCGATCAAGAGATCGCGGCGCGTGTGTCTGCTCATTGTTGTTTCCTCCCTGGGCGACTACTGCCATGAGCATACCGCAGCTTTGGCAGGGATCCCCGTAATTTGTCCGGCGGGGATATCTCGCGGCGTTCGACCAAAATGGCTGACGTTCAGCCATGACCCGCGCGCGTTGTAAGTCGGATTGGCACAATGGATTTTGGACTTCGGTAGGTCAGTTAAGTAGCTGACACCAATTGACTTTTAAAAATTCCATCGCATCGGCTGGTCTTAACTACACATTGAAGTTGGCTCCCGTTGGACCTCGGGACAACTAGACCTTCCTCCCGCCTACATCAGAATCAGCGTTGTTCGACGAACAAAGAGCGATGCCGCTCGGTTGCGGCAACGAGACCTTGAATGGCAATGCCGGCGCCGACATGCTGCTCGGCGGCGCCGGCAACGACACGCTCAACGGCGGTACCGGAAACGACATCGTCTCCGGCGGGACGGGCGCGGACCGTTACGTGTTCGCCGAGACCGGCAGTGCAAACAAAGACAGCATCGTCGACTACAGCTTCGTCGAGGGCGATACGCTCGACCTGTCGGCGCTGCTCGATGCCGCCTTTGGCGCCGGTCAACCGGTGTCCGGTCTCGTCCGGGCGGTCCAGTCCGGTTCTGACGTCATTGTGCAGGTCGACACCAACGGCGGCGCCAACAGCTTCACCGATGTGGCGGTATTGACGAACTACGGCACCAACGCCGCGGATATCGTCAGAGTTACCTTCGGCGGAACAGATCACATATTGCTGAGCGGTTGAAACCGCGGCGCACCACGTGTTCACCGCAAGTCGTTTCCATCGGAGGCGGGTGATGGCGCGCCCGTATATGTCCGCTTTGCTAATGACCCCCGGCTTGCGTTGGGCTGTGCGCTTTGGGGCAAGGACAAGAGCCAATCCTTCGGTTAATGCGCCGAGCCATTAGGCTTACCCCTTAACCAATAGCTATTTTGCGCGTTGGCGGATGCGAAAGGAGCAGCCTATGATGTGGTTTCTATCCTGTTAATTGGCGGACGTGCCGTGATGAACAAAATCTATGCGGCGTTCATAGCGTCTCTCAGCGTTGCGATAGCTCTTGCCTCAAACCAGGCATTCGGAGCGCCGACGGCGGCCCCGGGCGGAAGCTCTGTTTCCGTGCGTTCGGGTGCCAATCCGACAAACACGCGGCCGTCTCACCACATCAGGCGCGACACGGGGGCTTTTTTCCCCTGGTTGTGGTGGCCATCAGGGCCATCGAATAATCAACCCAACATAGACGTCAGGCAAACGATCACGGGTGGTCCGTCATACACGTGCACGCTTGATGTTCCCGGCGATTGGGCACACCGGTGCCCGCCTAGTCTCTTTGCCACCCCTCCTGAACCGCCACCTCCGCCGCCCGTGCCTTACGAGCTTGGCTGCCCTGCGCAGAGCGTGACGGTTCCTGGCGCTGATGGCAAAGATCAAACGATCAACATCGTCCGCTGCTGAGAAAACGGCGCTGCTCACCATTTGAAGCGCATGTCCGCCGGACGGCCTGGCGTTTCACCATCAAATATCAGCGATTGTAGTTGATCTGCTGACTGAGCGGAATTTGTGCGCCCGGAATCTCAGGGGGAGGCGGCGGTAGTGGCTCCGCGCGCTGCACCAGCGCCAAAGCTTTCTTGTCGAGTACGCTGGATCCGGAGCTTTTAACGAAGCGCACAACAACAAGAAATTCACCGACCACAACTATCGCCAAATATAAAATCAAGATTAGCATTGGTTCTGGCTCCATCGGAACCGATGACGCTCAATTCAAAGTCGAATTGCTTTCGGTTGCCTCTAAACGTCACCCTGATCTTGGCGTGACTTTTGCGACGACCGTTTCTGAGTGGTTGCAGCGCGGACAAGCAAACGTGCGCTGCTCGCAATTGGGCTTTTTCGTCGGCTCGATGCCTTCAACCAACATCGGCCAACCGCATTTGGTGCACCGCGGTCGGCCAATCGGCGCGGGTGAGACATGAATTTGAGATTGCATAGCAGACGCTCCCTTTCAATTAGGCGGGAGCGCAACTGGTCTCTCAGCCACCGACGCCTAGGCAACGCCTCTCAGCCGATGATTCGACAAACTGCGCTTATATTATTTGCAAAGCCATGAAAAAGTTTGGCTGTCTTGCCCCTTTGCGCCTCCGGCTCGCAGTTACAAAGCCATCATAACTAGGGGCCGGAGACGGGAGTTGGCCTGTTGAGACTTCCTCCGCAAAGGTGAAGCGTGCACTTCGCCCAATGTTCCAATAAATAACCACGCGACTGGAAGTGTCACGCCATACTGCGCAGCCCAACATCAATGTCCGGTCGTTTAGCGCAAAACGTCAACCGCTGTTGCTGCGAAACAAGCGATGCCATGCCGGCGATGGTGATAATTGCTGACGCCCGGCCGACAATTTCGCAACATTGATCAAAGCCAAGTCTGAGCAGCATGACACAATCCTTCTGCTGCACATGTCCTGACGAACAGGGCCGATCGCGCGTCAGCTCGGCGGGTTACAGAACGCCGCACGATACAGAAAAATTATTCTCGATCGTGATATTGAAGTTCAAGAAGCTTAATTCGGAAGACCGTCCCGCTCCCATTGGGACCGTATGCTCGGGTTGGGGGCCGCGCCGATTAATCTGCCGTCCGGTCCGACGACATAACGGGTGGCACTCTCGTGGTCAGCTGGTGCCGCCTCGTTGTGGACCCAGGCCAGCGTGCCCGAACCGATCACGGCGGCCGCAACAACGGCTACCCCGAGCAGAGTCAATTTGCGCATTGTCATTTTTCTTGCCTCGTTTGAGGGAATCACTCAGGCGTTAGACATAACGAATTTGTTGCAATGCACAATATCGCATATATTTGTTTTCAAATGGAATATCCATATTATGACGCAATGCACAAATTTTAGGCGCTCACTGACGCAAGCCGTGCTCCTCGCTGTCCATCGTCTTCGCGGTGGTGGCGAAGAAAAAGCCCGAGGAAACTCGGGCTTCAAGACGCTGAAATTGAATCGAGCAGCTTACGAGAGCTGGCTAAATGCCTTAGTGGCACCCGCTTTGATGGGCTCCGCGGTCGCAAGCGTAACTTTTTGAGCCAGCGTTGCGAGCTCCTTGGCTTGCTCGGTCAGCGTTTCGAACTGCTTGCGTGAATGATTGGTCGACAATTCGAAAAACTCCGAAGGTGATTTTACGCCCACCAGTTCTTGGGCAAATTCAAAAGCCGCTTTGGTGTTGGCCTGAGCAAATTCGATAGCTTTGCTATGGTACTCCTGCGCACCTTTCACGGTCCTCGAATAGCTGTCCTTCATCAGAGTCGTGGCGTCAGCCGCGACGGTGCTCGCTTTCTCGAAGGCTGCTTTGGCCTGCGCGGAGCCGGTTTCGGCGGTTTCACGAAATGCTTGCGTAACGTCCGCCCTGGAAGAGCCGCTCGGCTTTGTCGTTGTCGTCTTGGTCTGGGAATCCATCATGGCACTTGTCCTTAGGGCGTGTTCCGTTGTGGCTTTCCGGAAGCGACACCCTGGACGCTGATCGGATCATCATGGGTCGCAGCGTTCGAGGAATTGTTCAAACGCCAATACGATCCTGTGAATGGTTATGTGGCTATCCCAACGCTACAGCGCAACACGATTCGCGGCGAGGTTACAATTCGTGATCAAAAAAACACCAACGCGCGCAGTTCACTGAACTTTTTCAGAGATCCGTTTAGCTGGAACAAAGTTCATCTGGTTCGCCTGAGGTGGTTTGGCTTTGAACGTCGCGTGAGTCAGGGACACGGCAGTACCGTCGCCATCGCTTGCGATATCCACGACGGCATCAAGCTGCTTGGCCAACGCCTGGATAAGACTGGTCCCGAGCCCGCCCTTGCTTTCGCTTGCTTTCACATCCGGCTTGCCGATGCCGTTATCGGAAATCGTCAGCTTCCAGTCGGTTTCAGCGACTTTGTACGAAACCACGATTGCCGCATCCGGCTTCGCACCGGGGAACGCATGCTTTAGTGCGTTCATCACCAGCTCTGTAACGATAAGTCCAATGCTGACGGCCTCGCGCGAGACGGCGGTGCCGGGATCGGCCTCGACCTTGAGCGAGATGGGCCGGCTGTCGCCGATCATCGATTGCGCCAATGTTTCGCAGAGCTTCGAAAGATAGCTGCCGATTTCAATCGGCTCGTTTCGACCGGCAATATGCAGGTGTTGCTGGACGGCGCTGACTGAAAGAACGCGCTGATGCGCGTCTTCCAGCTGCAATCGTGCCTCTTCCGATTGGACAGTGCGCGCCTTGATCAGGAGAATACTGGCTATGATTTGCAGACTATTGGCGACACGGTGCTGCATTTCCTCGAGCAACATGTCCTTTTCCCGCAGGAGTTCCTGCACCTGCGCCTCAATGGCACGCCTGCCGGTAATGTCCTCGAATGCCAAAAGCACGGTGGTGTGGGGCTCGTTCTCATAGAAGACCTCACGCGCATTCAAGAGCATGATGCGCCGACCGATCGCCGGAAACTCTCGATTGACTTCGTATCCTTCGATAGGCGAGCCGCTGGTTGTGATCGTTTCTAAAAGGTGCCGAAGCTCGGGGATGTTCCATTGACCGCCATCAATCTCGTAAAGTAGCCGCCCAATGACGTCGTCGGTCACGAGCCGAAAAGTTTGGAAGAAGGAGCGGCTGGCAGCGATGACACGCAGATTTTGATCGAGAACCACGAGCGGATCGCGGACGGTATCGACGATAGCCTGCGCAAGCGTAAGTCCGTCCCGGATATTGACGAAAGGAACGGCTTTCGCCGGAAGCGAAGTGAGCATATGAACCTTTCGCCCCGCTCTTAGAAGGGCAAAGCAGCGCTAATTTTCCTAAAAAATGGCGCGGACGCCGGGGACGCCTAAGCGCAGAATCACGATGCGCCTTTATTCGCGGATAGTCGAGCATCTTGTCATCACGATAAAGGGACATGGCCGGCAGCTGGATCACTATGCGTAAGCGTCACTGACATGAAAATCCAAATAAAAATCTCAGGCGCGTTACAATTTTGGTTGGTCGCGCATATGTAGATCGTATCGATCGACGCACGGCGATAACGACCAATGACTGAGTCAAATCCGCATTACATCAGCGAACTTCAGTCAGATTTGCGGGCGGTTAAGGAGGGTTGGTACGCGGCGGACGAACATGGCAACCTCTTACTTGGCCCATTTCCCAGTCGTGAGAATTGCCTGGCGAGAATCAGCCAATCAGTGAAAGGGGCAGCGCCCTTTGAGTCATCACCGCGAGCGCCTACACGATCCCAGTAAAAGGTCCATCGCAAGATGGGAGAACGAAGGTGGCGCGACCAAAAATGGTCGCGACAAGCGACCTAACGATCTCGCCACCTTGCAGCGGTCGGAGATCGACCGGCGGCGCAGGAGGCCAATCGAAAGGGCGCCTACGCCGCGGATATAGCGCTCTCATAGTGGAGGCTATCATGACGTCAGTTCTTGCTCTTCAAGGTTTGGCGACCAGAATATTT
>Ga0068858_100001083_pt1 | contig 28169 bp, 28 predicted proteins | sample KBSSwiS12_FD_66589 | JGI IMG/M metagenome (GOLD analysis project Ga0068858, IMG submission 66589) | Switchgrass rhizosphere microbial communities from Kellogg Biological Station, Michigan, USA - KBS Switchgrass S1-2 | ecosystem: Host-associated > Plants > Roots > Rhizosphere > Soil ... | reverse complement strand
AGGAGAAGTTGAGCAGCCGCAGCCCCTCCCCCAAGGCGATGGCGATCGCCATCGCCTTGGGGGAGGGGCTGCGGCTGCTCAACTTCTCCTTCCACTCCCCCTCGGTGGCCCCCGGCCACACCCCTTATGTCCGCGACGCGGCCGATCTGGTGGCATTCCATCACTGGTGGGACAGGGTCCTGGCCGATCTCGACCGCCGCGGCGTGGCGCCGGCATCGCTTGATGATATCATTGCGGCAGGGTCCCACACCTAACTTCCCCGTCACCCTGAGCTTGTTTCAGGGTACAACGTGCCGGCGATGCTGACAGTGATTGCTGAGGGTTGGATGCTGAAACACGTTCAGCATGACGCGGAAAAGGGAACCATCAATCCCTGAGCAACATGACGGAAACCCGGTGCTCGCAACTCTGGCGGGGCGAGGCGTCGGGCGGCGTCGCCGGGTCCTCGACCGCACTATGGAAGCAGGCGCGATATCGTTGGGGTTCCTCGCCGTGCACGAACTGGAACAGTTTGAACACAAGCACCTCGTCGGGCGTCATGTCGGGATAATAATACCAGCGCTGGCCCGGGTTGTAGCGCAGCGAGACATGGTGCGTGATCGCGCCGCCCGGCGCGATCCCCTCGAGCGCGGTCGGCACGATATCGCGAGGATCGACGCTGGTCGGGTCGCAAAGGGCAAGCGGCATGTGCTTCAGGGGCTCGGACATGGTGGTGCGCCAGAAATCCAGCATGACGAAGCCCTCGACATCGTCCTGCCCGAATCGGCCGCGCCACCCGGCGCCCGCCTCGGCACCGGCAAAGGCGGCGACACTCTCCTGGAAATCATCTGCGGTGGTGCCGTAATCCTGATGGACACCGGTGCCGTACTGCGGATTGTCGGTGCCCGCGCCGCGCCGCAGGACATTGGGCGGCTGCATGATGAGGGTCTTGCGCCCCGGATAAAGGCGGGTGCGGATCAGATCCTCGACCTCAGGCAGGTAGGTTTCCCCGACAGCGGCCGCGTCGCCCCAGTCGGCTAGCTTGGTCGGCGCATCCAGCAGCACGAAGCCGTGGCTGTCGAAGAAGTCGCGCTCGGACGCCGCCTGCGCCTGTAGCGGGCGGGCGTCGATGATCCTTGTCGGCGGGTTGAGGGGCGGCTTCCGCGGCGACGTCTCGCCGCCCCGGTTCATGAGCTGGGTGAGGTTGACGCGTTCGCCCACGACATAATCAGGTGGAAACAGCCCGTTGAGCCGCGTTTCGATCATCTGTTCGCTCCTGCGCGCTCTTCAACTGGTGATCTGAATCAGTGCCGGTCCAGCTCTTCGCCGCAGTCGAAAAGGAAGGAATCTCGGAGGCGCACATTGGAGCGTTGCCGCGCCGATGGCAATGTCCAGGAGGATCTTGTGGCGCACCCAGGATGTCACACGCCGCACATCAGACCCTTGCCACCCCCGCCGGCCCTCCGCTAACGAGCGCGCGGGGGCCTGTAGCTCAACTGGTTAGAGCTGTCCGCTCATAACGGATAGGTTGCGGGTTCAAGTCCTGCCGGGCCCACCACCTACCCTTGATAGCCCTGGGTGACCGGCCCTTTGGCTTCACCATGCTCCACATCGATGTGCTTCTTGCGGATCGTCCATGGCGCGGTGGTGCACAGGCGGCAGTCAGCACCCTTGAACCAGTGGGCCGCCCGGGCATCGTGACGGAATTGCCAGTCCAGCCAGGCGACATCGACTTGTGTGACCCGGCCGCCATTGGCGTCGTTGAAGGTGCCGCCATGGCCAACCGGCAGGCTGACAATCGCCGCTGGAACATGGTCGATCAGGTCAAAATCGTCATTGCCGTTGGCCCAGGCGATGTCTGTGGGCCCGCCCATGATGTAGAGCACGGGCGTATGGAGTGCCTTGAGCGCCGACTTGGCAATCGTCATGCCCTGGATCGGGTTGCTGTTGTCCTTGAAGACGCCACTGTTGTGGATGATGACCGCATGGATACGCGGGTCGGCCGCGACGAGGAGGGCCTGCAGACCGCCACAGCTATGCCCCGAGACCGCAATCATGCTCGGGTCTATGCGATGGTAGAGTGGGCTGGAGCGGCGATTGTTTTCAGCAAGAGCCCAGTCGATTCCGGCGGATACTTGCGCGGTTACCGTCTTGACTCCGAGAGGACCGGGGGCGTGGGGTACTTGCTGACGCGGCAGGGCGCCTGGGCCCGAAAGAGCGCGGCCGGGAGCAATCACAACATAGCCATGCGAGGCGATCTCGGCGAGATGCAGGCGCGCGCTCGCAGCGTCGTCGCTGCACGCACCATTACCCCAGACCAGGACGCCCAGCTTGCGCTTGCCCAACGATGCCGGATCACGCGGACGATAAATCAGGTGATCAGGCAATCCCGGATCGCTCAACTTGGCTGCGGCATAGGGGCCCGTGCCCTTCGTGTCCGGCATGGCATCATAGCCAGCGTTGGCAGTCCGCGTCGCTTCACGAGCCTGTTGCGGCATTGCCCCCTGACCGGAGGCGATGCCAGCTATTCCAAACGCGAGTGTCGTTGCGACAAGGGCTGAAATTTGCATGAGCCTCTCCATTGTTTGGGCAATATACTGTTTTGCTTTGATACAATTATCAAGCCTTTAAAGGGCGCATATGCTGACAGGGAGGCGATTACAGGCGGTGGTGTGATTATCGCGTAAGGAAGGCCCTTGAGCCGCCGACCTCATTCAGGTGCATCTCGATCGTATTCGCGGCGATTTGGTGAACGATCACCCAATACGCTCCAGCCCAAAGCCAGTCAGCCGGAATGGTGCTGCGCCGAACTCGACATCGCGCGCGGCCCTGGCCGCGGCGCGCCCGTCGCGGTCGAGCCGCCAGCCAATATCCGCATCGGCTCGGGCGAGTTGCTCGTCAGTGAGAGACAGCAAGGGACTGGCAAAGCCCGCGCCGGTCTGCCGAGACCGAGCGGCTCCGAGATAATGAGCATAGGTTCGTGGTCGATGACCCCATCGGACTCTCATGATAGCGTCTGCGACTTTGCTCGCTTCGCGACCGGAAAATGCCGCGTCACGCACGAGCTCGGCGACCACGCATTGATGTAATTGACTGGCCGCCATGGAATATTGCTACGCTTATCGTAGCATTGTGTCAATCGGAAAGATGAGTATTCCGGGGCCGTCTGGTGCAAGGCACAGCTGTTGGGGATATGAAATATGCACTACCCGAATCTCCAGCCGACATTGTTGGGCGAACATGTCGTGCTCCGGCCGGTTGTCGCAGGCGATTGGGACGAGATGTTCGCGGCCGCCGCCGATCCGTTGATATGGGCGGTTCATCCAGTGCCTGATCGCTATACCCAACCCGTCTTCCGTGCCTATTTCGATGGCGCGCTTGCGAGTGGCGCGGCGCTGGCCATTCTCGATCGCGAGACTGGCCGAATGATCGGATCGAGCCGTTATCATGGTTATGACGCAGCGTTGCGCGAGATCGAGATAGGCTGGACTTTCCTGACCCGCGACTATTGGGGCGGCGCTTTCAACCGCGAGATCAAGACGCTCATGCTCGATTACGCCTTCGGCTTTGCGGATACGGTGGTCTTCATGGTCGGAGAGAATAACGTCCGCTCGCAGCGGGCCATGGAGAAGATCGGCGGCGTCCGCCGGCCGGAGCTGTTCGATCGAGCCTATCACGATGTTGTCGTGCGGCATATCGTGTATGAGATCCGCAAGGGCAGGTAGCGATCAGCCGATCGGCAGCACCCGCCACGCGGTCGCAAGCACCAGCACCACCAGCAGCGGCGCTCCGGCCCAGCCGATCCGCCGCCAGGGCACGGCCGGCATGCCGATCAGGTCGCCCCCCGCCAGCACGGTCGCGATCAGTGCCGCGATCATCGTCCAGAGATGGTAGCGAAGCTCAGCCGCGACACTGAACACGCCGTATCCAAGGCCGTAGAGCAATGCCGACAGCGCCATCGGCACGATCAGCCGGCGCGAGGGCAAAGTAGGGCTCAGCACCAGCACGCCAAAGGCGAGCGCGATCCAGGCGATCGGCCAGCCGAGCGGCGTCTTCGCGCTGGCGAGTGCGGCCCAGTCGATCGCCGACAGGATCGGGTTGGGGGTGATCGCGTAGTTCCAGTCATTGGGCGCGCAGACGGCCTGGACCGGCCGCTCGACCTGGTGATGGATGAGGAAGCGGGTGTTGATGTTGAAATGTGTCAGCCGATGCTCGGCATAGGCGATCGGGTGCGCGAGGATCGCCGCCATCCAGAAACGATAGGGCTTGATCGCCTGCGCCTTCACCGCCGCGCGCATCGGGTCGAAGCCGAGCGGACAGAGCGGATCGACCCAGAAGCTGTAGGAATCCCATTTGACCGGCGAATAGCAGTGATGGTTCGTCGCTACCGGATCGGCCACGCCCATCGGCGGAAAGACGTTGACGCCGCTATGCTCGGTGATGCCGCCAAGATCGAAGATGATCAGCGAAAGCTCCACCCCGCTCGATTCAGCGCCGATCGCCCGATTGGCGAGCGGCAGCGCTGCCATCAGCAGCACGGTAGCGACGATCGCCGAGACCGTCATCCGAAGCCAGCTACTGCGCCACGTCAGCGGCAACAGCGCGATGAACAGGGGCAGGGCAGCGAGAAAGGCGTTGAACCGAAGCATCGCAGCGAACAGCAGCAAGGTGATCCCCACGCCGCGGAGCAGCCAGCGCCACCGCGAACCGCTACCGTCGCTCCAGAACAACAGCCCCGTCGTGGTGAGCAGCGCACCCGCCATGAGGCAATCCTTCAGCACCGCCCCCATCAGCGCCATCGAGAGGGGCAGCAAGCCGCACGCCGCGAGCGCCACCGCCAGCCCGCGCCGCCGCTCGCGCAATGCCCAGCCGGCGATCAGCGCGAACCCGCCCCAATAAAGCGCGAGCTGCAGGATCAGCATCGGTGCCGGGCCGGTGTGGATCGGGATCAGCTGCCGCCAGATCCACTCCATGATCGGCGGATGCCAGTCGTCGAAATCGCCGTCGATCGCCTGGCCATATTGGCGGATCGCGTCCCAGGTCATCAGGCCCGGCCAGTAAGCGAGGGCGGTCAGCGACGCGGCGGCGGCTATGCCGCAGGCCAGCAGCGCTGCGATGCCCCTGTCGCGAAACTTCGGCGATGGTGATGACGGTGCCTGGTCCATGGCGACGCTGGTCCGTCATGCGAGGCGGCGGGTCAAGGCGTTGCGCGTCGGGTCGTGCCGGTTCAGTCGACCAGCACCGGCCGGTCGGTTACGGTGAGCGACACAATGCCTTGCCGCGAGATCACAGGGATGGCGGTGCCATCGATCGCGGTGCCATGTGCCACCCGGCCTCGCCATGGTACCGCAATGTCCAGCGGCTCGCTTTGGGCGCCGAGCGTGGCGGGGCGTCGCCATGCCACGAGCAGCGGAGGGCGTCCTTGCCGTTCGACCCGGAAGGCATAGACGTCAGAACGGGCGGGCAGGGCGATCCGGCTGGCGCGTGACATGCCGGCCAGTGCCTGCGCCAGCCGGCGGAACGGCGCGGCGAGGGGGAGCTCGCGGTCCAGCCCCTTCTCGCTGTGATCGAGCAGCTTGAGCGTGCCGTACAGGATCGTGTTCGGCGAATCCGCTTGGCTGGTGTCGTGCGAAAGGTCGAAAAAGCCGGTGCGGAGCGCGCCGCTCGACAAGGCGAGCAGGTTGCGGACGACGAGATCGTTGCTCTGCAGACGGAACAGCCGTGCGGCCATTTGGGGATCGCCTGGGTCCATGAACATGCGCGTCTCGGGCGGCAGCGTTGCCGCCTTTGCTCGGAGTGCCCGCACCGCATCGGGCGTTGCGCCGGGGCCTTGCAGCGACGCGAACCAGCGGCGGTTCGCGTGGAACTCGAAAAAGCCCGGGCCGTCATATTCGCTGACGATGATCGGGCGCTCGGTGCCCGCCGCGCGCATTGCCTGGCGGACCGCGTCGATCCGCGCCGGGATGGTATAGGGATCGCCATAAAGGTGGAGGTCGAACAGATCGAACGCGCCTTTCGCGCCGGCAAGCTCCCGATTGAGAAAGGCGAGATCGGCTTCCTGTCCCGGCATCGGATCGGCACCGGTCGGGTCGAACAGGCCATCACTCCCGCCCAGCACCACCATGGCGTGCGGGTCGGCCTGTTTTACGGTCTTGTAGAACAGGTTTTGCTGCGCGGCATATTCGTCCGCGCTGCCCGACCAGAAGAACGGGTTGTTGGGTTCGGTCTCGCTCTGGAAATAGCGTACCCGGCCCTTTGTGTGCTCGACCACCCGGCGGACAAAGTCCTCATATCGGGCGGGATCGGCGGCCGGGGAGGAGGGGAAGACCCACGCCTTGCTCCGCGTCGCCCAGGGCGATGCGGCGGCGAGGGTGAGCACCCCCTCTTCGGGCGCTTCGAGCTGGTCGAGCCACGCATCGAGATCGTCCCAGCGTGGCGCGCCCTCCTTCGGCTCGAACTGGCTCCAGTATAAGGTGATCCGCGAGAAGCTTGCCCCGAGCGCACGGGCCTGCGGCATGAAGACTTCGGCTTTCGCGGAGGGGAAACCATAAAGCACGCCCCAACTCACGCCCATCGGGCTCGCCGGCACGTGCTCGGCCTTTCTGGCATCTCCCGCCTGGACCGCGCTCAACGCGAGGCCGATTGCAATGGCCCCTCTGATCATGCTTCCTCGACTCATATGGTGACTCCTCGACGATATGTTTAATGCAAGATAGTCTAATATTAGATAATGTTCAAGAAGGACAGGATGGGCGATGGAGCCGACATGACTGAAGCGATTCCGGAAAAGGCCATTGAGGCGGGCGACAGCGGCTCGACGGCGCGGATCGGCTTTCTCCTGCAGCGCGCGCATCATCGCCTCCGGGAACGGATGGTTGCGGTGCTGGAAGGATCGGGGCTCCATCTGGGGCACATCGCGATCCTCGCGGCCCTCATGGAAGGTGAGGGGCTTACCCAGCGGGCGCTCGTCGAGCGGACCGGAATCGAGAAGTCGTCGATGGTGCTATTCATCGATTCGCTCGAGCGCGACGGCTTGGCACTGCGTACTCATCGCCCGGGCGATCGGCGCGCGCATAACGTCATGCTCACGGACGAAGGCGCGCGCCGGCTTGCCATTCTGGGGCCAAAGCTGGCAGCGACGGAGGACGCCTTTTTATCCCTGCTTTCCGCTACGGATCGCGCGGGTCTCGCCGCAATGCTCGCTCGTCTTGATCAGGCTGAGCCTGCGCCTACAGGCTGACGATTGCAGAAAACGCAATCCACAACGCATTTTTCGCACTTGCAGCAAACAATGCTGCACTGCACAAGGATCAGGCCTTTCAGGCATCCTCTCCTAAAACTTTCCAAGGCCGGCCCTTTCATGGGGCCGGCCCTTTTTTTTGTCAGCGATCTGGGTTAGGAAGTTCCCGCTACAGCGCCGCTGACATAATAATAGTTCGTGGAGCGGAGCCAGCCGGAGAACCCGGCAACGGCGGCGTTGCGGCATGGGGGATCGAGCAGCCACAGGCGCTCTCCCCCATCTTCCTGTAAAGCATGGCGGATTCGCGGTGGCCGATTTGAACGGCTCGAGAGAGGATGGCCGTGCCCAGCGCCAGCGGTTAGGTTCTGGCTATGCTTCGCCGATTCGCAACGCTCGCCCTGATCTGGTCCTGTTTCGGCGTCGCGGCCGCGCAGACCGCCACGCCAGCCGCCCCGGCGCCTGCTCCGACGGTCGCTCCGGCCACCGTCAATGTCGTGCTGACGACCAGTGAAGGGCCGATCACCATCGCGCTGGAAAAGACGCGCGCGCCGAAGACGACCGCGAATTTCCTCCGCTATGTCGATGCGAAACGGCTCGACGGCGTGGTCATCTATCGCGCGATGAAGCTCGGCGAGGGGACCGGCCTGATCCAGGGCGGCGCGCAGAATGATCCGAAGCGCCTGTTCCCGCCGGTCGCGCACGAGCCGACCACCCAGACCGGCCTCAGCAACACCGATGGCGCCATCGCCATGGCGCGGCGCGCGCCGGGCACTGCCACCGCGGACTTCTTCATCGTGGTCGGCGACGTCTCGTCGCTCGACGCGCAGCCAGGCCAGCCCGGCGACAATCTCGGCTATGCCGCATTCGGCCATGTGATCGCGGGCATGGACCTGGTTCGGCGGATCCTTCAGGCGCCGACCGCCCCGACTGGCGGCCCGCCCGGTATGGAGGGGCAGATGCTCGCCCCTCCGATCAAGATCCTCACGGTGCGCCGCGCGCCCTGAGCCTGAAGCCCGGCCCCTCATAGGCCCGCACCGCATTGCCGCGCTCGAGCTCATGGTTGCGGCTCCACAGCGCGCGCTTCCCGTCTGCGCTGCCCTGGCGGCGGCGCTCGTCGAAGATCATGGCAAGCTTCAGCCGCGCGATCTTCTTGTTGGCGAATTGCGAGCGCTGATCCTGCGAGACGGTCGAGAGGCCGGTCGGGATATGGGTGGCACGAACGGCGCTGTCGGTCGTGTTGACATGCTGCCCGCCCGGGCCCGAAGCGCGGAACGCCTGATACTGGACATCGCCATCGCGGAACTCGGCGACCGTCCCGACCTCCGGCGCCCTCGTCACCGCGACGAACCAGTTCCTGCGCTTGTGCGTCGGGCGGAAAGGGCTGGTGCCGATCCAGCGGATCGTGCCCGTTCGTGCCGCCGCAAAGGCTTCGCTGTCGTCGCCACTCACGCGGAGCAGGGCTGAGGCGCTCTGGCCAGTGACCGGCTCGACCGGTTCGCAGGTCAGCCCTTGCGCGGCAGCTTCGCGAGCGAACACCGCCGCCAGCCGGGCGACGACCCATTGGCATTCCTCGGGACCCTGGCCGGCGGAGAGATGGAGGATGATCTCGCTCATATCCGCCTCGTCTTGTAGGTGATGAGCGGGCGGAGCGTCGCGACGATGTCGATCAGGCCGGCGTGATCGAGGTCGGCGATCACCTGGTGGATGTCCTTATAGGCTTGCGGCGCCTCCTCGTAGATCAGCGCACGGTCCTCGCAGATCACGCGGCTGCCGAGCCCGGTTCGTTCGAGTTCGGCGATGGTGAAGCGGCGTTTGAGTTTGTCCCGCGCCTCGCTCCGGCTCCATTTGCGCCCCGCGCCATGGGCGAGCGACTGCAGCGCGCCGTCCGCCAGTTCGGGTCGCGGCTGTACCAGATAGGTGAGATCGCCGCGCGACCCCGGGATGACTACCGGTCCACGATCAGCCGGCGCCGCGCCCTTGCGGTGGAGCCAGCCGCCGCGATGCGGTGTGACGCTGTTGTGGCAGATGTCGAGCAGTTTTCGCCCCTTCATACCCAGCTTCTCGAAGAAGCGGCTGGCGATGATCTCGCGGTTCAGCACAGCCCAGCCGATCGCCTCGTCGTGCTCGACGAGATAGGTTGTGCAGGCTTCGTCACCCGCCGCCAGGGCGTGGACATTCTGTCGGGCAAGCTGCCGCTCGAGGATGGCATGACCGAGCCCCCGCGAACCACTATGGATCATGAGCAGGACATTCGCCGCGTCGAGGCCGAGCGCCTCGAAGGCGTGGAGATCGAGCACGGCGTCGACGCGGAGCAGCTCGGCGAAGTGATTGCCGCCGCCGATGCTGCCGAGCGCCTCGCCCATCAGCGATGGCGACAAGCCGGCGCCGATGAGGCTCGCGGCGTGGTCGCCCTCCCAGGCTTCCTCGAGTCCGTGCAGCTTGCGGTCTGCTGCATCGAGCCTGAACTTGCGGACCGCGGTCTCCGTTTCCCACAAGCCCATGCCGCAACCGATGTCGCTGCCGACGAGGTGGGGATAGACATGGCCGTGTGACCAGAAGGCAGCACCGACCGCGATACCGCGGCCGGCGTGGAGATCGGGCAGGCCGACAATCTCGTCGATCCCGTCCAGCGCTGCCGTCTGGCGGAGCTGGTCGATCGCGACCGGATCGATCCGGCTTTCATCGGAGGCGATGATGCGGATGGAGGCTTCAGCGCTCACAACAAGCCTCCCCCGAATATGAGGATAGAGGCGAGCTTTGGGTAGTTTCAGTCGAAAGCGCAGCGCTGCGGCTGCGGAAGATCAGGCGAGCGGGCTCGCCATTGCAGGAATTGCCCATGCAATTTGTTCCTGAACACGAAGGAATAGGGGAGTGATCGAGCTGGTTGCGGTCGCAGGTCGCATGGGAGCACTCCTTTCCTGATCGGCCGTTGGAACAAGCGCCGTCATCGGCGAGCGCGGGCCCTAGCCGGATTGTGTCCCATATTCAAGCCGTGTGGCGCGACCAGCCATTTGCAAATTAACCACAATGATATACGCCACTTGAGGTGAGCCGGGCAGGGCGGCGCTCGCGATGTGGGGACGTGAGACTCTCGCCTGGATGGGGGAGCAGCGATGCCGATTTACCATTTCAACGTGCATGATGGCGTGGATTGCCCGGATCGGGTGGGGAGCGACCTTCCGGATCTGGCCGCGGCGCGGACCGAGGCTGTGCGGCGGATAACCGACATATTGAATAAAGGCGCGCCGGATTTTTGGCGCGGGACACCGTGGAACATGAATGTGTCCGATGCGAAGGGGCTTACGCTCTTCACGATCATGCTGCTGGTGACCACCTCGCCGCTTGCGCCGGCCGCCTGAGCTTTTTTTCAACACATTCTTGCCAAATTATGCTTGCCGAACCGGGCGGTTAGCTGAATAAGGCCGATCGCGTCCGGCGACATGGAGCCGCTGCCGGCGCGGGCCGGTGGAACGTTTCACGCCGGTCAGCGGTTTCGCGAATATGGGCCCCGGACTTGAGCTCGACGATCGGGCATCGAGCAACGGGGATTCCACAAAGGGATGATGCTTATGAACAAGAAACTTCTGCTCCTCGCCGGCGCTGGCCTGTTTGCTCTGAGCGCGTGTGATCACAAGACACCAGCCGCCGAGAATGTCGCCGCCGCAGCCGACAACGCAGCGGATTCGATGGACGCCATGGCCTCCAACATTCATGATCAGGCGGACAATGCTGGCGCAGCCGTAGAGGGCGCGATCGACAACAAGGCGGATGCTCTCAGCAACAAGGCCGATGCGGTTCGCGAGGCCGGCGAGAACAAGGCCGACGCAATCGACAAGGCAGCCAAGAAATAACCCGAAAAATCGGGTCGCACCGAAGGGCGTCGGGCAACCGGCGCCCTTCTAGTGTCCGCTATTTGCGCGCTTCGGCGAGCGCCTTCATGGTTTCGATAGCGCCCTGGAAGCGGGTGCTGATGCGCGTATATTGCGCGCGGCGCACATCGTCCGAGGACATGAGCGCGGCATCATACACAAGCGTATAGACGATCCGCGACTTTTTCGGCCCGACCCATTCGACCGCCAATGTGCCGTGATAGGCAAAGGCGGCCATTCCGCCGGCCGTCTGGCCATAGGTGTAGGACAGGGGCGTGCTGCCGACCATCGGCTCGACCGTGGTGCCGTTGAGTTGCCGCACCGTGCCGACGCCGCCCTTGCCGGCGATGATCTCGCACTTGACCTTGAGCCACTCGCCAATCGCGCAGAAGCCGCCGATCCGCTGCCACACCGCATCGGCCGGACGATCGACCAGGATTTCCCTGCGGACCACGACATAATCGGACGCCGCCGCGGGCGATGCCGCGAGCCCCAGAGCCAGAGCGAGCAGGCTGTGCGCTATCCTCATGGTCTTCCCCTCCAACCATCGCGGCTTTCACCGTCCCCTGTCTCTTTCCTGTCCGGCACCGGGAAAAATGTCCAGAGGTGACGTCATGGCGGAGACCTCTCGGCAAGGCATCGCAACCCCCTGAAATTCGTGTATGTCTGCCGCCCGCATGAGCATTACCAATCCCTATTATCAGGGCCCGCCGAGCGACCATTTCGATGGCACGCGTTTTTTCAATCCAGGCCAACCCGCGGTCGATCGTGGCCTGGGCGATATACTGCGCTGGAAATTCGGCTCGCGTCCCGTGCCATGGCCGCGATCAGTGCCGGTGGTCGAGGCAGTGCCCGAAGCGAAGGTGGCGGGCGTGCGGATCACCATGGTGGGCCACGCGACGCTGCTGATCCAGGCGGCGGGACTCAACATGGTGACCGATCCGGTGTGGTCGGACCGGGCGAGCCCGTTCAGCTTTGCCGGCCCAAAACGGGTAACGCGGCCCGGTATCGACTTCGCCAGACTGCCGCCGATCCATGTCGTGCTGCTGTCGCACAATCATTATGATCATCTCGATGTGGCGACGCTGAAGCGGCTTCAGGCCGCGCACCAGCCGCTGTTCGTGATGCCGCTCGGCAATGATGCGATCGTGCGGCGCGCGGTGCCGGGCGCACGGATCGTGACGGGCGACTGGGGCGCTGCGATCGACCTTGGCGCGGACGCCGAGGCGCATCTCGTTCCAGCCAATCACTGGTCGTCGCGCGGCGTGCGGGATCGGCGGATGGCCCTGTGGTGCGGCTATATGATCCGCACGGGCGCCGGCCTTGTCTGGTTCGCCGGCGATACCGGCTATGGCGGCGGCGCGATCTTCCGCGACATGCGCGCGCGCTACGGGGCGCCGGACGTATCGCTGATTCCGATCGGTGCCTATGAGCCGCGCTGGTTCATGGAGCCGCAGCATGTCAATCCGGACGAGGCGGTTCGGAGCATGCTCGATACCGGTTCCAGGCGGGCAATCGGCATCCACTGGGGGACGTTCCAGCTCACCGACGAGGGGCGCGATGAACCGGCCATTGGCCTGGAGGCGGCGCTGGCGGCCAACGGGATTGATCCGGCGCTGTTTGTGGCGGGGGTGCCGGGCGGCGTTTACGACGTGGCATAATCCCCAGAGTTCATGCCCCGTTCCCCTGTTATCCGCTGTTATCCGGCGAAGTTTTTTTCTACCGCTGTTATGATGGCATGCCGGTGCGGGTTCATGATTTGTTTTCAATACTTTGAATCGCGCTTGCTGTTATGGAAATAACAGCGGAGACGTTGGAAATAACAGCGGTGGCCCGGCCTCTGTTCCCGCCATAACAGAGGGCGGGAACAGGGGCGGCAATTTTATATCCGGTCATGTCAAAGAGCCGGGCAGGCCTGGATTGCGCTGCCCGGCATGGTGCTGCAACACTCTGCGTCCGATTTGAATCGACTTACGTCCGTGCCGATGGATTGGGCTGCGCACATCTTCCCGATCGACGGGTGAGCTTTACGCCTGGTCAACTCCGGCGCCGTCATCCTCCGCATAAAGCGCCCAGGCGCTGGCGAGATCCTGCACCACATGGCCGAGCGACTTGTAGACGGTGATCTCGTCGCGTGAGGTGCGGCCGGGGATCATGCCGGCCAGCACTTCGCCGATCTCGGCGACGAGGTGCGCATCGGTGATCAGCCCCGCTTTCTTCGCGCGCAGAAATTCTCCGCCCTGCGCCAGCACGCCTTCGCGGCTGTCGGCGATGAAGCGGGCGCGGACGACCAGATCATTGTCGACCTCGGCGGGGCCGGCATGGCTCGATCCAACCAGGTTGAGGTGCGTGCCGGGGCGGACCCAGGCACCGTGGAGGATCGGTTCGGCCGCGCCGGTGACGGTGCAGATGATGTCCGCCTCCGCGACTGCCTGCTCGACATCGGTGGCGATCGAGATCGGGATGTCGAGCTCTTCAGCCATCCCGGTGGCGAGCGCCGCTGCCCGATCGGGCGAGCGACCCCAGATGGTGACGGCGCTCAAGGGGCGTATTTCGGCGATGGCGCGGATATGGGTCGCGGCCTGTTCGCCATAGCCGAGGATCGCAAGCCGTGTCGCATCGGCGCGCGCGAGTGCGTCGGTGGCGACGGCGCTTGCCGCCGCGGTGCGGATCGCGGTGACTTCGCCGGCATGGACGACGCAGACCGGCGCGTCCGTCTCCGGATCGAACAGGACGATCAGGCCCTGATGGGACTGGAGGCCTTTCGCGAAATTATCCGGGCTGACGCTGATCAGCTTGGCACCGTAAGGCCCGTCCACCGCCATTGCGCCGGGCATGATGCCGAACAGGCGAGGGGCGGAGAGGGGAATGATCGAGCGCAGATGCTGCCGCGTCTCGCCGCGTGAAAAGGCGATCATCGCGTCGCGGACGATGGGGATGCAGACCGGATAGGTGAGGCGCCTGGCGACTTCTTCGCGATCGATCAGGCGCATGCGATTCCTCCGTCGGTGACGGAAGCCTTAGCAGCGGCATGCGCAAAACCCGAACAGATGGTTGGTGAGGGTCGGCGTTCGCCAGCTGGAAGCGAAGGGGCCAGGCAGGCCAATCCCGCTCAGCCCCTTCAGCTCAGGGATTGGCGACCTTCACCTTGGTATAGGGCACGAACTCGCCAAGGCCGACAAAGCCGCTCTCCATGCGCGAACCGCGATCGAGCAGCGTGATCGTGTCGAGGCTGCACAGATCCGAGCCATAGGTTTTGGTGACGAGGATATCGTCGCTGTCGAGCGAGCTCGCGCCCATGCGGGGGCGGTTGACGAACAGCCGGCCGCCGCCGGTATCATAGACGATCGCTGTGTCGTCGATGATCTGGCTCGAGCGGATATCGCGCAGGCTGATGCAATCGACAGGCTTGCCGGCGACGCGGCCGGACAAGGCGGCGGCGAGCTTTGCTTCATTCTCGCTGTTGTCAGGTGTGGCGGCGATAGCGGCGGCGCCTGAACCGAGCAGCGCGGCAGCGATGAGAAGTGTAGGGAACGGACGCATGGCGAAAACCCTCCGGGTTGATGCCGGCTGTTATCTCATGTCTTCGCTGAACCGCATATGAGCAAAATCTGCGGCGGCGAGAGGCATCTGTCGGACCGGTCGCGTGACAAGCAATCGGGATGCATCAGGCGAGACAGGCGAGTGAACAGGCCATGAGGCCATCGCCGCGCGTCGGCTACCGGTGATGGGCCAGTCGGTCTCCTGGGCCGCAATCAGTCCTTTGCTGGCCTGCTATAAGGCACGAACTCGCCGAGCCCGACAAAGCCCCTCTGTATCTGCGAGCCGCGGTCGATCAGGTGGATCGTGTCGAGGCTGCACAATTCCGAGCCATAGGTCTTGGTGACGAGGATATCGTCGCTGTCGAGCGATTCGGCGCCGATACGAGGCCGGTTGACGAACAGCCGGCCGCCGCCGGTATCATAGACGATGGCGGTATCGTCGATGATCTGGCTCGAGCGGATGTCACGCAGACTGATGCAATCGACCGGCTTGCCGGCGACACGGCCCGCCAGCGCCGCGGTGAGCTTCGCCTCATTCTTGCTGTTGTCCCGGTCGGCCGCAAGCGCGGTAGCGCTCGCGCCGAGCAACGCGGCACCGATGAGGAGTGAAGGGAACAGGCGCATGGCAAAACCTCCCGGGTTTGGTAGCATGAGGCCTTGTATCACATTTCGGCTGAACGGGATATGAGCGGACACCAGCTTTGTCTGATGCGGCAATCTCCGGCCTAGCCAGACTCCTTGCATCCCAGCTTCAATAAGTCCGTCAGCCTGAAGTCAATGTCTCGATTAGGGCCCTTCAGGTACAGTATGTCGTCCACAACAGGGCGGCCGTTCTCCCGCACCACGACCGCCGCCACATACCATGTCAGTCTGTTCGAGCTGTCTTCCGATATGAGCTTCACATCCACGCGATAGGCGCCGTCTTCCAGGGATTCGGTTCTATCGATGTGAAAAGTCTGCGGATCCATGTCCTTGTTGCCGCCTGAGAGAAGGGCATAATCTCCCAGACTGACAGGAGGCTTCAGCTTTGGGTCCGGATTCTCGCGACGCCAGTTTTCGAAACAGGCCTTGGTCAGACCGAATTCATGAAGCAATTTCTTGCTGAGATAGGGGCCGAAGACGTCCAGGTCCGGTATGCCGAACGGATGACGGGCCATCACCACCTTGTAGAAACTATTGACCGCCGCGTCGGTCTGATCCGGCTGCGCCGATGCTGTTCCTTGCGGAGCGGCCTGGCCCCATGCCGGGACCGTCAGCAACGGCATAAGACAGGCGCACCACAGGCGCCTCATATCTCAGCCTCGGGTCCGCCGCTCACGCGGGAAGGCTCATTGTGGACGGGTCCATTTCGGTGATGGCGCACTTCATCACCAATCGCTCCATTAGACCCGCGGATTTTGCAACGGACGGTGATTCATCTCTCCCTTGATTCAATCCGAATGCTGGAGCTCTTGTATCACTTCCCGACTGAACGGCATATGAGTCGAACAGGTTGCGGTCCCTGACCTAGCGGTACCTCCTGCACTCCTGCGTCAGTGACTTCGATAGCCGCGCATCGATGTCTCGATCATTGCCCTTCAAGTACAGTATGTCGTCCACGACGAGCCGACCGTTTTCCCGCGCCACGACCGCCACTACATGCCAGGCCAGTTTATTCGACGCGTCTTCCCAAGTGAGTTTCACACGCACCCGATAGGAGCCATCTTTCCTGGATTCGGTTTCCTCGATGTGGAAAGTCTGCGGCTCTGATTGCTCACTGGTGCCGGAGAAAAGCCCATCCTCTATAAATCTGGACGGAGGCTTCAGGTTGGGGTCCGGATTGTCGCGACGCCAGTCATCGAAGCAGGCCCTGGCCAGATCAAATCTGTGGAGCAACTTCTTGCTGAGATATGGCCCGAAGACGTTCAGGTCCGGTACGCCGAGCGGATGACGGACCACCACCTCCTTGTAGAAGCGATCGACCACAGCGTCGGCCTGATCCGGCAGGGCCGATTGTGTGTCTTGCGGAGCGGCCTGGCCCCACGCGGGGGCAGTCAGGAAGATCATAACACAGACGCACCACAGACGCTTCATACCCAACCTCGGGCCCGACAATCACCGATACCCGCCAACGCGTAAAGCCGATCTGACCGACAAGCCAGCTGACCGCGCGGGATGGCGGTTCCGGGAATGGCGCCTTTCGGGGCGGTCAACGATAGTCGAGGCTCGGATACCAATGCGGATCTCGCGCGACATGAAATGCGTCTCGAAGTGACGGTCGGATTCCACCTAGCGCTCGCGCGGCGATAGTACTAAATCCGATCTAATTTATACAAGGCGCCTAATTGAATAGCTTCCGCGCCGAAGATAGGCTGGGGGGAAGAAGATACGATCGCGATCGTTGTCATGCTACGCATCGTCCATCTGGTCCGCCTCTGAAATGAAAACCCTCGCGGTTCCCCACAATTCGTCAGTAGACTCGTTGCCAACCCTAATAAGCATATACGGTAGATAATGACTAAGATAGCCATTCTTCTTGCGTGTATAATTTATGCTCTCTTTCCTATGTCGAGTGAGGTCCAGGCTACTTCAAAAGAAGAAAGATTAGTCGCCAGCCTCACTGGAAAATACGGAAAAATGACTATTCAAGCATCTGTAATAGAGTATTTATTTGATCAAGATAATGGTAGATTTTATGCGCGGCTGCCATATCGCAAGATAGATATAAACTGCATTGAAAACTGCAGCGGTTTCGTATCTAGTGAGTACGAGGTAAATGATCATATTGAAGGAATATATCGCCCTATATCTACAGGAAGCGATATTGTTACGATTTGGGAAGGCGCGACGACTCTTCATATAATTGTGTATCGTGTTGACGAACGCGGATCAAAGGTTGTGTTTGACAAACACTCAAGAATATCTCCGATAATTTCTGTAGAAAATTCCAAGATTATGGTTGAGATATCTGACAATACTGATCGTCCTGGCGATTATATCCATAGATGTATTTGGATGGCTGGAATAAATTCTTACAAGCTGTCGCCTACAAATCCACAGTCGTGTAAAAAATAGCGCGAGAGTTGGAAATTGCGGTGACGATGTACTCATTGTGGCAATACGCGCCTGTCTATCTCGAAGGTGTACGCTCACCCGTAATTTAGATTCGGATACCAATGCGAGTCCCGGCCCGCGGGCGTCGTGTCGAGCACATTCCACAAGGGGATCATTTCGGGTGCGCCGCGCGGATCCTGGCCGGGATCGGCGGTTTCGCCGCTCATCTCGCCGCCCCAGAAATGGCGGATCACGCCGTCCTTTTTCGTGAAGACATTATAGCCCGGATTGTCGCCCTTGTCGGCCCAGGCAAGATAGTCGCGGCCATATTGCTCGGTCTTGTCCTGATAGAGCGGCAGGTTGCGCCAGCCGCGCTCGCGCTTGAAGGCGAGCAGCCGCTCAATCGGCGCGCGCGCGACCACCGCCAGGGCGACGCGTTGCTGGAGGTCGGCGCCATTGGCATCGAGCGGGCCGAGGAACGCAGTGCACATCGGGCAGGGGCGCTCGCGTTCGGGGCCGAACATGTAGCTGTAGATGACAAGCGTGTCGTGGCCGCCGAACAGATCGGCGAAATGGACTTCGCCCTGTTCGCCCTCGAACAGATAGTCCTTCGTGACTTCGCCGCCCGGCGGCAGGGCACGGCGATGCTCGGCGACGCGCTCAATCTGGCGGCGGAGAGCGATCTCCTCGGCAAGCAGGGCGGTGCGAGCGGCGCGATATTCAGCGCTTTCGTTGGGGAAGCGGTAGAAGCTTCGCGCGGCGAGCTCCGCGGGGCTGGGGAGTGGTGTTGGTGCATCGGCCATGGCGAACCTCCTGAGCAGAAATTGGCAAGCGTATAGCGCGGCGCAAGGTTCCGCCGGGAAGGGGCGGACGCTATCGCGGGACTCCCCAAAGTGCGGCGGCCGTGCCACGATCGGCTCTCGATCCACGGGGAGAGATCATGCACATGTTTCCGACCGAACGCGCCGCCTGATGGCTGACGTTCCGACACCGCCACCCTCCGATGCGGGCCGTGAGGCGCTGATGGTCTGGGTGAAGTTTCTCGGCCTGATCGCGGGGCTGGCCCTGTTCTGTCTGGTGGTCTTCCGGCTGACGCGGATGCTCGCCTAGCCCTGATTGCCGACTCAGGCACGGGGCTGCCGATGCGACCAGCGGGTTCCTGTGTTGGGCACCGCCAAAAAAAGTGCCCGGCACCATGAGGGGCCGGGCACAAGGTTAGCGCACCTGCGCTGATATCCATCGAGGGAAATCGGCTAGATATCAACGCAGTATGAAGTTGCCCTCATTGCGCATCTCGAAACTTGAAAGAGCGGGTCCGAGACGGGCGGCGCTTGCGAGCCGCCCGTACCGAAGCTGTGTTACGTTTAGAAGTCCACCTTCGCGCCGACGCGGAACGAACGGCCGATAATGCCTGCTTCGCCCACGACCGGGTTGTACAGATAAGCGCCATAGGTCGTCGCATCGATCGGAGGCTTGCGGTCGGCGACGTTCAGCACGTCCAGATACAAAGTGAACTTGTCCGCCACCTTGGCCGAAGCGTGCAGATCGACCGAGACGAACGACTTCACGTTGCACGGCTGATAGGCTGCGGGCGGATCCTCGAGGTTGGTCGGAACGAGGCTGCAATCCCCCGCCACGCTGCCTTGGTCTTCGGCCGAGTAGTTATAGCCACTCGTGTAATAAGCCGTCGCGCTGAGCGAGAACTGGTCGCCGAAGTCGAGCGTGCTCTGCCAGTTACCCCTCCAACGCTGCGTGCCGGAGCCGGCGGTCAGGTTGAAGTTGCCAAGCGTGCCGGCGTAATGCTCGATATGCCCATCCGGGAAGCTGGTGTTGAGGTAGAAGATATAGGTCGCATCGACGGCGGTCGTGAACTTGATGTGGTCGGTGATCGGGAAGCGCGCCCTCATGCCGAGGTCCAGACCGGCGGTCGTGATCTTGTTGGCATTGATGAAGCTGCCCTGAGCGAAGGCGACGCGCTTCTGAGCCGTCGGGTGATCGACGTCCGGCTCATCCTGGAGGATCGTGACGCCGTTATAGTTCAGCTGGCCGGTCGCATAGTAATTATCGATTGCTGACTGGAAGTTGACGCTGGTGATCGCGTTCGTCTTTTCGATATTGTAGTAATCGACCGTGAAGCTGACGTTCTTGACGGGCTCAAAGATCGCGCCAACCGTGAAGTTGCGTGACTTTTCGGCCTTCAGGTTGGGGTTGCCGACAGTGGTCTCGCCAATGCTGTAGGAGGTGATGTACGGATTGTTGCCGCCGCCTGCTGTCTGATGCTGCAAACGGAAGCTGTCAGGCAAGCTGCTGGGCGAGACGGTAACATAGCCCGTCGTCGGCAGCGCGCCGGATTCCGCGAAGCTCGGGATACGGAAGCCCTTGGAGAAGGTACCACGGATCGCGATCTGCTTGATCGGCGTGAACTTCGCGCCGATCTTCGGCGAGAAGTTGCTCTGGCCGCTCGAATAATGGTCATATCGGCCCGAGGCGTTGATCTCGAACTGGGTTACGATCGGCGCGTTGAGCTCGAAATAGGCCGATTCCACGTCGCGGCTGCCGGAGGCGCCGAACGCATTCAGGCGGAAATAGCGATTGGTCGGACCGTTATAATCCGGGTTGCCGCTCGGATCGTTGAGCGATTCATGCCGGAAGGCGCCGCCGACAGCGAGCTGAAGCGCGCCGCCGGGCAACTGGAACAGGTCCTTCGCGATGCTGCCCTGGACCTGGTACAGGTGCGAGTCCTGGTGGTTGATCTGGGTCGGCGTCAGATAGTCGAGCGCCGCCTTGCTCGTCAGCGACGGATTCACGAAGTTATAGGAGCCGTCGTTGATCTCGTCGATCAGGTGCTGGATGTAGACATAGCCCTTGGCAGTCGTCTGAAGCTTGCTGACCATCGCGGTCGCGTCGACCGCATAGTTCCAGTCGCCACCAAAGCTGCCATGCACGCCAATGGCGCCGCGATAGACCTGGCTGAGCGACGAGTTGAACTCGATGCTGGTCGGCAAGCGCCCGGCAATACGCGCTACCTGGCCCTGTGCCGCGAACGGGTTGTTCGGGTTAAGGGTGCCGTTGGCGGCGGTGCAAGCTACGGTCGTTCCACGCGGGCAAATATAAATCGGCAACGTCATGACATCGGCGCCGGACGCGTTGGTGAAGGCCGGGAAATCGATGCCGGCTGGCGCGAGAGCGCGATCGATGCTCGCCAGACCGGTATAGGCCGAATAGCTCCGCTCATAGTTGAACTCGGCATAGGCTTCGGAATTGCCGAGGTTGACGGTCGCATGCGCCGAAGCGCCCCAGCGGTTCATGTCCGGCTCGATCTGGCCGTAATCATGCGTGATGTCCTGCTGGCAGACCGTCGTCGGCGCGCTGGCGTTGTCAGCGAGCTCCTGTGCGTTCAGCGTGTATGGAGTGAGGTTGCCGCAGCCGTTGAGGAGCTGGTAGCGGCCAAGCGCATTGGTGTTGGTGGCGTCGTAGGGGCGTACGATGAAGACGTCCGGACGAGTGGACAGGCCATTGTAGACACCGTCGGTAACACCGTTCTCGATGTTGTTCGGGCCGCAATGGCCGTTATAGCAGATGCCGCTCTGGTTATCGGTGTTGAATGGATAATCGCGATCGCGGTTATAGATCGCCTTGCTGTCGAGCCAGTGGCCGCTGACATAGACGTTGAAGCCCTGCTCGCTCAGGTCGCCATAGCCGAAGGTGGCGCTGAGGCGGTGGTTCGCGCCATCGCCGCGCTGCGTGATGCCGGCTTCGGCGGTCGCGTGCAGGCCGGTGATCTGCTTCTTGGTGATGACGTTGACCACGCCGGCGACCGCGTCCGCGCCATAGGTCGACGACGCGCCGTCCTTCAGCACTTCGACGCGATCGACGATTTCGTCGGGGATGGTGTTCAAGTCGACGAAGTTGCGCGTGCCGTCGTCGGCCAGCGGATAATAAGCGGCACGCAGGCCGTCGAACAGCACCAGCGTCGACGAAGTAGTGAGGCCGCGCAGCGAAACCGACGAAGCGCCGCCGGCGAAGGCGCCGTTGGCGGTGAAGCTGTTGGTCAGCGCCGGGCCGTTATTGGCTGAAAGCGTCTGGATCGCGCCCTGGACGGTCTGGATGCCGCGCTTTTCGAGGTCGTCCGAGGTGAGGACGGTGACGGGCGAAGGCGTCTCGGTGTCGGTGCGGCGGAACAGCGTGCCGGTGACGACGATGTCTGGGGTGGAGCTGTCAGCGGCTTGGTCGGCCTGTGGGGCAGGCGTGGCGGCTGCTGCGTCCTGCGCGAACGCCGGAGCGGCGGTCAGCGACATGAACGCGGCAGCGGTGGCGGTGCCCGCCAGCAGGCCGGCCTTGCGCACCGTCGAATTGAAATTGGTCACACGAAAACTCCTCGCTGAACCCGGGGCGCCGCGTTGAACGCGACACCCTTCGGGTGATTGCCAAGTCTCGGGACCAGTAGCCCGGTTGCCCCCCGAGACTGATGGCGCGGCGAATGGATGGAGGTCGGTCCGGTGTAAAGATGGCGGAAGGAAGATTGTGCTTTTCGTGTGCGCCTGTGTTTAAAAAGACACGATTCTCGATCTTTAGGCCGAATCGGGCCTGTTGAGTAACGACGTGAGATCTTATATGATATGTCTCAAAAATTTCTCAAGTTTGAGATTAAAACTCTTAAGTTTAAGTAGGCGTCTTTCGGTTTGTTTCTGAATTTGTGAATATAATCAGATTTGTATATCTGTACCTATTCAACAAGACCGCGGACAGTATCCAATATATTGGGCACAGTGCTGCGAAACACGGCGCCTTATCCTGACCATAAGTGCAGTAAATCCTGCGCTGAATCAGTGCTGGGCCACTCGAAAAATGAACCTGAAAAAAGTGTCATAGATATAGACGGTTCTGTGGAAGGAAATCCACACACCACGCAAAATGGCATCCGTATTTCACCTGCGGCGACTCGTTTGCAGCGGTCGGCGGAGGCGCGGTCATTTCCACCGTCGCGATTGAACCGGAGATGAATCGGGGCGCTGGTACAGCGGCACATTGCGCGACCACATGGATACGCCTTCGGAACGGGCGGCCCGATGGTGCGTTCCCCCAACAGCAAAACAATCATGGAGGAACGGACATGCCAGAGGTGAATAGCGACGAGAAGGTCGTGGTCGCAAGCAGCAGTTTCAATGTCGCCAATATCATTGGCGCCATTGCGCTGCTGATCCTGGTGATTGGGCTGCTCAGGTTTATCGGCGTCAGGATGTTCTAGCAGCCGCGCGCACCCCGCGCGGACCTGGCCCGGATGGCCGGCGGCATTGCCTGTCGCCGGCCATCGCGCTGTTGCGATTAGTGAATCCGGCGCCTAGTCTCCCCTGAAGGCGCGTCTGCCGGCGCGCATTTCAGCACATGCCCCATGCGGGGCACGCCATAAAAAGGGGACTGCCGCATGCGGCTCCGGTTCGCGCTCATCGCCACATCGTTTCTGTCCACTGTCGCCATCGCGCAGGTGCCCCCGACGCCGGGCGCCGTGCCAGCACCAGGCGCGACTCCCGCGCCGGCCGCGGCGCCGGGCGGTGATATCCCTGCAAAATTCACGCCGCCGACCGCCGAACAGGATTATGTGAAGCGCGAAGTGATGATCCCGATGCGTGACGGGACCAAACTCTACACGGTCATCGTCTATGCCAAGGCGCTGACCAACGCCCCGATCGTGCTGACGCGCACGCCCTATAACGCCAAGGGCCGCGCCAAGCGCATGGACAGCATGAGCGAGCTGTCGACGCTGACGCTCAGCGACGAGATGTTCGTGAAGGCGGGCTATATCCGCGTCTATCAGGACATTCGCGGCAAATATGGCTCGGAAGGGGATTATGTCGTCACCCGGCCGGTGATCGGGCCGCTCAACCCGACCAAGGTCGATCACACGACTGATGCGTATGACACGATCGACTGGCTGGTGAACAAGGCGAACCTGCCGGAATCGAATGGCCGGGTCGGCATGATCGGCTCCTCCTATGAGGGTTTCACGGTGGTGATGGCGCTGCTCCATCCGCATCCGGCGCTCAAGGTCGCGGCGCCGCAGAGCCCCATGGTCGATGGCTGGATGGGCGACGACTGGTTCCATTACGGTGCCTTCCGCCTGGCCAATATCGGCTGGCTCGGTGCGCAGACCGGCTACAAGGGCGAGGGCAAGGCACCGCCCTCGGGCGGCTATGACGATTACGACAATTTCCGGAAGATCTCCGCCGGGGACTGGGCGAAGAGATCGGGCTATGACCAGCTCCCTTATTGGAACCGGATGGTGCAGCATCCTGCCTATGACGGTTTCTGGTCGGGCCAGGCGCTCGATACGCTGCTTGCCGCCAGCCCCTCCAATGTGCCGACGCTCTGGGAGCAGGGCCTGTGGGACCAGGAGGATATGTGGGGCGCGATCCACAGCTATGAGGCGCTGGTGAAGGCCGGCCATGCTTCCAACAACTTCATCGTGATGGGCCCGTGGCGGCACAGCCAGATCAATCGCGAGGGGCGCAGCCTCGGCCCGTTCAACTGGAATGGCGACACCGCGGCGCAATATCGCGAGGATATGGTGCTGCCCTTCTTCAACCAGTATCTGAAGGACGGCCCGGCGGTCACGCTGCCGGCGGCGGAGATCTACAATACGGCCGAGAATCACTGGGATCGCTTCAGCAGCTGGCCGCTCGCCTGCGCAAGCGGCTGCGCCACGCCGCTGACGCCGATCTATCTGCAGGGCGACAAGGGCCTCGGTTTCGAGAAAGCCACTGGCGGCGAGGATTCCTATCTCGCCGACCCCGCCAACCCGGTGCCGCATCTGCCGCGTCCGGTGAATTTCGACGATGGCCGCTGGGGCGACTGGCTGGTGCAGGACCAGCGCTCGGTCGATGGCCGCACCGACGTGATGAGCTATCAGACGCCTGTGCTGACCAAAGCGGTGAAGGTCTCGGGCGTGCCGATGGCGGATATCTTCGCGAAGACGACCGGGACTGACGGCGATTTCGTGGTGAAGGTGATCGACGTCTATCCGCAGGAGGTCGCCAGCAATCCCAAAATGGGTGGCTACCAGCTCGCGATCAGCCTCGACATCTTCCGTGGGCGCTATCGCAACAGCTTTGCGAACCCGACTGCGATTCCGGCGGGCAAGGTGCAGGAATACAAGTTCCGGCTGCCCGCGGTGAACCATGTGTTCCTGCCGGGCCACCGCATCATGGTGCAGATTCAGTCGTCGCTGTTCCCGCTCTACGACCGCAACCCGCAGACATTCGTGCCGAATATCTTCCTGGCGAAACCGGGCGATTACAAAAAGGCGACGGTCTCGATCGAGCATGGCGGCAGTGCGCCGAGCGCGGTGTTGCTGCCGGTGGTATCGGCGGGGGAGTGATCGGGGAAGGGGGCGACGGCGAGGGGCGGTAGTTTCCTGTTTCTCGTTCGCCGCGATCCAGGAATTTCCACTGTCAAATCCGGGCCACTCGCGCCGCGTAAAGAACCCGCATCGCGCCTCATTTCCCCTCCCGCAAGCGGGAGGGGAGAGTCTTGCGCTTCAAGCTGCGCACAGAAGTCAGGCGCGTCTAACGCCGCCCCCGCCACCAGGTGAAGGTCTCCTCCTGCAACGCCCGCACGAACGCGAGCGCCTGCGCGCCGGTCCAGGGCCCGTCATAGCCGAGCCGCATCACGCGTTCACCGACCCACCAGCCTTGCCCCGGCAGCCCGTCGGATTCGCGGACCAGCAGCACCGCCAGTTCGGGTTCTCCCGCCGCGGCGCCGGCCGCGTCGATTGCGTCGAGCGTCTTGCAAACCGCGCGCATCTTGGGGCGGGTGAAGCGGTGGCCGAGTTCCGCCAGCAGCTGCGAATAGCTGATCGGTTCGCCCGCAATCGCCGCTGCGACGAGGATGGCGCGGACGCGCGCGACATCCGCGATCGCGCCGTCGGGTGGCGATGCCTGATCGAGCGGACGGTCCATTGCGGTGCGTGGCTTGCGCATGCTGCGGGCAGGCCCTCCTTGCGCTTTCGGATAGCATGGCCAGCTGCGGGTGACAGCATGCGGTTCGCGCTGAGGCTCAGAGGCCCTTGCGCCCGAAACCGCCGGGGCGACGCAGCGGTGTCGCCGGCGGGGCAGGGGTGGCGCCGGACGCATAGTGCGCGGCCTCGGCCTCATGCGGAGCCACAATATCGGGCAGCGCCATGGTCTTCGCCGCGCGGAGTGGCGCCGGTTCCGCGGCTGGCGACAGTGCTTCCCCGCTGAACACCCGCTCGAACAGCAGCTGCAGATCGTCCGCGGTGAGCCAGTTTCCGCCGGGGTGCAGCTGGCACCGGGAGTCCGGTTGGTCCAGGGTCATCAATGTGCAGCAGATGGTCGTGACGACGCGGTCAGCGACGAGCTGAATCTCGGTGGTGGGCATGCCGACCTCGAGGTGCCACAGATGCGGCTGCGGCGCCCCGGGCATCACCGCGTCGACCGTGCGCAGGTCCGTGAAGACGATGGTGTCGGGCGAGCGGCCGGCGATCAGCATATATTCGTGGAAACGGCCGATATCGGCCTTGCCGCCAAGATCCTCCTCGCCACACTGCCATTTATAGTCCGGCAGGGTCGCCGTCAGCAGTTTGCGCAGGGTGGCAAGGGGGAAGGGGGTGGTCGGAAAGGGGCTGGCTGTGTTGAAGGTGATAATCGCCATACCGGCCTCCCTGGGGCGCGGAAAATCCTATGTCGACTGGCTTAAAATGCGGTTACCCAAGAATGCGTCGGGCGGGGTCCGCGCACGGGACGCCCGGACGATCTGGCGGGCGGGGGTTTCCCCCCGGCTTGCCCCATGGCATAATGGCCATCGGACACCGCTCCACAACCGGGTATGCGCACCGCCGCCCCTGCTCAACACTGGACAGGTGAACGATGAATCAGCCCTCCCTCGCCACGATCAGATATGGCCGCGCCGCGCCCGGGATTCCGGTCCGCGATATAGACGCTGCGCACCGTTTCTACTCCGGCATCCTCGGTTTCACCAAGACCTTCGAGAATGGCGATCCGGTGGGTTTCATGATCCTGAAAAAGGATCAGGCGGAAATCCATCTCAACCTCAAGCGCGACCACCGCGCGTCGACGATCAACCTTGTTCACATGCTGGTCGACGATGTCGATGCCCTGCACGCGATCTGCGTTGCCGAGGGGGTGCGGATCATCAAGTCGATCGCTGACAAGGATTATGGGTTGCGGGCATTCGTGTTTGCCGACCCCGATGGTAACCGCATCGATGTCGGGCAGCCTCATGATCATCAGGATAAAAAGGAGCGTGGGACCATGGCCGAGCGACGGTTCGAGCATCAGAATATGGCGGGTACGGAATTCCGGGATTGCAACCTGGCGGGATCGACCTTCGACGATGTGAACCTGTCGGAAAGTCTGTTCTCGAACGTCAATCTTCGCGGGACGCGGTTCACCGATGTGAACATGGCCGGGGTGACGATCGACGATGCGAATATCGAGGGGCTGACGATTTTCGGCTATGATATCCACGCGCTGATCGATGCCGAGATGGCGCGGAAAAAGGGTGGGTGAACGGCTGCACCGACTCTGCATCGTAACTCCACTGCCGTTATGGCGCGTGCCCGCATAGAGCCGCGTCATGACGCTTCGGCCCTCCTACGCGCTGGCGACGATCGCCGTTCTCGGCATCGAGATCGCCATTGCGCGGTTCGTGCATGACGACCTTGTCCGGCCTTATCTCGGCGACAGCCTTGCGGTGGCGGGGGTCTATCTGGCGCTTCGGGCAGTGACGCCGTTGCCCGTGGTGACGGCTGTGGCGATCGCCTTTGGCTTTGCCTGCGTGATCGAGGTGGGCCAGTTCTTCCACCTCGTCGATCTGCTTGGGCTGGGGGCGAACCGGGTCGCGCGCATCGTGCTGGGGACGACGTTCGCGCTGACCGATTTTGCCGCCTATGCGGGCGGGGCCATATGCGTGCTGGCAATCGAGAGGGCGCGTCGGTTTCGATGGCGCGTGTCTCGATAAAGCCGCCGCCCGCGCGGGCTATCCCTGCCCGAACAATTGCCGGAGCCGCGACGGGTGGAGCGGCTTGTGGAGCACCTGGATATTCCTCGTATCGGCCAGCGCCAGAATTTCGGGGTCCATATCGCCCGTGACGAGATAGGTTTGGGGCTGTGGAGCGGCATGCTGCCTGCGGATTTCGACGATGACGTCGATACCGGTCCTGGGCCCCGGCAGCCTGTAGTCGACAAGCGCCATCGTATAGATGCCGCCCGCTGCAACGAGTGCCAGCGCCTCCTTGTCGGTCGCGGCGAAATCAGCCCCGACGCCCCATTGCGCCATCAGCTGGCTGAGGGCCATGCGCACATTGGGATCATCCTCGACGACCAGGATATGATGCGGATTGAGCGTTGCCTCGCGGTGCGATGTCTCATCGGGCAGCGAGGCCGGTGGTGCTTGCTCGGTAAGCGGCTGGAAGAGATAGAAGAGCGACCCGCGCCCCGGTACTGAACGGACGCTGATCTCCGATTGCAG
>Ga0068858_100001080_pt1 | contig 28247 bp, 21 predicted proteins | sample KBSSwiS12_FD_66589 | JGI IMG/M metagenome (GOLD analysis project Ga0068858, IMG submission 66589) | Switchgrass rhizosphere microbial communities from Kellogg Biological Station, Michigan, USA - KBS Switchgrass S1-2 | ecosystem: Host-associated > Plants > Roots > Rhizosphere > Soil ... | reverse complement strand
TATTTCAGCCGCGGCATGAAACTGGCCGAGTTCGCCTCGCGCGCAGGTTCTCAGATTGCGGAATTTGCTCAGCGGCGAGCTCGGGCCGGGTGGGAAGAAATCAGTTCCTAGTCCCCGGTGCTCAATTGTCGATACCCAGTTGCTTGCGCGCATCCGCGCTTAGGCGCTCGGGAGTCCAAGGCGGATTCCACACTACATTCACTGAAGCGGTCCGGACTCCCGGCAGTTGTTCCACTCTCGCCTTCACGTTCTCACCGATGGTGACGTGGGCCGGACAACCCTGGGCGGTCAGGGTCATTTCTACTGTGACATCCTGCTTGTCTTCCGGCGCAGGTTGGAAATGTACGCCATAGATCAGTCCCAAATCCACGATATTGACCGGAATCTCCGGATCGTAGACCTGCTTTAATGCGCTCATCACATCAGTTTCGGTCACGGCTGTCATCTAAGTCTCCCATTCAATCTTACCAAGTCTGCTAAGGTACAGCCATGAGCCCGGAGACGACCAAGAAGATTCAATTACTGCTGGCGGCCGGAATTTTGATTGCCGGGGTCCGCACAGCCTGGATTTTCTATCAGCGGCGTCAGGATAATGCTACTCCGCAAAAGCAGGAAGCTCCGCCACTGAAGGCGGACTATTACGTCACTCCCAAAAAACTTCACCCTTACAATTTAGAATCCGCCCGCGAGTTGACCAAGCAGCCAGCCTGGATAAGAGACGGATACCGCTTCGCCTACTATCCTTATAACTCTGCCAGCAAGCGTACCGATTTTGCTCACCAAGCAGGAACCTTAGGCCCAATTGAGAAACTGGACATCACCGATGTTGTGACCGATGTCCCGCCGGGCAAGTCGGATCAAAAGCAGGTCATGGCAGTCTTTCAGAAAGACGGCAAAACTTTCGCTTTTCCCATCGGATTAAAGCAGGGTGACAATTACACCATCTATTCAGACGACATCGTTTTCGTGCAGGACCCGCACGAACTCTACAAGCACTGGCCGGCGGATGTGTGGGATGCGATCTCCAAACACGAAGTCAAAAACGGCATGAATCAATTGCAGGCGGACTTTTCCGTGGGGATGGGACAACCGGACAATCTACATGATGGCAACAACCGAACTGTGACTTACCCAAATAATGGCAATCCTCTGATTGTCACCTTTGTGGATGACAAAGCGGTCAATGTGAAACCGGGGACTTAATCGCTACTTTATTTTGGGAGAATGGTCGTCCGCTGCTTTCTCCTCATCAGCGTGAATGTCGCCACGTTCATCGGCCCAGAAAGAACGGTGATCTGCACTGAGTTCTTTTGGGGTCAGGGTTAAATCGAAGCCATCTTTGTTGGGCTTGAAGCCAACCGTATAATCTCCACGGTTGGGGTCGGCCATGCGTTTGGTAAAAGATCCTGTGTGCACCAATGCTAATAGCGTAGGCGCGAACTTATCGTTCTTTTTCTTGTATTCCTTCTGGGCTCGTAATACGGTACGCATGTAACCAAGCGCTTTGGCTTCGGACTCAGAGCGCGCCGGATCGCCGGGGAACTTCGGTTGGTAGGCCGGTTGCTGCGTCGAAGCGGTTTGCGAAGTCTCCGCAGTTTGCTGAGCAGGAGCTGAGGTTTGCGGGGTTTCCGCAGTTTGGGCTGCAGCGAGCAGCGAAATCATCAGCAAAACTGCAGCAAGCACGGTGATTTGCCACGCTTTTGCCGCGCTCAGAGCCGTTTTCATGGGGTTCCTCTCATGTTACTGGCGTAATCGTATATGTATCCACGAGTCTTTCAATCTAAACACAAATCCATTTATGCTTACCGCAATAACTTAGCAACATAGGATGCCTATGAAGGCTGCTACGGCCAGAAAACCGCTAATTCGTATTGCCGTCGTGGAAAGCGATCCACTACGGTTCGTTGGCTTTCGAGCCCTGTTCGATGCCGAAACCGATTTCGAGTTGATCTCGGCTTCCGTCTCGGACATCACCACTCAGCCGAATATAGACCTCATTCTGCTCGGGAACCGCAATGGCCAGAACCTGTTCGATCTCATGGCCAGCCTGAAAGCCTCGCGGCCCGATCTTCGTATTATCGTAACTGGCTCCGGCATGGATGAGGAAACCATCCTCAAAGCCATCGCTTCGGGCGCCAAGGGTTATGTGGATGAAGCTGCCTCACCCGCCGAATTTGTCCAGGCGATCCGCATCGTGAATCAGGGATCGGTTTGGGCGCCGCGGCGTGTGCTCTCCATGTTCATCGAACGCGTCAGCGCTTCTCCCGGACGTATTTTCCCCGCCGGCCGCGTGACCTTTACCGACCGTGAAAAAGAAGTCCTCGAGATGCTGGTTGCCGGCCGCTCCAACAAGGAGATTGGCTCAGCACTGGGCATCGAAGAACGTACGGTAAAAGCTCACGTCGCGAAACTGATGCGCAAGGTTGGCGTACAGAACCGGATCGCGCTATCGGTTCACGCTATCACCCACTCGCTGGTTACGGCAAAGTAAGACTCACGCAGCAATCCTGCCGTCGCTTACCTTATAGGGGCGCGTCCGTCTATCTTGTATCCTTCTGCACAAAGCCCCAACTACGTCTAAACGAGGCCATTCGGCATGAACTCCCAACGGTATTTTCTACTGGTATTGATCTTGGTTGTGGGAACAACGATCGCGAGCGCACAATCTGACGCTCCCAATGCTCAACTCGACCACTTCGATTTGAACGCTGTCGATAAGTCGCTTGATCCCTGCGTGGATTTCTATCAGTACACCTGCAAAAAGTGGATCGACAGCAACCCCATTCCCGGTGACCAGCCCACCTGGTCTCACGGCTCCAAGCTCAATCTGTGGAACCAGGGTGTGCTGCGTGATGTGTTGGAGAAGGCTTCGGCGGATGATTCCAAGCGCAACGCGATCGATCAGAAAATCGGCGACTACTATGCCTCGTGCATGGATGATAAGGCGATCGATGCGAAAGGCACCAGCGCTGTTAAACCAGAGTTGGACAAAATTGATGTGCTGAAAGACAAATCGCAACTGCCGGCCGCGCTGGCGCACCTGCATGCCATCACCACGGCTCTGGCTCCTTCCACTGATTCCGGCGCCAAAGTCGCTTTGTTTGGCTTTGGCTCCAGCCAGGATTTGGATGACGCGTCAAAGGTGGTTGCTGCCGCGGATCAAGGTGGCTTGGGACTACCTGATCGCGACTATTACTTGAAAGACGACGCAAAATCCGCCGAAACAAGACAGCAATATATGGCTTTCATCCAGAAGATGCATGAGTTGTTGGGCGAGAGCCCGGCACTAGCGGAAACTCATGCCAAAACCATCATGGAAATGGAAACCGCGCTGGCGCAGGCTTCCATGGACCTGGTGCGACGGCGTGACCCGGCTAATTTGAATCACAAGATGTCGCTCGAACAATTGCGGGCGCTTACGCCGCATTTTTCCTGGGATGAATATCTGAAGGCCATTGGTGGCGCGCCTGAGACGCCACACTATCTGGTGGCGACTCCGGACTTTTTCAAAGGCGTGGACCAGCTAATCGCCACAAAGTCACTCGATGATTGGAAAACGTACCTGCGCTGGCAGTTAGTCAATGACTCAGGCAGTTTGCTGAGCACAACCTTGTCGGATGAACGATTCGACTTTTATGGCCGAAAACTGACTGGCCAGAAAGAACAGCGTCCGCGCTGGCGGCGTTGCACACAGGCGGTCGATCGCGATCTCGGCGAAGCGTTAGGCGAGGCCTATGTCGATCGGACTTTCGGTGCCGACGGCAAGCAACGCATGCTGAATCTGGTAGGCGCGCTGGAAAATTCGTTGGCCACAAACATCAATCAACTGGACTGGATGACTCCGGCTACCAAGAAAGAAGCGCTAACCAAGCTACACAAGATTGAAGACAAGATCGGCTATCCCAACCAATGGCGAGACTATTCCAGCGTGAACATTGTCCGTGGCGACGCGTTGGGAAATGCCTATCGCAGCGGTGAGTTCGAATTCAAACGAGGATTGGCGAAGATTGGCAAGCCAGTCGACCGCGGGGAATGGCTGATGACCCCGCCTACCGTGGACGCTTACTACGATCCACAGCTCAATACCATCAACTTCCCTGCCGGAATTTTGCAGCCTCCGTTCTTCGACAAGAATGCCGACGACGCTGCGAACTTTGGTGCGATCGGGGCGGTGATCGGTCACGAATTAACGCATGGCTTCGACGATGAGGGCCGGAAGTTTGATCCCAACGGCAACCTTCGCGACTGGTGGACCGAAGCGGACAACAAGGAATTCGAAGCACGCGCAAAATGTGTGGCAGATGAATATTCATCATTTGAAGCCACCCCCGGAACCAAGGTAAATGGCAATTTGACCTTGGGAGAGAACACCGCCGACAATGGAGGCGTACGAATCGCTTTGGCAGCGCTGCAGAACGTTCTCAAAGCCTCCGGCAAATCGACACAAGTCGTAGATGGATTCACGCCAGACCAGCGGTTCTTCATTGCCTACGGCGAAGTCTGGTGCTCCTCGTGGACCCCTCAATTTCTGCGCTTGGTGGCGCAGTCCAATCCGCACTCTCCACCGCAATTCAGAGTCAATGGCGTGGTGCAGAACATGCCGGAATTTCAGAAGGCTTTTCACTGCAAAAAAGGACAGCCCATGGTGAGCGATAACGCTTGCCACGTGTGGTAGTGAGTGTGAAATGAGGTATTTAGAGTGCCTAAACAGGCCATTACCTTCGGACAATACCTAAGTAATCTTGCCGCTTGTAAAGCTCAAGGCCATACTCGCATCACCTACCACAGAACCTGGGAGACGGGGTTGGGGGCGGAGATTTAGGGTCACCGTTGCCAGCCCCGCATTTTTTTTGTCTTTACAAATTTCTAGCCCAGGAACCTCATCAGCAACCACTGTTTCCCTGGTCGAATCCGTTAGAATCAGAAACAATAACCAGCAAACATAACTTCTTTTAGGAGAAAGGCTTTACCCATGAAGAAAGTCGCCGTTTTGTGTCTCTTGGTCTGTCTGACGGGAATGGCTTTTGCGCAAGATGCGCCGGCCACGCCAACGCCGGCACCTGCCGCGCCAGCCACCGACTCCTCTACTTCCTCTAGCACCCCCTCGGGTACTCCGGCTTCCCCGGCACCTGCGCCGGCTTCCAGCGCTCCAGCCACTGAGTCCAAGGCTACAGACCGCGTAAAAGCGGCGGCCACTGTGCTGGACGAGATCCAGAACGCTGGCGACCAGGGAATCCCTGAAGAAGTTCTGGGATCGGCGGAGTGCGTGGCAGTAGTGCCTTCCATGCTCAAAGCTGGATTCATCGTCGGTGCACGATATGGACGCGGATTGGCCAGCTGCCGGACGCCGAAAGGCTGGAGCGCTCCGGCTTTTTTTTCGATCGGCGGTGGCAGCTTCGGACTACAGATCGGTGGTCAGGCGGTCGACTTGGTCATGCTCGTCATGAACAAGAACGGCATGAACAATCTGCTGTCGAGCAAATTTAAAATCGGCGCGGATGCCAGCGCGGCGGCAGGCCCCGTCGGACGCCACGCCTCAGCGGACACAGACTGGAAGATGCGTGCGGAAATCTTGACTTATTCCCGCGCCCGCGGAGTCTTCGCTGGACTTGAGCTGGCAGGCGCTTCGGTCAGACAAGACAAAGACAGCACGCGAGAATTTTACGGCCACATGGTGCCTTTTAAGACTTCCTTGCAGGGAACCGTCGACCCGCCAGATACGGCATATCCGTTCTTGTCGAGTCTAGCGAAGTGGGCGAAACAGGCCGCCAGCAAGTAAGTCGCGGGGATCACAAATAAGTTTGACAAGGGAATTTTTGTAGTGCTACCGTCGCCCCTCCCACGGAATGTTGCAACGACTTCAGTACGCCCCGGCTTGGATCATCATTAAGCTGGTGGGCATACTTCCCCGCCCACTGGCGCGTGCGGTGGCCATCTTTTTCGCCCAAATCATCTATCTTCTGCACTTTCGTCTGCGGCGGGTGGGGCTACGGAATCTGGCTCTGGCATTCCCGGAAAAAAGCAAATCGGAACGTGCTCGCATTCTGCGGGGAGAATTTACCTCGCTCGGCCGCCAATTGGCAGAAGTTTGTCATTTTCCTAAATACACCCTGGAAAACGTAAATCAGGTTATCGTCTACGACGGGTTTGAGAACTACGAGCGCGCCTACGCTCGTGGCAAGGGAGTGCTGTTTCTGACGGCTCATTTCGGCGGTTGGGAGCTCTCCGCTTTTTCCCATTCCATGCATGGTCACTGGATGCACGTGGTCATGCGTCCGATGGACAACTTGTACCTCGATCGCTTGATCCGCAACTACCGGACTATGCATGGCAATACCACCGTGGACAAAGATGACTTTATTCGTGGATTGCTCGCCGCCATGAAAAAGGGTGAGGTAGTCGGTATTCTCATGGACACAAATATGACGCCGCCTCAGGGAATCTTTGTGGACTTTTTCGGAATCCCCGCATGCACGGCGAGTGGCCTGGCCAGAATCGCATTGCGGACCGATGCTGCCGTGGTCCCTACCTTCACCATTTGGGACCCGGTGTTGCGTAAATATCGTCTGCGGTTTGACCCAGCCGTTGATTTGATCCGCACAGATGATAACGAGGCCGACATCATAACCAACACGCAATTGTTCACGAAAATTATCGAAGATTATGTACGACGCTACCCTGATCAGTGGCTGTGGGTCCATCGCCGCTGGAAAACCCGTCCAGATGGACAACCTCCCATTTATTGAAAAATCAAGCGCCACAAGCGCTCTGATATCATCGCGTTTGTACCCAATATCTTTCGGAGGCATTCATGGAAGTTCCCGGACTCTCTTTAGGTTCACGGCGCAATGAAGACATCGCGCTGGATTTGATGAAATTTGTGGCCATGACCACAGGCTATGGCAAGACCGGCGTCGCTGGAGGAGTGGGCTTTCAGGGTGGAGGAGCAACGCCCAAGCCGGAAGAGTACGCAGATCACCTGCTGGAACTATATGGAAAGTGCCTAAAGGCCGTGGAAGCCAAGAAGTAGGCGGCTACAAGCAGGGCGGGAAGCGAGGCTGCGCCCCGCTTCCCTATAAGTCCTAACGGCGCTTCTTTCCCTTTTTCGCTTTCTTTGCGGGCTTCTTCTTGGCTGCTTTTTTCTTCGCAGCTTTCTTGGCCGGTTTCTTCTTGGCCTTCTTCGCGGGCTTCTTGGCCGCTTTCTTGGCCGGCTTCTTTTTGGCGGCTGGCTTCTTGGCTGCGGGTTTGGGCGGAGCAGGAGGAGCCGGGGGCGGAGGAGGCGTCATCGCCGGCGGTTCGCTCGTCGCCGGGACTTCAGCTTCTTCCTCTTCTTCTTCTTCCTCGACGTTCTCATCCATCGAATCGCCGTAGCTGCTGTCGCCGAACTCATCCATTTCGTCATCACGTCCGTAGAGCGTCTCGTCAAAACTCATCTTTCCTCCTGATTAAGCCCTGCTGGGGGCAAAAGCTGGTACCAAGGAAACTGAAATGAAACCTTAAAGACTGGGCATTACCTCGAACGGCGGGCGATTATAGCATGCCCCGTTTTCGGGGCAAGATGGTAGGTTCCCGCCATCCATCCGGGCATATTACACCGTGTTCTCGATTTGTGGTGGAGGACTACAGGAAAAAATTTGAATTAAGAAATTGCTGAACGCCTAGTTGGGATGGATGATCAGAACCATTCCCGGCTTGATCGTCAGCAGGCTGCCATTGTCGCGCTCTAGGGCTTCGACAGTCGTGTGATGGCTGGTAGCGATGGAGTAAAGCGTCTCCCCAGCCTGAACCTCGTGGCGTATGGGCGCAGCTTCGGAAGTTGTTACCGGCTTCGATTTAGCCTTCGAGACATTCGCCGTTGCGGACAGAGTTGGGCTGATCGGCTGATGTAAATAGAGTACCCGGCGCCCGCGCAAGCTGTTGCCCTTGGGAAGATGGTTCCAACGGCGCACCATGTTGGCCGGGACGTTGAAGTTGTCAGCCACCGTCTGCACTGTATCGCCGCGGCGAACCCGGTAGCGCGTAATACGTTTGGCGTAGGTCTGCGAATCTTCTGACGCCGCATGCTTACCCGGAGTAATTGGGATCACCAAATGGTTTTCCGTGGCCAGATCCGCATCGGGCTCAATCTTGTTGGCCTTGGCGATCGCGGCTGGCGTGGTGCGATAGGCGCGGGCAACCGAATATAGGGTTTCACCCTGAGCTACCTGGTGATATCGCCACCAGACCCGCATGTCGGACGGAATCTGCACGATGGCCTCGGTGTACTGGTCTTTTGTCCCGGCAGGTATACGCAGTTCAAATGTTCCGTTTTCCGGCGTGGTCCAGCGTAGCAAGCTGGGGTTTAAATCCTGTACCGCATATGGAGTGGAGCCCACACACTCGGCGACCAAGCGGAGATCCACGGGATAATCAATCTTGATGGTGTCGTACGGAACCGGCTTTTCCAGTTCCAGCTTGTCCAGACCATACTGCTCGGGATTTTTGACCATGATCGTCACGGCCAGGATGATCGGGACATAGTTGCGTGTCTCACGCGGCAGCACGTTGCGGCGGTATAGCTCCCAGAAGTCGGCATACCCGGTGCGCTTCACAGCACTCTGTACGCCGCCCGGGCCTGAGTTATAGGCTGCCATAGCGAGATACCAATCGCCGAACTGCTTATACAAATCTTTCAAGTGGCGGGCAGCAGCGCGGGTAGCCTTTTCGGGATCCTGACGGTCATCCACCCAACGCGTGCGCTGCAATCCGTAGCCGCGGCCGCGTCCGGCCATAAATTGCCACATGCCGCGGGCGCCCACACGAGAAACAGCCAACGGATGAAATCCCGACTCGGCCTGTGCCAGGTAAATCAGGTCTTGCGGCACACCCTCCTCTTTAAGCGTCCGCTGAATCATCTCTTGGTAGCGGCCGCTGCGGATCAGCGCATTCTCGAAACTTTCGCGCCCACGCCCAGAAAAGTAGTTGATATAGCCAGCGACCTGGTCGGTCATCATCAGGGGCAGATCGGAATGGGTGTTCTTGATTTCCGCCTCAGCCTTGGCTTTGGTGTTTTCGTCCACCGGCGGTGTCACGTCATTCGCTTCGTCGATGGGAGCCGGTTCCGCAGGTTTTGCCTGCTCCGCTTGCTCCTGCTGCACATCCTGCTGCTGGACTGTTTTCTCGGCAGCCTGCAGCAGATCGAACTCCTGCTGCAAGCGCGGATCGGACTTCATATCCATTCCGCTTTTCGCCAGGATATCGAGAGCGTGATCGAAGTTCTGTTTGGCGGCTTCCAAGCGTCCGGCCTTAAAGTCGACCTGACCAGCCTGATATTGCTTGTCGACTCTTGCAACAAGGTCGGCAACTGGGTCGGCTTTGGAAACCAGCTTCACCTCGGCTTCAACTTCTTTGGTTTCGACTGTGGGAGCAGGTAGAGCAGGCGCGGGAGCGCCTACTGGCTTGAGTTCCGGGGCTGTAGCCTGGGCTGGAGGCAAGAACCTGGCAGGACGCCCCGACTGGCACGCCGTGCCCAATAAAAGCCACGCCAATAGCGGCGCGATCGATAGATAAGTTTTTGAAAATCTCATTGTTTATCTATGACTTACCGCTCACTCACAGGAGGCTATTTTGCGCCGGTGAGTGATTAAATGCTACATGCCCCAATTGGATGGGTCAACGACCCGATAGGGTTAGCCGAGGTTACTTTCGGCACAGGCCGGGGCATAATACTCCCATGGGTTACCTGCCGCAAGAGCTGAATAAGCTTTTCACCTAACGTTTCCCCAAATGGGAATGCTCATTGGGGCCGCTCATTTGTACGGCTATCATCCTCTGCACATTCATGACTGTTCCGGCTGGAACCAAACTCGGGCCGTATGAAATTCTCTCTGCATTGGGCGCAGCAGGTATGGGAGACCTACAAGGATTGAACTCGCACTCTCGGTATAATTCCGCCACACATGGCGCTTGCTTCCGGCACCAAACTCGGGCCCTATGAAATTCAGTCTCCCCTCGGTGCGGGGGGAATGGGCGAAGTCTATCGCGCACGTGATACGCGGCTTGATCGCACCGTTGCCATCAAGGTATTGCCGTCCCATCTCTCTAATAGTCCTGATCTAAAGCAACGCTTCGAACGTGAAGCCAGGGCGATCTCCTCACTTCAGCACTCACACATTTGCACTGTGCACGATGTGGGATCGCAAAACGGCGTGGACTTTCTAGTAATGGAGTATCTTGAGGGCCAAACGGTTGCCGACCGGCTGGCGAAAGCTAAGCTGCCGATCGACCAAGCGTTGAAGATTGGGATCGAGATCGCTCAGGCGCTGGAGACCGCGCACCGTCAAGGGATTGTCCATCGTGATCTGAAGCCGGGAAACATCATGCTCACCAAGTTTGGCGCGAAGCTGATGGACTTTGGTCTAGCAAAGCCAGCGCTAGCAACCGTGGGAAGCGGCGTTGGCCCCCTTACGCCTTCCACGCCGACGATGAACCTGGCGTCACTCACATCAGCAGCTTCTCCGCTCACGCAAAAAGGTTCCATAGTCGGAACCTATCAATATCTCGCGCCGGAAGTTCTGCAAGGCGAAGAAGCTGATGCCCGCAGCGACATCTTTGGCCTAGGCTGTGTTCTATACGAAATGGTCGCGGGACAACGCGCCTTCGAGGGCAAGTCGCAACTCGGCGTGCTTACTGCAATTCTCGAGAAAGAGCCCCCGCCCATCTATGCCCTTGATCCATCGGTACCTGCGCGGCTCGATCAACTGGTTAGCGCGTGCCTGGCGAAAGATCCTTCAGAACGTTTTCAATCCGCGCATGACGTTGCCACGGAACTGCGATGGATCGCGGCTTCTACTTCGGCAGCACAGAAGCAAGAAAAAGGATTCAAGAAATCGTGGGCCGTTTACGGAGCGGTCGCCTTCCTCCTGCTGCTTGTTGTTTCCGCGTTGGCTGGTTATTGGTGGTCCTTTCGAAACGCTCGAGCTACACCATCGATTCACGCAGAAATTTCTCCTCCCGAGAAACATCCGTTCGCGGCCACTGGAGATTTCGGCGGCATGCCAGTGCTGTCCCCGCAAGGAGACAAGATTACCTTTGTCGCTGGAACGTCGAGCGCACAGCAAATGCTTTGGGTGCGAGTGTTGGCCAGCGATTCTGCGCAACCGCTGGATGGAACCGATGGCGCCGCGCATCCTTTCTGGTCACCGGATGGGCGCTACATCGGATTTTTCGCCAACAAAAAGTTAAACACCATTCCCGTATCGGGAGGCCAGATTTCCGTAGTCGCCGATGCGATCAACTCGCGGGGTGGAACCTGGGGTGCGGACAACATGATCGTGTTTTCCGCGGATTTCCGGAACAACCTGCTCAAAGTAAATGCGCAAGGCGGCCCGATATCCCCGGCCACAGTGCTGGACCAGTCCAAGCACACTACTCATCGCTGGCCGTGGTTTCTTCCCGATGGCAAGCACTTTTTGTATCTCGCCACCAACCACCTCGGGGGGAATCGCCAGGACAATGGAATCTACTTCGCCTCCGTTGATAACCCACAGGGCCACATGGTGGTCTCTACCGATTCTGGAGGAGAATACTCGTCTGGATATCTGCTTTATCGCTTGAATAACGCCCTTGTTGCCCAGAGCTTTGACCCGGAGTCGGGCAAGCTTTCGGGTGCGCCTGGTCCGGTGGTTAGCAACGTACGATACGACTCTGGGGTGTGGCGCAGCATATTCGCGGTATCGCAAAATGGCGTGCTGATCTATCAGTCGGGCAATAGTGCGACATCAGGGACTCAACTCACATGGTTTGACCGCTCGGGGAAAATAGTCGGTCAAATCGGCGACCGGGAAAGTCTGATGTACGATCCGCACATCTCGCCGGACGGTAAGCGCGTAGCCTTCGCCGCCGGCAATCCGGTTCCCAGTGTTTGGACAATCGATCTGCAGCGCGGCACCAAAACACGGGTCACATTCGATCAGGATGCGGTTTTCATACCTTCCTGGTCACCGGACGGAAAGACAATCTTATTTCTTGCCGGCTCCCCAAATGGGGGTTTTTCCGTCATTCGCACCAAGAACGCCGACGGCAGTGGAGAAGAACAGGTTTTGCAAGCTACTCCGCGTGCATATTTCTATCCGGCCTGGACGCCGGACGGAAAATATCTCACTTATGTCCGGCCTCACGAAGACAAAACAAGATATTTTTGGCGCCAGTCCCCCGTCCCGAATTCACAGCCGGTTGTCATCCTCCGGCCGCCTTCCTCGCAATCGAATCTTTATCAAGCCGCCATTTCTCCGGATGGCCGCTGGGTCGCCTATGTTTCCGACGAATCGGGTGAAAACAATCTGTACATCACCTCTTTCCCGGAAGCGAAGGGCAAATGGCAAGTGTCTGCCAACGGTGGAGCATATCCGGTGTGGAATAGAAATGGTAAGGAACTGTTCTTCAAGAGCCTGACCGATGATTACTACGTTTCTTCGATTGCCGTGAAGGGAGCAGAGGTTGAAGCCACTGCTCCCAAGCATCTGTTCCACGCACCCGTGCCGGCGATTGGGATTGCCTATGATGTGTCTCTGGATGGGCAACGTTTGCTCGTCAATTTAGCGCAAAGTGAAACTACCGCACCACTGATCATCGTCTCTAATTGGACCGCGGAGCTGAACAAATGAGCTTGGCTGCGGGAACGAAAATAGGCCCGTATGAGATTCAGTCGCCTCTTGGCGCTGGCGGCATGGGAGAAGTCTATCGGGCGCGTGATACGCGGCTCGGGCGCGATGTTGCTCTGAAGATTCTTCCCGAATCATTTACTCGCGATACCGACCGCCTTCTCCGCTTTGAGCAGGAAGCTCGGGCTGTTGCTGCGCTCAATCATCCCAATATTCTCGCCATTCACGATGTTGGAAAGAATAACGACTCTCCTTTCCTTGTCTCGGAGCTGTTGGAAGGCGAGAGCCTGCGCGATCTATTGGAACAAGGAGCTTTGCCGCAGCGCCGGGCCATTGAGTACGGAGCCCAGATCGCACAAGGACTGGCGGCGGCACATGAAAAAAGCGTCGTCCATCGTGATTTGAAACCGGAGAATTTGTTTATCACCAAAGATGGACGAGTAAAGATTCTCGACTTCGGCCTTGCCAAACTGGTTGTAAAAACTGATGAGACCGCCGGGCGGACAATGACCAGCGCGCACACCTCCGCTGGCACCGTCATGGGCACCGCCAGTTACATGGCTCCGGAACAGGTGCGTGGCGAAGCCGCTGATCCACGTACCGACATTTTCGCTTTTGGCGCGGTGATGTACGAGATGCTGTCGGGGCACCGCGCATTCCGCCGCGATACGCCCGCGGAAACCATGACGGCTGTGTTGAGGGAAGAACCTCCTGAACTCAGCGATTCGACGCATCCACTGTCTCCTGCTTTAGAAAAGATTGTCCGGCGGTGTGTAGAGAAAGATCCGAACCAGCGATTCCAGTCCGCGAAAGATTTGTCATTTGCGCTCTCTGCGCTTTCGGGCAGCGACACCGGTGCGGTGCGAGTAACCAATCTCCCGACCAAAAGATCGCTGTGGCTGTCGGTCGGTGTGACGACAGCGCTGATCGCGGTAGCCGCGGCGACGTGGTTTCTCTCCAGCAGGCCGGTAGTAGCAGCACGTCAGCAATTTGCCATTCCGGTTCCCGGTGAAGTAAACCATCTCGCGATCTCGGCGGATGGTTCGACGCTGGCGTTCGTTACTCCGGATCCGAACTCCGGCTTGCCGGTGGTGTTTGTGCAGCGCATCGGATCACCCGAAACGACCGAGATTCAGGGCAGCGAAGGTGCGAGCTACCCATTTCTCTCGCCCGATGGCGCCAACGTCGGATTCTTCGCCAAGGGAAAGCTGGAACGGGTTTCAACCTCGGGTGGAGCGCTCCAGGCACTGGCCCCAGTCCTGTCCGCACGCGGCGGAAGTTGGGGGCGCAAGGGTGTGATTCTGTACTCGCCCGACTCAGGCACCGAAGTGTGGCGAGTCAATCTAGACGGCTCTAACGCAGCACCACTCACCGGCAGGGGGCGCAATGGAAACGAAGCCAGCGAGCGATGGCCGCTATTTCTTCCCGACGGAGAGCATTTTCTCTATTGGGTTGGCAACTTCGCGAATGCGCCGGACGACAAAGTCAGCGGTATTTATGCCAGTTCCATCTCCGACCCTAACCACCCAAAGCTGGTGGTGCTGGCGCGATCAAGCTTTGCTTATTCGTCGGGCCATCTTTTCTATGTGGATGGAGACCGCCGCCTGATCAGCGTTCCTTTCGACCCGTCGAGTGCCACGATAACTGGATCTGCGACCACGATCAGCGATCAAATTGGATTTCAACCTTCCACCTACTTCGCGTCGATGGCTTCCTCCGAGAACGGCACACTGGTGTACAACCCGCATGTCGGAGCCGCACTTTCCGAACTCGTTTGGATGGACCGCAAAGGCAAGGACCTGGGGAAAATCGGGTCTCCGGGAGTAATCTTCAACCCCACGATTTCGCCCGACGGAAGGCTGGTGGCGGTCGATATCAGCGATCCTAAAGCCAACAACGTAGATGTGTGGGTGGAAGGCACAAATACGAACTCGCGTTTTACGTTCGACCCGGCGGAAGAGGTGGTGGGCGTCTGGTCGCGCGACGGAAGCAAGATCGCCTACCGCGCAAACGTAACCACTGGAACTTCACTGATGCTGAAGGCCATTTCGGGGCTGGAACGGGAAAAGTCGGTGCTTGCCGGCCCCGCAGCCGATGATATCTTTCCCAATTCCTGGTCGGTGGATGATCAGCAGATTCTCTGCACCTATCAGTCTCCCGCCGGCGTCCACCTGCTTCTGGTAAAACCTGCCGATAGCTCCTCGAAGCCTTTTCTAGCCGGCAATGGGAACCAGTCGGACGGACAAATCTCGCGCAACGGGAAGTGGGTTGCGTATGCCTCCGACGAATCCGGCCAGTGGGAGGTTTACGTCTCGACGTTTCCGGCAGGCGCAGGTAAGTGGCAAGTATCCCGCGGCGGCGGAACCGAACCTCGCTGGCGCGCGGACGGAAAAGAGATCTTCTATCTCGGCCCGAGTGGAATCATCAACACCGTTCCGGTAAGCGAAGAGGACACTTTTTCCACCGGCCAGCCGGAACCGTTGTTTCCATTTCACGGCAGAGCACCGATCTCCTCCACCGATATTTTTTCTTATGATGTCAGCAGCGACGGATCAAAATTCCTGGTCAACCGTTATCTGAAGCCCGACCACGTAAATCCACTGACGATTGTGCTCCACGTAAACCAACAGTAGGATCCGCCGATGTTTTACTCTGGCGCCGGTATTCTCGAATATTGGCTTATATACTGCGGCACTTCCCGGCTAGCGTCGAGTTTTGGATCAGGGATTAACGGCCGTTTTGTCATTTCGAACGGAACTACTCCCGCCCAAGTCGGAAAACAGTAATCTTCCTGATCGTCGATGGGCGGCCCAGTCCTTACCTTCGCGGAAAATTCCTCGATGGGTAATCGCAATACCGAAGTCGCTTTCAGCTCCTTTTCATTCGGCAGGCGGGCATCATTCCAACGGCCGGGAATAATGTGTTCGGAAAGAATCCGCAGAGCCTCCAGCTTCTCTGGCGGATCATCCACCAGCTTTGCCGTTCCCAAAATCACTACCGAGCGATAGTTCATAGAGTGATTGAAAACCGACCGTGCCAGGACCAGGCCATCGAGCAATGTCACCGTCAGGCAAAGCGGAACTCCCTCGTTCAGTTTCCTCAACATGCGACTCGCCGCGGAACCGTGAATGTACAAGTTATCGCCCTTGCGCCCATAACTGGTAGGAATCACAAATGGTTGCTCATGGGTGACGAAACCTACATGGCAGAGAAAACCTTCATCAAGAATCGCGTAAGCAGTTTCCCGGTCGTAGACTCCGCGTTCGGGTTCGCGAACCACACGAGTGCGTGGGGTTGGCATATTGGATTGGGACATTTCGGGAACATCTCCGGCAAGCGCCAAGAATAGATCTTCAGTTTAACAGGCAGCGAGGAAGCAATCGAGCTAGTTGATGGCGAGCGGAGTCAGAACGCCATTTTTCTTAACCCCTAGATGGATCGGCCGCGGTGGTCCTTTGCGAGGAATTGTGGCTTCGATCCATAACTCTTCGCCGTCGTGGCGTCGCGAAGGATCGGGTAGATGCTCCGGTATAAAGAACGCGGTCTGAGTCAACACTATGACCGACGAGCCATCACCGTGATGAAATGGACGTATCGTATATTCACCCTGCTCATCTGCGACTGCAACCAGTTGTTGATTACGCAATGCCAAGTTGCAACTGTACGGAGTCCTGTAGGTCTCCGAGACTGGATTGCCGTCTTTGTCTTTTTGCCATGAGGAAGGTTGTGTATGTATAGAGAAACCTTCCGCAGGCACATCAAGCGCAAGCGCCAAGTAGCGGCCGCGAATCGGCAGATCCGGATCAACGGGAGCGACTTTGACCCAAATGTGAGGACGAGTCGCGCGGTCGTAAAGCAATTTGGCGCAAAGGCTGGATACGATCAACACCTGTAACAACGCCAGAGCGAGTCCGCGGTAGAGTGGCTTCATAGAGCAACTCCTTGCACTCGCGCCACTAACTTGCGGCGTGTACGCTCCAGTGCCCACCCCATCCCGAGAAACAAGACTCCCAAACCAATCAGGCTCGCGGAACGGTCAAGTTTGTCCATCACATTGGAAAAGTAAAAAGTCATTACCGTGATGCCGAAACCGACGATGCCCAGGTTGATGCGTTCACGCCGCAGTTCTTTGACTCCCCACGCGATCATCCCCAGCGAGGCTATACCGCACCACACATACGGCAGGATTGAATTCCCCATCGGGATGAGATTCACGACTCCTACCCATGCTGCCGCGACGAGATTGGTAGAAAAAGCCTTCCCCCGCAGCCAGAGTGCGAGTAATAAGGGCAAGAGAAAACTCAGGCCAAATCCCACGAGGCCCAAGTGGATTGGCAAATGCAAACTTCCGCTCCACCAATGCTGCTCAACTCGCGACACCACGGCGAAGGCAGCCGCGGGAATAAGTTCAATGCCACCAATCCAGGCCAAAGCACGCCTTGTTGTTTCGCGATGATTGGGCACTACGCCGGTGAAATAGGTGATGGCAAGCAGCAACAAACCTTGACCGATCGCAGTTTCCGCCATCGGGAACCGAGGCGTGGCGTCTGCCCATTCCGCGGCTAACCATGCCGGCGTCAGCACCGCCACCAGACTTGCCTGAGCCCAGTCACGGCGCAGCCACCAACCCAGCCATGCGCCGATGGCCCAAAGCATGACTCCGCCAGGCCAGTGCTCCTGCAAATTGAAGATTTGTCCGGAAAGAAAAATCCCGGCACCTAGCGCCACGGTTCCAAGGCAATGCATGGTGGTCGCAAATGCGGAGAAACGCTGCGCTGTGATTGCACCCATCACGTGAAATCCCGCTACCAGCACAAGAACCAAAGAAAACCGGCTGGCGGGAGAGAGTTCATCCCAATGTGCGGACACAAACAGCAACACTCCTGCGCCCAGCATCAGGGCTCCGAAACCGATGGCAATTAGAATCGGCCAACGGAATTGGTGAGGCTTCTCATGCGACGCTTCGAACCTACGAATCGACTCCGCTGTAGGCGCGTCAATCAGTCCAGCGCTGTTCCAGCGTTCAAGAATGGATTGCCAGGAATCGGACATATTCGTTCTTACCCAGTCCGGTGCGAACTAGTGTTTACCATTGCACCTTCAAGGCGAACTGTATCTGCCGCGGATCAAAGGATGCCGTCGGCTTCTGGCCGCTGTCCCATAGCGGATTCACATCGGCCACGTTGAAGCGGTTGATCAAATTGAAAACGTCCACTCTTCCCTGCAAGCTGGCCCGCTCACCCAGTGGGATGTTCTTCGAGATACCAATATCGGTGAACAAGTCATAGGGTTTCGTGCCGGCATTTCTTCCCAGGTTGCCGATCAACGTTCCATCCAGGAAGCAAGCCGGTTGGAAGAAGCCTGTCGGAGAAAACGCGGACGGTGCCGGGGTATCACCACAGGAATTCTTTGCCGTTCCGGATGCAACCGTCAGCGGGCGGTCTGTGCTTGTACCGAAGTCGAAGTTACGGTCATCGCCCACAATGATGTTGAAGGGGCGCCCCGAGACGGCTTCAATCAGCGGGGCGATGGTCCAGTCGCTGAAAAATTTGCGGACGAAACCCGAGCCGCCTAATTTTCCACTTTGATAGACCGCGCTGAACACGAAACGGTGCCGCTGATCGAAGAGCGAATTCGATCGCTCGGCGCCGGGATCATAGTTGTCCTGAGGTGAAAGCGGAGACTGCAAATCTGTGGAGTCGTCGATGGCATGGGACCAGGTGTAAGAAGCTAGTAGCTCATAATGGTGACTAAACTTCTTGCGCAGGTTGGCAGTGAGCGCGTGATACACCGAATTTCCATTCGAGTAGTTGGCCGGCATATCGCTGAAGGGGACACAATCGGCAAGGGTCGCGGCATCACAGCTTCCATTCAAGCCCACGCCGGCAAGAATCTGATTGGCCAAACCAACACACGCACCTGCTCCAACCGCCGTCAAAAAGTTCGCCAGCGAAGGATTCAAGCCCGACGGGCGGAAGAAGCTCACCAGAGCGGCTGAAACCCAAGGCTGTCCCTGCAATGGTCCCGGATTCGCGTCGACACCACACGGTGGATTGCCGCTTCCAACCGTGAGCGGACCAATAGAATTCCCCGGAGCAGCGGCTCCAGCGGCCACTGCTACGTTGTAGTTGTTGACCAACAAATTTCCCTTCGTGGCATTTGGGTTGATCGGTCTATTCAGGTGATGTCCGCCGTTAAAGCTGTATTCCACGCTGAGCGCAAGGTTGTGCCCTAAATCACGATCGATGGCAAAGTTCCCCTGCTGCGAGTAGGCGTAGCGGAAATTGCTGGCCGTTGGAAATCCGAAGGGTTGCATCACTAAAGGCACACCGGCCTGTAAATATCCTTGATTTACAAAAGCAGATGGTGCGTTCGGTGCAGGATTAAAACGCTGGTCATTGGCCAAAAAATTCAGCGCCGTGGTCAATCCTAGCGGGGTGCAGTTGGCGCCACTGGCAATTCCTTGAAAGGTGTTAGCAGCGTTCAAATTTAGTGGGTTCGGTGTACTCAAAGCGTTGCAGGGCGCGCCGCCGAACAAAACAACTTGTGGTGCTTGCGCTCCATCGGCAACGTCGGAGTCAAAAGCCAGAGCGAGCAATGGGTGGTCGTAGAAAATCCCATAAGAAGCACGAATCGCCGTCTTGTGATCACTCCATGGATCCCAGGCCAAGCCAATGCGAGGAGCAAAGTTGTTGTTGTCGCGAGGAATTCCCTGTGTCACACCGAGAAAATTCTGACCAAATTCCGCCGTGCCATTAATTGCTTTGAAGGTTGGGGTAAATTCGACATCATAACGGACACCGTAATTCAAGGTCAGGTTCGGTTTGATTCTCCAGCTGTCCTGCACAAACAAGCCGAGCGTCGTATTGCTGAAGGAATCATGCGGCCCGCCGACGCCCTGAATAAAGTTGGATGGAATCCCGCCGCCATAGGCCTGGATAGGACTGAACGCCGGAAATGGATCGGGGAACGGCGCCTGTTGCCCAAAGTTGTAAATGCCGCCGAAGTTGACCGTGAAATCAGCGGTCAGTGGCAGATGGTTCACGTCTCCGCCGAACTTGAAGGTATGCATGTTTTTGGAAATTGAGAAATTGTCGGTGAACTGGAAGCGCTTTTCGGTGCGATTGACAAAAGAGAATGGTTCACGTCCAAAGAACGCGAAGCCCGGAATGTTCACTGCCACATCGCTGCCACCCGGTCCGCGCGAGAAACTGTACAGCAATCCGCGGCGGGCGTACTGAAAGTTGAACTCATTGATCTTATTTCCGAAAACGAGTTGATCCTGCGCGGTGATGGACCAGTCGTGATAGTTCTGGGTTGAAGTACGCGAGAAAGCGTTCTGGCCAAAATTTTGCGGGCCTTGCGCCTGCACCTGGATGCCGGTCTGGTCACTTGGGCTGAACCCTCCCCGCAACATGAGGCGGTTGGTAGCAGTGAAGTTGTGATCAAGCCGGAGAGAGTAAAGATCGGTATGCTCCGATACCGGGAAGTTTCCAATCAGACTGCGCAGTGGCACGTAGGAACTCGGCACAAAACAAGTAGGCGTCGGAGGTGGACAACTGGTTGCAAAGCCGCTAAAACCGCCGAGAGTCGCGGGCCACTTTCCGTCCAACGCCATGCCAGACGAGGCAGCAGCTAGCGCAGTGTATTGTCCGACTTGCGCAGCGAAAACTGGACTGGCCATCTCTTGCTGAATGATTGCGGGATTGGTCAGGAACGCAACCTGGTCCGGGGTTAACTGCACGGTTCCAAATGGCAGTCCTACTTGCGTGGTGTCAAAGGGGACTAAACCAAAATTGTCGGCGCCGATGGAGGAGAAGCCGGTTTCTTGCCGCCAGGTGCCTTCATAGGAGAAGAAGAAAAATGTCTTGTCGCTCTTGATTGGTCCGCCAAAAGTAATTCCAGGCTGCACCCGAGTGTAAGCCGGATTCTTAACTGTGCTGAAGGGGTTCACCGCCTGGAAATTGCGGTTGCGGAGAAATCCATAGATCGAGCCGTGGAACTTATTGGTGCCGGCTTTGGTCACGATGTTCACGACTCCGCCAGAAGCCTGTCCGTATTCCGCTGCGTAGCCGTTGGTTTGAATCTGAAATTCCTGAACTCCCTCCTGCGAAATTGTGGAACGGATGCCGTTGGTGGAGTTGTCGACGGCATTGGCTCCATCCACGTTGACCAAGTTGGCACGGCCGCGCTGTCCGCTCATGTTCAAACCCGAAGTCGGTGCTGCGCCGATCGAGGGGGCGTCATCTCGTGCCAGCCGTGAATCGGTTAAAGCGAAGTTGATGTAGTTGCGGCCGTTGATGGGAAGATTTTCAATTCGCCGCTGTTCGATGGTGTTGGTCGAAGAAGTGCGTTCGGTTTCAATAAGCTCGGCCTCGGCATTGACGTTGATGGTTTCCTGGGTTCCGGCGACTGCCAATTCAACCGGCAGCTCCGCCAACTGACCGACGGTTACCTTTACCTCCTGGATTGCGGCTTTGGCAAACCCTGGAGCCTCGACTGTAACGGCATACACTCTGGGAGGCAGAGCCAAGACGTTGTACTCACCATCAGTATTCGACGTTGTCGACCGCTGAAATCCCTTTTCGGCGTCGGTCAGGGTCACAGTGGCATTGGTGATCACGCTGCCCTTTGCGTCTTTCACAATAACGTGCAAGTCGCCGGTTGCCGCACTTTGCCCGAAGCAAACGGCGCTCAAACAGAGGACTATCAGTACCAGCAAGATCGATTTCGAGGCTCTCATTGAATCTCCTATCAGAATGCACGCAGATACGCGGGCAGAGACGTAGTCGAGGCGAACAAGGGCGGGCTTTGGCAAGCACGCATCGAGGGTTTGTGACTGAAACAGAAGGAGTTATATCTAACATGGAGGAGGGAAAGCAAGCAGGAAACAATGGGGGAACCCGACTCCTCAAGGGCAGATGCCAACCTTTCAATTGCCCAGATTGTGCAGAGTATTACCTATTACACCAGTGGAAACCGGGTATATCGATAAGGCCGAACTTACACCGGCCAAGGTTTAATTTTAAGAATCGAAAGAGAATAAGTGCGATTTCTCTTTCATTAAGGCAGAAGCTCATCGAGTGGGTTTAAAAATGCACTAATGCTCCTCTCATTTCTCGTCCATTTTCGTCTCCGTTACTTTGTCCGCATTGAGGGGATATCTATGAAGGCTACAAAACTCTCTCTCTCCTTGGCTGTATTGTTTGCCTTGATTGTCACCGCCGTCGTTCCGGTATGGGCAGACAAAATTCCTACCAAGCGTCCGTCTAGCTATGGGGACCAAAACTCACAGGTTCAGTTGACCGCACCCAGCTTTAGCACCACCCAAGACGATGTATCCCTAACGCTCAATTCGGTGTTCTGCAACAGCTGTAGTCCTGGTAACCCTACGAATCTGGAGTATTTCTTTGATATCACTCTTGGGACTGGTGCCAACCTCGCGTCGTTAACCTTCGGACCGGGATTTGACACATCGACCCCGGATGCATTCGCCGTGGTCCAATTCGATCCGGCGGCTGAACCCGGCGACGCGTGCAGCGATGGAACCAACTATATCTGTCATGTTCCATTCACCTCGTCCAGCTTGGATTTTTCGACGGTGGAAAGCGCCGTTTCCTGTGACCTGGGAACAGGGATTTGCACGGTTAATTTCATCAATTTTAACTTTGCGACTTTGGGAGCCGGTCCGATTGTTTTCGCCGCCACAACCCCGTTTGGCATCGATACCACCACGCCCTTTATTCCAAGCGTTGCCATCAATGGTGGTAGCAATGCATCGGTTCCTGAACCAAGCAGCTTGTGGTTTGCAGCAATTGCGGTCCTGGCCTGCCTAGGGCTGGGATGGCGGCAGCAAAGTTTGCGCTTGTCAGCAGCGAATTAGCTTCCTGCCAACATTGCCGCAGCTTTACGACCGACGAGGTTAAAACCTATCTTGGCAGCGTTTTTTTGCACTTCTTGCAAAATGGCGCTGCCGCTAACTTGATTCTTGGCAAGGATTTGCACTTCCCCAGCCGCCAACTGCGCCCGTAGCTCGTAAACTTTAAGGCCGGCCTGGCGCGCTTGATTGGCGGCGTCCCGGAGTTTGCTGCCGGCTGAGGAAAAGTTACCTTCCCGTGCCAGAACGCGAGCTTGCGTGATCGCCAGATCTAATTTGATGGTCCGGTCGCCCGCTTTTAACTTTTCGGCTTGATCGACTTCCATGCGTGCTTCCTTAACTTGTCCTTGCCCAAGGTGTGATTTAGCTTTTGCCACCCTCGCGGATGTCTCTCCATCCGGGCTGTTTTCAGCTAAAAATTCCTCTATAGCCTGACTGGCCAGCGTCCGGGCTTTTGCTGCCTGACTGCGCTCCAGTTCCAGTCCTGCAAGAGACAGTTGACAACTGGCGACGCCGGCTTTGTTGCCCAGCTTGGCCTGAATGTCGAGAGATTCTGAATAAGATTTGTCGGCCTCTGCTAAATCATCCTGCGCCAGCAAAATGTCGCCTAAGATTTGCAGGGCGTCTGCCTGATCACTTCGCGCATCGAGCTGCTTGGCGGCGGCAATCGCCTCTTGAATATTGCTCTTCGCTTCAGCGAAATTGCCCTGCTGAAAGCGAATGGAGCTCAGATTCATTCTTGCCTGCACCAGCCCCTTGAGATCACCAACCTTAGTCGCGACTTGGCGGGCAGACTCCAGAACCGTGGCCGCGGCGTCATATTTTCCTTGTGTGAAATAAATGAGGCCGAGATTGTTCTCAGCCAAACTCAATTGCCATTTGTCATCAATCTCTTTGGCAATATTGATGGCCTGCTGATAGCGCTGGATGGCATCGTTTACCTCTCCGCGATCGGAGAGAACATTGGCAATGTTGATCGAGGCCCCAGCCGAATCACGCTTGGCGCCGATGGAATTTGTCAGGCTGAAAGCTTGTTCATGAAACTGCTGAGCGGTTGTGGAATCGCCTTTACTGCTCTGAACATTTCCGATGCAGGTGAGACTCCGGGCCTGGCCAAGCGGATCGGAAATGTCTTTGTAGATTTGCAGCGCATGTTCGCCAGCCTTACGAGCAGTATCAAGTTCGCCCAGACTCATTAATGCGAAGCAGCGCCGCCATTCTGCACGCGCAGTGAGAGCACGTGCTCCTCTTTGTTGGGCTTGTTCAATGGTCCGCTCGGCAGCTGCCTTTTCAGCCTTGAAATCCGATAAGGTCTCGGCAGCGTCGGCCTCTGCCATGTCGATGCGCGGGTCGTCACGTTGTGGAGATGGCATCCTGCGCAGACTTTGGATTGACGATAGGGCTTCCTGACCTTTGCCTCCTTGAATTTGTGTGGCAACCAGGCGCAAACCGTAATCGAGTTCATCCGGCGCAATGGTTTGCAGCGTTCGATAGATGTTTTCCGCCTGGTTCCATTCCGATGCGGCTTCACGATAGCGTGCTTCTATCAAAAGTTTTTGCTCGCGCAAAAGATTTCCCGAAAGATCAAACGCCTTTTTGGCTTCTTCCTGTTTTTTGGAGTCATAACCGAGCTGGTCCCACACGCCGGCCAACGCGGAGTGAGCCATCGCGTAATTTGGATCGGAGGCGATGGCTCTTTGCAGCTTATCGCGGGCGCCAAGCGCATCTGACATACGCAACTTGGCAACGCCTTCCGCATAGTTTTGCGCTGCTTGCACATTCGAGGGCATGGAAGCGCGCATCAACTCAGCGGTGGCTGCATCGGCCTGGTCGATGTTTAATTTTTGGCGCAGATCGATGCCGGTACGGGTGATCAATTGTTCGATCTCATCGGCACGACCATTGGCCGAAAAAGAGACGCGGGTTTCGCCGGCCTGAGTATCCTGAACATACAAATTCAGACGGATTACACCATCAAGGTTCGTGTAGGAACCGACCACGATGAGATCGGAGTTCAAGCGCCGGTTGATGCGCGTGAGCGTATCGCGTGCCAGGCTGCTGGAGTTCGTTAGTGACAAATCCTGTTTGGCACGATTCACGTCTTCATCGGAAATGATTCTGATTTTTTCTCCAGCTGCCAGTTCAATCGGCAATTGAGTGGTCAGAATGCTGGAAATCCAGTCATCTTTGGGGTTGGCGGTTTCGTTCTTGAATCCCAGCACGGCGACTGATTGTCGTGTCAAACTCTTGACAACCGCAGGCGGGTGATGCTGGCGCCAATAGTACCCACCGGCAATTGCTGCACAAAGAAAGAGAATCGCTGCGGCGAGTTTCCAAGGGATTTTTTTTCGCGGCTCTTCTTGCTCCTGTTCCCGAGTCTCAGGCGCGGACACTGGAACTGTGATCTGTCGCGTGGAGACCCGATCCAGATCAACTTTCAGTTCACGCGCTGTCTGATAGCGATGGTCTGCTTTTTTCTCGAGGCATTTCATGATGGTGCCCTCGAGTAGTGGCGAAAAACCTTTTCTTAATCCAGAAAGTTGCGGAGGATGCGAGTGGATGATCTCTGCCGCGAGCGCAGTTGCAACTTTCCCTTGAAATGGCCTGCTGCCGACGCTCAATTGATAGAGCACAGCGCCGGTTGCCCAAATATCTGTGCGCGCATCCGGCGGCTCGCCCAATAACTGTTCCGGCGCCATGTAAGGCAACGTACCCCTGATCTCATTGGTTTGAGTCAGAGTCATCGTCATCGTGGCCATGTTCTCGTCGCTTGCCGTGTACACGAGCCGGGCGATTCCAAAATCGAGCACCTTGAGCCGTCCGTCTGGAGTCAGACGCAAATTCTCCGGTTTCAAATCACAGTGCACCACGCCTTTATCATGTGCGGCGATCAGAGCATCGGTCAGTTGCAGGCCCAGGGAGACGATCTGGCTTTCCGCGAGCGCACCTCGATTCACGATGATGTCCACGGTCGGACCAGAAATGTATTCGGTCACTAGAAAACATGTTTCGTTTTCTTGGTCGAAATCAAAGATCGTCGCAATGTTTGGGTGATTGAGTTTGGAAAGAGTCAGTGCTTCTTTGCGGAAGCGCTTTCGCACCGACGGATCGGCAAATGTTCCCGCGGGTAAAACTTTGATCGCGACGTCGCGCTCCAGGCGTTCATCGTGCGCGAGAAAAACAACACCCATCCCGCCTGCGCCGATCTGTTCCTTGATCAGATAGTGGCCCAGCTTCCGGCCGACGAGTTCTGCAGGAGTGGCCATGGAAAAGTTAGCTGAACATATAGTGAGGTCAGACTCAGGCGTCGTTACGAATTACGAACAAACCAGCTGGGGGACTGTCGCCTCAAGCCCGATGGCGCTAACAGCCAGATGATAAATCAGTTGTAGCAGGAATTGAAGAAAACTAGGCGGCCCGGCCACTTCCGGCGGGATTGGATTCAACCAGCCTGGTGCGGCTCCAGGTGTACTGAATGCGGTGGATGACGGTGATTGTGGAAAGAACCGCGATTACCCAAAGCACGGGTGCCATCACGTTGAACAGAGCTCCGATAATTACCAATACCAATCGCTCCGGGCGCTCCATGAATCCGACACGGCAAGTTCCGATCAGCGACTCGGCACGGGCGCGGCTGTAGCTCACCATGATTGCGCTGATCATTACGTACGCGGCGAGAGACACGTAGTAGAAACGTCCACCGCGGGCGAAGAAAATCAACAATCCGAAGAATTGTGAGGCGTCGCTATAACGGTCGATTACGGAATCGAAGAAGGCGCCGAATTTTGTGACACGGTTGGTAGCGCGGGCCACCTGACCATCTACGAGATCAAAAAATCCAGAAGCGATGATTACCAACCCGGCATAACGGAACAAACGCGCCTGGCTGTCAGCGTTGGCATAGCCAAACAAAAACGCCGCTACGGTGTTTACCACCAGACCCATAAACGTGAGCACGTTGGGATTGATGCGCGACAATGCGAGCCAACGGACAATCGCATCGAGAAGAACTCCACAGGCACGCCCGAAAGCACTGGTCCAGGTTTTGGCCATTAGGCCTTGGCCTCGGCTTCCGCTTCGTCGTGGATGGTGATGAGATTCAAGATTTCCATCTCGCGCTTGCCGGCTGGAGTTACTACAGTCGCGCTATCTCCGACTTTCTTATTCAGTAAGGCGCGGCCGATGGGTGAAGTCGTGGAAATTTTTCCGGTCGCGACGTCGGATTCTTCGCTCGTGACCAGCTTGTATTCGATCTCTTCATTTTTGCTGTTGTCGTAGATGCGGACGGTTGAACCTAAGCCAACCTTGTCTTTGGGAATGTTTCCCATGTTAATCAACGAAAGATCGGCTAAACGTTTGCCGAGCTGGCGCACACGTGCTTTTACAAATTCCTGGCGCTGTTTCGCCATGTGATATTCAGCGTTTTCGCTTAAGTCTCCAAGCGCAGCGGCTTTTTTGATTTCACGCGGTAAGTCGTGGACAAGTTCATGCTCCAGTGCATTGATCTCGTCTTGCAGCTTTCTTTTAATCGCGTCTGTCATGTTCGCAAAATTATAAACCTAAATAAAATGACCGGTCTGTCTTCGAGGACTTCGATGGTGGCTCGGTGGCTTAGAGTCTCAGCGGCTGGTTCGATTATGATTCTAATCCATCTTTATGAAAAATAAAGGGTTAAATTATACTGGAGTGAAGTTTTGGCAGTTTTGGCTGCCATTCCCAACAGTTGATTTTCGTTCCCAACTGAACTAGAATTGAAAAGTTCCTTGTTTGCCCGGAGCGCCCTGCATGATCAGTAGCAACGGTCACTTCCACATAGGCGACAAGGTGGTCTATCCAAATCATGGAGTAGGCGTAATCGAGCAGATCAGCAGCCGCACCATCGGATCCAACGTCGAGCAGTTCTACCTCCTGAAAATTCAATCCAGCAGCCTCAAAGTGATGATCCCGTTCCATAACGCCGGGGCGGTCGGATTGCGGCGGGTGATAAAAAACGGGGAAATTCAGAAAATCCTTGATTTTCTTACAGATGGCGAGTGCGGAAACAACGCAGACTGGAAAGACCGTTTCAAGGAAAACTCGGACCGGATGCGGACGGGGTCACTGTTCGAAGTGGCGGCGGTTTTAAAGGGCCTCTTAGTGGTCAATCAGGCCAAGCCGCTTTCGTTCCGCGAAAAGAAAATGTTAGAGCGGGCACGATATCTGCTAGTAAGTGAACTGGCGATGGCTAAAAATTGCGAAGACAGCCAGATAGAAGAGCTTCTAACGAAAGCCCTCGCGAAATGTAACCTGCGGTTCCCCGAAGCCACTGAATTCGAAGCTTAAGGCTATTTCCCTACTCTCCTAGCCAAGCCCCATACGGTTTCAGCGACTCAATATGGTCGAAGACGATCTTCATGGCAGCCGTGATAGGAACCGCCAAAACTAGCCCCATCGCTCCCCATAACCATGCCCATAGAAGAAGAGCCATCGTGACCGCCAGGGGGTTCAACTGCATACGGTTCCCCAGGAATTTGGGATAGAGAACATTGAGCGCCACCAGGTGCAATGCAATTATTGCGATGGTGATGGCGAACATGTCCTGGGAGCTGAGGTGCTCCATGCCGACAAATAGTGGAGGAGCGATGGCCAGCACCACTCCCAAATAAGGCACCAGACTCAGAAATCCGCTGACGAACCCCACAAAATAGAAAAACGGCACGTGTACAGCCCAAAAGATCAATGTGCTGATA
>Ga0068858_100001074_pt1 | contig 28281 bp, 33 predicted proteins | sample KBSSwiS12_FD_66589 | JGI IMG/M metagenome (GOLD analysis project Ga0068858, IMG submission 66589) | Switchgrass rhizosphere microbial communities from Kellogg Biological Station, Michigan, USA - KBS Switchgrass S1-2 | ecosystem: Host-associated > Plants > Roots > Rhizosphere > Soil ... | reverse complement strand
GACCTCGCACGCATTTATCGCATCCAGCAATGGGAATTCTGGTTGTCGATCGTCTGCACCGCCGGGGTCGCAGTGTTCGGAGCCATTCCGGGCATCGGAATCGCCATCGTAATCGCGGTTCTCGAATTCCTTTGGGATGGCTGGAGACCTCACTGGGCGGTGCTCGGCGACCCCGACGGAGTCGAGGGCTTCCATGACGTCGCGCGCTATCCCAAAGCCCACCGGATCCCGAACCTGGTGCTGTTCCGCTGGGACGCGCCGCTATTCTTTGCCAACGCCGAGCTGTTCAGCCAGCGCGTGCTGGACGCGGTCGAGGCCTCGCCCACTCCTGTCCGCGAGGTAGTAGTTGCCGCAGCGCCGATTACGAGCGTCGACGTGACTGCTGCCGACGCTCTCGTCGCGCTCGAGGAGACGTTGGGCGCGCACAATATCCGACTGTGCTTTGCCGAGCTTAAGGACCCGGTGAAGGACAAGTTGAGGCGTTTCGGTCTGCTAAGCCGCTTCGACGAGAGTCGCTTTTTCCCCACGGTCGAGACCGCGGCGCGTGACTTTCTGTCAAGAAGCAAGCGCTAGATGCGAAGGTCAGCGCAGTTTCAGTGAAGCAAGGTAGAGTCGGAACCCCGGCGCGCCGGGGTGCTCATCATTTGACGCGCTCGACCTGTTCGAACTCGAGTTCCACCGGCGTTGCGCGGCCGAAGATGGAGACGCTGACCTTCACCCGGCCGCGGTCGAAGTCGAGCTCCTCGACGACGCCGTTGAAGGTCGCGAAGGGGCCGTCCAGGACCTTGACCGCATCGCCGATCTCGTAATCGACATTGATCTTCTGCTTGGCGCCGTGGGCCGCAGCCTCTTCCTTGGTGTCGAGCATGCGCGCGGCCTGCGCGTCTGGGATCGGCTGCGGCTTGCCGCCGGGGCCGAGGAAGCCGGTGACCTTCGGCGTGTTCTTGACGAGGTGATAGACCTGGTCGTTCATCTCGAGCTTGGCGAGCACGTAGCCGGGCATGAACTTGCGGTCGGTCTGGACCTTCTTGCCGCGCTTGATCTCGGTCACGGTCTCGGTCGGGACCTCGATCTGCTCGACGAAGGGGGTGAGGCCCATGCGCGTCGCTTCGCTCATGATCGCGTCGCGGACCTTGTTCTCGAACCCGGAATAAGCGTGGATGATGTACCAGCGGGACATGTGTCTGATCTCTTATGCTCGAAGCGCCTAGCCCAGCAGGCTCAGCAGATATTTGACGACGGTCGAGAAGACCGCGTCGACGCCGAAGAAGAAGAAGGCGAGGACCAGGGTCATGATCATCACCATGATGCCGGTGGCGACGGTTTCCTTGCGCGTCGGCCAGTGGACCTTGCCGGTCTCGATGCGGACCTGACGGATGAATTCGCCGGGGGAGACTTTGGCCACTTCCTGCTTGCTCACTTCTGGATAGAAAAAGGCTCCGCGAACCCGGAGGTTGGCGGAGCTGAACGCGACTTAGCGGCTCACCACCGAGTCTTCAAGGTCAGGATGGCAGGAGTGGAGGGACTCGAACCCCCGGCCCTCGGTTTTGGAGACCGATGCTCTACCAACTGAGCTACACTCCTAGGCCGCGGTGGCAGGTAGCTAGCACCGGCCTGACGCGCAAGGTCACTTGACGACCGGCAGGCCGATCCAGCTGCCGTTCGCGCCGGTGAAGACGCGCTGGGTCGCGGCGCGATAATCGCGACGCTGGGCGAAGAAGATGTTCGGGACGAAGCACTGCGGGTTGCGGTCGTACAGAGGGAACCAGCTCGACTGGACCTGGACCATCAGCCGGTGGCCGGGCTGGACGACATAATCGACCGTCGGCAGCGCGAATTCGTAGGTGAGCGGCGTGTTGGGCGCGATGGGCGCGGGCCGCGACGGGTCGGTACGATAGCGGCCGCGGAAGATCTCCATCGCGATCGGGAGCTCGTAGCCGCTCAGGCCGGGCTTGCGCGGGAAGGGGCTCGGGTAGACGTCGATCAGCTTGACCACCCAGTCGCTGTCTGTGCCGCTGGTCGCGGCGACGAGATGGACCAGCGGCGTGCCGGCGAGCCGAAGCGGCTTGTCCAGCGGCGCGGCCGTGAACGTGGCGACGTCGCGGCGGCGTTCGGCGAACCGCTGGTCGTCGGTCAGCCAGGTCTGCCAGGTCGATTGTGGTGCGAACGGCGCGCGAATGGGCGGCTGGCGGTAGGGGACTGGACGGGCCGGGTCGGAGACATAGGCTACCGCCGATGATGCGGGCGGCTCGAAGCCGAGCCGCCGGTCTGCGCCAAGGTACAGCGGCGTGAGGTTCGCCGGGCAGGAACGGGCGCAGGCGAGCGGCCAGTCGTCCAGCCGCCACCAGCGGTTGGTGCCGGCCTCGAACGCGGTCACGCGCGCGAGGTTCGCGGGGCCCTCGCCCTTCAGATATTGGTCGAGGAAGGGGATCATCAGCCGCTGCCGAAACCAGCGCGCCGTGTCGATCCCCCAGTCCAGCGGGCCGAGGGTCATCGCCGGATAATTGGCCTGGCCGTGATACCAGGGGCCGAGCACGAACCGCACGTTGCCGTCGCGCTTCAGCCTATTGAACAGGGCAGCGGCGCCGTAGCTGTCCTCCTGATCCCACTGGCTGGCGACGATCAGCGTCGGGACGGCGAGGGGCCGGCCGGCGAGGATGCGGTCGAGCGCCTGGCCCTGCCAGTAATCGTCGTAGGCGGGGTGGGAGGTCAGGCGCTGCCAGAAGGGCAGGCGGTCCATGCCGAGCACTCGCCCATAGGCGCTCGCCGAACCGAAGCGCAGCGCGGTCGCGTAGGCGTCGGTGAAGGCCGGGAACCATTCGCGGTCGGACTGCCGCCCGCTGGTCTGGCCGAAGATGTAGCCGACCATCTCTTGGCGGAACGCGCCGTTGTGGAACCAGTCGTCGCCTTTCCATACGTCGACCATCGGATTGATGGGCACGCTGGCCTTGAGGGCCGGGTGCGCGTCGACCAGGCTCATCAGCGCGGTGAAGCCGTCATAGCTGGTGCCGAAGGTGCCGACCCGGCCGTTCGCCTCGGGGACGTTCCGCACCAGCCAGTCGATCGTGTCCCAGGCGTCGGTCGAATGGTCGACCGGCGTTGGGTTGAGCGGCCCGCGCAGGGGCCGGTTCATCACATAATCGCCCTCCGACCCATATTTGCCGCGGACGTCCTCGATCGCGAGGATGTAGCCGGCGCGGACCAGCTCGGCGTCGAGCGGCGAGAGGATCGTTTCGGGCTGAGGGCCCGCCGGTCCGAGCGCCGTCCGCTTGTCAGCCGAGTAAGGCGTCCGGTCGAGCATGATCGGCAGATTGCGGGCACCCGCCGGGATGATGAGGACGGCGTGAAGGCGTGCGCCGTCGCGCATCGGGATGGAGACCTCGCGGCGCTCGTAGGCGAAACCGGGGAGTGGCGTGCGCGCGACCGGAAAGGTGCGGAGCGGGGCTATTCGGCCCGCTGGCGGAATATCGCCGCCGGGCTGGACCGCCAGTTGAAGCTGCGTTGCCGCAGCGGCCGGCAACGCGAGCCCCAGCAGCGCAACCCGAACCAGGCTCAAGCGCTTAGACATCCCGCCTAGGCGCATTACAGGCCTGACCGCGAGCGGCAACTGGCGGCTAGCGCCGTTCAGCCGGACTGCAGGCGGAGGAGACTAGCGAAACGTCATGACCGACCAGACGAGCTTCGACACAGCCACTCGGATCGCCGCAGGCGACGATGGGACCAGCTACGACGGTGTCGCCATCGCGCTGCACTGGATCACGGCGGCGCTGGTCGTCGCCAACTTCGCTCTCGCCCAGACCTGGGACTGGTTCGCCACGCCGGTCAAAGGCCTGATGGAGGACACGCACATGTCGTTCGGCGTGCTGCTCACCGCGGTCGTTGTCGCCCGGCTGGCATGGCGCTGGCTGCCGGGGCACCAGGTCTCCTCGATCGAGGCCGGATGGATGCGGATCACGTCCAAGGCCACCCACTATTTGCTCTATCTGCTGCTGCTGGCGGAGGCGGGGCTGGGCTTCGCCTTTCGCTGGGGCGCCGGCCGGCCGATGGAGTTCTTCGGCCTCGGCATCCCGCCGCTGATCGGCGAGATGGGCCGACCGCTGCGACATGAGCTGCGCGAATTCCACGAGTGGATCGGCTGGGCGATCATCGTCTTTGCGGCGGTTCATGCCGCCGCCGCGCTCTACCACCATTATGTTCTGAAAGACCGAGTGCTGGAGCGAATGCTTCCGCGATCCGCCGCCTAGCAGGCCAGGCTAGAAGTCGCTTTCCGTCACGAATTTCGCGCCGGCGCTGCCGGTCATCGTCCAGCGAACCTGGGCCTTGACGTGTCCCATGCGCGGAATCGCGATCTGTAGCCGTTCGCCGATGCGGAATTCCGTGTCCGCCTCGATCCGGCAACCGTCGTCGGAAAAGTTGGTCAAGCGAGCCGGCGACTTGCTGCCGTCGGTCCGCAGAACGACCGCGTCAACGACGACAGGGTGTCGGTCCTTGCGGCCCGCCCAGGCCTGTACCCGTTCCATAACGCCACTCCCCACTCGGCACGCGCGAAGGTGTAGCGGACAGAAGTAAACGAAGATTAAATTCCTTGTATGAGCCACTTAGCGCGCGGGGTGTAATTCAGGTTAGGGTCCCGGTTGCGCGACTCGGCGGCTGGGTCCATCCCGCCGCGCGCTAGAAAAGGGGGTGAACATGACACAAGTACATCGTTCGATCGCGCTCACCGGCGCCGCGGCGCTCGGCCTCATGCTTGGTGCATGCCAGAAGCCGGCCGCGAGCGTCGACGTGGACGGCGTCAAGAAGGCGCTTCAGGCCGATGAGAAGGCCTGGAACGACCAGTTCAAGGCGAAGGACACGGAGGGCCTGGTCAGCCATTATGCCGACGACGCCTTCTTCATTGCGCCCGGGGTCAAGGGCACCGAGGGCTCGACGGCAATCCGCCAGGCCTATGCGGAAGCCGGTACCGACCCGAACTTCAAGCTGAGCTTTGCGAGCGACAAGATCGAGGTCGCCGCATCCGGCGAGCTGGCTTACGCCCGCGGCCATTTCAGCGAGCAATATACAGACCCCAAGACGAAGAAGATCATGGCCGACAGCGGCTCCTACGTGACGATCTACCGCAAGCAGCAGGACGGCACCTGGAAGGCGGTCGAGGACTTTGCCGCGGCCGATCCGGACTCGCTGAAGCCCGTAGAGCCGGGGCCGCCTGCCACGCGGGCACAGATGACAAGCTTCTAGCCGTGCCGGAAATGATGTGGGGCGGCCGCTAGCGACCGCCCCTTGATTCGTTTGGCCCGGTGTAGGTCAGTGTGCCGCGAGCTGGATCACCGTGCGGCCCTTGAGGCTCGCAATCCGCTGTACCGCTTCGGCCCGCGCCGACCTCCAGCAGTCGTCCATCTCCGGCACCTGCGCGCTTTCGATCGCGGCATAGCTGCCGCAGACTTCCTCGATCGCGGCGCCGATGCGCCGGTCGAGCTTCGCGCGCGCCGTCGGGGTCGCCATGTCGGCAGCGGTGACGGTGACGGTCGCCGTGCGCGGCTCGGCGGTCGCGGCGACTGGAAGAGCCGCAAGAAGCAGTCCGATAAGTGCGATGCGTGTCATGTCCGTGTCTCCATGTTCCGCTCGATGCGATCAGCGCATCAGCTGTCATGGAAAATGCCCGCCGGGCAGGCCGTCAGACAGGATTAGGAACGGACAAAGTCCTGACGAACTGCCGACTTTTCCTTGATTTTGCGCGATTATCTAGAAATTGACGAGCGATCGGGAGTTCGATCGGCGCCAATAGTCCTCAAGGCCGAGCGCACGAGTCAAATCGCCGAAGCGAGGATCGCGCCGCAACGATGCGCAAGGACGGCGGAAGAGATTGTAGGTGTGACGTTCGCGGCTCGCGTAGATGCCCTGTTCCTTGGCGAAATAATATTGGGCGCCATCACGGCCGAAATAGAGCGCATTGAGCTGGCGGAAGGCCTCGTCCAAGTTTCCGACGAACGCCGCGAAGATCGATGCGTTTTCCGTGAAGCCGGTACCTAGCTTCGGAGCGTCCTTCCAATTTGCGATGGTCTTCGCAATTTCGGTCCGGTCTCCGGTCATCAATGCATGGACCTGCTGACCGGTCAGATCGAAATTCCAATCGGGAATGCCGAGCGGCCTTCCGCCCAAGTTCTGGAACATGCCCCAGGCTTCTGCCCCGCGTCCGTTGTACATCAGGAAGTAAAGCCGCGTGAACCAGATGCCGTACCAACGCGGCATTAGTTCGAAGGCCGCGTTCATCGCGGATTCGGCCTCATCGAGGAGCCCGAGGTCCCACAGGCAGGTGACTCGATAGCTAAGCGCAGGCGGCGACATCGGCAGGGCGACCCTGACCTTGTCCAGGTAAGGCAATGCCTCGCGCGTGCGGCCGACCTGGACCAGTAAGTCGGCGAGCGCGAAGTTCAGCCCGGGGTGGGCCGGGTGGTGGACGAGCGCCGCGCGGCAGGCCCGCTCGAGATTGTACCAGTTGCGAAACTCCGGAATTGCATAAAGCTGTGCGGCCAGGGCGTCGGCCTGGTTTGGCTCAAGCGCCAGGGCACGCTGCATCGCCGCCGTGCCGCGCACACGAAGGTCCGGTTGCTGCTGCGGCGGCGCAAAGTTCGCATAGAGCGTGCTAAAATAAGCAAGCAGTCCCCAGGCCTCGGCGTTGTCCGGAGCAAGCTGAACCGCTTGCCGCAATTTCGAGATGTTGTTGCTGAGCTGCTCGATCGACCCGCCGAGGACCGCATCCCTTGCATCCTTGATGAGCGCGCGCGCCTCGGGCGGGGTGCGATCGCGCTGCAGAATCGCGATACCGACCCCGGTCGCCGCGGTCGCGGCAAGGGCGCCGGCGCCGATCATGAGCTCGCGGCGTGACGGCCGATGCCGAAGCCCACTGTCGCTCGGGCCGGGGGCGACGCCGCCAGTCGTAACGAGCCGGTAGCCCACCTTCGTGATCGTCTCGACGCGGAAAGCTCCGCCGGCCTGCTTCTCGGCGACCGCGCGGAGCCGCGAGACGACCCGGTTGATCGCGTCTTCGCCGACGATCCGGCCCTCCCAGACGAGATGGCCGAGGTCATCCTTGCTGACGACCCCTCCGTTCGCTCGGTGGAGGGCGACGAGCAACTGCATGACTCTCGGTTCGATGACGTGCGTCTGTTCGTCGCGGACCAGCTCGCGCGTCGCCGGGCGGAATTCGGAATCCCCGATGCGGAAGGGCTGCTCGTGCGCAAGCACGACGGGCGCAAGGTCGATCCCGCCGTCGATCGTGCCGGTATGAGCCCCCGCAACCATGCGCGGGTTATGCCGCCATTCGATGCGGAGCGCGAGTACGCTCAGGCGGCGATGGCGTAGGGCTGGATCTCGCCGCTGAGGTAGAGGTGCCGGGCCTTCACGCGCGACAGCTTGCCCGAGCTCGTGCGAGGCAGGGTGCGCGGAGGCACCAGCTCAACCACCGGGGTGATGCCGGTGATCGCGCGGACGCGCTCACGGATCTCGTCGCGAAGCTTTCCGCGCTCCTCATTGTCGCTGACGCGGCAATGGACGAGCACGGCCGGCGTTTCCTCGCCCGACGGCCCAGTGATCGCGAAGGCGGCAATGTCGCCGGACTTGAAGCCGGGAAGCTGTTCGACCGCCCACTCGATGTCCTGCGGCCAGTGGTTGCGCCCGTTGATGATGATCATGTCCTTGGCGCGGCCGACGATGAAGATGTAGCCAGAGGACAGGTAGCCCATGTCGCCGGTGTCGAGCCAACCGTCGATCAGGCAGGCGTCGGTGGACTCCGGGTCGCGGAAATAGCTGTGCATGACGGATGCGCCGCGCACGAATACCTTGCCGATGCCGCGATCGGGGAGGGTCTCGCCGCCCGGCCCGCGGACCTCGATCTCCATGCCGGTTACCGGCCGGCCGCAATTGACCACCGCGCGGTAGCGGCGTGCACGCTTCTCGTCCGCAATACCGCCCGAAAGCTCGGTCTCCTCAACCAGCTCGAGCCTTATGCCTTCGCCCGGTGGCATCAGCGACACCGCAAGGGTGGCTTCGGCGAGGCCGTAGCTCGGGCAAAATGCGCCGGCCTTGAAGCCGGCGGCGTCGAAGCTGTCGACGAAGGCCTGCATGACATCGGGCCGGATCATGTCCGCGCCGTTGCCGGCGATCCGCCAGCGGGAGAGATCGAAGCGATCCTCGGCCCGGGTCTGCGAGCTCATCCGGCGCGAGCAGATGTCGTAGCCAAAGGTCGGCGAATAGCTGACCGTCGTTCCCGGGTTGCGCGTGATCATGTCGAGCCAGGCGAGCGGGCGGCGGGCGAAGTCCTCGGTCTTCAGATAATCGACCGACATCTGCAGCGACATCGGCGAGAGGAAGCAGCCGACGAGGCCCATGTCATGGTACCAGGGCAGCCAGGAGATGCAGCGGTCGGTGTCCTTAACCTCGAGCCCGATGCCGTGGGCGCGCAGGTTGTCGAGCAGCGCATGGTGCGTGACAGCGACCCCGTGCGGGAAGCGCGTCGAGCCGCTGGAATATTGGAGGTAGGCGATGTCGTCGGGCTGGGCCGTCGGAAGATCGCCCGAAGCGGGCTCCACACCTTCAAGCGTGTCCCAGTCGCGCGACGTGGCGCCGGCCTGATCGGCAGCCGCGCCGCAGAAATCGGCAAGCTCGGGCGGATAGAGGAAAAGCGCCGGGTCGCAGCTCTTCAGCTGGACCGCGAGCTGGTCGACATAGGCATCGCGCCCGCCGAAGCTGGTCGGCAGGGGCAGCGGCACCGGCCAGGCGCCGGCATAGACGGCGCCGAAAAAGGCGGCGGCGAACTCCTCGCCGGTTTCAGCCACGAGCGCGATCCGGTCGCCGGGCCTGATGCCGAGGGCGACGAAGCGCCGGGCAGCGAGCAGCGCATGCTCCCGCAATTCGGCATAGGTGTAGGTCTGGGTCAGCGTTCCGCGCGCGTCGTGAAAGTTCAGCCCGCGCCGGCCTTGTGCGGCATAGTCGAGCGCCTCGCCGATCGTGCCGAAGTCGGCAAGGCGGCGCGGGAGCTTGTCCAGCGTTGGCGTGGCACCTGCCGGCGCCAGTTCGGTTGTGACCGAGGCGTTGCGATCGAGCACGCCATCCCCTCTCTGATTGGTTCCCTCGCGGCCGGTTCCGTCAACCCGCCGCTTTCCCCTTGGCCCGCGACTGTGGCACAAAAACGGCGTGAACGCACCGCCCAAGGCCCGCCGCGCGCCGTTGCCGCTGGACGACGAGCGCCTGCGCGAGCTCGCGCTGCGCTACGTGGGCAAATACGCGACCACCCGCGCGAAGCTGCGCCAATATCTCACGCGCAAAATTCGCGAGCGGGGATGGGCGGGCGAGCGCGATGCGGATCTTGAACGCGTGGCGGACCGCTTCGCCGAGCTCGGCCTGATCGACGACGCGGCTTACGCGCTGGCGAAGTCACGCTCGCTGAGCGCGCGTGGTTATGGAAAGAGGAGGCTCGCGGACCAGTTGCGCGTCGCAGGCGTCGACGAGGCCGACGGCGCCGAGGCTGCAGCCCATGCCGACGAGGAAGCGGTCGAGGCAGCGCTCCGGCTCGCGCAACGGCGGCGCATCGGGCCCTATGCAAGCGAGGCCGCCGACCCCGTGCAACGCGAGAAATGGATCGCGGCTTTGGTCCGCGCGGGGCACGGATTCGCCCTCGCCAATGCCATCGCCCGGCTGCTCCCGGGTCAGGAAATTGACCTAGATCAGCTTCGGGAAAGGTTTCAGCGCTTCTAAGCGTAAAGTCGGTTTGCCGACACTAACACGCATGTTAAGGGACCCCCGTATGGTGCGTACCGCTTTGCAACCGGCCGTAGGGGGCAATCAGGCCGTAATGGAGATCGACGAGACGTCAGACGAACCCGAGATGGAAGCCATCGTCGGGCGCGTGAAATGGTTCGACGCTACGCGGGGCTTCGGCTTTCTGGTTAGCGAGCAGGTAGACGGGGACGTGTTGCTACATTTCAGCGTGCTGCGCGAACATGGCCGACGCAGCGTGCCGGAAGGCGCGACTGTCGAATGCGTGCCGGTCCGGCTCGACCGGGGACTTCAGGCCAAGAAGGTCATTTCGATCGACACCTCGACGGCCTTGCCGCAGCCGGTGCGGTCGTCCATGCCTGCGAGCGAACGCGCCGACCGCAAAGCGCTTGCGGAATCTGCCGGCGAGTTCGAGCCGGTGGAGGTCAAATGGTTCAACCGCGTTCGCGGCTATGGTTTCGTCAAGCGGCCCGACGAGGCGGGCGGCGAGGACGTGTTCGTGCATATGGAGACGGTCCGCATTTCGCATCTGCCGGAGCTGCAGCCCGGCCAGCAACTCGAGGCGCGCATCGCCCCGAGCGGCAAGGGCCTGACCGCCGTCGAGCTGCGCGAACCCGGCGGTACGGAGCTATAGCCGCCGCGACTGCGGTGCTCCTTGCCTGCAGTCCGCCTGCGCCGGCGCACAACGCATCCACGGAAAGTGTTGCAGCGGCGCAGCCCGGCCCGCAAACCGGACTTCGCAAAGTGTCGCTCATCATCCAGTCCTCGAACGGCGCCCATCGCTTCACGGTGGACGTTGCCGCAACGCCCGACCAGCAGGAACGCGGCCTGATGTTCGTGAAGTCGCTCGCCCCCGATCGCGGTATGATCTTCCCCTACGACCCGCCCGCATCGGTGTCGTTCTGGATGAGGAACACGCTGATCCCGCTCGACATCATCTTCATCAGGTCGGACGGGACGATCGTCCGGATCACCAACGCCAAGGCGCTTGACGAGACACCGCTTCCGAGCGGCGAGCCGATCGCGGCCGTGCTCGAGATCCGCGGCGGCCGCGCCGCCGAGCTCGGCATCAAGGAAGGCGATGTCGCCACCTGGACCCATTAGCTTGCCTGACGCGGACGCGGGCGGCTAAGGCGCTCGGCCATGGGCTTTTGGTCGAAGACATTCACCTGGTGGAACGGCGCGACCTGGGGAACCGCGCTCTGGACCCGGCGATTCGGCAACGAGGTCGGCCGCGATGAGGCGGGAAACATCTACTACCAGGACAAGAAGCGGCCCGGGCGTCGCTGGGTCATCTACAATGGCTCGAACGACGGCAGCCGCGTCCCGCCGGCCTGGCAATCATGGTTGCGCGGAACGATCGCCGACCTGCCCGAAAAGGCGCTTCCGCCGATCCGCAAATTCCAAACCAAGCCGACGCCGAACCTCACGGGGACGATGCAGGCCTTCCGCCCCGACGGAGCGCTTGGATCGGGCAAGCTGAGGCCCGCTTCGACCGGGGATTACGAACCCTGGATCCCAGAATAAGCGTGAAGCTGCCGGTCGCATTCCTGCTCGCTACGCTTGCGCTTGGCTCGTGCGGCAAGAAGGAGGGCGAGAATGCCCCGCTGCCGCCGGCGCGGCAGGTCGGATCGACCGCGAACGGCGAGGGCGGGGTCACGCCGATGGCTCAGCGCGTGGCCGTGCTGGGCATCCTCAACAAGCGTAACGGAATCGTCCAGACCGTCAGGCTCCATCCCGGCCAGTCGGTCCGGTGGAAGGACGCGATCGTGCGGCTGCGAGCCTGCGAGGCGACTGCGCCGTGGGAAGACGAAAAGCTGACCGGCGCGTTCGTCCAGCTCGACGTGCAGCAGCCGGACAAGCGCTGGAGCCGGGTGTTCTCAGGCTGGCTCTACAAGGAATCCCCGTCGCTCAACGTGGTGGAGCATCCAATCTATGACGTCTGGCCCAAGAGCTGCGAGATGACATATCCGGCCGGGCCCGCTGCTCCGGCGGCGCCGGCCAGCTCCAGCAGCCTGTCGAGCGCGAGGAAGTCCGGAGCGCCGGACGGCGCTCGCCCGAGCGCCTCCACCAACGAGGCGGTCGCCGGTGCGCCGACCGAGGCCGCGCCTCCGCCAAGGGCCGCCGACAGCAACGCGACGTAGGTCTCGCGCGGAACGCTGATCGCACCGAGCGAGGCGAGATGCTCGGTCATGAACTGGCAATCGAGCAGCGTGAAGTTCCCCGCCTGGAGCCGGGCGACCAGCCACGCCAGCGCCACCTTGGATGCGTCGCGCGCCCGGCTGAACATGCTTTCGCCGAAGAAGGCGCGGCCCAGCTTCACGCCGTAAAGACCGCCGACCAGCTCGCCGCCCTGCCGGACCTCGATCGAATGGGCATGACCTGACTGGTGAAGTGCGAGCATCGCCTGCTCGAGCTCGGCATTGATCCAGGTCTCCTCGCGCTCAGCGCAGGCGGTGATCACCGCCGCGAAATCCCGATCGTGCGTGACGTCGAATCGGCCCGAGCGAAGCGTCCGCCTGAGCGAGTGTGACAGGTGGAACCGATCGAGCGGCAGGATCGCGCGGTTGCGCGGCTCGACCCAGAACAGCTCGGCAGCGTCGCGGCTGTCGGCCATCGGGAAGATCCCGGTGGCATAACCCTGCAGCAACAGGCGCGGGTCCAGGCGACTCATGCGGCCATTATGCGACCACCCTTGGCTCCTACAAAATCTCCCGAACCGTGTCCTGCGGGCGGCAGAGGCGGACGCCCTTCGGCGTCTCGACGATCGGCCGCTCAATCAGGATCGGGTGCTGCATCATCGCTTCGAGCACTTCGTCGTCGGTCACGTCGGGCCGGTTGAGCCCGAGCTCCTCGGCCAGCGGCTCCTTTGAGCGCAGGCCCTCACGCGGGCTGATGCCGGCCCTCTGGTACAGCCGGACTAGCTCGTCGCGGCTCGGCGGGTGCTTCATATATTCGTGGATCCACACGTCGCAGCCCGAATCGCGCAGGATGTCGAGCGTCTTTCGTGAGGTGCCGCACATCGGATTGTGATAAATAGTTGCTTTCATTTGGATCGCTATTCCCGAAACGGATTCAAACGGTTGAACAAGGATTTAACACGGGCGAAGCGGAATCGCCGACTTGCATTGTCGCGGTTGCGGAACGATGACGCGCCGTCGTCGTTCCTGCGCCTGTAACATGCACCGTCGCGGGCGGTAGCGTCGGCACGTGCGCATGTTCCACGAGCTCAACTGAACGGGAGAATGAGCGATGCGTAAATCCATTTTAGCAATGACGCTTGCCAGCACGGCAGCCCTTGGCGCGTGCGCGACCAATTCGCGTGTTGCGCAGGACGCGGCCATCGGGGCAGCCGGCGGTGCAGCGGTCGGCGCAGTAGTGCCGGGCGTCAGCGTAATCGAAGGCGCCGCGGTCGGCGCGGCCATCGGCGGTCTCGCGGGCGCCGTGTGGGCCGACAACAACAATGACGGCTATGTCGACGGCTATGCCTACAACGGCCAATATTATGCCGGCACGCCGCAGGGTTATGATCCGGCGACGCACAGCGTGCTTGCCAGTGCCGCCACGGGCGCGCTCGGCGGCGCGGCGATCGGCGCTGCCGCCGGCGCAGTCCTTCCGGGCGTTGGCATCCTCCAGGGCGCGGTCATCGGCGCGGCGGTCGGCGGTCTCGCCGGCGCGATCTGGGCTGACCGGAACAATGACGGCGTAGTGGACGGATATGTCTACAACGGGCAATATTATCAGGGTGCACCGGCCAGCACGACGGCCCCGGCTCCTGAGCCCATGCCCGCTCCGGCTCCGGCCCGGAGTGGCGAACGCGGCTGATCCGGGCTCGTCAGGGCTAGGCCCTGATGAGACAGTGATTGGAGAATCTGTGACTGTTTTGCGTTCAGAGTGCACCGGCCACCGGCCGGTGCACTTTTTTGGGAGGATTGCGGGGGTCGCGGCGGCGCTGGTCGTCGCGGCGGTGCCTACTAGTGCCTTTGCCGAGGCGCCGTCGCCGGCTGGGGTCGCGCGGCCGGCAGTCAGCGGGCAGGGCATCGCGGATTTCTATCGCGGTCGCTCCGACTATCCGTTCTGGCTGGCGCCGAACGCCGGCGACGCGGCCGACCAGCTGATCGCCTTGCTGTCGAGCGCGCGCCTCGATGGCCTGGATCCCGAGAAATATCATGTCTCGGCGCTGCAGCAGGCGGTCGCCGCCGCGCGCACGGGCAAGAAGAAACATGTCGCAGAAGCCGACCGGGCCTTGTCCGAGGCCTTTGTCAGCTATGTCGCCGACCTGCGGCAAGACCCCGGGGTCGGGGTCACCTATGTTGACGCGAGCCTTCGGCCGACGCCGCCCACCCCGCTCGCGACCTTGTTGACCGCGGCCATTGCGCCGTCGCTGTCCGACTATGTCCATGGCATGGGCTGGATGCATCCCTTTTACGTCCAGCTCCGCGAGGCGATTGCCAACCATTCCTATTCTACCGACCAGCAGCGCGACCTCCTCGCGATCAACCTGGAGCGCGCGCGAGTGCTTCCGGCGGGGCGGCAGCGTTACGTGCTGGTCAACGCGGCGCAGCAGCGGCTCTACATGTATGAAGACGGCAAGGTCGCCGATTCGATGGTCGTCGTCGTCGGCAAGCCCAAGTGGCCGACGCCGATGCTCGCGGCCTACGTCCGCTATGCCGCGCTCAATCCCTACTGGTACGTGCCGTCGGATCTCGCCGGCGAGGACGTCGGCCAGTTCGTCGTCAAGTTCGGTCTCAAATATCTCGATGACTATGGCTACGAGATCGTGTCCGACTGGACGCCGAACCCGACCATCATCGACCCCAAGACGATCGACTGGAAGGGCGTCACCGATGGGTCCGTCAAGGACATCATGATCCGGCAACGGCCCGGTCCGAAGAATTTCATGGGCCGGATGAAGTTCATGTTCCCCAACCAGTTCGGCGTCTACCTCCACGACAACCCGCGGCGGGAGCTGTTCCTGAAGTCGGCGCGCTTCTTCAGCGGGGGCTGCGTGCGGCTGGAAGATGCGCCGCGGCTCGGGCGCTGGCTGTTCGGGCGCGACCTCGACTGGCAATCCGCGGGAACGGAGCAACCGGTCCCGCTGGCCCAGCCGGTCCCGGTCTACATTACCTATCTGACGGCGATGCCCGACGGGACGTCGATTGCCTATTATGATGACGTCTATGGTCGCGATGCGCCGAAGCTGGCCGCCGCCACGCCGGCAACGAGCCAGGATGCCTCGGCCAAGCCCTGATCAGAGCCGCCAGGTCGCGACATAATTCAGCTGGTAGGCAATCGGACGGCCGCGATCGTCGAGCGCGGGGAGAAACCGTAGGCGCTCCGTGATCAGCGGGCACAGCCCCGAATCGACATAAGGGTCTCCGCTCGACCGCAGCAGCCGGCAGTTGCTGACCTCGCCGCTGGGCTCGATCCTGATGGACATCATCGCGCGCCCCGCGGGCATGCGTCCCGCCGCGATTGCCCGATAGTCGCCGCGGCTCAGGTTGCGCACCAGCCGCGCCGGCGTGAAGCGCGAATAGTCACCCGTTCCGCCGCCGCCCGTGCCTGTGCCGGAACCACCGGCCCCGGTTCCCGCACCGGCCAAGGTGGCGCCCGACTGGGTCGACGTGCCCCTGCCCGCGACCCGCGCAGCAGGGATCGGCGAGGGGACCGGCAGTTTCGGCTGAGGGGCGACGACCGGCGTCGGCTCGGCTTTCTTCGCCGGGGCACCCTCGGGCTTCTTCATGGCCTGCGGTTTCGGAGCGGGTTTCGGCTGTTGAATTGGCGGCGGCGGTGGCGGTTCGTTGATGGCGATGGTGGTCATGGTCTCGACCGCCCGGCGCACATTTCGAACGTCGAGCCCCGACAGGATGACGATTGCGAGAACCACATGGATCGCTACGACCGCGGCGATCGCCGCTGCCCGTTCAGGCCGGTCTGCGTTTCCGGTGTAGCTGGACACGCCTGTTCTCCAGCCGACAAACGCGTAACAGCCGCGAAGGTTTAGCTCGGCTCCGCCGACTCACGGCTGCGCTCAAGCCAGCGCTCGAGCCATTTGATGGTGTAGTCCCCGGCGAGGAATTCGGGGTCGCGGATGATCTTTTGGTGGAGCGGCACCGTGGTCTTCATGCCCTCGACCACATATTCCTCAAGCGCGCGCTTCAAGCGCCTGATGCACTCTTCCCGATCGCGCCCGTAGACGATCAGCTTGCCGATCATGCTGTCGTAGTAAGGCGGCACCTTATAGCCGGTGTAGAGCCCGCTATCGACGCGCACGTGCATGCCGCCGGGCGCGACGTAATTCTTCACCAAGCCCGGCGAAGGCGCGAAGGTCTCGGGGTCCTCGGCGTTGATCCGGCATTCGATCGCATGGCCGTGGAGCTTCACCTGCTCCTGGCTGCATGACAGGCCTTCGCCGCAGGCGACGCGGATCTGCTCGCGGACCAGGTCCATGTCGCTGATCATCTCGGTGACCGGATGTTCTACCTGCAGTCGTGTGTTCATCTCGATGAAGTAGAACTCGCCGTTCTCGTAGAGGAACTCGATGGTCCCCGCGCCGCGATAGCCCATTTCCGCCATCGCCTTGCGGACGCGCTCGCCCATCGCTTCGCGCTCGACCCGGCTGATGACGGGTGAGGGCGCTTCCTCGAGCACCTTCTGGTGGCGGCGCTGAAGCGAGCAGTCGCGCTCGCCGAGGTGAATCGCGGCCCCTGTGCCGTCGCCGAACACCTGGAACTCGATGTGGCGCGGGTCGGCGAGATATTTCTCCATGTAGACGGTGTCGTCGCCGAAGGCGGAGCGGGCTTCTGAAGCCGCCTGGCTCATCAGGCTTTCCAGCTGGTCCTCGGCCTCGACAACCTTCATGCCGCGACCGCCGCCGCCCGACGCCGCCTTGATCAGCACCGGATAGCCAATGTCGGCTGCGAGGCCCTTGGCCTGGGCGACGCTGACGATCGGCCCATCGGAGCCGGGGACTAGCGGCAGGCCGAGCTTGGCCGCGGTGCGCTTGGCCTCAATCTTGTCGCCCATCGTCCGGATGTGCTCGGGCTTGGGGCCGACCCAGATGATGTTGTGGCTCTCGACGATCTCGGCGAACTGCGCATTCTCCGAGAGGAAGCCGTAGCCGGGGTGGATGGCGTCGGCGTGGACGATTTCCGCCGCCGAGATGATGTTCGGGATGTTGAGGTACGAGTCGGTCGCGGGCGGAGGACCGATGCACACGGTCTCGTCCGCGAGCCGCACGTGCATCGCATCGGCGTCGGCGGTCGAATGGACCGCGACGGTCTTGATCCCCATTTCGTGGCAGGCGCGATGAATTCGGAGCGCGATCTCGCCGCGATTGGCGATCAGCAGCTTGTTGATCTGCATCAGCCGATAATCACCAGCGGCTGATCGAACTCGACCGGCTGGGCGTCGGCGACGATAATCTTCTTGACGACGCCACCCTCGGGCGCGGTGATCGGGTTCATCACCTTCATCGCCTCGACGATGAGCAGCGTATCGCCGGCCTTGACCGGCTTGCCGACCTCGATGAAGGGCGCCCCGCCGGGCTCGGCCGAGAGGTAGGCGGTGCCGACCATCGGCGACTTGATCGTCGTGCCAGCGACCTCCTCGACTGGAGCGCCGACATCTTCCTTGCCGTGCATCGGCGGCGCGGTCAGCGCGGGAGCGGCCGCAGCCGCCATCGCCGGCCCCATCGCATGAGCGGCGATCATTGCCGGCGTCTCTCTTTTCACCCGGATCTTGCGGTCGCCGTCGGCGACCTCGATCTCCGTCAGGTCATTCTCGGAGAGAAGCGCGGCGAGCTCCCGAACCAGCTTGCTGTCGATGCGCATTGCGCCCTTATCGCCGGAAACGGCGTCCTTCGGTTGAGGCATCTATTCCAGTTCCTTTGGCGGTGCGCTCTGTCAGACGAGGGCGGTTACGTCCACCCTGAACAGACTTGGCGGAGGAGGCCGCGGCTCCTATTGCCAGCCGCGATGGAGCTGAAGGAAAGCATCGCGATCCACGTCAATGGCGACCTGCGGCATGTCACGGTCCGCAGCAGCATCGCGGCCATGCTCGCCGAGCTTGGGCTCGATGCCCGCAAGGTGGCCGTGGAGCGCAACCTCGAAATCGTGCCTCGCGGAACGTTCGAGGACGTGCGTGTCGAGGAAGGCGACCGCCTCGAGATCGTGCATTTCGTCGGGGGCGGCTGAGTGACGGCGCAGCAGGACATCAGGGCCGACACCTGGACGGTCGCGGGGCGGACCTTTGCCTCACGGCTGATCGTCGGCACCGGCAAGTACAAGAGCCTCGAGGAGAATGCGGCGGCGGTCGAGGCGTCGGGCGCGGAGATCGTCACGGTGGCCGTGCGGCGTGTGAACATCTCGGATCCAAACCAGCCGCGGCTCACCGACTTTATCGATCCAAGCAAGGTCACTTACCTTCCCAATACCGCGGGCTGCTTCACCGCGGAGGATGCGATCCGCACGCTTCGGCTGGCCCGCGAGGCCGGGGGATGGAACCTGGTCAAGCTCGAGGTGCTCGGCGAGGCGAAGACCCTCTACCCCGACATGCGCGAAACGCTCCGGGCGACCGAGGTGCTCGTCAAGGAAGGCTTCGAGCCGATGGTCTATTGCGTCGACGATCCCATCGCCGCGAAGCAGCTTGAGGAAGCCGGCGCGGTGGCAATCATGCCGCTGGGCGCGCCGATCGGGTCGGGGCTTGGCATCCAGAACCGGGTCACCATCCGTCTGATCGTCGAAGGAGCCGGTGTGCCGGTGCTGGTCGACGCGGGCGTCGGCACGGCAAGCGACGCGGCGGAGGCGATGGAGCTGGGCTGCGACGGCGTCCTGATGAACACCGCCATCGCCGAAGCCAAGGACCCTGTGCTGATGGCTCGCGCGATGAAGGCCGCGGTCGAGGCCGGCCGCCTCGCCTATCTCGCTGGCCGCATGCAGAAGCGCCGCTACGCCGATCCGTCGAGCCCGCTCGCCGGCCTCATTTAGTCGCGGTCACGATGTGGGCCGACATCGGCTCCTCATAGCCGTTCGGGCCGTCGAACCGGCTCATTGCCCGCTCAATCTCGGCGAATGCCCGGTCGAGGCTCCCGGGGGCCCTGTCCTCGAGCTCGACGGCCATGGGCGTCCCGTAGCAAAGCGCCTTGGCGGCGTCGTGGGCGGAGGCGCTGCGGCTGCTTAGCTGGACCGTTTCGATGGAAATGGTTGTAAAGCCGCCGTCGCGCAGATCCTGTTCGATCCGCTGCGGATCGCAATAGCCGAAGGGGCCCTCGCACAGGAACATGGGGGGATCCTCCGGAAAGAGGTCGATCAGGGCTTTCTGGACGGCCGAGCTGGCGCCGTTGCGCTCGATCCTGTCCCAGATGGCAAGCAGGTAATGGCCGCCATCGCGCAGCACGCGCCGCGCCTCCTTGTGGGCCAGTACCTTGTCCGGGAAGAACATCGCCCCGAACTGACAAACCACCAGGTCGAATCCGTCGCCGTCGAACGGCAGTTCCTGCGCATTGGCGGTGATGAAGCAGACATTATCCGCCTGGACCCGGTCGCCCGCGACCGCCAGCATCGGCTCATTGAGATCGGTCGCGATGATCTCGGCGTCCGGAAGCGCCTCGTGCAGCGCCTGAGTCACGACACCGGTGCCGGCCGCCGTTTCGAGTATCCGCTTCGGCCCCAGTTTTTGAGCCCGGCGGGCAAGCTCGTTCGCGTAGGGCTGGAAGATCAGCGGGACCATCAACCGGTCGTAATTGGCAGGGACGGAGCCGGTGAACCTTAGCTCCATGTCCTTCATCCCAACGGCCTCCTTCGCTAAACTGTTCTGCGAGTCGTCCGGAGGTGGACGTGGCCACAAGCCTGACAGACTTTGCAGCCGAGCGCGAGGAGATGGTCGATCGGCAGCTGAGGCGCCGGGGCATCGCCGAGCCCGAGATCCTCGACGCATTTCGCGCCGTTCCCCGCGAAGCCTTCGTCAGCTCCAGCCATGCGCATCTCGCCTATGGCGATCACCCGCTTCCGATCGAGGCGAACCAGACGATCTCGCAGCCCTATATCGTGGCATTGATGATCCAGTCCGCGGCGATCGGTCCCGGCGACCGTGTTCTCGAGGTCGGCTCGGGCTCGGGATATGCGGCCGCCGTCATCAGCCGGATCGCCGAAGCGGTGATTGGCATCGAGCGCCAGCATAAACTGGTCGAGATCTCCCGCGAAAGGCTGCAGCGGCTGGGTTACGGCAATGTCGAGATCGTCGAAGGCGACGGGACCATTGGCTGGGCCAAGGCAGCCCCCTACGATGCGATCCTGGCCGCCGCGAGCGGGAGCCATATGCCGGACGCCCTCATTGCCCAGCTGAAGCCCGGCGGCAGGCTGATCATGCCCCTCGGCGGGCCAGGCTGGGTACAAAGGCTGGTCAAGGCCACCAAGGAGCCCGACGGCTCGCTTCGCCAAACCGACCTCGGCGCCGTCCGCTTCGTCCCGCTGATCGGGGAACAGGGCTGGAAGACGGACTGATTCATTCGTCCGCTTCGGACGAAACTGTAGGGAAGAATCCACAATTTCAGGGCGTTGTCACACGAGCCCAACTGTCGGGGAGCGTCGAGTTGCTTGTAGTCGTCCCAAAGGATGAGCCGGAGTGGCATTGGACCGCGGTTACGGCGGAACAAATATCCGCGGCCGCGTGTCCGGAGCAGCGCACTCAGGAGGTGCTCGGCAATTTCGACGACCTGATGGCGCTGATCGAACAGCTTTCGGAACCGCTTTCGCTCATCGAGCTCGGCAAGCCCGTTCCGCAGGACAAGTTCATGCCGCGACGCCGGGCCGGCAGCTGCCCCGCGGCGCATAACGACGCGCTGGTCGGCGAATGCGCTAGGCCAGGGCCTTCTCGAACCAGTGGTGTGCGTAGAGCTCGTCATTGAAGGGCGGCACCTCGGCATAGCCCGAGGACCGATAAAGCTGTTGCGCTTCCCTGAGCGTTCGTTCGGTTTCGAGCCGCGCCCTTTGGTATCCCAGGCCTCGCGCCCGATCTTCCAGCTCGTTCAGCAAGCGCTTTCCCAGGCCGAGGCCACGCGCCTCGGGCGCGATCCACATCCTTTTGAGATAGGCCGCGCCGGATGGATCGCGCTTGAACCCGCCGCAGCCGACGAGCGCGCCGTCGAGCCTCATGATGAGGAAGCTTCCGGCAGGAGGAGCAAAGTCGGTCAGCGTCGGCGCCGAGCTTTGCTTCGGATCGAAGCCGTTTTCGAACCGATCGGCGATTTCCGCGAAATATCTCGAGAGGCAATGCTGCGCGTCGTCGCAGTCCGGCGGCACCTCGGCAAACTCGACTGCATCAGCAGGCGAGGGCGGCATCACTTCTTCGCTTTCTCGCGCAGTCTGGTGATCGTCGTCGCGTTGCTGATTTGCTCGACGTCGGTCTTGCAGTGAATGAGGCGAATGCCCTTTTGCTTTAGAGCTTTGTCTAACGTGGGCGCGAAATCCGCCGTCTTCTCAACCGTTTCCGCCCAGCCGCCATAGGCCCGGGCGAGCGCCGCGAAGTCGGGATTGCGAAGCTCGGTCGCGCTGATCCGGGTCGGATATTCGCGCTCCTGGTGCATGCGGATGGTGCCGTAGCTCGAATTGTCGACGAGGATCACGAGCAGGTCAGCGCCATATTGAGCCGCAGTCGCCAGCTCCTGTCCGTTCATCAGGAAGTCGCCATCGCCGGCGACGCATACGACAGGCCGGTCCTTGAAGCGAAGGGCAGCGGCGACAGCGGCAGGCAGGCCATAGCCCATGGTGCCGGAGGTGGGCGCCAGCTGCGTCGGCATCGGCCCGTAACGCCAATAGCGGTGCCACCAGCCGGAGAAATTGCCCGCGCCGTTGCAGACGATCGTATTTTTCGGAAGCCGGTCGCGCATCGTCGCGACGCACGGGCCAAGGTCGAGCTTCACGCCGTCACGCGGCTTCGGTTCGCTCCACTCCAGCCAGTCCCTGTGGGCGTCGTCCCCTGCGGAGAAACGAACGAGGTCGGGATCGATCCATTCGTCGAGCATCTCGGCGAACTCGCCCATGTCCGCGACGATCGGCAGGTCGGCATGATAGACACGCCCGAGTTCGTTTGGGTCGGGGTGGACGTGGACAAGCGTCTGGCCCGGATGGTCGGGCGTGACCAATGTGTAGCCGTCGGTCGTCGCCTCGCCGAGCCGCGGGCCGACGGCGATGATGAGGTCCGCATCCCGGATGCGCTGCTGGAGCTTCGGATTGGGTCCGTAGCCGAGCTGACCGGCATAGGCCTGGCAGGTGTTGCAGATCGAGTCCTGCCGCCGGAAGGCGGCGGCCACCGGGATCCCGTAGCGGAAGGCGAAGTTCGCGAAGTGATGCGAGGCTCGCGGGCTCCAATCCGCGCCGCCGACGATCGCGACCGGGGAAGCCGCTTCCTTCAGCAGCTCGAATAGGGCCTGCACGGCGCCCGGATCGGGGCCCTCGGCGACCGGCGGCACGCAAGGGCGATCGACCGCCTCCACCTCATCGCGAAGCATGTCCTCGGGCAGCGCGAGCACCACCGGACCGGGCCGGCCTGCAGTCGCGACCCGGTAAGCGCGCGCAAGATATTCGGGGATGCGCCGCGCATCCTCGATCCGCGCGGCCCATTTGGCGATGGGACCGAAGAAGGCCGGAAAGTCGATCTCCTGGAAGCCCTCACGGTCGCGGTCGCCGCGCGCGACGTCGCCGATGAACAGGATCATCGGCGTTGAGTCTTGAAACGCGACATGGACTCCGGCGCTCGCGTTGGTGGCGCCGGGGCCGCGGGTGACGAAGGCGACGCCCGGGCGGCCGGTCATCTTGCCGTCGGCGTCGGCCATGTAGGCGACGCCGCCTTCCTGCCGGCAGACGACGGTATCGATCTCCGGCGTATCGTGCAGCGCATCGAGCACGGCGAGGAAGCTCTCGCCCGGCACGGTGAAGATGCGGTCGGAGCCCTGGATCCTGAGCTGGTCGACGAGGATGCGGCCACCGCTGCGTAGGGTCATGGGCGGCGCATAGCTTCGCGCCAAAGGCGCGTCACCCCTGACGGCTGGCCGGACGCTTCAGCTGTGCTAACCAGCGCCCATGGTCCCGCACGTCTTCGTGATCGACGACTTCCTCCGCAACGCCGAGCAAGTTCGCGCCGAGGCGCTGACGCTCAACTATTCGGTGCAGGGCCGCTTCCCGGGACTGAATTCGGTCGAGAAGATCCGGATCGACGGGCTCGACCAGGTGATTTCGGCCCTGGTGCGGGAGCCAGTGCATGCGCCCTGGACCAGGGACTTTTCGCACGGCAGCTGCCGGCTTGCGCTGGCAAAGGACGATCGCCCGGGGCGGATACACATCGACCAGAGCCACTGGTCGGGGATCCTCTATCTGACTCGCGATGAGGATTGCCGGGGCGGGACCCAGTTCTTCCGGCACAAGAGGACCCGGACCGACCGAGTGCCGATGGACCTCGAGAGCCTCAAGCGCATCGGCTATTCCTCATACGAGGAGATGCAACACGACATCCTCGACAAGGACGCGCTCGACCACTCGCACTGGGAGCAGACGATGACGGTCCCGATGCGGTTCAACCGGCTGGTGCTGCTGCAGCCGTCCTATTGGCACACGTCAGGGGAATCGTTCGGGGACAGCGTCGAAAACGGGCGGCTCGTCTACCTGATGTTCTTCATGCGCGGGCAGCCGGCTCAGGCTTGATGGATCGCCTTCACGACCTGGTAGCTCTCGAGCCCTTCCTTGCCACCTTCTGAGCCGAAGCCTGAATCCTTGACTCCGCCGAACGGGGTATCGGCGCCGCTGATCGCGAACGTGTTGATGCCCACCATGCCGCTTTCGACGAGGTCGCCGATCAAGTTGGCGCGGCGGCCGTTCTCGGTGAAGGCGAAGGCGGCGAGGCCGTAGGGCAGGCGGTTGGCCTGCTCGATCACTTCCTCGAACGTGTCGAACGGGCGCGAAACCGCGACTGGGCCGAACGGCTCCTCGTTCATGATCTCGGCCTCGTTGGGGACGTCGGCGAGCAGGGTCGGCTGAAAGAAATAACCCTTTTCGCCGCGCTCACCGCCGGCCAGCACGCGCGCGCCCTTCGCCCGAGCGTCCTCGACCAGCTTCTCGATCGCGTCCGGCCGGCGGGGGTTGGCGAGAGGACCCATCTTCACGCCCTCTTCGAGGCCGTTGCCGACCTTCACCTTGGCGGTGCGTTCGGCGAAGCCCTTCACGAACGCATCGTAGATGCCGCGCTGGACGTAGAATCGCGTGGGCGAGACGCAGACCTGGCCGGCATTCCGGAACTTCTGCGGGACGACCATGTCGAGCGTCTTCTCGAGGTCGCAATCGTCGAAGATCAGCACCGGCGCGTGGCCGCCCAGTTCCATGGTGACGCGCGTCATGCTGTCGGAGCAGAGGCGCATCAGGTGCTTGCCGACCGCGGTCGAGCCCGTGAAGCTGACCTTGCGGATAGTGCGGCTCGCGATCAGCGTCTCGCTGACCATGGCGGCGTCGCCGTGGACGAGCTGCGCGACGCCGGCCGGAATGCCCGCGTCCGCAAGCGCCTTGAAGAGCTCCGTCGCGACGCCGGGAGTCTCGTGAGGCGGGCGCGAGATCACGGTGCAGCCGGCGGCGAGCGCCGCGCTGACCTTCTTCGCGAGCAAATAGATGGGGAAATTCCATGGCGTGAAGGTCGCGGTGGGGCCCACCGGCTGGCGGATCACGCGGCTAAGCTGCCCGGCGGGACGGACCAGCGTGCGGCCGTAATCGCGCTTGGCATCCTCGGCGTACCAGTCGAACAGCTGGGCGGACGCCAGGACCTCGAGCTTGGCCTCGGTCAGCGGCTTGCCCTGCTCCTGCGTCATGGTGCGGGCGATGGCTTCGGCGCGCTCGCGCATCAGTGCAGCGGCCTTGTGCAGGATCGCGCCGCGCTTCTCGACGTCCGTCTCGCGCCACTCCGGCCAGGCGCGGGCCGAGGCGGCGAGCGCTTCCTCGAGGTCGGCCTTGGTCGCGTACGGAACTTCGGCGATCGGGCTCGCGTCGGCCGGGTTGAGGACGGTGTGGCCGGCGTCGGCCGATTTCCAAACGCCGTCGATGAAGAGCTTGAGGTCGGTTTCGTATCCCATGGCGGCCAGATAGGCGCGCCTTGAAGCGCTATCAACGTCAGGCTACCGCTACTGACAAAGGAGAAAGCAAGCGATGACCAAGCAGGAGCTCGTCGAGCGGATGCGCCAGGGCCAGGCCTGGGTGCCGGGCAAGCGCGTGAAGATCGACTTCGGCGGCAGCGAGGGCGTCGTGACGCTCGACGGCGCGGCTCAGCAGGTCACCGAGGAAGACGGGGCCGCCGACACGACCATCAAGGTCGGCTGGGACGACTGGCAGCAGATGGCCGCCGGCCAGCTCGACGGCATGACCGCTTTCATGATGGGCAAGCTCAAGGTCGAAGGCGACATGACCAACGCGATGCAGCTCCAGGGCGTGCTCGCGAAGCTCAGGAGCTAGCTCGCTTCGGCCTCTTTGAGCTCGTTGAACTCAAGCACATTGCCGTCGGGATCCCGAAAAAAGCAGGTAAGGCGTCGGCCCCAGTCGTGCGGGCCTTCGGTGATTGCGATGCCCTGGGCGGCCGCCCAAGAGATCAGTTCCTCGAGCGAGGCCACGATGAACGCGGCGTGGGTATAGCCCGGCCATTTGGTCGGCTCGTCGAGCAGAATGTTTCGCGCGCCCTCACGGGCGACTCCGTTGAAAATGAGGTTAATCCGCGTCCCATCGCCCGCGACGACCTCCGCGACGCGCTCGTCGCTGAACGCCGGGTCCACGCGAAAGCCGAGCCTGGCGTAGAAGTCGAGCGCACGGTCCCGATCGCTGACACGAACGCCGACATGGTCATATCCCTCGATGCGCATCCTCGTCCGATGGCGAAAGAGGCGGAGTCCGAACAGCCGGACATCTTCACTTGTTCGTTGAAGGAAGTTCATCAATCGGCCAAGCTGAGGCATGGCCGTGCGTCCGCCTTCGCTACGCTCAATCGCCGCATTCGAGGCGGCCGCCCGGCATGGCAGCTTCACGCGCGCCGCCGAGGAGCTCAACCTCACGCCGGGGGCAATCAGCCACGCCATTCGGGCGCTTGAGGATCGGCTCGGCCAGCAACTGTTCCTGCGTACTGGACGCGCGGTAAAGCTCACGCCGGCCGGGCTGACGCTGGCCGCGCGCGTGCGACTCAGCTTGGGGTTGCTGTCCGATGCCTTCGACGCCGCGCCTTGGCGCGAGCGCGACCGGCTGATCGTCTCGACTACCTACTCGATCGGTCAGAAGATCCTGGCGCCGGCCTTGCCGCAGCTACAGGAAGCCTGCGCGGGGGCGCGCCTGGACGTTCGCTGCACGGACTCGCTGGCGGATTTCGAGGATGGGGTAGACGTCGCGATCCGCTTCGGGCCGGGCGGCTGGCGCGGGCTCGAAAGCCGGCTGTTGGGGAATGAAGAGCTCTTTCCCGTTGCCAGTCCGCGCCTGGCTGATGCGTTACCGACAACGCAGGCCAAACTTGCCGACCACCTGCTGATCCATCAGCCCGAAAGCGGCTGGCGGCTGTGGCTCGACCCGGAGGAGCCCGATCCCACAAGATCGGCGCCCGTGCTCTATGTCGACAGCGCGTTGATGGTTATTGATGGGGCCGCGTCCGGAGTTGGCATCGGGCTTGCGCGAGGCCGGCTCGTGGCGGCCGATCTCGCAACTGGCCGGCTCATTCGGATCCTCGAACGCTCGGCTCAAGCCGAATATAGCTATTGGGCGGTTTGGAGCGGAAGCTCGCCCAAGCTGCCGCTGATCGCCGCATTCGTCGAAGCGGTGAGCGTCGCATTCAAAGAGTGAATTTCCTTCACCGAAGGATTGAGCCTTACTTGCTGGAGCAATGGCCCGGCGTCCGGCACTCGTCGCTGATGCCCCACCCGCTGAAGCTCTATTATTCTCCTGGCGCGTGCTCGCTGGTTCCACACATCGCGCTGGAGGAGGCCGGAACGCCGTTCGAAGCACTGCGGATTCCGATCGCCGAAGGCGGACACCTGACCCCGGAATATTTGGCGATCAATCCGCACGCACGGATTCCGGCGCTGGGCACGGACCAGGGCGTCATCACCGAGAACGTCGCGGTGCTCAACTTCCTCGCCGACCGCTTCAGGGGGCCGGGGTCGGTGCCGCGCGACGATCCTCATTCGGCGGCGCGCTGCAACGAGCTGCTCGGCTGGTTCAGCTCCAGCGTGCACATAGCGTTCGCGCAGATCTGGCGCGGCGGTCGCTTCACTGACGATCAATCGGCGTGGCCGCTGCTGGAGGAGGGCGGGCGCAAGATCCTCGCGCGGCAGTTCGAAGAAATCGAGTCATTGTGCGGTGACGGGTGGCTGGTCCCCGGCGAGTTCACCGCGGCGGACAGCTACGCTTTAGTGTTCCTGCGCTGGGCACGGCGGATCGGCTTCGACATCGACCATTACCCCCGTTGGCTGGCACTCGTGCAGCGGGCGCTCGAACGCCCGGCGGTTGAGAACGCATTGCAGCGGGAAGGATTGAAGTCAGAGGAGTTTAAAGCGCTCGCCACTGCTTGACCGGCAGCGACTCCTTTCCCAATCCTCGCACGCATGGGCGACCGGGAGTCAGCGAGCGACGGCGTCATCGCGATGCTCTCGGTAACGCTGGACCGAAGTTCTGCCGAGCCGCTTGTGCGGCAGCTTTACCTGCGAATTCGCGAGCTGATCCTGGCTGGGCGCCTGCATGCGGGTGCGCGCCTGCCGTCGACTCGAAAGCTCGCCCGCGACCTCGAAGTCTCGCGCACCGTTGTGCTCGATGCCTTCGGGCATCTCACCGCGGAAGGCTTCCTCGAAGCGGCCATCGGAGCGGGACACTTCGTCGCCTCACTGCCACTGGACCAACCCTCGGCAGCGGCCGCCGCCGACCCGATTGCAGGCAAGGACGACACGGGCTCCATCTGGCAAGCTCATGGTGAGCCATTCGATCCGGCGTGGCAGGGCGTGGACATTTTCCCGTCCCAATTGTGGGGACGCATGCTCGGGCGCGGCTGGCGGCGCCATCACTCGGACGGACTCGAGCGCCACTGGGCCGGCCTGCCCGCTCTTCGCACGGCCATCTCCGACCATTTACATGCGCTGCGCGGGCTCAAGTTCGGCAGTGACGAGGTGATGATCACGGCAGGCAACGCCGACGCGCTCGCGCTCATCGCCCGCGTGCTCACAAGCGAACGCGGGCCGGCGAGCGCCTGGGTCGAAAACCCGGGGCTCGGCAGCGCGCGGCAGACGCTTCAGCAGGAAGGCGTCACCATCGTGCCTGTACCGGTTGACGACGAGGGGCTGATCGTCGCGCAAGCCGAGCAGATCGCCCGAGAGGCGGCGATGGCGCTGGTTACGCCGGCGAGGCAATTCCCCCTCGGGATGACGCTGAGCCTGCCGCGCCGCTTGTCCCTCCTGTCCTGGTCCCGCCGAAGCGGCGCTCTCGTGGTCGACGACGACTATGACGGCGAGGTCCG
>Ga0068858_100001073_pt1 | contig 28298 bp, 20 predicted proteins | sample KBSSwiS12_FD_66589 | JGI IMG/M metagenome (GOLD analysis project Ga0068858, IMG submission 66589) | Switchgrass rhizosphere microbial communities from Kellogg Biological Station, Michigan, USA - KBS Switchgrass S1-2 | ecosystem: Host-associated > Plants > Roots > Rhizosphere > Soil ... | reverse complement strand
GTCCCAGATCCGCGCGGTGTTGTCGTCGCTGGCGGTGGCCAGCCGCGACCCGTCCGGCGCGAACACCACCGCCTGCATCCAGCTGTCGTGGGTGAGGCGGTGCAGCTCGGTCCCAGTGGCGGTGTCCCAGATCCGCGCCGTGCTGTCGCGGCTGGCGGTGGCCAGCCGCGACCCGTCCGCCGCGAAGGTGATGTCGGTGATGAGTCCATGGTGGCCGAGAAGCGTGCGAAGGACAGTCCCGGTGCGGGTGTCCGAAATGACGACGGCGGAGCCCACACCATAGGCAAGGAGACGGCCGTCCGGCGACCAAGCCGGGGATCGCGGCACCCCACCAGGACGGGTGATCACCGTGGTAGTGCCCGGTCCGGGGATGGCGGCGAGGGCGAGCTCCGCTGCTGTCGCGTCCGGGTCGATGTCCGATCGGACAATGGCGGCGCGGGTCCAGACGCTGCTCGCCAGTTTCACACCGGTCAGGTCGGAGTCGCTGATCCGGGTGCCGTACAGATCGGCGTGGTCGAGGTCGGCGCCGGTAAGGGCGGTCTCGTGGAGCTCGGCGTCGCGGATGATCGCGCCGACCAGCGACGCGCCGGCCAGGTCAACCCGTCGCAGGTGCGCGCCGGTGAGGGTGGCGCCGTCGAGCGCGGCCCGGGTGAGCTGGACGTCGACCTCGCGGGTGCGGGTCAGGATGGCATCGGACAGGTCGGCGTCGGTGAGGTCCAGGCCGGCGACGTCGAGTCCGGTCAGGTCAGCGCCGGCCATCCTGGCCCCGACCGTGGCGGCCGCCGGCCCGTAGATCGGGATCAGGGCGTGGGCGACAGCGACAGCGTTGATCCGGGCTGGGTTGGTCGCGTCGGGGTTGTGGAGGGTGGCGTCGGCCCAGGTGCGCGCGCGTGACGGTCCGGCGGCGCCGATGAAGAAGTCGACCATCAGCGTCGACATCGTCCGGGATGTGAGCGCTTCGACGTCGCGCGAGGTCGCGGCGTCGGCGGCGGCCGCCGCGGCGACGAGGTACTCCATGACGGACTGGTGGATGAAGGCGAACGTGTCCGCGCCGGCCCGGACCAGCAGGCTGCCGGACCCGATCTGCTGCGCGGCTTCGGCCTGGTCGATTCCCTGCGCGGCCATGCCCTCGAGGACATGCCCGGCGGCGTCGGTGAGCTCGCTCAGGCTGATTGTCGGGCTTGTCGTCCGCCACAGCCGCCCAGCGAGATGCGTGACCGCGTCGCGTAGATCGGCGGCGGTGAGCGTGGTGATTCCACCGGGCAGGCGGCGGCGCTCCTCTTCTTTAGCAAGCCACTGGCCGACCAGCTCGGCGTACAGGTCGGCGGAGCTGATCCCGCCATCGCGGTCGCGGACGGTCAGCAGCTTCGCCTCATCCAGCGCGGCGATGAACCCGAGCATCCGGGGGTTGCGGCCCAGGCCGAGCAGGTCGCGGATGTCCCGGATCAGCTCCAGCCGGGCCCGCGCCCGGGCCATATCGCCGTTGTACAGGCGGATGAGGAACTGTTCGATCTGTTCCGGGGTGAAGTCCTCGACGGTGGCGATCCGGCTGGCCGCGAGATGCTCGACCTTGCGGCCCAGGGCGGTGCGGACCTGCTCGTCGGAGCGGAAGTGCTGGGTCCGGCTGGTGAGTACAATTTTCGCGGTGCCGCTGACCCCGGCGAGCAGCGTGTCGAGATGTTCAGCGGCCCGGTCGTAGCTGACCCGTAGCGCGAGCTCGTCGAAACCGTCGAACAGCAGCACGAGGCGACCGGTGCGGAGCATGTAGCGGAACTTAGGCGCGTCGAACGTCTCCAGCCCGGCGCGCAGCAGATGCGCGGCGGCCAGCTCCTCGATACCGTGCGCCTTCTCCAGGGTCCGCAGGTCCACCAGCAGCGGGATGAGATGCGGCAGTTTGTCGGGCAGGGTACGGGCGAGCTCATGGAGCAGGAACGTCTTGCCCCGGCCGAAATCCCCCAGGATCAGGATGAACCGGGCGGTGTCGGCTGATAGCCAGTCCACGACCTGCCCCAGAGCATCCTCGGTGATCTCACCCGGCCCGGTGTGGTCGACGCGGCGGTAGCGCTGCGGCAGGTACAGGCCGGGTGGGTAGACCGGGTCGGCGGCCAACCGGGCGGCCTGCCCGGTCAGGAAGCTGGTCAGGTCGAGCAGGCCCTGGTACTCGCTGAAGCTGACCAGCCGCACCCCCAGCGCGAGCGCGTGGCGGCGAAGTTCCTCCTCGGCGCGGACACCGGCGTGGACGAGTTCGGAGAGCAGCCCGGTGTCATTGGCCGCGTAGCCCGCGTGCGCGCCGCGGGCGAACGCGGCGATGGCAGTCTCGGTCGGCGGTGCCTCCAGAACACCGATGACCCGCATCGTGATGGTCTGGTCATCGCGCCACGTCAACCGAAGATAGGGGGCGTCGACGGCGTCGATCCGCCGCACCGTCGCGGCGGGGTGACACAGGCCGGCGACCTCCGCGACCCGATCCAGGAGATCGTCCCGCCGGCCCGGGACGGAGGCGCGCGAGTCGACTCGGGGACCGCCCGCGGGTCGTGGACGATCGTCGTCCCCCTCGGGCGCGGGCCGGAGCTTGTCGAACGCGCGGACCGTCAGCCATGTCCGGTCGAACCGCTCCGGCGCCGGCCGCCCGTCTGATCGGCCCGGCCACGTGTAGCGGGTGAGGCCGTGGGCGTCCAGGCGCAGCAGCCGGTGGCGGCGCATATCCGATGTCGCCGGTGTGCCGCTGTCGATCGCGGCCAGACTGGCGCCACGCCAGCCCTCGCCGTGGATGGTTCGAGGCGGCTCGGGCTGGTCGTGGACCAGCAGATGGAGGTTCTGACCGAAATCTGCGAGCGCCGCTCGGTCACGGATCGTCCTGTCCGGCCTGGCTCCCGGGTCAGGCGACGGATCGTGGTGCACGGCCCCGATACACAGCCAGCCATCACGCTCGTACGGCACGAGCTCGGAGGCGAACCACCCGAGTTGCTCATCCCCTAGCCAGCCATGCTCGTCGCTGTCCTGGTGGGTGAGCGCCATCGTGGAGTTCCAGCCGGCCACGACCACCTTTAGCTCCGGGAACGGGTGCAGCGACCAGGGTCGGCCGGCGGCGAACGTCGACCCGTCAGGACCGTAGAACGCGGCCACCATCTGCTCGAAATACCGCCACTTCACGTGGTACGGCTCCGCCGGCTCGGTCTCCTCGGCTTCGCAGGTGTCGAAATACGCCCGGCACAGCGGCCGGCTCACATCCGACCGACCCGGCACCACCACGATCCGCCGATGCGGCAGACCGAGCCGCGCCGCCATATTCTCGAGAAGATCCCGGGCCCGGTCGAACTCGCCCCGGCGGGCGTGCGCGGTCAGGTTACCGGTCACGATCACCAGATCGGGCCAGACCTCGGACGCCGCCGCCAGCCCCTCCAAATCGCTGATCAGCTCGTCGAGAAGCGCAGCCACGCGATCGTCGCTGCCCAAGCTGAACGCCCCGAGCTGGGGCCCCGGCACATGGAGAATCGACACGGTGGAGGGATCGCGCTCACCGCTCGGGAAGCGAACCGACCCGTCCACCCCGCTTGTCACGGCGGGTATGGCCGGAGCGGCCTGACGCGTGGACGCGCGGCCGGGTGCGCCTTCGCCGGGGAAAGGCATCCGCTCGTCCGGCCCCGGTGGATGCGGGCCGTCGAGCGCGTTCAGAAGCGCCCTGCGCGCGGCATCCTCGGACAGGCCCAACAGCCGGACATGACTGAGCCGGCCCAGCAGCGGCGGTGGTTCGCAGTCCGCGACCACCACCGGGACCAGCAGCCGTTCACGCTCGTGCGCGAGCCGGGTCGCCGCCTCCCGCTCCTCCCGGCCGTAGGTCGTCCGACTCAGATAGGCCGGCGACAGAATCGCCACCACTCGATCCGCCTGCCCCAGGGCCTGATCCATCCGGTCCAGGAAACTGCTGCCCACTGGCCACGACCACTCGTCGTAGTCAACGTCATAACCGGCCCGGCGCAGCTCCTGGTAAATCCAGCGGGCCCAAGGCCGGTCCGGCCCCGCCACGCTGAGGAAGACCCGTAACGGTCTCGACGCGACTACCCCCGTGCTCACGGCGATGATCCTGTCACAGAAGTGCGCATCTCCCGAGTCGGACCGGACCGCTCGCCGCCGGGCAACGACGAGACGAGCCACATCCCAGGCGGCCGCGCATCAGCGTCAGTCAGGCGCGGAATCAACCAGCCGAGGGTCGGCACGCCAGGCCAATGGGAAGGCGGGCGTTCGCGTCGCTGTGGGCAGCGGCAAGCCGCGTGGGCGGTCACGCCTCGCGCGCGCTGCCCCACAAGCTGGGATAGGTCGAGAGCTTCAATTTGCAGCGCCCCCGAGGATTCTGTGCCGGAGAGCGACGACGTCATCCTGCGCCGCCAAGCTCACGGGCGAGCAACTTCGACGGCTTGACCTCGGTCGCGCGTGGCGGGCTGACAATGTCGCCCGCCGCTCCGGTTCCGCGGCCGTCTCGCGCGTCACGCCCAGCCGCGCACCTCGAAGTCGATCGTGTTTAATAGCCGCGCCCTCGGCCCCCTTGTTGTCCATGATCTCCGGTAAGTCGTACCTCCAGGTATATATCCAATTTTGTTCCTACCGAGGGTTAACGAGCCACGTCGAGGCGGGATTGCGCTGCCGCCTAAAGATTTCTGTGCCCTCGTGATCGGGCTGGGGTTAGCGAGCTACAACGGCACAGGCAGTGCGCGCGTGCACGTCGTTTCTATGCCCTCTTGATCGGGCTGGGGTTAGCGAGGATAGGTTTCTCGCTTGAAATCAACGGGACGGTGGTTACGTTTCTATGCCCTCTTGATCGGGCTGGGGTTAGCGAGGGCGCCCCTTACGGGGTGGCATTGAGCCGCGGTGATGGTAGCTGGATCTACGGACCTCCTTGGAGCGATCATAACGTTGGCGGTTGATGACAGGTGTGGAGTGGGTGATCTGGCCTGTGAGCTGCGTAGACGGGGTGTACACGGACCTTGGCCGGCCGGGTCCGTTGCGTCGGGTGCTGTACGGGGTCCCGCCATGGGTCACGGTGTGCGTCCCGATCCGGGCGGTTCCCGCGGCTGGGCGCCGTGCCCTGAGTATGATCGCGGCCGTGCGGGGGGTGCGATGCCGGCGACGGTGATGATCCGGATGGAGCGGGTGCCGTTCGCTCCGTCGCCGTCTCAGCTGCATGCGGCAGCGTCCGGCCTGTTCGAAGGACCCGGTGTGGATCATCATGGGTCGGTGAAGGACTACGCTGTCCGGCCGCCCTCGTTGGTGGATGGCCTGACGGTGTGGCCGCTGACCTGGCTCGGCAGGAGGGATCTTCCAGAGGGCTGGGGGACGTCGTCGGTGCGGTTTGGCGCGTGTGAGCGGCCGGTGCGGGCAGTCGAGTGCATGCGGTGGCTCCCGTCGGAGCTGTATCCGGTCCGGCCAGTACGGCGGGCGGATGTCGCGACCGTGTCGCCGTTGTTCTTTTCGCACAATGGACGGGATCTCCCGCTACCGGACCCGTCGCGGATCACCCGCTCGCTGATCGAGCGGTGGAACAGCTGCGCGCCTGATCTTTCAGTCGGCGTGGCCGACGGCCAGGCGTTGATGAACACGGTGTTCCTGGACGACATGCGCGGCGGGGTGCGGCGGACGGCGGTCTCCGCCGAGCGGCGGCAGGTGGGGTTCGTCGGCACGTTCCGGTTACGGTTGCCGCGCGCGGCGCCGGAGGCAGTGGGATGGCTGTTTGGCCTGCTCATGCGGTTCGCTGCCCTGGCCGGGGTGGGCGCGCAGACCACCCATGGTTTCGGCGCGGTCGACGTGGCGTTGGACGGGGACCGCCTACCAGCCCGACCAGCCGGTGACCGCTCACCCGAAGACCGTTCCCGGGGGATGGCCCACGGCGGGTCTCCCGCCGCGGCACGACGTTCGTCGGCGCCGGCCGGATAGCCGGACGGGGAGCGAGCGGTGGGTGCGTTGTTCGCGCGGGCGTTCAGCTCGCAGGGGCTGCTCGACGCATGGGACGAGGTCCGGGACGCCGCGCTCGCTGACGGCGAGCCGGACCGTGCCGTGACCGCGTTCGAGGCGGACGCGGCCCGCAACCTAGCTGATCTTGCTGAGGATCTGCGGGACGGCGCCTGGGCGCCGTCGCCGGTCCGCCGCGTCGAGATCCCCAAACCGTCCGGTGGTGTCCGCGTCCTGGGTATCCCGGAGCTGGTCGACCGGGTAGTCGAACGTGCCCTGCTGCGCGTCCTGGACCCGATCATCGATCCGCTGCTGCTGCCGTGGAGCTTCGCCTACCGACGTGGTCTCGGCCCGAAGGACGCGATCGCGGCGCTGACCGAGGCCCGCGATAGCGGCCTGGGCTGGGCCGCGCGTTCCGACGTTGACGACTGTTTCGCCGCGATTCCGCGCTGGGAGGTCATCCGCCGGCTGCGCGACGTCATAGACGACGACCGTGTCGTTCACCTCGTCAGCGAGCTGCTGAACCGTCCCGTTCTCGGAAGCCGTACCGACCCGGCCGGGCGAGGTCTGGGCCTGCATCAGGGCAGTGCGATCTCACCGCTCCTCAGTAACCTGTACCTGGACACGTTCGACCGCGCGATGCTCCGGGCCGGCTTCCGGGTGATCCGCTTCGCGGATGATTTCGCGATCCCTGTCGAGAGCCGGGCGGCGGCCGAACGGGCGCTGACGGCGGCGGCGACGGAGTTGGAGGACCTCCGGCTGCGGATCGAGGCGGGAAAGTCCGCCGTGGCCTCCTTCGACGAAGGCGTCCGGTTCCTCGGTGAGACGGTCACCGCCTCCACAGTCAACCGGGGTGAGCTGCTCTCCCACCCGCTGGAGACGGTTGTGTACGTCGAACGGCAGGGCGCGACCGTCCGTACGCGGGGCGACCGGCTAATCGTCACCCACCCCGACGGCAACGAACCCATCGGAGCGGACCCGTCACCCGGGGATGCGGCAGCAGGCTCGGAGGCTCTGCTCCGACTGAGCATGCGCCGAATTCGCCAGGTGGTGTGTTTCGGCCGGGTCAATCTGACGACGCCGTTTCTGCATGCCGCCGCCGAGCGGGGTATCGACGTTGTGCTGCTCACCGAGCACGGCGCTCTCGGCGCACGGCTCACCACCCCCGTCAGCGGTGATCCCGCCGTCCGCCGGGCGCAGTACCGGGCCGCGGATGACGATTCCCGGGCCCGTGGCATCGCGGTGGCATTCGTGGACGGCAAGATCGGAAACATGCGGGTGTCGATGACCCGCGCCGCCGAACGCGCGGACGATATCGATACATATGCTGCCGCGGAACGGATCGGGGAGCTGGGCCGCCGGCTTCCGGATGCCACCTCACGAGAGGAAATCCTCGGTATCGAGGGCGCCGCGACCCGTGAGTACTTCCAGGCGATGCGCCGTGGCCTCAACCCGCAGTGGGGCTTCGAAGCCCGGCAGCGCCGCCCGCCGCCCGATCCGGTCAACGCGATGCTCTCCTACGGGTACACGCTTCTGACCCACGAAGCGATCGCCGCGATCGAAGCCGCCGGACTCGATCCCATGGTCGGCGTCCTGCACCAGCATCGCTGGGGCCGCCCCGCGCTCGCCCTCGACCTCATCGAGGAGTTTCGCCCGATCACCGTTGATGTCGCCATCGGCCGCGCGATCAGCACCCGCCAGATCCGGCCCGAGCAGTTCACCCGTGACCCGGCCGCCGGCTGCCGGATGGCGCCCGACGCGAAAGCCACGTTCATCGGTGCGTACGAAAAGCGCATGCTCACCCTCACCACCCACCTCGCCACCGGCCGGCGCGTCTCCTACCGAGTCGCCTTACACCTCCAGGCGAAGCTCCTCGCCCGCGCACTTCTCGACCCGGCCGCCTCCTACAGCCCACACCGGCGGAAGTAGCGCCGATGATCGTCATCGTCTGCTACGACATCGCCGAGGACGGCCGACGCGAGGACGTCGCCGCCCTTCTGTCCGGCTACGGGCCCCGCGTCCAGCTCTCCGTCTTCGAATGTGAGGTGCTCGACGCCGACGCACTCCGCGACCTCCGAGCCGCGCTACGCGCCCGCATCGACACCCTCGAAGACCAAGTCCGCCTCTACCCGACGACCGCCGCGACCTTCAGCGAGCGGTACATCCTCGGCGCGCGGGTCGTGGAGGAACGCAGCGACTACTGGATCGTCCGATGAGACCGCCGCCCCGCTCTCGCTGCCGCCCCGTACAGGCAGCGCCGAAACCACCCTTCCCAGCCGAGGTCCGTGAACTCCGTATCCGCCCAGGTCAGAACACTGATCACCGGCGTCGCCTGACCCCCGGAAGCAGGTATCAATGATCGATTCAAGGAGGTCCGGGGAAACAGCTACCATCGCCCCAGGTCAGGAGCACCTGAACACGGGTGCCCTCGCTAACCCCAGCCCGATCAAGAGGGCATAGAAACCCTGTTGCCTGCTCCACTCGGCCTCCCTCCCTGACCCCTGGCCTCGCTAACCCCAGCCCGATCAAGAGGGCATAGAAACGTAGGAGTGAGAGTGCTATGCCTTCTTACTGATGCAGACTCGCTAACCCCAGCCCGATCAAGAGGGCATAGAAACCTCCTCGAAGATGGCCTCGCGTGGGACCTGCCTATAGCTCGCTAACCCCAGCCCGATCAAGAGGGCATAGAAACGTCGTCCTCGTTGGGCCAGCCATCACGACGGTCCTCGCTAACCCCAGCCCGATCAAGAGGGCATAGAAACGAAGATGAAGAGGTAATCGCCGCCGTTCGAGTGCTCCTCGCTCGCTAACCCCAGCCCGATCAAGAGGGCATAGAAACGCACCCGTGGCTCCTCTCTGCCTGCTGGATGCAGCTCGCTAACCCCAGCCCGATCAAGAGGACATAGAAACGGTCATGCTCGACACCAGGTCGGACGCAGTCCAATGGCTCGCTAACCCCAGCCCGATCAAGAGGGCATAGAAACGTCGAGCGTCAACCCGCCCCACACCGCGTCTGGCCTCACCAACCCCAGCCCGATCAAGAGGGCGTAGAAACCTCACGCGCACCAGTTCGTCATCGCGGCCGAGGATCGCCTCGCTAACCCCAGTCCGGTCAAGAGGGCATGGAAACCGTAGGCCGAGGGCCGTGGTGAAACCAGTTGCTCGCTAACCCCCGCCCGATCAAGACGGCATAGAAACATCCCGAGGGCCGGTGGGGGCAGGCTTGGCCGCCTCGCGCTAACGCCGTTGGTCTCGCTGACCTGGCCCGAGCAAGGTGCCAAGACCTCCTGCGCCCAGCTGGGGGGAGAGATGGGCACCTGGCGGCCGGCGTCTGTCCTTCTGGGATGGCCTGCTAGGCTTGCTCGTGTTGATCAGGATCTCGATGAATATCCCGGCGCCCGCTGGTGGCAAGGGGCGTTGGTCGTGTTGGCGTTGCCTGGTACGGGGGAGCTGTGCGGCTTGTTTTGTTGACGAGCGCTGGGAATCAGGGGTTTATTTTCGCGAGCAACCGTCTGCGTGAGGCGGTTGGTGCGTCCGAGATCGTTCGGACGGTGACGACCGACTGGGTGCGGGACGCGTGTGCGGCGGTCTCCGAAACTCCTGGTCAGCGGGCGGTGGTGTTGCGGGCGTCTTCCGGCGGCGCTCTGGTGCTCGCCGACGATGGGCGTGGCGGCGCGGACGCGGCGGCCGATCTGACGTGGCGGGTGACGAGCGCGGCGCTGGCCCGCGCGCCGGGGCTGGATGTGTTCGGCTCGAGTGTGGCGATCAACGGTTCGCTGCCGACCCGGGAGGAGGTCGGCCGGGTTTTCGCGGCGGCGGGGCGTCGCCAGGCGTCCCGGCCGGCGGCGGCTACACGGTTCGGGCGGCTGCCGGTGGTGGCGGCGTGTTCGAGCACGGACCTGCCGGCCGCGGTGTGGCGTTCGGACGCGCCCGCGGACGGTCGCGGCCGGCCGCTTCCGGGTGAGGACCCGGTGCCGCTTTCCGCGGAGGCGCGGGCGAAGCGGGCCGCGCGGCCGGCGGCTGATCGGAGAATGCGCACCCTTCTCGGTCCAGCGTTTCCGCTGGTCGATATTGACGATTTCTTTGATGTGGTCGAGTGGGTCGGTGTGGTGCACGCTGACGGCAATGGCCTGGGCGGGGTATTTCAGCGGGCGGGGGAGCTGCTGGCAGACGCGCGGGCGGTTGCGAAGCTGAGTGAACGGGTACAGGCGGCGGCTGATGTCGCTTTCCGGGCGGCGGCGCTGGCGGTCCCGGTGGGAGGGCGGGGTGCGCCGCTGGTTCCTCTGGTAGTCGGGGGTGATGATCTGACCGTTCTGGTGGATGGCGCGGCGGCGCTTCCGTTCGCGCGGGCCTATCTGGACGGGTTCGGCGCGGCGACCGCGCGGGACGAGCTGATCCGTACGGTGACCGGCGGTCGGGGGTTGACCGCGGCGGCGGGTGTGGCGGTCGTGAAGCCGCATTTTCCCTTCTCGTCGGCGTACGGGCTGGCCGCGCAGTTGTGCCGGAACGCGAAAGACACTATTGCCGGTGTTGGCGATGCGTCGGCCGCGGCCGGGGTGGGGCTGCACGGTGTGGATGTGCATGTTCTGTTCGACAATGTGGTGACGTCGCTGCCCGCCTTGCGTGAGCGGCTGCGGGTTCCCGCTCGGGAGGGATCGGCGGGCTCGGTGATGCTGCATGAGCGGCCGTTCTTCCTGCCCGCGCCGGGGGCGGAGTTGCCGGCGCACGCGCGGCACCGGCACATTGACGCGGTCCTCGCCCGGGCGCGGGCCGTCCAGGGCCGGGCCGGGGGCCGGGCGAATGGTGACGCGGTGAGTCGGTCGCAGCTGCATGGGCTGCGGGAGGATGTGTATGCCGACCCGGGCCGGGCGCAGCGCCGGTTCGCGGATCTGTGGCGCCGGTCGGCGCCGGGCGGGGAGGATCGGGCGGTCCTCACGCTGCTCGCTGGGGCGCCGGGCGATCCGCCGTCCCTGTTCCGGCCGGTCGACGGGGACGGTGGCCAGTCGACGGCGCTGGTCGACGCCGTGGAGCTGGCTGATCTGGCTGCGGCGTGGACGGGCGGCGCCTCATGAGCACGGCCGGAGCGGCCGGGGATACCGCGGGAGCGCCGCAGGTGCTCGCGGCGGAGACGGTCCTGACGGTCGAGACGTTGTCGGACTGGCATGTCGGGTCGGGTGGCCGGCGGTCGGGGCTGGTGGATGTGGGGGTGCGGCGGGACAGCGACGGCCTGCCCTACCTGCCGGGCACGACGATGACGGGGGTGCTGCGGGATGCCTGCCTGACCGTGGCCCGCGCGTTGGACGACGGCGATCCGGCTGGCGTGTGGCGGCGCTGGCACCGCTACCTGTTCGGTGACCGGCCGGCCGAGATGGGCTGGACGGGGGTGGGATGGCGCCCTCGCCCTGCGGTGGTCGGTGTTGGCGTGGCCCGGTTGCCGACCGCGTTGCGGGCCTGGCTGAGCGTTGATCAGCGGCTGGTCCGGGAGACGACGTTCGTCAAGCCTGGGGTGCGGATCGACCGGGCCAGCGGCCGTGCGATGGACGACATGCTCCGTTTCGTGGAGATGGCCCGCGCCGGGCTGCCGTTGACCGCCGAGGTCCGCCTGCGGCTGCCGGCCAGGACCGATGGCGCCGACCCGTCCGGCACCGGCGCGGACCCGGGCGGGCCGGGGGCGGATGGCGGGCTGGCGGTGGGCCGGGCGGCGACGGTGCTGCTGGTGCTGGGCGCGGCGTGGTGTGACCGGATCGGCGGTGATCGGCGGCGCGGAGCGGGGCTGGTGCGGCTGTCCTGGGCTGGGCAGGAGCCGGCGATGTGGGCCAGGTGGCTGGCCCGCTCTGGCTGGTGCCCGCCCGACCCGCCGGCCGCCGGCCAGGCGCCGCGCCCGCCGGTCCGGCGGTCGAGACTGGCCGGGGATGTGCCGCCGGAGGCCGCGGGGCTGACCCCGGACGAACGGGAGCCGGGGCCGAGGGCGGTCGTGGTTGAGCTCGCCATCGACTGCCGTGGGCCGGTGCGGGTGCCTCGGCAGGTCCTGGGGAACGTGACGGTCGGCCATGACCATCTGCCCGGGGCGGGCCTGCTGGCCTGGTTGTCGTCGCGGTGGGGCGAGGAGCTGGTGCGGGCGGCGGTGGCCGCGAACCGGTTGCTGGTCCGGCACGCCTACCCGGAGGTCGACGGCCGGCGGGGGCTGCCCGTCCCGTTCAGTCTGTTCCGGGTCCGCCGGACCGGCGCGGTGGTGAACGCGGCGGCCGCGCCGCTGCCTGATGAGCCTGTCCGCCAGGTTCGGACGGGCTGGACGCTGCCGGACGCGCCGGGCGGGAGGTTGGTGGTGTGGGAGCAGCCGTTGGCGGAGGCGACGCACAACACGGTGTCTCGGGCGACCCAGCGGCCGGACGGCGCTGGCGGCGTGTACGCGGTTGAAGTCCTCCCTGCGGGCAGCCGGCTGCGGACCCGGATCGTCGTGGACGCGGCGGTGGCCCACGATCTGCGTCTGGCCTTTGGCCCGGCCTGGTGGGAACGGCTCGCGGGTCCGGCGCGGATGGGCGCCCGCCGGAGCGGTGAATACGGCCAGGTCCACGTGACCGTCGACGCGCCGGCCGCCCCCACGGCCCCGGGCGCCGGCCGGCCCGTTCCCGGCCCCGGGGAGGAGTTCCGGGTGTGGGCGGGGTCGGATCTGGTGATCCCGAGCCGGTCGCTGCGGCTGGCGGCCGACCCGGCGGACCTGCTGACGGTGTTGGCGGCCCGGCTGAACCGGCATGGGGGCCTCACGCTGGGCTGGGCGCCCGACGATGATCGGATGGTCGCCGTCACCCGGACCAGCCGCCGCGACTCGTGGCAGGGGCGGTGGCAGCTGCCCCGGGAGAGCATCATCGGGCTGGCCGCCGGGTCGGTCGTCGTCGTCCAGGTGACCGGCGGGACGGTCGATCCGGATGACTGGGCCGACGTGATGCTGACCGGGATCGGCGAACGCCGCGCGGAAGGGTTCGGCGAGATCGTGCTGGACGCCCCCCTGCTGCGTCTGAACGAGCCGGTCGCCGTGTCAGCCCCGCCCGGCACGACGAGCGGTTCGGCGGTCGAACCCGCCGGGCCGGCGACCGGGGTAAGCGTGGCCGGTACCGCGCCGGGCGCCCTCCCCGCGGCCGTCCCCGACGGCGGGCTGAGCCCGGCCGAGCGTGAGGCGGCCCGGTTCCTGCGCGGCCGGGCGATCGTCACCGCCTGCCACGACCGGATGATCATCCTGCGGGAGGATCCAGACCCGCCTGAGGGCTACCGGCGCCTGCGGGCGGCGTTGAGCGCGCTGAGCCCGAGCCAGCGCGCCGGCTGGCTGACGCTGGTGAACGACGCGGTCCTGCGCCGCGCGGAGACCCGGCTGCGCGGGGAGATCGCCCGCTGGCTGGCCCATCAGGGCGCCGCCCGGGACCCGCAACGGGAAGCGGCGGCGCGGATCGGCGCGCTCCTCGACGGCGGTATCGACACCGTCCTGGCCGTGGACGGGCTCGACCCGTCGGTCCGGCCCGACGCGCTGGCGGTCGTGCTCGGCGACCTCGTCGACGCCGCCCGCCGGCCCACCGCCCCGACACCCTCCACCACGCCTACAGCGTCTTCGGGGAGTCGGCTATGAGCGTCCCCACCGCCATTCCTGTCCGCCGGGCGCCGGCGGCGGACGCCGGATACCCGGCACCGCCGGCCGATCCGGATATTCGGGTCGAGTGGACCCTGCGGCTGCGGGCGGAGACCGCGTTCACGGTCGGTGGCGCGTTCGCCGGCACCACCGTCGATCTCACCGTGGCCCGCGACGGCCGCGACCGCCCCTACATCCCCGGCAGCTCCTGGGCCGGGGTGCTACGCGCCCGGGCCGAGGCCGCCCTGCCCCCCGACACGGTCGACGCGCTCTTCGGCGCGGTCGGCGAAACCGGGCCCGGCGGCACCGGCTCCGCCGCACCGCTGGGATGGGCCAGCCGGCTCACGGTAGCCGACACGGTGATCGACAGCGGGTATCCGCTGGAGACCCGGACCGGTGTCGGGATCGACCGGCGAACCGGGACCGCCGCCGACCGGATCCGCTATGACCGGGAGGTCCTGCCCGCAGGGACGCCGATGACCGTATGCCTGCGCTACGACGGCGCCGACGACGCGGCGCTCGCCGCTCTCCGCCGGCTGCTGCGAGGTCTCCGCGCCGACGGGCCGCGGGTCGGCGCCGCCTCCCGTCGCGGGCTGGGCCGGATGGCCTGCGTGACGCTCACCGAACGGTCGGTGGACCTGCGCTCCCGCGCTGGGCTGCTGGCCTGGTTCACCGACACCGGCGACGGGGTGCCGCTCGACCCGGTCACGGACGCCGGCACTCGGCTGACCATCACCGTTGACTGGATCCCGGCACAGCCCGTGCTGGTCGGCGCCGGCACCAGCGGCGAAGGCGCGCATCTCGTCCCGCTGATGACCCGCGCCGCCGGGGACGGTCTGGCCCCGGTCCTGCCCGGCAGCTCGGTCAAAGGCGTGCTGCGCTCGCTCACCGAGCGGATCGCCCGGACCGTCCTGGCCCACGCCGGTGATCCCGGGCCGGCCGGCGGCTGGGAGCCTGGTGGCGACTTCGTCGCCGCCCTCGACGGACTCGCCGCGTACGTCCCAGCACTGGAGGGTCTGTTCGGCTCCCAACGGCAAGCGGGCGCGCTCGCGGTCGGCGACGTCATCGCCACCGTCCCCGTGATCGACGCTGACGTCTGGGCCGACCTGCTCGCCGGCACGATTCCGGACCCGGCGGACGCCAACTGGTACCGGCCGCGTTCCCACGTGGCAATCGACCGGTGGACCGGCGGCGCCGCCGACCAGCAGCTGTTCACCGTCCAGGAACTCGCCGGGGTCCGCTGGCCCCCGATCACCCTCGACGTTGACCTGCCCGCGCTGCGCCACACACTCGACGGCGACGGCGACGGCGGTGGCGGGGAGGACGGGGAGGCGATGATCCGGACCCGGGCCGCGCTGGTCCTCCTTGGCTGCGCGCTGGGAGTGTTCCTCGACGGGGACGGCGCTTTCGGCCACGGCGCCAGCCGCGGCCTCGGCGAGGTCCGGGTCACCGGCCTGTCCGTCCGCCTCCCCGCCGCCGGCGGCCTGCCCGCGTTACCTGACGCTGACGCGACCAGCCTCGACGAGCTCCGCGAGCTGTGGTGGATGTGGCTCGACGACCTCGCCCCGCCCGGCGGCTGGGTCGCGGCGCTCCCACGCCCCCCCGCCCCCATCGCGGGCCCGGACCGGGAAGGCGCGGCATGACCCTGCCCGCGACCGGCCTCACCGCGGCCAGCCTCCACGTCGCTCGCGCCGACGGGCTGAGCGCGGCGGACTGCCTCGCCACCTCCCGCCTCCTCGGCCCGGTCAGCGTGGGACTGCTCGCCTCCCCGACCCGCTACCAGCTCGTCCGCGTCGAGGACGGACACGCCCGCACCCCGCACGGGCCGGCCGACCTCGACGGCGTGTTCACGCTGCGGGTGTTCCAGCCCGCCGGGGAACTGCGCTGGGCGCAGCGGACGCGGGGCCGGGGCGACGCGGCGCTGCTCAGCGAAACCGCGATCACCCCACCCGGCTGGGACAGCGAACCGGCGGCCGTGATCGCCGCGCTCGACGGCCAGTACGCGCTGTGGGGCCGGGTTTTCCTCGACCATCCCGACGTCGCGGGCTGGTGCCAGGCCCTGGAAGGCCGCATCGGCTCCCTGGACCTGCCCGTCCCCGCCCCCGGCCCGGCGCCCACCGAACCGCCGGGCCGGCTCGGCTGGCCAGCGGCCTACCTAGCCCTGCGCGTCCGGGAGTACGTCGGCCGCAACGTGGACGGCAACGCCAGCGTCCGCGAGGAACGCCTCCTCGCCATCGTCCCCGCCGCGCCCGAGTTCGGCCCGGCCCCCGCCGACGCCGGGGAGCAGCCATGAGGCAGCCTCCTTCGCGAGCGCGCGGGTTCGGTTGGCTGTGTGGATCTTTTCGTCGTAGGGGATGCCGAGGCGCAGGCAGTGCCAGAGGACTTCCAGCCAGCGGTTGCCCAGGGCGCGCAGGGCGGTGTGGTGGCTCTTACCGGCGGCGATCTTCTGGTCGTAGAACTGCCGGGCCCAGGCCGAGCGTTGCAGGGAGCAGAAGGCCCACTGCTGCACGGCTTCGCCGAGGTAACGGTTGTAGGCCGGGCGGCGGGCGACGACGAACTCGCTCCGCCCGGAGCGGCGGGTGACCGGTGCCCGGCCGGCGTAGCATTGCAGAGCGTTCGGCGAGGGGAACTGGTCGATGTGCTCGCCGATCTCACCGGCGACCCTGGCGGCGAGACGGTCACCCAGGCCCGGGAAGCTCAGGTAGATCTCACCGCCAGGGAACGCCTTCCCCAGGTCGGGGTCCTTCGCGGTCTTCTCGCGGCCGGTGCGCGGGGCACCGAGCAGCAGCTCACCCATCCGCCGCTCCCACACCCGCCGCTGCGCGCGCAGGAGAAGCAGCTGGGCCGCGGCCAGGCGGATGCTGCCGGCCTTGGCCTGGGCCAGCTCGGGACGCACCGGCAGCCGCGATGCGGCCAGCGCCGCGGCCACCCGATCAGCAAAGCGGTCCGGCCAGCCGTGCCGGGCCGCCCGGGCGAAGGCGGCGATCTCCTCGCGGGAGGCGGCGGCCAGCTCGGCGGCCGAGGGCCAGCGTTCCAGCAGCTTGAGGAACACCGCCGCGCCCAGGTCGCCGTCGGCGATGTCGAGGGCGGCGGGGAATACCGCGAGCAGGTCGGCGCGCAGCCGGTTACCCAGCCGGCGCTCGTCGCGGGCGGCCCGCTCGTCGTCGCGGGCGATCGCGCGCAGCTCGGCGCCGACCGGCCCGTGGGGGATCAGCCGGCGCAGGTCGAGGTACTGATCGAACGCGAGCAGGCAGCAGATCCGCGCGTCCTCGGCGTCGTCTTTCTTCTTCGCCGGCCCGCGCCGGCGGGCGATCAGGTCCGGGTTCACCGGCAACACGGTGAACCCGGCGTCGAGCAGCGCTTCGACCAGCAGGCCGTGGCGGGTCTCCAGCACGACCCGGACCTCGGCCGGGTCCGGTTCGAGTTCGAGGCAGCGGGCGACCAGCCGGCCTACTCCGGCCGGGCCATGCTCGATCCGGAACTGGTCGATCACCCCCTTCCCCGGGACGCCTATCGCGATGTCGTGGAAGGACTCCGCCCAGTCCACGCCGACACCCAACACCGATGTCTCCCTTCGCCTCGACGGTCACAGGCGGGGCAGGCACGGCGCCGTGCTGATGGACCAGTCCTCACGGGACAACACCCTCGAGGGCGTCAGGCCTCCCCCGGTCACCCCCGAGGACGCCGTCTCATCTCAGTCCTCAAGGGACAAGCAGCCGCAGCGTTCCTCGGAGGTTCCCGTGCGAAAGGAAGGTAGTGCCATCAGCAGCTTTCACAACCCCTACAACTTCATCCCGGCTCCACCCCGCCGCAACACTCTCCTGCCCGAGGCGCTGGCCAGCGCGGCGCCGCCTGGCCACCACCGCTGGCATCCCGACCGGTGGAGCGGCCGCATCGGTGTCACCGTCACCACCATCAGCCCGCTGCTGATCGTCGAGAACGACCAGACCGACCCGGCCGCCCTGCCCGTGCTGCGGGTGCCCCATACCACCGGGCCGGACGGCGTCGAACGGGTCGACATCGCCCCCACCCAGCTCAAGGGCATGCTGCGCGGCCTGTACGAAGCCGTCACCAACTCCTGCCTCGGCGTCGTCTCCCGCTCCCACGCCCAGCCCCACCACTACCGATCCGCCGCCAGCGACGCCAGCGGCCTGCAACCCACCGTCGTCGCCCACACCCCGACCGGACCCGAGCTGCGCATCGGCGGCACCCTGACCGTCAGCCACGCCGAGCCCGGCCTCGTGTCTCTGCCGGGCGCTGTCCTGGACGCCTGGCGGCCCACCGCCGACGGCGGCCGCCAGCCCACCCAGCTACTGGCCGGCACCATCCCCGGCCGGACCCCGCTCCACCACGGCCAGCACGTCGAGGCCATCCTTCACCAGCGGACCATCCAGGTCCCCGGCCCCGGCGGCACCACCCGCACGATGGCCCGCTGGCACGTCCATGACGCCCAACCCATCGACGCCGGCACCGACGCCGCCCCACTGCCGGCCCCGCCGGCCGGCCGGTGGGCCCGCGTCACCGGATACCTCCACATCACCGGGCCGACGATCAGCGGCAAACGGTACGAGCGGCTGTTCCTGGCCACCTGCCCCGACGCCCATCCCGACGTCGCCTTCGAGCCCCCCGCCGTCCGGGACGCCGCGAGCCTGCTCACTGATCTAGGCCGGCTCGTCGACGACCAGCGCGCCGCCCACCGCTTCGCCCGCAAGGACGAAATCTGGGAGCGCGAGCACCACGGCCAGGCCCGCCCGCCCTGGGAATACCTCGGCCATGAACCCGGCAAGACCGCCTGGGCCCGCCACCTCTACCAGGCGGCCGACGCCTCTTCCGACGTCACCGTCCCCCCATGGCTCGGCCCCGACCTCGCCCCGCACACTCCGCCGCCAGCCGGCAGCACCGCCCGCTACACCTGCTGGGCGGAAACCGGCGACGCCTCACCCATCGGCCCGGTCAAACGCCTCCGTCCGGTAATGATCAGCAGGATGGCCTACCCTCGGCCACCGCTGGATCTCCTCGACGAAACGCTGCGCCCCGCGACCGCCCTCGACGCGCTCTCACCCGCCGATCGCGTGTTCGGCTGGGTCAACCAGCAGGCCGACGACGGTAACCCGAGCGCCGGCGACCCGGACACCGCCCGGCCCGAGCGCCGGGCATATCAGGGCCAGTTGCGGGTCGCGGCGGTCACCGGCCCCCCGGCCGATGCGATCGAGACGATGCCGCAACCCGTGGTGCTCCCGATCCTCGCGACCCCGAAGCCGACACAAGGCCGGTTCTACCTCGGCCGAAGCCGACCCACCGGCGTGCCTGACCAGCTGCCCAGCGGGACTGTCCGCGCCGGCTACTTCCAACCCGGACAGGTCTGGCGCGGCCGGAAGATCTACCTCTACCAACGCCGCCGCCCGGGCCTGTCCACGGTGAGCCCCGGCCACAGCCGCTCGACTCCCAGCGGCATCGCCTACCTTGACGATCCCGGCACCCAGAGCGCCTGGCTCCACGACTGGATCCGCCCCGGCAGCACCATCACCTTCGACCTGATCGTCGACAACCTCACCGGCACCGAGCTCGGCGCGTTGCTCTGGCTCCTCGACCCCGACCGGCTCGGCACCCCTACCACCACGCCACCTCGCCGCGGCCGGATGCGGCTCGGGCTCGGCAAGCCCTACGGCTTCGGCGTCGTCGAAACACAGCTCGACCCCACCCGAACCCGGCTCGCCACCGGCGCGGCGATCGCCGAGCGCTTCACCACCCTCGGCGGTGAACGCCCCGACGACCCGGCCTGGGCCGATCTCGCCGCCAACTTCACTGCGCTCGCCGAGACCAGCTTGCCCGCGACCGTCGCCGCCATCCGCGCCGCCGCCACCGGCGTCCCCGGCCCCGTCCACTACCCCAGCCAGAACGGCCCAGGCCAAGGCAACGGCTACGACTGGTTCGTCGAGAACGAACGCGCCGCCGAACGCCGCGCGAAGGCCGACCGCGCCGGCCGGACCGGCCACGGCCGAAACCGCCACCAACCCGTCCCCCGCGACGACCGATCCCTCCCACTCCTCCACGGCAAAGACCGGACCGCGCTCGACCCCATCACGGAGACCCAGCTGTGACCCCGCCCCCCGGCGGCGGAACACGCCGGCCACTCGCCTCCCTGAGCGCCGCCTACCGCGGCTCCGTCATCTACCTGGAGTCCGCGCTCGTCGCCCTCCTCCTCGCGCCGGTCCTCCCCGATATCCTGATCGACCTGACCGGCGTCCACGGCCGGCCCACCGCCGCCGTCCGCGCCGTCGGTGTTCTGATCATCGTCGTCATCTGCGGACTCGTGTTCACCGTCCGCTCCCGCCAGTACCGCCGCACCCTTCACCGCGCATCCCTGGCCTCCTCCAACGTCGAACCCCGCGACACCCTCATCCTCGCCCTCAGCCCCCGATCGGACGCCCGCTACGAACACCGCGACCGCCGCGCCGGACGGCTCCCGTCCATCGCCGAACTACTCGTGGAGAAAATCAACCCCCGGTACGTCGTCCTCCTCTGCACACCTCAGGTCGACATCGCCCACTGGACGGCCTCCCGCGACAACCTCCGCGACGAAAACCGGACCGTCACCGTCATCCACGTGTCCAACCACGAACGCCCCGAGCAGTTCCTCACCGAAATAGAAAACGGACTCCCCGACGGCACGTCCGACACTTGGAGTCCCGCATCCGTCGCCGTCGACATCACCGGCGGAACCAAACTCATGTCCATCGCCATGCTCCGCCTCGCCGGCGACCTCAACGCGGTATGCGTCTACGTCACCAGCACCCACAGCGGTACCGAAATAACGCCAGGAACCCAGGCGCTCTACCAGTTCGACCCGCGCACCCTCACCGGCGCAATCCAATGATCGTCCGTAACCTGACGCCGCACCCTATACACATCTACCAGGACGGCACACGACTCACCCTCCCACCCGAACAGCCCACGCCACGCGTCACGGAAATATCACGGCCCATCGAGCCCGTCACCATCCACGGCCACCCCGTCACCCGCTTCACCGTCACCACCTCGACGGTCACCGGCCTCCCGCAGCCCGCCGCCGACACCCTCCTCGTCGTCGCCCGCGTCGTCGCTCACTCCGCCGCCGACCGGCCGGACCTCGTCGTGCCCTACGACCCCGTCCGCGCCGCCGACGGCGCAATCATCGGGTGTCGTGCATTCGCCCACATCAATCAGCCCATCCCCGCAGGCAGGGCGCGCTAACCTCAGACTCGCCCAATGGCGCCACCACCCGGTGCTGTCACCTGGTGGTAGAGGGTAAGCGCCTCCCTTCCACCGCCACTCATCTTGATCGCGCTGGACCTGACACGTCGCCCCTCACCCTCGTCGGGCTGACGTGTATCACTTTTCTATGCCCTCTTGATCGGGCTGGGGTTAGCGAGCAGGCTCGCCCGGCGGGCGTCCGGCAGCACGAGCTGACGCAAGTTTCTATGCCCCCCTGATCGGGCTGAGGTTAGCGAGGTCTGGCTCACGCAACACGGTAGTGGAACACAATACGTTTCTACGTTTCTATGTCCTCTTGATTGGGCTAGGGTTAGCGAGATGCCGGCGCCCACGCCGACCGCGCAGCTTCTGCCTTTCTATTCCCTCTTGATCGGGCTGGGGTTAGCGAGGCGCTAGCCTGCTCAAGCTTATGGCAGGCGACCTGCCGTTTCTATGCCCTCTTGATCGGACTGGGTTTAGCGAGGGAGTAGCTTAAGTATTAACGCAGGCTCGTAGTGTTTCTATGCCCTCTTGATCGGGCTGGGGTTAGCGAGGTGTCATTTTTGTTGCGCCTTCGTCCTGGGGGATTACAGTTTCTATGCCCTCTTGATCGGGCTGGGTTTAGCGGCTCTTCGAAGTTAACCGGGGTGGGCTGCGGGGGCCCCGCCCGGTTCGGTAACCGTGCGTGATGTTGGCTCGGGGTGGCCTCAGTGATCTGATGTGGCACGTCCGCGTGTCATGACAAGAAAGGCCCGCAACCCCTGGCGATCTTGGTTGTTCCTGACGCAACCAGACTCCACGGGGCTACGGGCTTGGATGATCATACGAGTGACGCGACCTGTCTGCTGGACCTCGACGGTCTGGAGGTTCGGCGCGTCGAGCTGTTCCCGGACGGGTCACGCCAGGTGTGGCTGGCGACCGCGGACGCCGCAGCGCGGGCCTGCCCGCGCTGCGGCGTGTTCGCGGACCGGGTCAAGGGCGTGGTGACCACCAGGCCGCGTGACCTGCCGTGCGGGTCCACCCCGCTGCGGCTGGTCTGGGCCAAGCGGCGGTGGTACTGCCGGGAGCCGCTGTGCCCACGGGGTTCGTTCACCGACTCGCTGCCGGTGGTGCCGGCACGGGCGCGGCTGACGACCCGGCTGCGTGAGCGGGCCGGGAAGCTGGTGGTCGACGGGGTCTGCGCGACGGTGGTGGCCAGCGGCCGGCATCTCGGGCTGGCCTGGCCGACGGTCATGGACGCGGTGCGCGAGGTGGCCGCGCCGCTGACCGACGCCGCGCCACCGCCGGTTGCGGTGCTCGGGATCGACGAGACGCGTCGGGGCCGGCCGCGATGGCGGCCCGCCGCCCTCGCCCCCGAGTCGGCGGCGCTACCCGGACCCGCTGGTAGCGGACCCGTCGCCCCCGTCTCCGTGCTCGCCGAGCCCGTCACGGGCGAGCCGGCGAGGGCCCGGGTGCTGGCCGACCGGTGGCACGTCGGGTTCACCGACCTGGCCGACGGTCAGGGGATGCTCGGCCAGGTCGAGGGCCGCACCGCCGACGACGTCGCCTACTGGCTGGCCAGCCAGACCGCGGCGTGGCGCGACCGGGTCCGGTTCGTGGCCATCGACATGTGCACCGTGTTCGTCGCAGCCCTCCGCCGCATCCTTCCCCACACCACCCTCATAGTTGATCATTTTCATGTCGTGAAACTCGCGAACGACACGCTCGCGGAGGTCCGCCGGCGGGTCACCACGCTGCTGCGCGGCCGGCGCGGGCGGGAGTCCGATCCCGAGTGGAAGATCCGGAACCTGCTGCGCCGCAACCGGGAGAACCTCACCGACCGCCAGCTCGCCAAACTGTGGAACACCCTGATCGACCTCGGCGAGCCCGGGCAGACGATCCTCGCCACGTGGATCGCGAAGGAGGAACTGCGCGCCCTGCTCGCCCTGGCCCGCACCCACCCGGACCGCACCGTGATCGCCCACCGGCTCACCCGGTTCTACACCTGGTGCGCCGACGCCGACGTCCCCGAGCTCGAACGCCTCGCGACCACAGTCAGCACCTGGTGGACCTGCATCGAGGCGTTCCTGCACACCGGGATCACCAACGCAGGCAGCGAGGGCAACAACCGGGTCGTCAAGCTCGACGCCCGCAACGCCTTCGGCTACCGCAACCCCACCAACCAGCGGCTACGAACACGCTGCGTAACCACCCGCAGAACCCGCGGATGCCTCAACCCCGCCTAACTTCGAAGAGCCGGTTTAGCGAGGATGGTTGACGCTTCCGGTAAGGTTCTCGATAAGCCGTTTCTATGCCCTCTTGATCGGGCTGGGGTTAGCGAGGCGCCAACTTCGTCCTGGTCATCGATGATTCAGGCTGTTTCTATGCCCTCTTGATCGGGCTGGGGTCAGCGAGAAGTGCTTTTTAGCACCCTGCTGTTCATGCGGCTGTTTCTATGCCCTCTTGATCGGGCTGGGGTTAGCGAGATGAACCTCCTGTACGTGGATGTTCAGTGCCGTTTCTATGCCCTCTTGATCGGGCTGGGGTTAGCGAGCTCGCCCGAGACAAGGCTGAAGTCTACGACTCCGAAACGTTTCTATGCCCTCTTGATCGGGCTGGGGTTAGCGAGAGCACCCCGCTCGGGATGGCCTCTGACCTGCGACGATGATACCGCGCTTCACGGACCTCATTCGGGCGATCATTGGGACCGGAGTCACCGGCAGCGAGTGGATCAGTATATGGCCTCCCACCTGCGGAAACGAACCGCACACGGACGTCGGCCAAGGTGCCGCCTTGTGGCGGCGTCTGTACCGATCGCTGCCCAGATCGCGCGGAACGCCGCACGGTCTGCGGCGGGCGGCGCCTTCACGCCGGCCGGGGACGGTGTGACCGCGCCATGATGCGACGACCCGGGGCACATATGGGGCTCGGACGTCCCGACATCGACCGGCAGGGCCGGATAGACGACGGCACCCGGTCGGGCGCCTACCTGCATGAACGATCCCCGCACGGCACGGCCGGCCCCGAGCAGATATGGGAACATACGGTCTTTTAACCGGTGAGTTCAGGGTTCGAGTCCCTGACGGCCCACTGTCTGTGCAGGTCAGAGGCCATCTTATCATGATCGGCCGTTAGGCAGACGATCACATCTGCCGTACTTATGCCGTATTTAGCAGCGATCCTCTGCCGTACTTTGGTTGTCCCGCCCCCGGTTTGACCGTCACACCTTGTGTCCGGTCCATCCGGGCCGCGCGCTAGGACGGGCCGACCGTTGCAGGTCGGGTTGTACACCCGCTCCACTGGGTCTGAACCGGGGACTCGGCGCGGAGCCGTGCGCATCCGGCCCCAGCCACGAAGGCGCCTACTTCCTCGATCTCGCCGTCGAACTCGCCCGCCCCGGCCGCTGACACAGCCCGGGTCCTACCGTCAGCCGCCGCTACCCGTTCATCTTCAGACAGATCCGGCAGGTCACCGCCCGATCCGTCTCCCGCAACGGCCGGGTAACCCTTCTTGCGCACAGCGGGAACCACTGGCCATCGACCGCCTTCGCCCAGTGGGTCGCCATCCTCGGGTCCGTGGCCGCCCGCACCCAGCCCTCCCTCACCAGCGCCGCCGCCGCTCTCGCCGCGGCCTTCGCCTCCGGACCCGGACCCTTGGCGCTCACCAGCGCCGACTCGTCCACGGCCACGCCCAGCAGGCCGGCTACGTCCCGCGCCGTCTCCTCCGCCGTGTCGCGCACCTTCCCATGTCCGAACCGGTCGTCACACAGGTGGTAGTCCGCGCAGAACTGGCCCCGCAGGTGCTCGACCACGACGAACTCTCCGCCGTGCCGGACGTCCACGAACGCCGCCCCGGACCCGAACACGTGTACCTCGATCCGCCCGCCCATGCCCAGCAGCGCCCGCAACGCGACGACCAGGTCAGCCACCGGCCCGCCCGTCACGGCCCTTCCTCCGCGTGCCGCCACGTCGCCAGGACAGGAGCCGATCACGCCCCACCCCCAGCACCGGGCCGGGACTACCCGTAGGCCACGGGCACCCGAGGGGTGGGACACCTCACGACACCGACCCCGGACCGAGGCCGACGCCAACCCTAGAAACGATCAGCCGGCGCGATCGCTACCGACATCGCCCGGACCAGTTCCGCCTGAGCGGCCCGCGCGCCGACCGCGAACGCCGCCCGCTCGCCCGAGGTCATCCCCGACGGCACCACCAGCATCCCGACGACAGGCACCGTCACCGCGCGCACCGCCGCCCGGTAGTCCGCCGTCCGCACCGGCGCAGCCCCCACCGGGTTGCGGTCGTAGGCCGCGTCCGCGTCCAACGCCGCCACCAGCCGGCCCCGCACATCCAGCCGAGCCCGGCCCGTCCCGGCGCTCACTGCCCGAACGCCGACACGTTGAGCGGCACCGTCAGCGCCGACGACGGGTCCTCCGCTGGGACCGGGACCAGCGCCAACGGCGGACGAGCGCCAAGGTACCCCGGGCGGCGTGGCCCGCACGCCTCCACCGGCACCGGCACCGGACGATCCAGCGGCACAGCAACCCGCCAGCAGCCCGACGCCGTCACCTGGACCGCGCGCACCAGCCCCGCCGGCAGACCGGCCAGGTCCACCACCCACAGCGGACCGGAACCCACCCGCACCTGGTCATGCGCGCAGTCGTGCGCCTGGTCCATTCCCGACGACGAGCCCAGCAGCCGGCCCGAGGGCCCCACCGTCGCCACCGACCGCGCCAACGGCGGACGACCGCCCCGTTCCACGCCCCGACTCGCCATCGTCACCCCTCGCCGTCGGCAGTCATCTCAGGGAGGCGCCGGACCGTGTCCGCCAGGCGAGCCGACCGGCCCGGCACCCCAGCGCCCAGCCGGCCCACCGGCCATCAGCGCCACAGCACACAATCAGTGACGCAACGGCCACGATCAAGAGAGCACATGCGGCCTCATGCTGGTTCCCATCCGCTACTCGGGCCGCTATCCCAGCCATGCGGGCCACACTCCCGCCATCCGAGTTCGGCGCCCATCCACGCCCGTTTCCAGTCCGAGCCGGACAGCGGCACACGACGGCAGATAGCGGCATGTCGCGGGACGCCGATGCCTCTATCTGCCTCAACGAGCGAACGGAGACGCACGCCACGCGACGTCACCGGTCGTATTGTTGGCAGCACCCGCCGCATCCCATCCCTGACGGAGCGCGTATGCCCCGGACGCAGCCCCCCCCCCGGACCCTCCTCGCCCGCCTGGTCCGAGAGCGTGAGTGGACCGTCGGCCGGCTTCAGCGCGAGTTCAACACCACCGCCGGCCAGCTCGGAAAGACGGTCACGGTCAGCCACTCCGCCGCCCAGCGATGGATGACCGGCCGCATCCGCACGCCTATGCCCGCAGCCGCCGTCGTCCTCGAAACGATGTTCGACCGCACCGCCGCCGAGCTGTTTACGCCCGAGGAGCCCAGCTCGGTGGAACCGGCGCGCTCCGTGAGCGACCATGGACGTCAGAAGCCCGCCACGGCGGGTCTCGCCCAGCTCTGGCGGGACGCCGAGCTGACCGGCGTCCTCGAGGAGGTGACGGCCACCCTGACCGGATCAGTCGACCGCCGCCACTTCCTCGCCGTCAGCGGCGCGTCTCTCGCCGCCGCCCACGCCTGGCTGATCGCTGAACCCGCGCGCCTGTCCGCCGCACTGACCGGCAAGACCGCCGACGCCAGCGTGATCGCCGATCTGACCACCAGCGTGGACACCCTACGTCGCCTGGACGACAAGCTAGGCGGACAGGCCGTCTACGGCATGGTCGTGGAACAGCTCCGCCTTACCAACGGCCTACTCCGCAACGCCACGTACAGCCAGGCCGACGGCCGCGAGCTCTACGCCATCGCCGCCGAGCTCTCCCGCCTCGCCGGTTGGACCGCTTACGACGCGGGAGCCCACGGCACCGCCCAGCGCTACTACCTCATCGGCCTACGCGCCGCCCACGAAGCCGACCACCCCGGGATCGCCGCGAACATCCTCCGATGCATGGCCCAGCAGGCCCGCACCGACGGTGATCCCCGCACCGCCGTGGCTCTTCTGCGTTCGGCCCGAACCGGTGCACGCGGCCGCCTGACCCACACGGAACAGGCCACCCTCGCCGGGGAACTAGCCCGCGCCTACGGAGTACTTGGCGACCAGCCCGCGGCCCTTGCCGCCGCCGACGCCGCTTACTCTGAGTTCTCCCAAGGGCAGCCCGACAACGATCCCCCGTATACGTACTGGGTAGGCCCGCAGGAAATCGCGTACAGCGCGGGCATGGCCTTGCTGTACTCCGGATCACCCGCGAGCGCCGTCACCCACCTTCGGCGGTCGGTAGACGAGACCGGAACCGAACTGCCCCGGGACGTCCTATCCCACAAAGCGCGCCTTGCAGTCGCCTACGCGAAGTCCGGGAACGCGGACGCCGCCGTCAGCTTGACGCACGAAGCCATCAGCGACGACGCACTATCGTCCGTCATCGTCGGCGCGCACTTCGCCGAGGTCTGCCGCGAAGTCCACGCCGCCGGCCATCCCGGAGCGGCGGAACTCGCCGACCACGTCCGGACCGCGCTGGGGCCGTCCGCAACCTGATCCGAACCAGCCCAGACCGGCCGCCCTGGGCCACCGCTGATTTTCTGTACGTCTTCAAGCGCGGCCTTCGGCCGCCGCCGCACGCGACGCGCACGCGCAGGTCCCGTCATCCCGCCACGCCCGGGGGCCCCGCCGGGGCGCCGGGGCGCCCCGGCACCCCCGGCCGTGTCGGGCTGCCACCCGCCCGCGCGCGTCGGAGACGTCGGCCCGTCGCTGATGACCGGCAAGGACACGCTGCGACCAGCGCAGGTCGCGCGCAGACCGCCACGACAGCAGCGGGACCGGTCAGGCAGTCGGGCCGTCCGCGGCGCGGGCAAGTTCCGTATCTTGGTCGCCGGATGTCAGATATTGCAGCGCTGGAATCAGCGAGATGCCGACGGCCCCAGTCAGTGACTCCGCATGGATCAGGTACGCCGCAAGATCAAATACTGTGCCGAACGTGGCTCCCGCCACCAGTCGGCGTATCACCTTGGTCAGCACCGCGCGGTTGGGTGACGCGACCGCCTTTCCTTTGGCCAGGCCGGCCGTCACCGCTTCGAACCGCCGTCGTCGCCACGCTCGACGCAGACCATCGGCCACCAGGAGGAGACCCAGACTAAGCACGCCCACGTCGAGTGCAAGCCTGGCCGCCCCCGGCCCGTCGATCAGCCTTCTCACGAGGACGATCGCACCGACGCCCGTGATGCCCGATCCGAAGTAGAGCTGCGGAGCGCCGGCCGCCGCCGACCGCCTCCACGCCACGATCTGCCTCGGGATGCTGAGCACGACCGCTGAATATAGCGCCGCCTCGTTGCGGGCGCAGACGATTCGCATGCCCAGCATCTCGTCTCGGCTAGGTACATGGCGGGCCGGTTCGGCGTTTCGCTACGCCTGTACCCGAGCGACGACGACCGCCACGCATCACCAGACGATCCAACGTCGCACGGCGGGTAA
>Ga0068858_100001072_pt1 | contig 28301 bp, 20 predicted proteins | sample KBSSwiS12_FD_66589 | JGI IMG/M metagenome (GOLD analysis project Ga0068858, IMG submission 66589) | Switchgrass rhizosphere microbial communities from Kellogg Biological Station, Michigan, USA - KBS Switchgrass S1-2 | ecosystem: Host-associated > Plants > Roots > Rhizosphere > Soil ... | reverse complement strand
CGGCACGGCAACATCATCCACCTCGGCGAGCGCGAGTGCTCGATCCAGCGGCGCCATCAGAAGATCATCGAGGAGTCGCCGTCGCCGGCCGTCGACTCCGTCCTGCGCCGGCGCATCACCGCCGCGGCGCTGCAGGCGGCGCGCACGATCAACTACGTCAATGCCGGCACGATCGAGAACCTGCTCGGCGCCGACGGCCACTTCTACTTCCTCGAGATGAACACGCGGCTCCAGGTCGAGCATCCGATCACCGAGATGGTGACCGGCATCGATCTCGTGCAGTGGCAGATTCGCATCGCCCGCGGCGAGCGGCTCGACATCGACCCGGCGCAGGCCCTCGCCGCCGACGGCCACGCGATCGAGTGCCGGATCTATGCGGAGGATCCCGACAACAATTTTCTGCCGTCCCCGGGGCGCATCCTGCAGCTTCGCGTGCCGTCGGGTCCGGGCGTCCGCGACGATGGCGGCGCCGTGGCCGGCTTTGAAGTGCCGATCTTCTACGACCCGATGATCTCGAAGCTGATTGCGTGGGCGGAGGATCGTCCCCGGGCCATTGCGCGCATGCGGCGCGCCCTCGATGAGTATTTCGTCACCGGCATCAAGACGACCCTCCCGTTCTTCCGGTGGTGGCTCGTCCAACCCGACTTCATCGCCGGGCGCTTTCACACAACGTCGCTCGACGAGGTGCTCGCCGGGCGGAACGGCCGATCCTTCGTCGAGCGGTCGCCGGAAGCCGCCGAGATCGCCGCGATCGCGGCTGCGCTTCAGGCGGAGTTGTCGTCGGGCGCCTTGAAGGCGTCGGCTGCGCCGACCCAGGTAGACCCGGCCCTCCAGCGATGGAAGGGCCTGGCGCGCAGCGAAGCGCTCCGACCGTAGTTTTCGTGGTGTAGAGAGGCCAACGAACGTTGCAGTACGAGCCGGACGTTGAGGGGCGGGTGCGGTCGGTGGTGGTCCGCCGCGTCGGCGGAGGTTTTGCAATCGCGGTCGACGGACGGCAGTGGCATGTGAACGCCGCCCGCATCGACGAGAACACGCTGTCGCTTATCGTCTGCGCGGTGCCCCCCCATGGTGACAACGGCGAAATGGCGGACCCGCAGCTCACGCCCGACGGAGCCGGGCCGGGCCGCCAACGCAAGCCGGACCTTGCGGCGTCCGGCGGTGTCAGTTATGACGTGACGGTCGCGGCGGATGCCGGTGGTCGGTACGTGGCGCACGTCGGTGCCACGCCATTTGCGGTGATGCTCAACGGCGGCCGCAGGCGCCGGCGGGACGACGGCGGCCAGGCGGGCGACGGTCCGCAGCAGATCGCAGCGCCGATGCCGGGCAAAGTCGTGCGTGTCCTCGTCAAGAATGGCGATACGGTGCTCGCCCGCCAGCCGCTCGTGGTCGTCGAAGCGATGAAGATGGAGAACGAACTGCGCGCCGGCCGTGATGGCACTGTCGCGGAGGTTCACGCCAAGGAAGGCGCCTCGGTCGACGCGGGCGCGCTGCTGGTCGAGATCCGGTGAAATTCATCAACCGCCTGCGTCATCTTCGCGCGTATCACTACCTCAAGGTCGTCCTTGGTGTCGCGGCGGCGATCCTTGCCGTGGCCGTCGTGACATCGGTGACCGTCGATCTCGGTCCGGCGGTGCGGCGTGCGGCCGAGGATCTCGGGACGAACGCCTGGAAGCGGCCGATACACATCGGGCGGCTCAGCATCAAGCTGTTTGGCGGCCGCGTCATCGTCGACGATTTCTCGATTGAAGGTCTCAAACCGTCCGATCGCCTGTTCTTCACCGCCAAGCGGATCGAGGTGGCGCTCGACTGGTCGACGCTGGTCCAGTGGGCGCACCCGGCGCAGCCGGAGATCACGATCACCGCCGTCGACATCGTCGATTGGGAGATGCTCGCCGAAAAATGGGAGTTCGAGTCGAACTTTCCCAAGTTCACGAACGAGCAGCCTTCGACGGGCCCGAGGCGCTTTACGACGACCTTGAGGCATTTGCGGGCGTCGTCGGGTCAGTTCACCTACGAAGATCACGAAGCGCCCTGGAGCATCGTCGCGCGCCATATCGACATCGATATCGGCAACCTGCCGAAGTATCACGGGACCGCCACGTTCAACGGCGGCACGGTGGCGATTCAGAACAACGTGCCGTTCTACGCCAACATGAAAGCGAGTTACGTGATCGATGGCGGCAGGATTCACCTCGATCGCATCGAGTTCGACAGCGACGGCGCGAAGACGATCGCCTCGGGCGACGTGGACATCGCGCACTGGCCCGAGCAGAGCTACCAGTTCAAATCACGCGTGCAGTTCGCGCGGATGCGTCAATTGTTCTTCAAGGACGAGCGGTGGGATCTGTCAGGCGAGGGTGAGTTCACCGGTACCTTCCATCTGTTCAAGGGCGGACGTGATCTGTCGGGGACCTTCTCGAGCCCGCTGTTCGGGATCGACGAGTACCGGTTCGCGTCGCTGTACGGCGGACTGCAGTGGACTCCCCAATTCCTCGATGTCCACAACGCCGGCGCCAGGTTCTTCGGCGGCGACAGCCGCTTCGGCTACACGATTCAGCCGCTTGGCAAGACCGAGCGTCCCACGATGCGCTTCGCCGCCAGCTTCAACGGCGTCGATCTCGCCTCGCTGACCGACTTCGAGCGGTTGAAGGGCCTTCGCTTTGCCGGCGCGGCGAGTGGCGACGACTTCGTGCTCGAGTGGCCCGCCGGAAAGTTCTCCGAACGCCATGGCAGGGGCCATCTCGTCGTCACGGCGCCGCCGGGCATACAGCCGATGACGGCCTCACTGACGGCCGCCCGGGCCGCGGACGCCGATCATGCGCTTCACGAGTGGGGCCCGTTCGCGCCGTCGCCGCTGGCCTCGCATCTTCCCATCGCCGGCGATCTTTCATTCCGCTTCGACCCCGGACAGGTCGACATCGACGCGGGCCGGTTCGCGACCGAATTCACCCACGTCACCTTTCAGGGATCCACGGCCTGGGGCGACCATTCGCGCCTCGCGTTTCATGCGACGAGCAGCGACTGGCAGGAAAGCGATCAGCTGTTGGCGGGCCTCATGACCGACTTCGGAGCGGCGCGCGGCCCCGTCACCTTCGGGGGGCGCGGCGAGTTCGACGGCACCATGACCGGTTCCTTCCGGAGTCCGCGCGTCGAGGGCGATTTCAGTGGAGAGGATCTTCGCGGCTTCGACACGCTCTGGGGATCCGGGGATGCGCACATCGTCGTCGAAAACGACTACGTCAACGTGACCAACGGCCAGGTCAGGCTGAACGACTCGGAGATGCACTTTGACGGCCTCTTCTCGCTGGGATTCCCGCGCGACGATGGCGGGAACGAGATCGACGCGCGGATTCGGGTGGTACGGCGCGATGTCGATTCCTTGCGACACGCCTTCGGCATCGATGAGTATCCGGTGAACGGATCGTTGTCCGGCGAGTTCCATCTGACCGGCGAGTACAGTCATCCGGTGGGCTTCGGCGGCATGACCCTCGACCGCTTCGCCGCCTACGGCGAGCCGTTCGATACGGCCACTGCGTCGCTGCGATTCGACGGCACGGGAGTCCGCCTCGATGGCGTGGCCGTCGAGAAGGACGGCGGTTCGATCACGGGCGCCGCCTTTGTCGGCTGGGACGCGACTTACTCGTTCAACTTCGATGGACGGCGGCTTCCGGTCGAGAAGATCGGCAGACTGCGCTTTGCGCGCGCGCCGCTCTCCGGCATCGCCGAGTTCTCCGCGAACGGCAGCGCCACGTTCGATCAGCCGCGAAACGACTACCGGTTCAGGGTCAACGATCTGTTCATCGGCGACGAAGGCGTCGGGCAGGTGACGGCGACTCTCGCGCTTCGCGGTACCGAGCTGAGCGGCGAGATCGACGCGGCGTCACCGAGGCTCGCGATCACGGCGACCGGGCACGTGGCGATGACGCCGACCGGCGAATCCGACCTCTCCATCCGCTTCCACGACATGTCGCTCGATCCGTACGTGCGGCCGTTCGTGCCGCGGCTTTCTCCGTTTGCCACCGCGGTCGCCAGCGGGTCGATTCGAGTGTCGGGCCGGATCGCCGACGTCGATCATCTGCTCGTGGACGGCACCGTGGACAGCCTCGAGATGCGGCTCTTCGACTACGCGCTGAGCAACGCGGCGCCGATTCGGCTGTCACTCGACGATCGGACGGTGAAGATTGGCGATCTGCAGCTCGTCGGCACCGACACCCGACTCCGGCTGGACGGCGCCATCGATCTGCGGAACGAGCGGATCGCGGTTCGCGCCAACGGCGACGCGAACCTCGGCATCCTTCAGGGGTTCTTTCACGACGTGCGGGGTAGCGGCCGTGCGGATCTGACCGCGGCGGTCGACGGTCCGTTGCGTGAGCCGGTGTTCTCCGGCCGCGCGACGATTACCAACGGGCGCCTCCGTCACTTCTCGCTGCCGAGCTCGCTCGACGCCATCAACGGGGTGATCTCGTTCGACCCGCGCGGAGTCCGGTTCGACGAGCTCAACGCCAGAATGGGCGGCGGGACGGTGCAGTTCGGCGGCCGGATCGGGCTGGAAGGGTACCAACTGGGCGAGCTGAACGTCACCGTGCACGGCGAAGGCGTCCAGTTGCGGTTTCTCGAAGGGCTGCGGTCGGCCGTCGATGCCGACCTCGCGCTGCGGGGAAATTTCAGAGCGCCGACGCTGGGGGGCGCGGTGATCGTCAAGAGCGCCGTGTACTCCAGACCCATCGATGCGCCGGAGACGATTCTCGATTTCGCCATCCGCCGTCCGTCGTACAGCACTGCCGGGGCCGCCGACGTCGCCCCGTCGACGACGATCCCGCTCCGCTACGACATCGGGATCATCGTGCCGTCGACCCTGCGTATCGACAACAATTTCGGGCGCGGACAGGCCAGCGCCGACCTGACGCTTCGCGGGACCTACGATCGGCCGGTCTTCTTCGGCCACGCCCAGGTGGAACGGGGCGAGCTGAATTACAAGGGCAAGCGCTACCGTCTGACGAAGGGCACGGTCGACTTCACGAACCCGGCACGAATCGAGCCGTTCTTCGACATCGAAGCGGAGACCAATGTTCGCGTCGCCGGGCAGAGTTACCGGCTGACGGTCGGCGTCAGCGGGCCGACCCAGAAGCTCGTGCCGTCGCTCAGTTCCGATCCGCCGCTTCCCGCGGCGGACATTCTCGCCCTGCTGTTCAGCGACGTTCGACGGAGCGGGGACGTCGAGCTGCGCTCGCTCCAGCCGGCCGAACGTCAGAACGATCTGCTGTCGGCGAGCGCCGCCGAAACGATCGCCAAGCCCATCGCCGGGGCGGGCAAGATCGTTCAGCGCACGATCGGCGTCGACACGTTCCAGCTCACGCCGTTCCTGACCGACGTCAACAGCACCACGCCCGCCTCCCGCCTGAACCCGACGGCGCGGCTGACGATCGGCAAGCGCATCTCCGACCGCGTCTACCTGACGTTTTCGCGAAGTCTGGCCTCGTCGATCAACGATCAGATCATCCTGCTCGAATACGATGCCGGCGAGCGCGTGTCGTGGATGCTGTCGCGCAACGAGGACTCGCAGAGCTACGCACTCGAGTTCCGGGTGAGACACACCTACTGATGCGCGTCTTCTGCATCCTTGGCCTCTTCGCCATCTTCGCCGTCGATCGCCTCGCCGAAGGCGCGATCGACGACTACCTCGGCAAACCGGTGGCGTCGGTTCGCCTGCTCATCGAAGGCCGCGAGACGACCGACCCGGCCATCGCCCGCGTCGTCGAGACGCCGGTGGGGCAGCCGCTGACGATTGCGGCAGTCCGGGACACCATCTCGCATCTCTTCAGCCTCGGCCGCTTCGACGATGTTCGTGTCGATGCCAGCCTCGCCGGCGGCAACGGCGTGGCGCTCCGCTACGAGTTGAGTCCTGTTCATCCCGTCACCAGCATCCAGTTCACCGGCGCGCTGAACGCGCCGGGGATCGATACCGGCGCGATGCGGAAGGCCGTGGTCGATCGCTACGGGACATCACCTTCGCTCGGCCACGTGGACGAGATGCAGCAGATCGTGGGTGACGTCCTGCGCGAGCGCGGCTACAGGCATCCCGAGATCAAGCCGCGAGCGGACATCGCGCACGCACCCGATCGCGCCACCCTGAGATTTGTCATCGAGCCCGGGCCCCGCACCGTTGTGGGAGAGATTCAGATCGTCGGCACGCCGACGGTGTCCCGCGCCGAACTGCTTGCCCGGCTCAATCTCGCGCCAGGCACGCCGTATCGGCCCGACGCGCTCAACGGCCGAATCGATCGCTACATCACCGACCGGCGAAAGGCCGGATATTACGAGGCGAGGGTCGTCGCGACGCCGACCTTCGTCGAAGGCGATCGCATCGCCAACCTGACGCTTTCGGTGACGCCCGGGGCTCACGCCCGCGTGGTGTTCAGGGGCGACCCGCTGGCGGCGGACAAGCGAGCAGACATGGTGCCGGTCGAGCGCGAGGGATCGGTTGACGAGGATCTGCTGGAAGACTCGACCAACCGGATCGAGGACTATCTGCGGTCTCAAGGCTATCGCGACGCGCGGGCCCCTCACGCGCGGGCAGAGCAGAACGGGGAGCTGCTGGTCACCTTCGATGTCACGCGCGGGCCCGAGTATCGTGTCGATCGACTGGAGATTTCAGGCAACGCGTCGGTGCCGCTGGCAGAGCTCGAACCGGTCCTGAAGCTGCGCGACGGCCAGCCGTTCGCCGAATCGAAGCTGGACGCAGACATCGCGACGATCGAGGACTTCTACCATCGCCGCGGCTTCGTGGATGCCAAGGCGCGATCGGCGGAAGAACCCCAGCGCGCGGAAGCCGGTGCGGGGTTCGTCCCGCTTCGAGTCCGCATCGTCATCGACGAGGGGCCGCGGACCGTGGTGTCCGAGCTTCGCATTCAGGGCAACGGTGCGGTGCCGGAATCGACATTGAAGGAAGGCCTTGGATTGCAGCCGGGCCGACCTTACGTCGACACGCAGCTCGTCCTCGATCGCGATGCGATCCAGGCGCGATACGCGGATCTGGGTTACCCCAACGTCACCGTCGATGCGAATCCAGGCTTCAGCGCCGATCGCACCAGCGCTGCGCCGCTGTTCACCGTCCGCGAAGGGACGCGCATCTTCGTGGATCACGTGTTGATTGTCGGCAATGTGCGGACCACTACGCAGAGCATCGAGCGCGAGCTGCAACTGAAGCCTGGGGACGCGCTCAGCGAGTCGGCCAAGATCGAAAGCCGGCGTCGCCTTGCGACGCTCGGCCTCTTCCGCCGCATCCAGCTCAGCGAGCTTGAACACGGCGACGAAGCCAAGCGCGACATCCTCGTCACGGTCGAAGAATCGCCGGCGACGACGATGGTGTATGGCTTGGGTGCCGAAGGCCGATTGCGGGTCGTGCGGACGGTGGCTGAAGGCACTTCGGATCGTCTCGACGTTGCGCCACGAGGGTCGTTCTCGATCTCGCGCCGCAATCTGTTTGGCAAGAACCGGTCGGTGAGCCTGTTCACCAGCGTCAGCGTCCGCCTGCAGAAACAGCAGGTGTTTACCGACCAGGACAGTCTGACCACCAACGATCAGTTTGCCGCCCCCGAGTACCGCGCCATCGGGACCTATCTCGAGCCGCGGATCTTCAATACCTCGACTGACGCGCTCATCACGGGCACGTTCGAACAGCAGGCGCGATCGAGTTTCAATTTCGCGCGCCGCGGCGCAAGCGCCGAGCTCAAGAGGCAGCTGACGCCCCAGGTGCAACTGTTCGTCAGCTATCAGCTCCAGCGCACCCGGCTCTTCGATGCGAGCATCAACCCCGCGGATCAGCCGCTCATCGATCGACTGTTTCCCCAGGTGCGTCTCTCATCGGTGTCCTCCTCGGCCCTCCGCGACACGCGGGACGATGTCGTCGATCCCGGAGCAGGTGGTTACCTCAGCGCGAACGTGCAGATCGCGGGCCGTCACATCGGGTCCGAGGTCGGGTTTGCCAAGACCTTTTTGAGGGCGCAGTTGTTCAAGACGATTCCGCAACGACGGCGACTGGTGCTTGCCGGAAACGCCAGCCTGGGCCTGGCCACCGGATTCCTGCGCGAGGTCCCCGAGACCGACGCGAACGGCAACGTCACGACGCGAACCTTTGCGGACCTGCCGGCCAGCGAGCGGTTTTTCGCCGGAGGCGACACCACGGTTCGCGGCTTTTCGCTCGACGCCCTGGGGACCCCGGACACGCTGGACAAGGACGGGTTTCCCATTGGAGGCAACGCGACCGTGATCCTGAATGCGGAGCTCCGCGCCACGGTCTGGTCAAGTGTGCAGGCAGTCGGCTTCTTCGATGCGGGCAACGTGTTCAGCCTCGCCACCGACCTCGATCTGCGGGAGCTGCGTGGCGCGGTCGGCTTCGGTGTCCGCTATCGATCCCCGGTCGGACCGATTCGCGTCGATCTGGGGTTCAAGCTCCACCGCGAGGAGATTGCGGGGCGCCGGGAGGGGCTGACCGCGCTGCACATCAGTCTCGGCCAGGCGTTCTGAGCGATGGCGGACTGGCTGAATGAAAAAATTAGGAATTGCGAGTCAGGAATTAGCAATGCGCATTGCGAAACGGAGAGGCCGCGGACAGAGAAGGCACCGTGGTTCGGATGACTGAAGGAATGATTCGGACGACGCTCGTGCGCGCCGCCATTGGCATCCGTTTCATTCTGCCTTGGGCAGTTTGCATGTCACCAATGATCGCGAGCGCAGAGATCATCGATCGCGTGCTCGCCGTGGTCGGCGGCATCGTGATCACCCAGAGTGACGTCACGGCCGCTTTTGAGCTGGGGCTCGTGACCATCGATCCGACCGACGACCCGCTCGCAAACGGCCTGTCGAAGCTGATCGATCGACAGCTGATGCTGGCCGAAGTGGAGCGGTATGCGCCGCCGGAACCGCCGCCGGACGCGGTGGATCACCTGCTTCAATCGGTCCGGGCGCGGTTCGCATCGCCGGACGCTTACGCCGCCGCGCTCAACCGTTCGGGTATCGACGAGGCTCGCTTACGACGGATATTGCGCGACCAGCTTCGGGTCGAGGCGTATCTCAATCAGCGATTCGCCTCCGAACGTCGCGACGCGCTCGTCACCGAGTGGGTTGGCGGACTGCGACGCCGCACAGACGTCACTTACCTGTACGTACCGAGGCGGTAGCTGCGGCGTCAGCGGCCGATCGCCAGAAACTGCGCGATCTGCAGCAGGTTGAAGCCGGAGTGGCTCACGATGGGCGCGATCGCCGATCGCCTGCGTAAGTACACCATGCCCCAGAACACGCCGAGCGTGCCAGTCGTGATGGCGGCGTCGGCACCCTGGAGCAGATGGCCGACTCCGAACGAGAGGCTCGTGATGACGAGGCCGGCCTTGGCGCCGCCGAGCCAGTGTTCGAAGCGATGCAGCAGAAACGCGCGCTGCAGTTCCTCCCGCACTCCGCCCGCGATCACCACGATCAACGCAAACCACCAGATGTCCCGCGGACTGCGGATCAGATCCTGCAGCGGGTTGTGGCCGACGGTGTGGAGCGACGGCGCCAATAACTGAATCGCGGCGAGGAGGACGACGCCGATGGCGAGCGCCACGAGCACCAGGGGCAACCCGAACGACACTTCCGACACCGCGGGACGACGTCCGAGGAAGACGTCGCGCGGCCGTTCGCCGTGCGCCATGAGAAAGAACACGATCAGGCCGAGCAGGAGCGCGGTGTCGACGAGCGACAACGTGACGACGAAGCCGATCTGCAGCTCTCCGTTCGCGGCATTGGGTGTGTAGCCAAGCGCCATGAGCGTCGAGCCGAGCGCCAGTTGCGTCGGGTAATCAGAGCAGAGGAGTACCTCGAGCAGCGCAACGACGCGGGCCGACAACGAAGGCCCGGTGGAGACAAGAGGCTCGGGATTGGAACCTGACGGATCTTCGTCTGGACCGGGCGACATTCGCGCTAGCGTACCTCATCATTCGCCTTCGGCCACCAGACCTCGATCCGGCCCGAACGCATTTCCGCGCGTTCGGCGATCGCTGTCGTCGTGAGGACGCAAGACGGAAACGTAGAGTCTCAGCCCTTGATTCTGACGGTGAGCGGTTGCGACAACCGGATCGTCAGGCGCGTCCCTTTCGGGAGATGGACCTCTTTGCCGCGAGTGGTCAACACGACGGCGGTCCCGGCGCCGCCAGCCGCCGCGCCGCCGATGACCGCACCCTTCTCGCCCCCCAGCAGGCCACCGACGATCGCGCCGCCTGCCGCAGGCAGCCCGATCTTGAGCGCATCGTCCCTTTTCGTGGCTGGTGCGATGCGGCGGATCGTCGCCGTATGCAGCTGGTAGCGTTCGTCGTCGCCGCGTGCCATCAGCGAATCGAAGCGGATGGCCACGTGAGCGCGTCCCTTGACTTTGGCCGATCGCGTCGCATCGGTGACGACGCCACTGACGCGGCTGCCCGTCGGGAGCACCGTCTCGCCGTGCATGCGGACGGCGGTCGACAGATGAGCGTGGACCGGCTGCTCGACGCGGCTGATGTCGGAACCGACACCGTCCTCGAGCACGATCGTCAGGCTCGTGCCTGCGGGCAATGTCACTTCGCGCGTGGCGCGCGGAGAGCCGCCACGGGCTGCGGATGCGGAGGTCGGGGCGTTGGCATTGAGGTTCACGCCCGTGGTGAGCGCTCGGGGAGCGGCAACTGCCGGTGGTGCGGCGACCAGCCGATGACTTGGGCCGGCACTGACGATTGCGCCGAGAGTGAGAGCGGTGAGTATTCTCATGCGCGAGCTGGCTGCAAAGAACCTGCCCCTGACGAGCTCGCACGAGTGTTTACAAAAAGACTACATGGCTGAGCTTGCAGCTATGTGCCGCGAGGCCCAGAATGTAAAAATGACATACAGAGGTGAGCAGTGATGCCAGCGCTCGACCCTACAGCCGTGAATGCGCCGGCCGCGGTGGCAGAACGCATCCTGATCGTTGAAGATGACCCGGCGGCGCGCGTTGGGCTGGAGCAACTGGTGAAGAGCTGGGGCTTCGTGGCGGAGTCCGCGGCCGATGGTCACGAAGCACTCGTCAAGGTCACGACGTTCAGGCCGGCGATCGTGATCACCGATCTCGTGATGCCCGGTATGGACGGGCTCGAACTGCTCCGCGCCCTGGAGCAGCAGGGCGCCGACGCCACGACGCTCCTGCTCACGGCGCAGGGCACGGTCGAGACCGCCGTCGAGGCGATGAAGGAAGGCGCCTACGATTACCTGACCAAGCCGATCGACATTCAGCGCCTGAAAATCCTGCTCGACAAGATCGTCCAGCGGCTCGAGACGCTCAGAGAAGTCAAGGTGCTGCGGCGTCAGCTCCGCGAACATGGCACCTTCGGATCGCTCATCGGCACCGGTCCGGAGATGCGGAAGATTTATCAGGTCATCGAACAGGCGGCGCCCACCAGCGCGTCGGTGCTGATCACCGGCGATTCCGGCACCGGCAAAGAGCTCGTCGCGCAAACCATCCATCAGCTCAGTCCGCGCGCCTCGTTTCCGTTCGTGGCGATCAACTGCGCTGCCATTCCGGAGACGCTGCTCGAGAGCGAAATCTTCGGTCACGAAAAAGGTGCGTTCACCGGCGCCTCCGATCGCCGGCAAGGGTGCTTCGAGCTGGCGGATCGCGGCACGCTGTTTCTGGACGAGATCGGCGAGATGACGCCGCAGACACAGGTGAAGCTGCTGCGCGTGCTGCAGGAGCGTACCTTCCGGCGCCTCGGCGGCCGCACCGAGCAGTCCGTCGACGTCCGCGTCATCGCGGCGACCAACGTGGAGCCGCTCGAGGCGGTGCAGAACGGAAAGCTGCGCGAGGACCTGTACTACCGGCTGAACGTCTTTGCGTTCCGGCTGCCGCTGCTCCGCGAGCGGAAAGAAGATCTGCCGCTGCTCGTGCAGGCGTTCATCCACGAGTTCAACACGCGAAACCAGAAATCGATTGCCGGACTCGACCAGGAGGCGATGCAAATCATCGAGCAGTACAGCTGGCCGGGCAACGTCCGCGAGCTGCGAAATGTCATCGAGCGTGCGACGATTCTGGCGCCTGGACCCCTGGTTGAACCCAAGCACCTGCCGGCGTCCCTCACGGGCGAGACCGTGAAAGCGCAGCCGCCGCAAGTGGCGCTCGGCCCGGGCACCACTGTCGCCGAAGCCGAGCGACGGCTGATCATGATGACCCTCGAGCACACGCGCGACAACAAGACGCGCGCCGCCGAAATCCTCGGGATCAGTCTCAAGACGTTGCACAACAAGCTGAACAAGCTCAGACTGCGGCCGAGAAAAACTCCTGAAGCGAGCTGACGGTCCCGAGCCCCCGATATGCGACTGGGAATCAAAGGGAAGCAGGTCTTAGGCGTCACGTCGATCGTCGGCGCGGTCGTCGTGATTCTGAGCCTGCTCCACCTGGCGACGCTCGCACAGGTCGACCTGGAGGAGAGCCGCGCCCGGGCAGACCTGGTCGCCAAGGCGATCGCCGACCGGGCGCGCGCTGTCGTCGTGGACGGCTCCGATCCGTACCAGGCGTTGCGCGCGGATCCCGGGCTGCGCTCGATTCTCGAATCGGCGCTGTATTCGAAGCACGTCACGTTCGCCGCAATCGCCGATGTGCAGAACGTCGCCATCACGCACGCCGATCCGATGCTCGAAGGGCGGCCGATACCTCCGGGCGACGATCTGAACGACGTGCTGTCGCGGTCGGCGCTGTCGCAGCTCGCCGCGGTGTACAAAGGGTCCGGCCGCACGCTCGAGTTCACGCAGCCGCTGTTCCTGGGCAACACGACCTTTGGCTCGATCCGCGTCGGCGTCTCGACGCTCCTCATCCGCCAGGATCTCGATCTGTCGCTGCGTCCCGCCGCCGGCTGGGCGATTGGAGCAGTCGCCGTATCGGTGCTGGTCGCCACGCTGCTGGCGCAGTTGCTGCTGCGGCCGATTCATGTGATCCGGAGCGGCTTGACACGGCTCGGTCGCGGTGAATTCGGCGTCCGCCTCGATCTCAATCAGCAGGACGAATTCGGAGAGCTGGGTACGTCGTTCAACGCTGTCAGCGCGCAGTTGTCGGCCGATCGCTCGCAGATGGCCGGGCAGGTCGCAAGCCTGGAGTCGGCGGTCGACTCGCTCGAGGACGCCGTCGCGATGGTCAGCCCCCGGGGTGAACTGCTGTTCACGAATCCTGCGATGCGCACGCTCCTGCCCACGGCCTCGACCGGGGTGGCGCTCAACGATATCGTCGCCGCCCGTCACCCGCTGCGTCAGGTCGTCGAGCAGACGCTGCTGACCCGTCAGTCGATGGGGCCGATCTCGGCGACCTTCGACAAGTCGTCCGAGTCGGTGGGCGAACGTCTGATCGTCACGCACGCCGTCACGGATCCGGCGGGTGCGCTCGTCGGCATCATGGTAATCGCGCGCAACCTCGAGTACCTCGGTCAGGTGCAGTCGACCATCCGCTACTCGCGCAAGCTGGCGGCGCTCGGGCGGTTGTCGGCGGGTGTGGCGCACGAGGTCAAGAACCCTCTGAACTCGATGATGATTCACCTCGAACTGTTGCGGCAGCAGTGTGTGCCGGCACCGAACGCTCGGGGAGCGGCGGCCGTGTCACGGGCAGGACGCGCCCGTCCGGGACTCGCCGTCGCGGCCGACACCGCGGACATCGATTCGAGCGCCGCGCTCCAACACGTCGACGTCATCGCCGGAGAAATCCGGCGGCTCGATCAGGTGGTGCAGGGCTTCCTGAAGTTCTCGCGGCCCGAGGATCTGAAGCTGCAACCGGTGCAGTTGTCATCGCTCGTCGCCGAGGTCGTGCCGATCGTCCAGCCGGAGGCGGCGCGCGCGGGCGTGACGCTGAACGTCGCGTGCGACGGCGCTCCCGATGTGAACGGCGATCCGACGATGCTGCGGCAGGCGTTTCTCAACCTGGCGCTGAACGCGTGTCAGGCGATGCCGAACGGGGGCACGCTGGAGATACGATGCGAACGGGAAACGCGCGGCCGGGTCGCCGTCTCGTTCGCCGACACCGGTGTCGGCATCAGACCCGACCACCTCGAGCGGATCTTCGATCTGTACTTCACGACGAAGCCGAAGGGCAGCGGCATCGGGCTGTCGATGGTGTATCGCACGGTGCAGATGCACGACGGGGAGATTGAGGTACAGTCGACCCCAGGGGCGGGGGCGACGTTCAGGATCCTGCTGCCGCGGGCTTGAGGGTCTGGGCATTTGGACATTTGGTCATCCGGTCAGTGATCATTTGGTCGTTTGGTCATTCTTTTTGGGATTTGGCTATCAGGGCCGATAATCAAATGATCAAGTGATCAAATGACTCAGTAAGCGGGCCACAATGACCAGATGACCAAGTGACCAGATGACCAGATGAAATCATGAAGCTCCGTCACGTCCTGCTGCTCCTCCTGACGGTCCTGGTCGGTCCGGCGGTCTCGGGGTGCCTGCATGCCAGCGCCAAGACTGTGAGCGACACGCCGCCGCTCGACACGCCGGCTCCACCGCCCCGGGTGATCGAAGTGGTCGAAGTCACCCCCCCGGCGCCCGTCCCGCTGGTAGAGGAACCGCCTCGTCAGCCGATCCGCCCGCTCCCCAGACCTCAGCCGCAGCCGCGGGCGGAAGCCCCACCGCCACGTGTCCAGGAACCCCCGAAGGTCGAGGTGCCCGAGCCACCGGCAGTCGCCGAAGCGCCGCCCTCGAAGCCTCCAGCCACCTTGCAGACGACTCCGGCGGGGACCGAAGGGGAAGTAGAACGCTCGATCCGCGTCGTGATTACAAGAGCGAAGGACAACCTGCGCCGTATCAACTACCGAGTCCTGAACGCCGACGCCAAGTCCCAGTACGACACCGCGAAGCGGTTCCTCGAACAGTCCGAGGAGGCGCTGCGGCCGCCCCAGAATCTCGTGTTTGCGCGGAATCTCGCCGACAAGGCGTCCGCGTTGGCCGCGCAGTTGGCGGGTCGATAGGTGGGCAGTTGGCGACACGCTCGATACCGGCCATTTCCGAACATCGACGCTCTGGTTACCACTCTCAGGAGGTTTTCCACGGGTTCTGGCGCGCGCAGGATGGCATAGCGGTTGCTCCGAACCGGGCAACCTCGTTCTTCTCGCGCTCTTGCTGAGAAGAGAACAACCCCTGCTAACCTGCCTTGCGCGGGAGGCCGGACGACGGTCTCCCACCTGCCATTTCCCGACGAGTCCGGACAGGGCGAATGTCAATATCTTGCGACTGACCTAAAAGTGAGCCACAATATGTGGTGTTTACACTCTTGACAAACCCGAGTCAGGGGCGCATATTTGTCCGCCGGTAGCGCATCAGACGAATCAAGCAGGAACCCCAGCTTCCCGGTTGAACGTCGCCACTTACGCGCAGTATCCAAAACGAGAGCGGACGCGTCTCCGGGGCGGGAGGCGCTGGCAAGGATCGGTGGAGGAACTATGAAGGATCGCGCTGCCTTTCAAACCGCAGGTGCGGGCTCGCAAGCGGTGGACACCGGGTCAACGATGCACGTTCCTGCCGTGGAGTCGGCGCGCCCGAAGTCGAAGACGCCTCAGTCGGCGCCAGGTTTGACCTTCCCGCGTTTCTTTACCGACGCCGACGTCGATCCCTTCGAGGAGGTCGAGTGGGAACGTCGTGCGGCGATCATCGGCAACGAGCGGGGAGACGTCGTCTTCGAGCAGCGCGACGTGGAAATCCCGAAATCCTGGTCGCAGCAGGCGACCAACATCGTCGTTTCGAAATATTTCCGCGGTCAGGTGGGCACGCTGGAGCGTGAATCGAGCGTGCGTCAGCTCATTGGACGCGTTGTCAACACGATCACCGAGTGGGCGCGCGCCCAGAAGTACTTCGCGGGCGAAGAGGACCTGCAGGCGTTCAGCGACGATCTGAAGCACATCCTGGTGCACCAGAAGGCGGCCTTCAACAGCCCGGTGTGGTTCAACTGCGGCTTCGAGAAAGCGCCGCAGTGCTCGGCCTGCTTCATCAACTCGGTGCAGGACACGATGGATTCGATCCTCACGCTCGCGAGGACCGAAGGGATGTTGTTCAAGTTCGGCTCGGGCACCGGTACCAACCTGTCGCCGATTCGGTCGTCGAGGGAACTGCTGGCTGGCGGCGGCACGGCGTCGGGGCCCGTCTCGTTCATGAAGGGGTATGACGCGTTTGCCGGCGTCATCAAGTCCGGCGGGAAAACGCGCCGCGCCGCCAAAATGGTGATCCTCAACGCCGATCACCCCGATATCGTCGAGTTCATCAATTGCAAAGTCGAAGAAGAGAAGAAGGCGTGGGCGCTGATCGATGCGGGCTATGACGGCTCGTTCACCGGGCCGGCGTATTCGTCGGTGTTCTTCCAGAACTCGAACAACAGCGTGCGTGTCACCGACGACTTCATGCGCGCGGTGCTGGACGACGGGGTGTGGGAGACGCATGCGGTCCGCGACGGCGCGGTGGTGGACACCTACAAGGCGCTCGACCTGATGCGGCTCATCGCCGAAGGGACGCATGTCTGCGGCGATCCGGGCATGCAGTTCGACACCACGATCAACGAGTGGCACACCTGCCCGGAGACCGATCGCATCCATGCGAGCAATCCGTGCTCCGAGTACATGTTCCTGAACGACTCGGCGTGCAACCTCGCGTCGATCAACCTGATGAGGTTCGTTGGTGCGGACGGCGAGTTCGACGTCGTTTCTTACAAGGCGGCGATCCGGACGCTGATCACGGCGCAGGAAATCATCGTCGACAACGCGAGCTATCCGTCGCCGTCGATCGAGAAGAACAGTCACGCCTATCGGCCGCTCGGTCTCGGATACGCGAACCTGGGCGCCCTGTTGATGTCGCGCGGTCTGCCGTACGACAGCGACGGCGGGCGCGACTACGCCGCCGCGCTGACCGCGCTCATGACGGGCGAAGCGTACGCGCAGTCGGCGCGGATCGCGCGCGATCACGGCGGGCCGTTCTCCGGCTACGACAAGAACCGCGAGCCTTTTCTCAGGGTCATGCGGAAGCATCGCGACGCGATGCGCGACGTCAACGCGCGGAACGTGGCGCCGGATCTCTACTCGGCGGCCAGAGGCTCCTGGGACGACGCGGTGGAGCTCGGCGAGCAGTACGGCTACCGCAACGCACAGGCGACGGTGCTGGCCCCGACCGGAACGATCGGCTTCATGATGGATTGCGACACGACCGGTGTCGAACCGGACATCGCGCTCGTCAAGTACAAGAAGCTCGTCGGCGGCGGGTTGATGAAGATCGTGAATCAGACCGTGCCGATGGCGCTCCGGAAGCTCGGATACACGCCGCCGCAGGTCGACGCGATCATCGACTACATCGACAAGAACGAGACGATCGAGGGCGCGCCCGGGCTCAAGGAATCGCACCTGCCGGTCTTCGACTGCGCCTTCAAGGCGACGAAGGGCCAGCGGTCGATCCACTACATGGGCCACATCAAGATGATGGGCGCGACGCAGCCGTTCATTTCCGGCGCCATCAGCAAGACCGTCAACGTGCCGAAGGAAGCGACCGCCGACGAGATCATGCAGGCTTACGTTCAGTCGTGGAAGCTCGGCGCGAAGGCGATCTCGATCTACCGCGACGGGAGCAAACGGACGCAGCCGCTCAACACGTCGAAGGACAAGACGGCTGCCGAACTGGCCGCGCAGGCGGCCTTGCAGATGGTCACCGGACCGGTCCGGCGCAAGCTGGGCGACGAGCGCAAGGCGATCACGCACAAGTTCGACATCGCCGGCCACGAAGGGTACATCACGGTCGGCCTGTTCGAGGACGGGCAGCCCGGCGAGATCTTCCTGGTGATGGCGAAGGAAGGGTCGACGATCTCGGGCTTCGCCGATGCGTTCGCGCAGGCGATCTCCTACGCGCTGCAGTACGGCGTGCCGCTGCAGGCGCTGGTGGACAAGTTCAGCCACGTCCGGTTCGAGCCGTCCGGCATGACGCGCAATCCGGAGATCCGGTTTGCGAAGTCGATTGTCGACTACATCTTCCGGTGGATGGCGTCGAAGTTCCTGTCGCAGGAAGCGCAGTACCATGCTGGCGTCAATGGGCGCGAGCTGGAGGACACGAGCGGCGCAGCGGCCAGCACGGCGGCATCCGTCGACAAACCGGGCGGCGCGCCTGTCGCGAGCGCGTCGAAAACGTCGTACTCGACGATCCAGAATCAGGAAGACGCGCCGCCATGTTCGACTTGCGGGTCGATCATGATCCGCAGCGGCGCCTGCTATAAGTGCAGCAACTGCGGGAACACGAGCGGCTGCGCATAAGCGCGATCGTGAAGGGCTTGGGGCGTAGGGCGAGGCCGCCGAGCACGCAGAGCTCAGAGTATGGAGGCCGGGTCCTTCGGACCCGGCTTTCGACTTTTCAGGCGCAAGCAGAATCCCATTGATAGTTTGCAGGCGCCTTCGTTCGATTTTGTAAGGCATCGGCGGCTTGTTGCCCAACCGATTGGGGCTGTCGTTCGGAGTACACGAGGCGACGTGCTCGCTGAAATCACAGTCGCCGGGGGATGCGTTTACCACCGCGAGCTGTCTACGGACGACGGCCGCGACCCTGCCGATGCCCTCGCCGGCCAAGCTGCGTAGAATGGTCATGATGACCGGGTCCCGCGCGCGGATTGCGATATCGATCGTCGTCGGTGCACTCGCGTGCTGTGGAGGACCGGCCGCGCCGGAGACGCCCGTGGCGGCCGGAAGTTGGGGCGGCACGGGCATCAGGCTCGATGTCACCGCTCAGGGCGCGACGATTGAGTACGACTGTGCCCACGGGACGATCGACCAGCCGCTCGTCGCCGATCGAGACGGTCGATTTTCTGCGACCGGCGTTCACGTGCGGGAGCATGGCGGTCCAGTCCGGCTGGACGAGCCCCAGGATCGCCATCCCGCTCAGTACGAGGGACAGCTGTCCGGTACGTCTCTGCGTGTCACGATCACGCTGCTCGATACGCCGCAGGTTGTCGGGACGTTCAACGCGATACTGGGCGCCACGGCACGAGTGTTCAAGTGTCTTTAGCGTCTCGCGCGTAACTCCGCGATGGCGGGACGAACGGCCAGGAGGCACGTCCTCTGAATCGGCCAGCAGAGAGCGTCGCATCATGGCAGTGAACGCGGTGCGGCCGCGGTCGCGGACAACGATAGTGCTGAGCTGCCGCATTCACCCCATCACAACTCTGGCGTTCCCCTCCCACTTTGCCGTAACCTAGGGCGCGTCGTTGGCTTGGGACGGAGGTGTCCAGATGGAATTGCTGTTTGGGGCCCACGTTCGGGAGTACGGTCAACAGGTCGGGCGGCTCGCCGGATTCGAGCTCGACCCCATCGCCCGCCGCGTTCGAAAGATCATCTTCAGTAGCGATGGCGAATTGGGGAATCACGTCATGATGCGCCCCTTCGCGAGCGTGCTCGCGGAGCCGGGCGAGATTGACATTCGCCCCTACACGCCGGTCGACGACCCCGCCGACAGAAACGGTGTCGTGGTTGGTCGCCTGGCGAAGATCAAACGCGGAGATCGCGAAGTGGGCCGCGTCGCCGGCATCGACGTGGCGATTGGCAGCGGCGATCTCGAAAGCGTGATCGGCCGCAAGAACTGGTGGAACCGACGGTTCCATGTCGATGGGCGCGAGGTCGATCTCTCCGTGCCCGGCGAAGTGCGAACACCGGCCGCCAGGTCGGCTGCGGCGTAGCCACGCCGCGCGTCTCGAGCCTCAGCCCCGTGGCGTCGAGGGCGCAGTGTGCGCCATTGCGACGAGCGCGAACGCCAGCACGCCGCGCCCGATCTGCGGCGTCAGCCCGCTGGCGAGGTGCGTCGCGGTGTGGACCGCCAGCGCCTGCAGGCCGAGCATCGCGCCCATCGCGAACGCCAGGCCTCCCGGCAGACGGACGCGGACCAACAAGGCTCCAATTGCGAGCAGCAGCCCGAACAGGACGAGGCCAAGCTCCGCCCACCATTCGAGGTGTGGGCCCCTCATGACGTCGACCGCGGCCCAGCCGATTGAATACCCCGCGTAGGACAACATCCCGATCGTCGCTGCTGTTAACATGCCCGCCTATGCCGACACTGGGCCGGTTTCACTATCTTGAAGCGCTTCCACCAGGGCCATCATCCCACGCGAATCGCCTCCGTGGCGCGGCTGGCGGCCCCATGGGGACGCTCGTGCTCATTCACGGGTTTCCCCTCAGCGCACGCATGTGGGAGCCGCAGCTCGAGTTGGCGGAGCAGGGGTGGCGGATCATCGCCCCGCAGCTTCGAGGATTCGATGGTACGCCGTCCCCGTCGTCGGTGGCCACCTCCGTCGACGACTACGCCGGAGACATTATCGACCTCCTCGATGGGCTCCACGTCGACCACGCGGTCATCGGCGGCCTGTCGATGGGAGGCTACATTACGTTCGCGCTGTTTCGTCTTGCGCCTCGCTACTTCCGGGCGATGGTGCTGGCTGACACGCGGGCACAGGTGGATCCGCCGCAGGCAATCGAGGGGCGGAAGAAGATGATGGCGGCGGTCCACGAACAGGGCGTGACGGCGGCCGCCGACGAGATGCTGCCGAAGCTGGTCTGCGACAGCACGCGAACGAACCAGCCGGAGGTCGTCGCGACGCTGCGCGCGATGATGCTCGAAAATTCCGCGGACGTCGTTGCCGGCGCGATCGCGGCGCTGATGACGCGACCCGATTCGCTGCCGCTCCTGCCGTCGATCCATTGTCCCACGCTGATCCTGGTGGGCGACGCCGACGCGATCACCCCGCCGGCAATGAGCGAGGAGATGCAGCGATCCATTCCCGGTGCGGAACTGGCCGTGATCGCGGACGCCGGACACATGTCGAACATGGAACAACCGGTCGCGTTCAATCGTACGCTGTCGCGCTTCCTCGAGCGGCGCGTGTGAGCCGGAGTAGGCCGAGGCCTTGCCGGAGGCGCGCTGGAACCGTTGAGGACCCGGAACCCGACTCAACAGGTCACGTTTCGAGGTTCGTGCGTGAACGATAGCGGGCCGGGCCATTTGCCAGGCCAGGGGCCCGCTACAATGGATCCAATGTCCATACGATTTGCATCCGCGATCTGCCTGGTGCTGGCGTTCGTCACGGTGCCGTCGGCGGCCCAGGACAATCCGGCCGCTGCGCCGCGCAAGCCGTTCGATCAGCTCCTCGATCTGTACGTGCGCGACGGGCTCGTCTACTACCGCGCGCTCAAGTCCGAGCGGGCGAAGCTCGATGCCTACGTCGCAGGGCTGGCCGAGACGCCGATCGATTCCGCCGCGCGCGAGGAGCGTCTCGCATTCTGGCTCAATGCCTACAACGCGCTGGTGCTCAAGACCGTCGTCGACCACTACCCGATTCCGCGGCGGTCACAAGCCTATCCGGACCACAGCATCCGGCAGATTCCCGGCGCCTTCGAGCGGCTGCCGCATCGCGTCGCGCGCAAGATGCTGACGCTCGATCAGATCGAGCAGGACGTGCTGTCCACGTTCAAAGATCCACGTGTCTACCTGGCCATCGGACGCGGCGCGATCGACAGCGGCCGCCTCCGCAGCGAAGCCTTCGCGGCGGAGACGATCGAGGCGCAGTTGACCGAGGTCGCGGCCGAATGCGTGACGCTGCACCAATGCATCGACGTCGATCGGGCGAACAATCAGATCCGCATCAGCTCGATTTTTTCCTGGCGTTCGCAGGAGTTCATCGCCACGTACGCCGGTGCGGCCCACGGTCCGTTCGCGTCGCGCAGTCCTATCGAGCGCGCCGTGCTGGCCTTCGTCGAGCCGAGGCTTCTGACGATCGAGAAAGAATATCTGGAGAAGAACGAATTCAAGGTCGTGTTCAAGCCGTTCGACTGGAGTCTCAACGATCTGACGGGGCGAGGGGGACGATAGGTCGGGTCGGCGGGTAGGTCGGGTAGATCAGGCTGGAAGGGCGGGGCGGGCTGGACCTCGAACTCAACGACAAGATTGCGATCGTCACTGGCTCGAGCCGCGGGCTTGGGTTCGCGAGCGCCGTCGCGCTCGCCCGCGAGGGCTGCCGTGTGACGATTTGCGCGCGCGGCGAGGATCGCCTGGCCGAGGCGGCAGGGGAGCTGCGACTTGCCGCAGGCGCGGACGACCGCGTGCTGGCCGTGACTGCCGATCTCGCCACGGAGGACGGCGTCGCGCAGGTCGTCGCGCGAACCGTCGACCGCTTCGGCGGCCTCGATATTCTCGTGAACAGCGTCGGCCTGGCGCGCGGCAGCACGGTCACCGGAACCAGCGACGGCGAATGGCGGGAAGCACTCGATCACACGCTGTTTCCGGCGATTCGCGCCTCGAGGCTCGCGGTGCCGCACATGCGGCGGCGCGGCGCCGGCGTCATCCTGATCATCGCGTCGATATACGGCCGCGAATCGGGCGGACGGATGACCTACAACGCCGTCAAGGCCGCGGAGATCAGCTTTGCCAAATCGATGGCACAGCAACTGGCCAGGGACAACATCCGCGTCAACAGCGTCGCGCCCGGATCGATTTCGTTTCCTGGCGGCAGCTGGGATCGGCGCCAGCAGGAGGATCCGGCCGGCATCGCTGAATTCATCCGGCAGGAGCTGCCGTTCGGTCGATTCGGCCGCGCCGATGAAGTCGGCGCGCTCGTGGCGTTTCTCGCCTCGTCACGCGCGAGCTGGATCAGCGGCGCGAGCGTGACCGTTGACGGATGCCAGTCGCGCTCGCTGATCTGAACATCACCTGATACACAGGCACACCGGCGAGGATCAGCGCGAAGGTGATTCCGGTGGTCACCGGTTCGTTGACGAGCGCGTTGACGAGGAACCAGACAACCGCCAGGATGAAGACGGCCGGCACGAGGGGATACCCAATCACTTTGTACGGGCGCGCCAGGTCGGGCCGGGTCGCCCGCAAACGATAGATCGCCGCCACGCTCAGAGCGTAAAACGGCCAGATCGCGAGCACGAACGTGTTGCTCAACGTCTCGAACGTCTGGCTGAGCACGAGCGAGCTTCCAAGACCCGCCGCCAGCACGATGGCAAGATACGGCGTTCGAAACCGCGGATGGACGCGCGCCAGCGGTGCGAACAGCAGCCCATCGTCGGCCATGGCAAAGAAGATCCGCGGCGAAGACAGCATGATCGCGTTCAGCGAGCCGAACGTCGAGATGGCGACGAGCAGGGAGACAACCGAGGCGCCGGCCGGTCCGAAGATCGTCGTCATCACGTCGGCCGCGACGAGCGGCGATTTCGCGATGGTGTCGACCGGCAGGACGTAGACGTAGGCGAGGTTGGCGAGGACGTAGATCGCGATGATCGCGAGCGTTCCACCGATGATGGCGGCGGGCAGGTTCTTGTGCGGCTGCCTCACTTCGCCCGCGACGAACGAGAGGTCGGCGAATCCGTCGTACGCCCACAGGATGCTCACGATGGCCAGACCGATACCGCCGGCGGTGACGGGCGCACCCGGCGGCGCGACCAGGTGCTCGAGTGCGCCGCCGTGCGCTCCGCCGAGCACGAGCGCCGCCGTGATGAGGACGCCGAGCGCGGAGAATTTGGCGGCGGACGAGGCGTTGACGATGATCGCGCTGACATTGATGCCGACGATATTGGTGGCTGCTGCGAACACAATGGCGGCGGCTGCGAGGGCTCGTGCGCCGAGGACGTGGGTCACCGGGTCGACGCCCGCCGAGCGCAGGAAATACTCCCCGAAGACGATCGCCACGCCGCCGAGCGCCGCTGCCCGGATGAGCACCAGCTGCGACCACCCGAACAGGAACGCCGTCCTCCGTCCCCATCCTTCGCGAAGGTAGGCATAAAAGCCTCCGCTCTCGGGCAACGCGGCGGCGAGCTCGGCGATCGACAGCGCGCCGCACAGTGTCACGAGGCCGCCGGCGGCCCACAGCGCGAGCATCAGGGCCGGATGCATCACGTGGCTCGCCACGCCGGCTGGCGATCGAAAGATCCCCGAACCGATCGTGATGCCGACCACGAGCGAGAGAGCGCTCCAGAGACCGAGCGTTCGAGGCAGCCGTTCCGATGGCGTCAGCGTGTTTGGAGCCACTTTCACCTCTTGATCGCCCCCTGCGACCTTGGTACGATCGCGACCGATGACCGACCCTCCGATGGCCGAAACTGCTGGACTCGCCACGAGATCGCGGAGGGACGGCGCTCTGGACGAGGCGCTCCAGCGGCTCGCTCCTGGACAACTGCCGGAACGTCCGGACACGCCGGAGATGCACGTCACGGCGCTGCGCCGGTTGCCGGCGGTCCCTGCCCGCTTCGCCCCGTTTCCTGATGCGCTCGACCAGCGGCTCCGCGACGCCCTCGCGTCGCGCGGCATCACCGGGCTCTACACCCACCAGGCGCAGTCCATCAGTCACGCCCTCGCCGGCCGGAACGTCGTCGTCATCACGCCGACCGCTTCGGGGAAGACGCTCTGCTACAACGCCCCGGTGCTGCATTCAATTCTGCAGGACCCGGCCAGTCGCGCGCTGTATCTCTTTCCGACCAAGGCGCTCGCGCAGGATCAGCTGGCCGAGTTGCAGACGATGTGCGAGGCGCTGGCCGCCCCACGGCAAGGCTCGGCAGAGACGGGATCGGGCGACGACATCGGCGTGTTCACCTACGACGGCGACACGCCGCAGGATGCGAGGCGCACGATACGCGCGCGCGCCCATCTCGTGCTCAGCAACCCCGACATGGTCCACTCGGGGATCCTGCCGCACCACCCGCGCTGGGCGAAGCTGTTCGAAAACCTCCGCTACGTTGTCATCGACGAGCTGCACGCGTATCGAGGCGTTTTCGGCAGCCATCTGTGCAACGTGTTGCGCCGCCTACGGAGGATTTGCCGGCACTACGGATCGAACCCCGTCTTCCTCTGCTCGTCGGCGACGATCGCCAATCCGCGCGAGCTGGCCGAACGCCTCACCGAGCAGTCGTTCGAGCTCGTCGCCGAGAGCGGCGCGCCGCGCGGAGAAAAGTTCTTCGTGTTCGTCAATCCGCCGGTCGTGAACCATCAACTCGGGATCCGCAGATCGTATCTGGGCGAGACCAGGCGTATCGCGTCTGAGTTTCTGAAGCGGAACCTGCAGCTGATCGTATTCGCGCAGAGCCGATTGTCGACCGAGATCCTGACGACGTATCTGAAAGAGGATTTCGAAGGGCAGCCTGGCGCTCCGGAACGGATCCGCGGGTACCGAGGCGGATATCTGCCGACGCGGCGTCGCGAAATCGAAAAAGGGTTGCGCGATGGCGCCGTCCGCGCGGTGGTCTCCACCAATGCGCTGGAGCTGGGCATCGATATCGGTGCGCTCGACGTGTCGGTGATGGCGGGATATCCCGGCACCATTGCGGCGACGTGGCAGCGCGCGGGGCGCGCGGGCCGCCGCGCGAGCCGATCGGCGGCGGTGTTGGTCGCGAGCAGTGCGCCGCTGGACCAGTTCATCGTCCGCAATCCGTCGTATTTTTTCGACGCGTCGCCAGAACGCGCGCTCATCGATCCCGACAACCTGCATATCCTCGTCGCTCACCTCAAGTGCGCGGCGTTCGAGCTGCCGTTTGCGACGACCGAATCGTTCGGCCGGCCGGACGCGCAGGAAATCCTGGGGCTGCTGGCGGAGCAAGGGCTCGTGCATCGGACGGGACCATCCGGCGATCTCGATGGTCCCGCGGCCGAGGGGCAGTGGACGTGGACCAGCGAGTCGTACCCGGCCGACGCCGTCAGCCTGCGATCGGTTTCTTCGGACAACTTCGTCATCGTCGACACGACGCGCGAGACGCGAGTCATCGGAGAGACCGACTTCACGAGCGGCCCGGCGACGCTCCATCCCAAGGCGATCTACATCATCGAAGCGCAGTTGTATCAGGTTGACCGGCTCGATTTCGAGGGGAGGAAGGCGTTCGTCCGTGAGATCGACTGCGACTACTACACCACCGCGATTACCTACACCCGGGTGACGATGCTCGATACGTTTCTCGAGGAGCGGACCCGCGCCCATGGGGAAGTGCACGTCGTCTCACGCGTCGTCGGCTTCAAGAAGATCAAGTTCTACACCAACGAAAACGTCGGCTCAGGCGAGCTGGATCTGCCGGAGCAGCAGATGCACACCACGGCCTACTGGCTGACGATTCCGGCAGAGACCATGGCGCTGCTGCCCTACGCGCCGGACGATCGCCGCGACGGCGTCGTCGGGCTCTCGTACGCGATCCGCCAGGTCGCGCAACTGTTGCTGATGTGCGACCGTCACGACATCGGGATCTCGATCGACATGGAAGATCCAACCGGGATCGCCGGGTTCACCGGGAAAGGTTCGTCCGGGCCCTCCAACTCGACGCTTTCCGCAGCGTCCGAGAAGAGTCCTCGGATCTTCATCTACGACAACTATCCGGGAGGCATCGGCTTCAGCGAGCCGTTGTCGCGCATGCACGACGAGCTCCTCGATGGCACGCGACACCTGATCGCCGAGTGCGAGTGCGGGCAGGGGTGTCCGGGCTGCGTCGGGCCGATCGGCGACATCGGCCCGCTCGCCAAGTCGGCGGCACTCAGAATCCTGGACCTGTTGCTGGCGCCGCAACTCGCTGTGGAGACCGATCACGCTCACGTCCGAACGGCGCGTGCCTAGGTCTATGGGAACCTCGCTCGCTGATCGGATTCGCGATGTGCTGCAGACGCAGACGTCGAAGCCGGCTGCGGTCGCGCAGGAGGTGGCAGGGTCTGGCCTGGCGGGGGACGCAGGCCGGGAGGCGTGCGCCCCCGGCCATCTCGAACGCGTGCTCGGCGGCGAGTGGCGTCAGCACGGAGGCATCAGGTACTTCGTCGTCGAATCGCGCCGCGAGCGTTCGTCGGTGCACGGACGCCGGACGGTTGGTGCGCTCGCCGATCTTGTAGAGGGTTCGCTCGAAGAGGCGGCGCTCGTTGCCGGATTTTCTGTTGCCGCGCCTTTGCTGTTCTTCGACCTGGAAACAACCGGCTTGAGCGGCGGCGCCGGCACCTACCCGTTCCTTGTCGGATGCGCCTGGTTCGACGACGAGGGCGCCTTCGTCACACGCCAGTTCGTGGTGGTTCGGTTTTCAGACGAGCGATCCGTGCTCGGCGCGGTCGCCGCCGAGTTGTCGCGGGCGGGCGCGCTCGTCAGCTTCAACGGCCGGAGCTTCGATGCGCCGCTGCTCGAGACCCGGTATCTCTATCATCGGCTCGGCTGGGCAGGGGCGACGTTGCCGCATCTGGACATGCTGCACGTCGCCCGTCGGTTCTGGAAGCGCGACGATGCCGCAGTCGAGTCGAACTGCTCGCTGGTCGCACTCGAGCATCACCTGCTCGGCCATCGGCGCCAGCGCGACGTACCCAGCTTCGAGATCCCGGCACGCTACTTTCAATTCGTCAGAACCGGAGACGCGCGGCCGCTGGCCGCGGTATTCGAACACAACCGCCTCGACCTGCTGTCGCTGGCCGCGTTGACCGGTCACGTGCTTCACCTGGTGCGCACGGGGCCGCAGGGCGTTCGCGCGGCGCGCGAAGCCCTGGCGCTCGGGGTGATTTACGCCCGCACCGGCCTCGAGGCCCGCTCACAAGAAGCCTACCAACGCGCGATCGAGCTATCCTCTGCGCCCTCAGCTTCCCCAGCGCTCTCGGTGATCCACATCGAGGCGCTGCGTGCGCTTGCGGTGGCAACGCGCCGGGCCCGCCGGTACGACGCCGCCGCCGGATACTGGCGCCGGATGCTCGACGTCGGCGGATGTCCACCCCACGTCGCGCGCGAAGCCAGCGAGGCGCTGGCGATCCATCACGAGCATCGGGCGCGCGATCTCGTGGCGGCGCGGACGTTCGCGTTGCAGAGCCTGATCGAGGGAAGCCGGCCGGCCAGAAACGAGGCGGTCAGACACCGACTGGCGAGAATCGAGCGGAAGATGGAAAAGTCTGAAGTCTGGAGTTTGCCTGAAGTGTGAAGTCTGAAGTCTCGGCAGCCTTCAACTACAGACTTCAGACTTCAGACTTCGAAACGGTTATCGAGCGGGCGACGCTTCCTTCTTCGTTTTCGCAGCCGCGGCCTGCTTGCGGCTCTCCGAGGTCTGCGCGCCGTATTTCTTCATGAACCGCTCGACGCGGCCTTCAGTGTCCAGCAGCTTCTGTTTGCCTGTGAAAAACGGGTGGCAGTTCGAACAGATTTCGAGGTGAAGCTCGTGCTTTGTCGAGCGCGTCTTCCACGTCGCCCCGCAGGCGCAGCGCGCGTCGACGTCATGGTACTTGGGGTGGATGCCTTCCTTCACGGCCTACTCCTTGGCTCTTTCGCGAAACGATAAGTATAGCAGGTCGGC
>Ga0068858_100001070_pt1 | contig 28311 bp, 25 predicted proteins | sample KBSSwiS12_FD_66589 | JGI IMG/M metagenome (GOLD analysis project Ga0068858, IMG submission 66589) | Switchgrass rhizosphere microbial communities from Kellogg Biological Station, Michigan, USA - KBS Switchgrass S1-2 | ecosystem: Host-associated > Plants > Roots > Rhizosphere > Soil ... | reverse complement strand
CGCCACGTTGAGGATCCGGCCGAAGCCGCGCTCGACCATGCCCGGCAGGACGAGGCTGGTCAGCTCGGTCACGGCGCGGACGTTCAGGTTGACGAGGTTGACCAGCGCGTCGGTGCGGCTCGCCGCGAACGGGCCGACGTCGATGACGCCGGCGTTGTTGACCAGGATGCCGATCGGCCCGTCCGCCTGCGCGGCCTTGACGACGGCCGCCGGGCCGGTCGGCTTGGCCAGGTCCTGGACGATCGTCCGGACTTCCACGTAGTGCTCGCGCTCGAGCTCGGCGGCGAGCGCGGCGAGCTTCGCGCGCCGGCGCGCGACCAGCGTCAGCTGGTGGCCGTTGCGCGCGAACTCGCGGGCGAGCTCGGCACCGATGCCGGCCGAGGCCCCCGTGATGAGAACGCGTCCGACCTCGTGGCCGTCGATTCGCAGCGGGTCGAGCTTGATCTTCGTTCGCGTCGCCATGTATTTCTCCTCGGGGGTCACGGAGTGCTGTGATGGAACTGAAGGACTATGTCGGCGGGGTCACCCGCCGACGGCATCGGACACACCGTAGGCCTGCATCCGGCTGCGCACCGCGTCGACGTTGTGGCCGAGAAGGACGAGGTCGTGGAGCTTGCCGTCGCGATCGGCGACGTGCCCGGCGAGCAGCGCTTCGGCGCGAAAGCCGAGCTCCTCGAACACCGCGATCGCCGCGCGCTGTTCGACGGTCATCTGCGCGACGAGCTTCTTCAGGCCGAGCTCGAGCGCCTGCGCGAAGCACTCCTGGATCAGCGCACGGCCGAGGCCGCGGCCGCGCCAGGCGGGAGCGACGAGCACACGCAGCTCGCCGACGTGCTTGGACCAGCTCAGCTCGTCGACCAGGATCGCAGTGCAGCCGACCATCGAGGCGCCGTGCCGGGCGACGAGGCTTGCCAGCTCGCCGGACTCGAGCGAGCGCATCCAGGCGTCGACAACCTTCGGGTGACCCAGGTCGCGTGGAACGAACAGCAGGTCTTGCGTCGGCAGGGCAGCGACGAAGTCGACCAGCGCGGCGCGATCGGCTGCGGTCATACGCGCGATTTCGACCTCGGCATCGCCACAGGCGACGGTGCGCGGATAGGTGCGAGCGGCCTCGCTCATGTCGAACGCCTCTGCAGCCAGGCATCGAGCTTCGGCCACATGCGCTTTACCGCGTTCGGCCCCGCCGCGATGCTGACATGGCCGCCCGGCAGGACCACTTCTTCCTTATCGCGCGAGCCGACGTGCTCGATCAGCGGGTGCCCACACGCTAGTGGCACGATGTGGTCGTACTGGGCCATAAAGTGCAGGAACGGCACGGTGATCCTCGAAAGATCGACCTTGCGGCCGCTGATGCGCAACGTTCCCCGATGCAGCGCATTGGCGCGCAGCAGCTCCTTCACCGTCTGGCGGAAGTAGCCGCCAGGCAGCGGCAGCGTTTCGTTGCCCCAGCGCTCCATCATCCGGAAGCCCTTGACGAACTCGTCGTTCCAGAGGTTGTCCCAGAGGCGCAGCTGGCCGGCAATCCGGCTCGCCGGACGCAATGCGTCGAAGCCGGCGACGACGAGGGCTGCGGGAACGATGCCGACGCCGTCGACCAGCCGGTCGACGTCGAAGGCACGCGGGTCCGCCATCGACCGGAACAGCTCCATCTTGCTGAAGTCGACCGGCGTCGTAAAGCAGACAAGGTTCTTGATTGGCCCTTGCGGGACGAGCGCGACGTAGATCGCCGAGAGCATCCCGCCGGCGCAATAGCCGACCAGCGTCACCTCGTCCTCGCCCGAGTCTTGCTGCACACGGCGCAAGGCGTCGGGGATGAAGTCGAGGACGTAATCCTCGATCATGAGGTCGCACTCGTCGTCGCTCGGCGCGTTCCAATCCAGCATGTACACGTCGTAGCCGCGGCCAAGCAGGAACTCCATCAGGCTTTGGCCGGGAGCGAGGTCGAGGATGTAGGCCTTGTTCGTCGGCGCCATGACGCACAGGATCGGCACCCGATAGACCTCGTCGGCAGTCGCGCGGTAGTGGTAGAGCGACATCGTGCCGTGCCGGTGCAGCACGGTCTTCGGCGTCTTGCCGACACTCGGGGGCGGCGCACCGAACAGCTCGATCCCCTTGAGGCCACGCTGGACCGCGCGCTCGACTTCGAGACGCAGGCGCTCGGTCAGTGCTGGGTGGTCGGCCCGCTCGGTCGTCCTCGGCGCGGCCATCGATCAACTCCTGCGGCCGGCGCGTGCGGTCGTTGGCTTGCCTGGTGCAGCCGCCAGGGCGGCGGTTGCCTTGGCCGGCTTCGCCAATGCTTCGTCGGGCGGCGGCCGTCGCGTGCGCGCCGGCCGCGGCAACGTCGGTGCGGCCGCGCCCGCCGGCAGCAGCCGATCGACCTTGTCTTCGATGCGCTGCAGCGCCGCGGCGAGCTCGCTGACGTCCTTCCGGCTCGGCAGGTTGACCTTCGCGAGATAGCTGCCGATCGCCTTCTCGAACGCCTGCTGCAGACCGAGCGAAACGGTCGAGAGCTGGTGCACCGAGCGCATGACCTCCTGGGAGTCCATGCTGCCGGTGACGAGCGAGTTGACGTTGCTTTCGAGCTTGGTCAGCGCCTCGCGCCACATCTGCAGCGGGTCGGGAATCGGCGATGACGTCATGGGCGTGCTCTCAGGCCTTCGCCTCTTGGGCGCCCTTTTCCTCTTCTTCCGCGTAGAGCTCCTTCTTCGAAAGCTTGCCGACCGGAGTCTTCGGCAGGTCGGCGCGGATGTCGAGCGCCTGCACCATCTCGTGCTTGCCGAGCTTGTCTTTCAGGAACGCCTGCAGTTCGGCAAGCGAAAACGGCCCGGCACCGGGCTTCAGCTTGATGAACGCCTTCGGCGACTGGCCGCGGTACTCGTCGTGAATGCCGATCACGGTGACCTCGGCGACCGCCGGATGCTGGTAGATCGCGTCCTCGAGGTTGCGCGGGTAGACGTTGAAGCCGCTGCACAGGATCATGTCCTTGGTGCGGTCGACGATGAAGACGAATCCGTCCTCGTCCATGATGGCGACGTCGCCGGTGCGCAGCATGCCGTCGAAGGTGGTCGCCTCGGCGGTCGCTTCGGGGTGGTTCCAGTAGCCCTTCATCACGTTCGGGCCGCGGATGCAGAGCTCGCCGCGTTCGCCGAGCGCCAGGTAGCGGCTCGGGTCGGCGACGTCGACCATGCGGATCTCGATCTGCGGCAGCGGAATGCCGCACGAGTTCGCCTTGCGCATGCCGTGGACCGGGGTGAAGGTGCCGGTCGGCGACGTCTCGGTCATGCCCCAGCCCTCGCTCAGGGGGCAGCCGGTCGCCCGCTCGAATCGCTGCGCGACCTCGAGCGGCAGCGGCGCACCGCCCGAGCCGCAGTACTTGAGCGAGCTCAGGTCGTACTTGGCGATGTCGGGATGGGTGAGCAACGCCGTGAACATCGTCGGCACGCCGGGAAAGCTCGTCACCTTCTTTGCCGAGATCTCCTTCAGCACCGCCTCGACGTCGAAGCGAGGATGCAGGATCAGTTCGGCGGCGGCGCGGATGCCGAGCAGCATGTTGACCGACAGCGCGTAGATATGGAACGGCGGCAGCACGGCCAGCACCCGCTCCTGGCCCTCGACGAGCACGGGCGGAGTGCCGTCGACCGTCGCCCAGTACTGCTGGCACGCCGCCGAGAGATTTGCGTGCGTGAGCATCGCGCCCTTCGGCATGCCGGTCGTCCCGCCGGTGTATTGCAGGACGGCAAGCTGCTCGCGCGGGTCGGCGACCGCGTGCTCCCGGTAGCGGCCGTCGTTGTCGAGCAGCGCGGCGAAGGAGACGTGCTGCGCGTCGCCGGCGGTCTCCACCGTGACCTTGCCCGCCTTCATCTGCGCCGCCACCGCCTCGGGCTGCGCCGACATCTCGGCCATGCTGCCGACGACGACTTTCTTCAGGCGCGTTTTGACGAGCATCGCCGCCATCTGCGGGTAGAGCGCCGCGAGGTCGAGCGTGATCATCAGGTCGGTGCGGCTGTCGTCGATCTTGTGCTCGAGCACTTGCGCGGCGTCGAGCGGCGAATAGTTGACGACCGTCCCGCCCGCCTTGAGCACCCCGAAGAAGGCGATGACGTAGTGCGGCGTATTGGGGAGATAGAGGCCGACGTGGATGCCGGGCCCGACGCCGAGCGCCTGCAGGCCCTTGGCGGCGCGGTCGGCGAGCGACCTCAGCTCGCGGTACGAGATCCGCTTGCCCATGAAGTCGAGCGCGGGGCGCTCCGGCCACTTCGCGGCGGCGTCGTCGAGGATCTTCTGCACCGGCTCGGGCTCGATCTCGATGTCCCAGCGGACGCCTTCAGGATAGGACTTGATCCAGGGATGTGCTTGCGTCATGTTTTGTACCTTCTTGCGTGGGATCGAGCCGCTTGGCCAGACCCGTCATTGGCCTCTCTCAAGGCCGGTTGCGGCCGAGCTTGTCGTGGCTCGACACCCAGTCGCCGGCGAGGATCGCGCCCGACAGCGACGTGTCGCCGGCGAGCACGACCGCCGCGCAGATCTCGGCGAATTTGTTGGCCTTGCCGTCGCCGTAGCAGCCGAGCATCTCCAGGCATTCGCGCTGCGTCGGCAACCCGGTGCCGCCGCCGTAGGTGGCGACGATCAGCGACGTCAGCGTGATCGACCAGTAGTAGTCGCCGTTGTCGAGCAGCTGGGCGTAGGTGACGCCGGCGTGCGACTCGGAGACGTTGGCGACGTCCTGGCCGGTCGCGATGAACATCGCCGTGAGGCCGTTCGCAGCGTGCGCGCCGTTGTTCGCCGAGCCGGCAAGAAAGGCGCCGGCGTTGGAGATCTGGCGCCACCAGAACAGGTCCTTCGCGCTGACGCCCATCATGCTCTTCAGCAGGTCGCCCTTGATCGTGCACTCGGCGACGACACGCTTGCCGCGCGTCAGCAGCATGTTGGCGCGCGAGTGCTTCTTGTCGGTGTCCATGTTGCCCGAGAGCAGGTAGTTGACGCCACCGGGATACGTCTTCTTGATCCACTCGCACGCCGCCAGCGTGGCCTTGCCGGTCATGTTCTGGCCGGCCGCGTCGCCGGTCGTGTAGTTGAAGCGGAGGTTGCGAAGCGGGCCGACCGCGTACTGGCCGATGTTGATCAGCTTGCCGGAGCGGGTCGTCGTCTCGGCGACTTGCTTGATCGCGTCGAAGTGCGCGGTGACCCATTCGCCGAAGTCGCGTGCCTTCTGCGCGTCGTCGAGCATGAAGACCGGCGAGCGCTGCATGAATTGCTCGACGACCGTGGTCTTGACGCCGCCGCTCTCGCTCAGCAGGCGCATGCCGCGGTTGTAGCTGGCGACGAGTGTTCCCTCGCTCGTCGCCAGCGGGACGAAGAAGTCGCCCTTGGCATGCTCGCCGTCGATGCGCAGCGGTCCGGCGAGGCCGATCGGCACCTGCGCGACGCCCATGAAGTTCTCGATGTTGCCCGGCAGCACGCCGGGATCGAACGAGAAGCTGCCAACGTGCTCGAGCGCGCTGCCGGTGCGCTCCTGCACGAAGCGGCGCCGCGCCTCGGCCATCTCTCGCGTGTAGTCGTTCTCTTTCGAACGCGGGATCTTGATCGCCATGGTCGTCTCCTCGCAACGGTCCGCCCTCGAGGGCGGCGCGTACCTCACTTCGCCTTGAGCAGGGCCTGCAGGTTCGCCAGGTTCTCCTGGAAGCGGTCCTGCACGACCTTCCAGGCCTTGCGCCGCGTCTCGGCCTCCATCTCGGCCAGCTCGCGGATGCTGTCGATGGCCTTCTTGACCCCTTGCCTGGCCCGATCGGCGTTCTTGCTCAGCGCGTCCTTGCCGGTCGCGTCCTTGATCGCTTCCTGCCACTCGACCAGTGCCGCCCGCAGGATCTCGTTGCGCCGTTGCGCCAGCGCCTTGATTCCCTCGTAGGCCTGCCGGTTCGCTTCGGCGAGCGCTTCCATGTCCTTGCGTTGCGACTCGACGATCGCCGCCAGGTCGACGCCGGGCAGCTTCAGCCGACCCACGAGCTTGCGGAGGTCGTCGAACGAGGGCAGCGCCAACGATGGCTTCGCGCTCGCGCGGGCCGTCTTGCCGGTCGTCTTGGCCGTCGCCTTGCGGACTGTCTTGGTGGCCGTCTTCTTCGCCGTCTTTCGAGCTGTCGTTGCCATGTCTTCTTCTCCGTGGTGGTTGGTCCTGAATCTGCGCCGCGGCGCGGCGCTCTACGCACGTACCGCCTTACCGGCCTTGGCCGATGGCGAACGCTTGGTCGACGCCGGCGCGGAACGCGCCGGCTTGCGGGCCGCAGTCTGAGTTGCCGCCGGGGCGCGCGCAGGGGGCGTTCGGCGAGCGTTGCTCTTCGGCGCGGCACGTTCGCGCGCAGGCGCGGCTGCCGGTGCCTTGCGACTGCGGGAAGGCGAGCCGGAGCGCGAGGCAGCGGCTTTGCTCGCCGTGCTGCCGAGGAGCGCCTCGTGCAACTCCGCCAGCGACTCGTCGAGATAGTCGGCGATCTTGTGCAGTTCGGGGACGGTCCTGCGGCAGGCGGTCAGACCGAAGTCGAGCGAGCCGCAGTAGCTTTGCACGGTGAGGTTGAGCGCCATCCCGTGGGTGGGGATCGACACCGGATAGAGCGTGAGGACGCGCGCACCGGCGACATAGAGCGGGACCTGCGGACCCGGCACGTTCGAGACGACGACGTTGGCCGCCGGCGGCAGGCGGTCGGCGAGGTGTGATCGGCCGTAGAGCTCCATCGCGCCATGCAGCACGACCGGCGCGCCGAAGATCGAGAAGTCGCGCGGCGTCACGTCCTTGACCTTGCCGCTCAGTTCCTTGGCTCCGAGCGAAGACGCCTGGATCGCCTTCAGCCGCTCCACGGGGTCCTTGACGTCGGTCGCCAGGCTGCACAGCATGACCGACACCTGGTTGGTCGACGCGGTGTCGCCGGGCGCGCGCAGCGACACCGGCACGAACGCCACCAGCGGCTCCTTGGGCAGGCCGTGCTTCTCGAGCAGGTAACGGCGCAGCGCGCCCGCGCAGATCGCCATGACGATGTCGTTGAGCTTGGTGCCGGTCGCCTTGGCGACCGCCTTCGCGTCCGCGAGCGAGAGCGAGCGCATCGTGAAGGCACGTTGGCTCGTGATCGTCGCGTTGAGCATCGTCCTGGGAGCGACGAGGTTCGGCAGACCGTTGACGGGCGAGCGCACGACGTTGCGGGCCACCGGCGCGACGACGCTGGCGATCGCCTTCAGCACGTCCGGGATCCGTTGCAGCGCGCTTAGCTCCTGGCTGAGCATGTTCCTGAACGCCGAGCCGAGCAGAGCGAGCGCGTCGGGCTGGCCCTCCGGATTCGCGCTCGGCGCCGCTGCCGGCTCGATCTGCCGGCCGGCCGGGCTGGTGTCGTACATCATGTTGGTGAGCGCCATGCCGGCGCCGCCGTCGACCGCGGCGTGGTGGATCTTGGTGTAGATCGCGTGGCGACCGTCGCCGAGGCCGTCGATGACGTAGAACTCCCAGAGCGGCCGGCTGCGGTCGAGGAAATTCGAATGCAGCCGTCCGACCAGCTCCTCGAGCTGCTCCATGGTCCCGGGCTCGGGCAAGCCGAGGTGGCGGACGTGGTAGTCGAGGTCGAGCTCGTCGTCGTCGAGCCAGATCGGATGATCGATGTCCCAGGGCACCGGGACGATCTTCTTCTTGAGCACCGGGAACAGGTGCAGTCGCGCGGCGATCTGGCGCTTGTAGTGCTCGTAGAAGTTGCCCTTGAATCCGCGCGGCAGCTCGACGATCGAAAGGCCCGCGACGTGCATCGGCGTCTGCGGCGTTTCCATGTAGAGGAAACTCGCGTCCATTCCGCTGAGTGGTTTCATCGTCGCCTCGCGTTGCTGGCTGCCTTCGTTCGCGCGGCCGTCACCCGCCGGTTGCCCAGCCGGCCGATCCCGGGACGGCCTCGCCACGGCGCGGATCGCGGTAGATCAGGCTCCTGAGGCCGCTGCGATCGAAGGGCTTCCATTGCCCCTCGGGCTGCGCCAGCCGATCGGCGATCGCATACAGCACCGTCGGGTTGTGCCCGAGCCCGCAGTGGCTGCCCTCGACCTCGATGTTCTCCGCGCCCGGACCTTCGCGCTCGAGGCAACCCTGCCAGGCAACGATCCCGTCGGTGCGGCTGAAGATCGCAGTCGCCGGCACCGGGGGCGGCGTCTTCATCCGCTCGCGCCCGGGCCAGTCCTCGGCCTTGCGGTTGCTGGCGCGTTCATACAGTCGCCACGCGTTGCTCGCCCGCGGCGCGCCGGCGAACGGGCTGCCGAGCGTGATCACGCAGCGCACATGGTCGGGCGCGCGGCGCGCCATCTCGCGCGCAAAGACGCCGCCAAGACTCCAGCCGACGAGACTGACCTTCTGCCCCGAGTCCCGGAACAAGGTCGCGAGCCGGTCCTGCATCTTCTCCTCGGCGCCGGGACGCGGGCCGTGGTTGGGGCCGAGCTCCCAGCCGTTCGCGTCCCAACCCTGGTCGACGAGGAAACGTCGCAGCGGCCGCGTCGACGTGTCGGTCGCCGCCAGACCCGGCAACACGAGCACCGCGTGACCGTCGCCGCGTGGCGCCATGCGCAGCAGCGGATAGGACGCGAAGAACGCGCCCAGCTCCCAGATCGCGCGCAGCTCGAGGAGCAGCAACTCGCGCGACGGCGGCGCGTTGGGGTCGGTGGCTCGTGGCAAAGGCAGCTCCAGGGTGGAAATCAGACCGGGCGGCGACAGCGTCGATGATGCGCCTCCGGAGGCGTACCGGCACCTGGCTAGCTCGTCGATGTTTGCTCTGGCGCAAGGTTCCGATCGTTCGGAATGGCGCTCACGAGCCACGCGGGAGTGGCTCAGACCTCGAGCCACTCCTTGCGGATCTCGGCGTTGCCGAGGAGCGACGCGGGCGTCCCTTCGAAGACGATCGAGCCGTGACCCATGACGTAGCACCGCTGCGAGATCTGCATGGCGATGGTCAGCTTCTGCTCGACCAGAAGCACCGATACACCGCGGCTCTTCAGCGTGTTGAGGTACTCGGCGACGAGCTCGACGATCTGGGGCGCCAGGCCCTCGGTCGGCTCGTCGATCATGATCAGGTCCGGGTCGCCCATCAGCGTGCGGCAGAGCGTCAGCATCTGCTGCTCGCCGCCCGAGAGGACGCCGGCCTCGGTGTGCTCCCGCTCCTTCAGGCGCGGAAACATCCGGTACATGTCGTCGAACCCCCAGCGCGGCGACTTCGCGGCCCGCTTCTCGCCGAGCTGCAGGTTCTGGCTCACCGTCAGCTTGGGGAAGATGTCGCGATTCTCCGGAACGTAGCCGATGCCCCGGTGGGCGATGTCGAAGGTGCGCTGGCCGAGGATCTCGTCGCCGCGCAGGCGGATCGACCCCTCGCCGTGCACCAGGCCCATGATCGTCTTGACCGTGGTCGAGCGGCCGGAGCCGTTGCGCCCGAGCAGGCTCACGATCTCGCCCTCGCCCACGTGCATGTCGACGCCGTGCAGGATGTGGCTCTTGCCGTAGTAGGCGTGCAGGTCGGTCAGCTGCAGCATGATCTGCTCCGTGCTCAGGCGTGCGCCGGGTGATCGCCGTGCACCGACCCGAGGTAGGCCTCCTGCACCCGTTTGTTGGCGCGCACCGCCTCGGGAACGTCGAACGCCATCACCTCGCCATAGACGAGCACCGCGATCTTGTCGGCCAGGCCGAACACGACGCCCATGTCGTGCTCGACCGTGAGCAGCGTCTTGCCGACCGTGACCTCGCGGATCAGCTCGACGAAGCGTCCGGTCTCGCTCTTGCTCATGCCGGCGGTCGGCTCGTCGAGCAGGATGACCTCGGCGCCGCCGGCGATCGTGATGCCGATCTCGAGCGCACGCTGCTCGGCGTAAGTCAGGTTCATCGCCAGCGTGTCGTGCTTCCTCTCCAGGCGGATCATCCGGGTCAGCTCTTCGGCGCGCTCGTTGGCGTCGCGCAGATCGGCCAGGAACTTCCAGAACGCATAGCGGTACCCCATCGACCAGAGCAGTCCGCAGCGCAGGTTCTCGAACACCGACAGGTGGCCGAAGATGTTGGTGATCTGGAAGCTCCGCGCCAGGCCGCGACGGTTGATCTCGTAAGGCGTGAGCCCGTCGACGCGCTTGCCGTTGAGCAGGATCTCGCCGCTCGTCGGAGCGAAGCGGCCGCTGATGAGATTGAAGAGCGTCGACTTGCCGGCGCCGTTCGGGCCGATGATCGCGACCCGCTCGCCCGGCGCCACCGCCAGGTCGCAGCCGCGGATGATCTCGGTCTTGCCGAAGGACTTGCGCAGGGCCTTGAGCTCGACGGCGGGGGCAGCGGCCGTGCTCATGGCGCTCCCAGGCTGGCCTCGCGCACCGCCGCCTTGCCGCCCAGCGGCATCTCCGCGTCGGGCTCCTTGAAGACCATCGCCGCCTCGATCTCGCCCTGGACCCGTCCCCACTCGAGCGCGAAGCGGCGCCGCACCGCCTCGAACATCGTGCCGCCGACGATGGCGACCGCGAGCGCGCCGAGCCAGGTCGCGATCGACTGGGTGTCCAGCATCAGGCCGAGATAGCGCAAGGTCGAGCCCGACGCCGACTCGAGCTGCAGGTGATAGACGAGCTCGATCAGCGCCGCGACGCCGACGAACAGCACCAGCGCCGTCGCCGTGAGCGCCGCGTACCAGCCCCAGAGCTGATGGAGCTTGCGGTGCGCGGCGACGCGCACGTTCATCATGATCAGGCTGGCGATGCCGCCGGGCGCGTACATCACCATGAAGAGGAAGATCAGGCCGAGGTAGAGGATCCAGGCCTTGGTGACCTCGGACAGCAATACCGAAGCCAGGACCAGAAGGACAGCGCCGATCATCGGCCCGAAGAAGAAGGTCGCGCCGCCGAGGAAGGTGAAGAACAGGTAGCCGCCCGAGCGCGCCGCGCTGAGGGTGTCGGAGGCATTCACGATCTCGAAATTGATCGCCGCCAGTGCGCCGCCGATGCCGGCGAAGAACCCGGCGATCATGAAGCCGAAGTAGCGCACCCGCTGGGTGCTGTAGCCGATGAACTCCACCCGCTCCGGGTTGTCGCGGACGGCGTTGAGCATGCGCCCGAGCGGCGTCTTGGTGAACGCGAACATCAGCACGGTCGAGATGAAGCAGTAGACCACGATCAGGTAGTACACCTGCATCTGGGTTCCGAACGTCAGCCCGAGGAAGCCGCCGCCGTAGACGCGATTGGTCGTGACGCCGCCTTCGCCGCCGAAGAAGCCGGGGAACATCAGCGACATGGCCGCGACCAGCTCGCCGATGCCGAGCGTGATCATTGCGAAGGTCGTGCCCGACTTCTTGGTGGTGACGTAGCCGAGCAGCGCCGCGAAGAACAGGCCGCTGAGGCCGCCGACGAGCGGAATCACGACGATCGGCAGCGGTAGCGTGCCCTTGGTCGCCAGGTTCATCGCATGGATCGCGAGGAACGAGCCGAGCCCGCTGTAGACCGCGTGGCCGAAGCTCAGCATGCCGCCCTGGCCGAGCAGGATGTTGTAGCTGAGGCAGATGATGACCAGATAGCCCATCTGCGAGAGCATCGTCAGCGCCAGACTGCTGCGAAAGATCCAGGGCAGCACCGCCAGCAGGACGGCGAAGCCGATCCAGATGCCGAACCGGCCGACGCGCGGGCGGGAAACGGAACGCGCCATGTCAGTTTTCCCGCTTGCCGAGGAGGCCCCTGGGCCGGAAGATGAGCATCAGCACGAGCAGCAGGTACGGCAGGATCGGCGCCACCTGGGCGACGCTGAGGTCGAGGAGCTCGTGGCCGAAGGTCTGCGGCCCGACCGGAACGCCGACCGCCTGCAGGCCCGACGCGAGCGACTGGTCGATCGACACCGCGAAGGTCTGGAGCACGCCGATCAGCAGCGACGCCAGGAAGGCGCCGGCGAGCGAGCCCATGCCGCCGACGACGACCACGACGAAGACGATCGAGCCGACCGCGCCGGCCATGGCGGGCTCGGTGACATAGGTATTGCCGCCGATCACCCCGGCCAGCGCCGCCAGGGCCGAGCCGCCGCCGAACACGAGCATGAAGACGCGGGGAACGTTGTGGCCGAGCGACTCGACCGTCTCCGGGTGGGTGAGCGCGGCCTGGATGACCAGGCCGATGCGGGTGCGGGTCAGCAGCAGCCACACCGCGAGCAGCATCAGCAGGGCCGTCAGCATGATGAACGAGCGCGACTTCGGGAACTGCGTCCCGAACAGGGTGAAGAGCGGGCCCTGCAGCTGCGGCGGCAAACCGTAAGGCACGGTCGCCCGTCCCCAGACGAGCTGCACCACTTCGAGGATCACGTACGAGAGGCCGAAGGTCACCAGGAGCTCGGGCACATGGCCGAACTTGTGTACCTTGCGCAGGCTGTACTTCTCGAACAGGGCGCCGATCAGCGCCACGAGCAGGGGGGCGATGACCAGCGCCGGCCAGAAGCCGATCACGCCGGAGATGCTGTAGGCCAAGTAGGCGCCCAGCATGTAGAAGCTGGTGTGCGCGAAATTGAGGACGCCCATCATGCTGAAGATCAGGGTCAGCCCCGAGCTCAGCATGAACAGGAGCAGCCCGTAGCTGAGGCCGTTCAGGAGCGAGATGACGAAGAATTCCACGTCGTGTCGGGGTTGGGCGAAGGGACCAAGGCTAAAAAAATAGCCGGTGGGCGACTCGCATCACCCGCCGGCGTATCGTGGGTCAGGACGCCGTCAGGGTGCCGGACGCTTCATGTCGCACGAGGTCGGCGTGCTCGCGATGTAGGGCTCGAGGTACTTGACCGGCGCGAAGGTGAAGCCGGTGTTCTCGACGCTGTAGTTGTTCTTCGCGTCGACCTTCTGCCACTTCGAGATCCACAGGCCCTGCTGCATCTGGTGGTCGGTCTTGCGGATCTGGCTGTCGCCGTTGAAGCCCTTGAAGCTGAGTCCCTCCATCGCGCTCGCGACCTTCATCGGATCGGTCGACTTGGCCTTGGCCATGGCCTCGCCGAGCAGGACGATCGCGTTGTAGATCGAGAAGGTGTACATGTCGTCGTTGAACTTCTTCTTGTAGGCATCGACGATCTGACGAACCTCGCCGCTGTAGTTCGAGTGGTTGTAGGCGATCTGGTAGACCTCGAGATCGCCGCCCGCGGCCAAGGCCGTAGGCGTCCCCGAGACGCCGGCGTAGTAGGCGAAGATCGGCACCTTCAGGCCGGAATCGTTCAGGGCCTTGATCAGGAGCGTCATGTCCTGGCCCCAGTTGCCGGTGACGATCGCGTCGGCGCCCGACTGCTTGATCTTCGCGACATAGGGCGCGAAGTCCTTGACCTGGCCGAGTGGGTGCAGGTCGTCGCCGACGATCTTGGCGTCGGGACGGTTGCGCGCCAGACCCTCCTTGAAGAACTTGGCGACCTGCTGGCCGTGCGAGTAGTTCTGGTTGATCAGGTAGACCTTGGAGATCTTGGGCTGGTCCTTCATGAAGGCGGTCAGCGCGGCCATCTTCATCGACGTGTCGGCGTCGTAGCGGAAGTGCGAGAAGGTGCACTTCTCGTTGGTCAACACGGGGTCGACCGCCGCATAGTTCATGTAGACGATTTCCTTGCCGGGATTGCGCTCGTTGTGCTTGGCCACGGCATCGGCCAGCGGCACGGCGACGTTCGAGCCGTTGCCCTGCGTCACGTAGCGAAAGCCCTGGTCGGCGGCCGACTTGAGCAGGTTCAGCGCTTCCTGCGGCGAGCTCTTGCTGTCCATGCCGACGATTTCGAACTTGACCCCGGCCGGGTTCTTGGCGCCGGAGAAGTGCTCGGCGACGAGCTGCCAGGTGCGGAGCTGGTTCTGGCCGACGTTGGCGAACGGGCCGGACAGGCCTTCGATCATGGCGATCTTGACGGTCTCGCCTTTCTGGGCATAGGCGCCGGTGGCGGCCGCGACCATGAGGCTGGCGGCCACGAGCTTGAGTGCGAGTTTCATCGGAAAGATCTCCTGCTGAGCGGTTTTCGAAAGCCGAACGAGCGTACAAGTTTTGCCGGGCAAACCCATGAGGGAATGCCCGGAACGCCCTTTCTTCACGATGTCGCCAAGGCGACGGGTGAGGTCTCGCCAAAGGCGGCCGAAGCTGGCATTAGACTCCCTCCGCCGAACGACCGGCCCCGCTTTCCCGCCGCCACCAACGCCGCCGATGCTTCTCGATTTCCTGCCGATCGTCCTGTTCTTCGTCACCTATTTCCTGGCGAACGCCAACGCCGACGGAGCAGCCCGGTTCGCCACCGAGCAGCTCGGCGCGATCGTCTCGGGCGGGGTGGTCGCGGCCGACGTTGCGCCGGTGCTGCTCGCCACCGTCGTCGTCTGCATCGCCACGCTGGCGCAGATCGCGGCGCTGCTGGCCATGCGCAAGAAAGTCCACACCCTGCTCTGGGTGACGTTCGCGCTCGTCACCGTCCTCGGCGGCCTGACCGTCTGGTTCCACAACCCGACCTTCATCAAGTGGAAGCCGAGCGCCGTCTGCTGGGCGATGGCGCTGGTGCTGCTGGTCAGCCAGCTGATGGGCAAGAACCTGCTGCGCACCCTGGTCGGCAAGCAGCTGCACATGCCCGACGTGGTCTGGCAACGTCTCGGCTACGCCTGGATCCTGTTCCTGACGCTGACCGGCATGGCCAACCTGTACGTGGCCTTCACCTTCTCCACGTCCGCCTGGGTGAGCTTCAAGGTCTTCGGCCTGACCGCCCTGAACCTGCTGTTCATCCTCGCCCAGGGCTTCTACATCTCGCGCTACCTAGACGACGAGGAGCCGGCAGCGTCGCGCCCGCTGGTCGACAAGGCCGTGCCGGCCGAGACGAGGCCGGGTTGAGCGTCGCCGCCGCGGACATCGAGGCGGCGCTGCGCGCCGCGCTGGCGCCGACGGCGCTGGAGATCCAGGACGACAGCCATCTTCATGTCGGCCATGCCGGGGCGCGTGAAGGCCGTCATTTCAGCGTCCGCATCGCCAGCCCGCGTTTCAAAGGCCTGGCGCCGGTTGCCCGCCACCGCCTCGTATATGATGCCCTGCACGCCCTGATGCCGCGGGGGATCCACGCCCTCGCCATCGACGCCCGAGTGCCGGACGAATCCTGATCCCCTCGCGCGCGCTGCCGCGCCGGTCCGCATCCCCGCCGGGCTCCCTTTTCAACCTGTCCTAGCCCGAAAGGCTCCCGTTCATCATGAAGAAGCGTTTTCTCGCCGCCAGCATCGCTCTGGCGGCATTTGCCGGCACCGGGCTCGCCCCGCTGGCCGCCCAGGCCCAGAACATCGCCGTCGTCAACGGCAAGCCGGTGCCGAAGGCACGCGCCGACGCGGTCATCGCCCAGGTGCAGAAGCAGGCCGCCGCCCGCGGCCAGCAGTTGCCGCCGGATATCGACAAGCTGGTCCGCGACAAGGTCGTCACCGACGAGATCCTCGTCCAGGAAGCCGAGCGCCGCGGCCTGGGCGCCTCGAACGACTACAAGCAGCAGATGGAGATCGCCCGCCAGAGCATCCTGATCGGCCTGCTCGCCGCCGACGTCGACAAGAAGGCGGCCGTGACCGACGCCGAGATCCAGGCCGAGTACGACAAGTTCAAGGCCCAGTCGAGCGGCACCGAGTACCGCGTCCGCCACATCCTGGTCGAGAAGGAAGACGAGGCCAAGGCCATCATCGCCCAGCTCAAGGCCGGCGCGAAGTTCGAGGACCTGGCGAAGAAGAACTCCAAGGATCCGGGGTCGGCCGAGAACGGCGGCGACCTCGACTTCGCCAACGCCGGCGCCTACGTGCCGGAGTTCTCCCAGGCGATGGTCAAGCTGACCAAGGGCGCCTATACCGAGGTTCCGGTGAAGACCCAGTTCGGCTATCACATCATCCGCCTCGAGGACACGCGCGAAGCGAAGTTCCCGCCGCTGGCCGAGGTGAAGCCGCAGATCCAGCAGCGCCTGGCGCAGCAGAAGGCCGCGGCGTTCCGCGACGAGCTGCGCGCCAAGGCGAAGACCGACTACAAGTTCACCAACTGACCCGAGGCGGGTCCGCTCAAGCGCGGATCCGCCCGGCCTCGATCCGCAGTTGCTGGTCGCAGCGCGCGGCGATGTCGCTGTCGTGCGTGACCAGCACCAGCGTCGTGCCGGCCTCGCGATTCAGCTCGAACATCAGCGCCATCACCGTCTCGCCGGTCGCGAAGTCGAGGCTGCCCGTGGGCTCGTCGGCGAACAGCAGGGCCGGCTTGACGACGAAGGCGCGGGCGAGTGCGACCCGCTGCTGCTCGCCTCCGGACAGCACCCGCGGATAGTGGCGCAGGCGCTCGCTCAGGCCGACCCGCTTCAGCATCTCGGTGGCGAGTGCCCGGGCGTCGGAGCGGCCCTGGAGCTCGAGCGGCAGCATCACGTTCTCGAGTGCGTCGAGGTTGGCGAGCAGCTGGAAGCTCTGGAACACGAAGCCCACCTTTTCGGCGCGGACCGCGGCGCGGGCGTCCTCGTCGATCGCGAACAAGTCGACGCCGGCGAGCCGGACCGTGCCCTCGCTCGGCGTGTCGAGCCCGGCGATGATCGACAGCAGCGTGCTCTTGCCCGATCCCGAGGCGCCGACGATCGCCACCGAGCGCTCTCGCCCAAGGGAGAAATCGATGTCGTGGAGAATCGTCAGGGTGCCGGTCGAGTCCTGGACGCGCTTGGTCAGGCGCTCGACGACGATGATGGGTTCGGACATGGATGAGTCGGGGTTCTTCTCGTGATCGCGCGTCGCCGCTGGCTGGCGCACTGTAGCGCGAGCTTCCTCGCCGGCCCGTTCCTGGCCGCATTGCCCTCGCTCGCCGCCGCCGCGCGCGCTGCCCGGCCGCAGACGATCCTGGTGGTCGGCGACAGCCTTTCGGCCGAATACGGCCTGCAGCGCGGCAGCGGCTGGGTGGCACTGCTGGCGACCCGCCTGGCGCGCGAGTATCCGGAGGCGACGGTGATCAACGCCAGCATCAGCGGCGACACCACCGCGGGCGGGCTGGCCCGGCTGCCCGCGCTGTTGCGCCAGCATCGACCGACGCTGGTGATGCTCGAACTCGGCGGCAACGATGCCTTGCGCGGCCTGCCGCTGGACACCACGCGCAGCAACCTCGTCGAGATGGCGAAGATGGTCAAGACGGCCGGCGCCCGGCTGCTCATCCTCGGGATGCAGATCCCGCCGAATTACGGTCGCAGCTACGGTGAGCGCTTCGCGGCGATGTTCGACGAGGTTTCGCGCAGCCAGGGCGCGGCGCTGGTGCCCTTCCTCCTGAAAGGCGTTGCCGACGGCCCACAGGCCGACTCGATGTTCCAGGCCGACCGGATCCACCCGGTGGCGAGCGCGCATCCGATCATCCTGGCCAACGTCTGGCCGGTGCTGGAGCCGCTTCTCAAGTAGCGGCGCGCCGAACCGCGAGCGAGGTCGGCCCTCGCCCGCGGCTTCCGGTCAGCGCTGCTTTTCGTTCTTGTCGGCCTTGTCGCCCTTGTCGGTCTTGTCCGCTGCCTTTTGATTGTGCTGCTCCGGCACGGGCTTCGGCTCCGGCGGCTTGGCCGCAGCGGGCGCGGCCGGGCGCGGCGGCTCGGCGGCTTGCAGCGGGGGCGTGCGCGGCGCTTCCTGGCCACGAGCCTGATCGACCGGCCGCACGACGCGGGAAGCATCGATCGGACGCGGCTCGAGCGGGCGAATCACCGGCCGCTCGGTGCCGCGGGAGTCGGCGGCGCGAGGCTCGCCACCGAAGCTGCGGCTCGGGCGCGCCGCCTCGGCAGGACGCGGATCGTTCGCTCGCGCTTCGGCGCCGCGGGCCGGCGGCCCGCCGTTCACCGGCGGCGGCGGTACGGCGCCCTGCCGAGCTTCCGCTTGCCGGCCGCGGCTCCGCCCGTCGTCCACCGGCGGAGCTGCCGGCGTTGCCTGAACCTTCGCCGGCGGCGCTGCCGGCGGCGCCGCGACCTGCGCCTGCGGCGCGGCGATCGGCGGCGGCCCGCCCTGGGGCTTGGGCGCGGCGTTCGGTTGGGGTGCCGCATTCGGCTGCGGCGCCGCGTTCGGCTGTGGCGCCGCGTTCGGCGAAGGAGCGGCTTCAGTCAACGGCGGGCGCGCGTTGTTGCCACGACCCCCGCGGTTCCCGGCGTCAGCGGCATCGTTCCGGGGAGCCGCCACGGGCACCGGCGCTGCGGCGGCTTGGCGCGCCGGCGAACTCTGGCCCCGCTCCTGGCCGGGACCGCCCGCGGGCCCCGGGGGGCCCGCCTGGATCGGCGGCTTCGTGACCGCGACCTTGCCCGAGGGCGGCCTGGCCACCGGCGGCGGCGCCGCGACCGGAGCAGCCATCGTCACGGCCACCGGCTTCGGATCGGCGACAAGGGCGCGAACCTGCGGATCGGTGCGCACGCGGGCCGCTTCAGGCGCCACCGCTGCGCGGCTCGTGAGCACGCTCGCCGGCACCACCGTCACCGCATTCGGGAACTTGCGATTGGCGAAGTCGCGCCGATCGGCGGCGCCGTTGGTGTTGTTGACGATGGTCGTGATCTGGGTGACGTTGGTGACGTGGGTCACGTTGATGTTGCGCACGTAGACCGGGCTGTGCCGGTAGGCCGGCACATAGACCTCGCGCGGCGCCAGCGGGAACCAGCCCACCGGCGGGGCGCTGTGGCCGCCGCCGACCGAGATCGAGACGTTGACGTGCGAGCCGCCGATCCAGGCCACCAGTGCCGGCGCGTAGACCGGCCGGGCGACATAGGTGCCAGGCGCCCAGCACCAGCGGTTGCGGTAGTTGACCCAGCGGCCATAGTGGAAGGGTGCGAAGCCCCAGGGCGCCTCGTCGACCCAGGTCCAGCCCCAGGGGCGCACGTAGGCCCAATGGCCCGTGCTGTAAGGGGCCCAGCCGACGGCCACGGCGCGCGGCGCCCAGAGCGGGCCGTACTCGGGCGTCTGCTCCCACTGGCCGTAACGGTCGAGATCCTCGGCGCCGGTCATCTCCGGCGAGACATAGCGCGTCGTCGCCACCGGCCGCGCCTCGGCCCGGTCGCGGTCCTCGTTCCAGGAGGCGAAGTTGTCGCGCGCCGGCTCGAGCATGTTGTACTGGGGCACGCCGCTGGCATCGAGCCAGAACTGCGCGTGCTGCCCCGTGCCGAGCGGCAGTGCGCTGTTGCTGCTTTCGTAGACCGCCTGACCGCTGTCGACGGTGAGATCGCTGGCCTGATCGAAGCGATCGAAGCGATAGCGGCCGACGCCGCGGGCGCGGAACCGCCCTTCGTCGGTGTCGAGGGCGAACTCGGCGACCGCCTGCGAATTGCGCAGCCGGGCGGCGACGCTGCCGGAGTGCAGGCGCAGGTTGAAGGCGCTGTTGTCGAGCAGCACGATCTCGAGCTCGGTCGCCGAATCGAGGCGCAGGGTCGTCGAGCCGAGCGCGATCTCGGCGTGGGCGCCGTTGTCGGTGGCGATCCGGTCGCCGGTGGTCAGCGGCCGGTTGCGATCGATGGCGATCCATTCGCTGGCGTCGGGGCTGAAGAGCCAGACCTTGCCGCTCGCTTCGCTCAGGCGCGCCACCCGGTCAGGGGGGTCGGCGTCGGCGCCGCCGGCGGGGCCGCCTTGGGCACGCGCCGACAACGCCGAGCCCAGGCACAGCAGCGCGGCAAGGACGACGACGAGCCAGCGATTCCACGACCGCGAAGCGCTCGCCGCTGGGGGGACGTTTCTTTTCATGGCAGCTCCATGTTGTTCGCCGCTTGCACGGGCGATCTCGAATGAGCAAGATGCGCAAGTTCAACGCTTCAGCCGCGCCTTGTGCCGACCCGGGACGCCCGGCGACACGTTCCTTTACACGGCGCGGCCCCGTCCTGCAAGCATGGGGCAAGGACGGTGCCCGGTCAGTCGTCGGCTTCGGGCCCGAGTGTGGGAAAGAGCACGCTTGTGTAGCCGAAGCGGCTGAAATCGCGGATCCGCATCGGATAGAGCTTGCCGATCAGGTGGTCGCATTCATGCTGCACCACGCGCGCGTGGAAGCCGTCGGCCTCGCGCTCGACCGGCACGCCGTCGAGGTCGAAGCCGCGATAGCGGATGCGGGCGAAGCGCGGCACGACGCCGCGCAGGCCGGGCACCGAGAGGCACCCTTCCCAGCCCTCCTCCTCGGCCTCGCCGAACGGCTCGATGCTCGGATTGAGGAGCACGGTCTCGGGCACCGGCGGCGCATCGGGATAGCGGTCGTTGTGCCTGAAGCCGAAGATCACCAGCGCCAGATCGACGCCGATCTGCGGCGCCGCCAGGCCGGCGCCGTTGAGGGCGTGCATGGTCTCGAACATGTCGGCGACCAGCGTGCGCAGCTCGGGCGTGCCGAACTCCTTCACCGGCGGAGCGATGCGCAGCAGCCGCGGATCGCCCATCTTCAGGATCGCGTGGACCGTCATCGTCCCTTGCCCAGGGCCGCCACCACCTCGGGCGGCGCCTGCACCAGTTCGACCAGCACGCCCTCGCCGGCGATCGGAAACTCCTCGTTCGCCTTGGGATGAAGGAAGCAGACGTCGTAGCCGGCGGCGCCGACGCGGATGCCGCCGGGGGCGAAGCGCACGCCGCGGCCGCTCAGCCAGGCGACGGCCGCAGGCAGGTCGTCGATCCACAGGCCGATGTGGTTGAGCGGGGTCGCATGCACCGCGGGCTTGCCCTCGGGATCGATCGGCTCCATCAGGTCGACCTCGACCTTGGTCGGGCCGCTGCCGAGGGCGCAGATGTCCTCGTCGACGTTCTCGCGCTCGCTGCGAAAGCTGCCGGTGACCTCGAGCCCCAGCATGTCGACCCAGAGCGTGCGCAGCGCCGCCTTGCTGCGGCCGCCGATCGCCACCTGCTGGATGCCCAGCACTGCGAACGGGCGCTCGCTCGCCGCCGCGCTCACTTCGCTGCCCCGGCGCTCTCGAACTCGAGGATGACGTCGTCGACCGCCAGGCTCGCGCCTTTGGTCGCCACCACCTTCGCGACCACGCCGGCGTTGGCCGCGACCAGGATGTTCTCCATCTTCATCGCTTCGATCACGGCCAGCCGCTCGCCGGCGCGCACCGTCTGTCCGGGCGCGACCGCGACGTCGACGAGCAGGCCCGGCATCGGCGAGAGCAGGAAGCGCGACAGGTCGGGGGGCGGCTTGAAGGGCATCAGCGCCTGCAGCTCGGCGGCGCGCGGCGACAGCACTCGCACCTCGACCTGGGCGCCGCCGTGGGCGACGCGGTAGGCGAGACCCACCCGCTCGACCTGGGCATGGAAGGGCTTGCCGTCGGCCAGCCCGGCAGTGGCGACCTCGCGCAGCGCGCTGGTGATCGAGATGCGGCGCGGCCGTCCGGCGATCGTCACGAGATAGACGTCGCCCGAGACCTGCACCGTCGCCGGCGTCTCGGTGCGCTTGCCGGCGGCATCGGTCTGCACGGCGACCCACCCATCGCCGATCTTCAGCTCGTGCCCGCGCACCTGGCCGGAGATGCCGGCCGAGCGCGTCATCAGCCGGCGGTTGACGGCGACCGCGAGGGCGAGGAGGAAATCGGGATCGGGATGCGGCGTGCGGCCGGGATCGAAGCCCTGCGCGAACTCCTGGGCGATGAAGCCGGTGTCGAAGTCGCCGGCAGCGAAGCGCGGATGCGCAAGCAGCGCCGACTGGAAGGCGATGTTGCTGGCGACGCCGCGGATCGCGAACCCGCCGAGCGCCTCCTGCATGGTGGCGATCGCCCCCGCCCGGTCGGCGCCGACGGCGATCAGCTTGCAGATCATCGAGTCGTAGTGGATCGGGATCTCGCCGCCCTCGTAGACGCCGGTGTCGACACGAACGCCGGTGGCGTCGGGCTGCGGCGTGCCGGCGAAGATCGTCTGCGCCGGCGGCCGGAACGTGATCAGGCGGCCGGTGCTCGGCAGGAAGCCGCGCTGCGGATCCTCGGCATTGATCCGGCACTCGATCGCCCAGCCGCGGCGCGCAATCTGCTCCTGGGTGAAGGCCAGCTTCTCGCCGGCGGCGACGCGGATCATCTGCTCCACCAGGTCGAGCCCGGTGATCGCCTCGGTCACCGGGTGCTCGACCTGGAGGCGGGTGTTCATCTCGAGGAAGAAGAAGCTCTTGTCCTTGCCGACGACGAACTCGACCGTGCCGGCCGACTGGTAGTTCACCGCCTTGGCCAGCGCCACCGCCTGCTCGCCCATCGCCTTGCGCGTGGCGTCGTCGAGAAAGGGACTCGGCGCCTCTTCCACCACCTTCTGGTGCCGGCGCTGGATCGAGCACTCGCGCTCCCAGAGGTAGACGCAGTGGCCGTGGGCATCGCCGAGCACCTGGATCTCGATGTGGCGCGGCTGCTCGACGAACTTCTCGATGAAGACCCGGTCGTCGCCGAAGGCCGCCTTGGCCTCGTTGCGGCAGGAGGCGAAGCCTTCCTTGGCCTGGGCATCGTCGTAGGCGACGCGCAGGCCCTTGCCGCCGCCGCCGGCCGACGCCTTGATCATCACCGGGTAGCCGATGCCGCGCGCGATTCCGACCGCGTCGTCGGCGCTCTCGATGGCGTCGTTGTGGCCGGGAATGGTCGAGACCCTGGCGGCGGCCGCCAGCTTCTTCGAGGCGATCTTGTCGCCCATCGCCGCGATCGAGGCGTGCTTCGGGCCGATGAAGACGATGCCCTCCTCCTCGACCCGACGGGCGAAGACCTCGTTCTCCGAGAGGAAGCCGTAGCCCGGATGCACAGCCTCGGCGCCGGTCTGCTTGCAGGCGGCGATGATCTTGTCCATCGACAGGTACGAGTCGCGGCTCGCGGCCGGGCCGATCGCCACCGCCTCGTCGGCGAGCTCGACGTGGAGCGCATCCCGATCGGCCTCCGAATAGACGGCGACCGTGGCGATGCCCATGCGCCGGGCGGTCTTGATGACCCGGCAGGCGATCTCGCCGCGGTTGGCGATCAGTATCTTCTTGAACATGGTCGTGCGTCTCCCGGCTGCGATTGTGCCGAAGTGACGGGGGCCGATCGGCGCCGTGCGCCCTCCCCGGCGGCCCGGCGGGTCAGCGCCGCCGGATGGCCCGTCGCGGCACCGGCGATGGTTCTTTTGGCCGATGGCGGCCGCGGCGCGGCTCGGCACGATGGCCACCTTCGCCAACTCGCCCGGAAACGCCATGCTCCCCGCCAAGTTCCTTCGCCCTGTGCCGCTGCTGCTGCTCGCCCTGGTCGCGATCCTGCTGGTCTTCACCGTCCCGTCGGAGGCCGCCGAGACCGCGCGACGGCTCCAGGTCGACCTCGAGGTCCGGCGCGACGGCGCCGTCCGCCAAGGTGCCGAGCAGGGCCGCGGCAAGCTGGTCCAGCAGCTGACCCTGACCGCCGTGCTGCACTCCGACGGCACGCCGATGCCGAACAACCCGCTCGACCCCGAGGACGGCAAGCGCCAGTTCGAGCGCGCCCAGCGCAGCCAGCAGCGCATCCAGGCGGCGCAGGCCAGGGTCGGCGCCGCCCCGGTGCCCGCCCCCGATATGGCGGCGATGCAGGCCCGGGCCCAGCAGCTGATGGCCAAGTGCGGTCAGGACCGCGAGTGCCTGATGCGCGAGGCCTCGGCGCTCAGCGCCGCCCAGGTTCCCGGCGGCGACCGGGCCGCCCAGGGCCGCTTGCAGGCCTATGGCCAGGCCGCCGCGGCCTGCGAAAGGCAGCAGGGCAAGGCGCGCGACGCCTGCCAGGCGGATGCCCGGCGCAAGGCCGGCGGCGGCGAGGACGAGCCCGACGATACGGTCGAGACGCCCTACCTGATGTTCACCGGCCGCGCCGACTGCCGCCTGGAAGCGAAGCTCCGGATCGACAACCGCGTCGAGGGCAGCTTCAACGACGTGCAGGGCGTGGTGCCCTTCACCGAGACGACCGAGGCGCAGCAGACCCGCCGCGAGGACGTGCTCTGCCCGATGCTGCAGGTCGTGCTGGACCAGCGCAACGGGCGCCTCTGGACCCATGTGATGGCGATCGACTCCGCCCACGGCGTGCACGTGCGCAGCGAGAAAGGCCGCGCGCCGCAACGCAACGAGGGTCCCGTGTCCCTGCGCTGGATGGAAGCCGGCCCGTGGATCGAGCAGCGGCTGACCAACCTCAGCGCCGGTGGCGACGACCGGGTGCAGGTGCCGGCCGCCGGCGGCGGCAAGGCCGAGGCGACGCTGCGCTGGCGCTTCGAGCCGATCTGACTCGCGCCCGGCGGGCCCTGCGTGCGGCCCGCCGGCGCCGCGGGCGGGCTAGAGCGGGATGTTGCCGTGCTTGCGCCAGGGGTTCTCGAGCTTCTTGCCCGCCAGCATCACCAGCGAGCGGCAGATCCGGCGCCGGGTCTCGTGCGGCTGGATGACGTCGTCGATGTAGCCGCGGGCGCTGGCGATGAACGGGTTGGCGAACTTGGCCTTGTACTCGGCCTCGCGCGCGGCGAGCTTGTCGGGATCGCCCTTCTCATCGCGGAAGATGATCTCGACCGCGCCCTTGGCGCCCATCACCGCGATCTCGGCGTTCGGCCAGGCGAGGTTGACGTCGCCGCGCAGGTGCTTGGAGCTCATCACGTCGTAGGCGCCGCCGTAGGCCTTGCGGGTGATGACGGTGATCTTCGGCACCGTGCACTCCGCATAGGCGTAGAGCAGCTTGGCGCCGTGCTTGATGATGCCGCCGTACTCCTGCGAGGTGCCGGGCATGAAGCCGGGCACGTCGACGAAGGTGATCACCGGGATGTTGAAGGCATCACAGAAGCGGACGAAGCGCGCCGCCTTGATCGAGCTCTTGATGTCGAGGCAGCCGGCCAGCACCAGCGGCTGGTTGGCGACGATGCCGACGACCTGCGAATCCATCCGGCCGAAGCCGATGACGATGTTCTTCGCATGCTCCGGCTGGAGCTCGAAGAAGTCGCCGTCGTCGACCGTCTTGACGATCAGCTCCTTCATGTCGTAGGGCTTGTTCGGGTTGTCCGGCACCAGGGTATCGAGCGAGCGGTCGATCCGCTCCGCCGGGTCTTCGGACGGGCGCGAGGGCGCCTTCTCGCGGTTGTTGAGCGGCAGGTAGTTGAAGAAGCGGCGCAGCATCGCCAGCGCGTCGACGTCGTTCTCGAACGCCAGGTCGGCGACGCCGCTGCGGGTGGTGTGGGTCAGCGCCCCGCCCAGGTCCTCGGCGCTCACCTCCTCGTGGGTGACGGTCTTCACCACCTCGGGGCCGGTGACGAACATGTACGAGCTGTCCTTCACCATGAAGATGAAGTCGGTCATCGCCGGCGAGTAGACGGCGCCGCCGGCGCACGGGCCCATGATCAGGCTGATCTGCGGCACCACGCCGGAGGCGAGCACGTTGCGCTGGAACACCTCGGCGTAGCCGCCGAGCGAGGCCACGCCCTCCTGGATGCGGGCGCCGCCCGAGTCGTTCAGGCCGATCACCGGCGCGCCGACCTTCATCGCCTGGTCCATCATCTTGCAGATCTTCTCGGCATGCGCCTCCGAGAGGGCGCCGCCGAAGACGGTGAAGTCCTGGCTGAAGACGAACACCAGCCGGCCGTTGATCATCCCGTAGCCGGTGACGACGCCGTCACCCGGCGGCCGGTTCTGCTCCATGCCGAAGTCGTGGCTGCGGTGCTCGACGAACATGTCCCATTCCTCGAACGTGCCCTTGTCGAGGAGGAGCTCGATCCGCTCGCGGGCGGTGAGCTTGCCCTTGGCGTGCTGGGCGGCGATCCGCTTCTCGCCGCCGCCGAGGCGGGCGCTGGCGCGCTTGGCGTCGAGCTGTTCGATGATGTCGTGCATGGCCTTCCTCGTTCTCAGTTCTGGCTATTGTCGGCGCCCGGGGGACCGGTGAAGGCGCGCAGCAGGGTCCGGGCGGCGACCGAGACCGGCAGCCGGCCGGCGTCGACCGCGGCGAGCGTCTCCGGCCAGAGGCCGCGGACCGCGGGGTGGGCGCGGAATCGCTCGGCGAGGCCGGCGTCGATCCGCTCCTGCAGCCAGGCACGCGCCTGGGACTGCCGCCGCCGGGCGATGGCACCGCTGGCGCGCCGCTCGGCGGCCCAGGCGGCGGCGGCGTGCCAGACGGCGCGCACCTGCGGCGGATCGATCGCGCTCGTGGCGAGTACCCGCGGACGCGCGGTCTCGCCTTCGCGCCCATGCGAGAGCTGCATCGCCGACTCGAGCTGGCCGACCGCGCGTGCCGCCGCCGCCGGATCGAGATCGGCCTTGTTGACGACCACGAGGTCGGCGAGCTCGAGCACGCCCTTCTTGATCGCCTGCAGGTCGTCGCCCGCATTGGGCAGCTGCATCAGCAGGAAGAGGTCGGTCATGCCGGCGACGGCCGCCTCGCTCTGGCCGACGCCGACCGTCTCGACGATCACCACGTCGTGGCCGGCGGCCTCGACCACCCGGATCGCCTCGCGCGTCGCCGCCGCGACGCCGCCGAGCGTGCCGCCGCTCGGGCTGGGCCGGACGAAGGCGCGCTCGTGCACCGATAGCCGCTCCATCCGCGTCTTGTCGCCGAGGATGGAGCCGCCGGAAAGGCTCGAGCTCGGGTCGACGGCGAGCACCGCCACCCGATGGCCCTTGGCGATCAGCTCGAGGCCCAGAGTCTCGATGAAGGTCGACTTGCCGACCCCCGGCACGCCCGAGATGCCGACGCGCAGCGCCGGCTCGGCCGGCACCGGCAGGGCCGCGAGCAGGGCATCGGCGCGCAGGCGATGGTCGGCGCGGGTCGACTCGAGCAGGGTGATCGCCTTGGCGACGGCGCGGCGCCGGCGTTCGCCGCTCGCGGCGGCGACGTCGTCGCACAGGGTCTGGTCGGCGGCGGGCAGCGCTGCCATCGTCGCGCCGCCGTTCAATGCGCCGCGACCGCCTGACGAATCTGCTCGAGCACGTCCTTGGCGCTCGCCGGGATCGGCGTGCCGGGCCCGTAGATGCCCTTGACGCCGTGCTCGTAGAGGAAGGCGTAGTCCTGCGGCGGGACCACGCCGCCGACGAAGACGACAATGTCGCCGCCGCCCTGGGCCCTGAGCGACTCGATGATCGCCGGCACCAGTGTCATGTGGCCGGCGGCCAGCGTCGACACGCCGACCGCATGGACGTCGTTCTCGATCGCCTGGCGGGCGCACTCCTCGGCGGTCTGGAACAGCGGACCGATGTCGACGTCGAAGCCGAGGTCGGCGAAGGCGCTGGCGACGACCTTGGCGCCGCGGTCGTGGCCGTCCTGGCCGAGCTTGGCGATCATCACCCGCGGCCGGCGCCCTTCCTCCTCGGCGAAGGCGGCGATCTCGCGCTTGAGCTGATCCCAGCCTTCGGCGCTGTCGTAGGCGGCCGCATAGACGCCCGAGACCTTCTGCGTGTCGGCGCGATGCCGGCCCCAGGCGGCCTCGAGCGCGTCGCTGACCTCGCCCACGGTGGCGCGCAGGCGCATCGCCTGGACGGTGAGGTCGAGCAGGTTGCCGCTGCCCGTCTTCGCGCATTCGCTCAGGGCCGCCAGCGCCGCCTTGACGCCGGTGGCATTGCGCGCCGCGCGCAGCGCCTTCAGCCGCGCGACCTGGTTGTCGCGGACCGCGTGGTTGTCGATCGCCAGGGTGTCGATCGACGCTTCCTCGTCGAGCTTGTACTTGTTGACGCCGACGATCGTGTCCAGGCCGGAATCGATCCGGGCCTGCTTCTCGGCCGCGCTCGCCTCGATCTTCAGCTTGGCCCAGCCGCTCTGCACCGCCTTGGTCATGCCGCCCATGGCCTCGACCTCGTCGATGATCGTCCAGGCCGCATCGGCCATCTGCTGGGTGAGCGTCTCCATCGCGTAGCTGCCGGCCCAGGGATCGACGATCGAGGTGATGTGCGTCTCCTCCTGGATCACGAGCTGGGTGTTGCGGGCGATCCGGGCGCTGAACTCGGTGGGCAGGGCGATCGCCTCGTCGAGCGCGTTGGTGTGCAGGCTCTGGGTGCCGCCGAACACCGCCGCCATCGCCTCGATGGTGGTGCGCACGACGTTGTTGTAGGGGTCCTGCGCGGTCAGCGACCAGCCCGAGGTCTGGCAGTGGGTGCGCAGCATCGAGCTCTTGGCTTCCTTGGGCCTGAACTCCTGCATGAGCCGGTGCCAAAGGCTGCGGGCGGCGCGCAGCTTGGCGATCTCCAGGTAGAAGTTCATGCCGATGCCGAAGAAGAAGCTGAGGCGCCCGGCGAAGGCGTCGACGTTCAGCCCCTTGGCGATGGCGGTGCGCACGTACTCGCGGCCGTCGGCCAGCGTCAGCGCCAGCTCGAGCGCCTGGTTCGCGCCGGCCTCCTGGATGTGATAGCCGGAGATCGAGATCGAGTTGAACTTCGGCATCCGCTTGGCGGTGTACTCGATGATGTCGCCCACGATCCGCATGCTCGGGCCTGGCGGATAGATGT